>Ga0209162_1001265_pt1 | contig 25375 bp, 16 predicted proteins | sample YNPNPMetaG_FD_187121 | JGI IMG/M metagenome (GOLD analysis project Ga0209162, IMG submission 187121) | Anoxygenic and chlorotrophic microbial mat microbial communities from Yellowstone National Park, USA - YNP NP MetaG (SPAdes) (version 2) ...
CTGGCCGCCTGCGACGACATGTGCAGGCCGACGACGCCGGTCGCAGACCGGCTGGAAGCTGTTTCAAAGCTTAGCTTGATGCCTGTGGTCTGCGACCCCCGTCTGCCGTCCAATAGGAGTGACTCATGTTTCTAACCCTTCATCAAACCGCGGCCGGCCCGCGTTGGGCCGCGGATGGTTGTTTTCTGCCGCGACAAACGACCCTGAGCCTGTTGTTGGAGCTGCCGGCCGCTCGTCTGGCGCAGGCCATTGCCGCGCTCGCGACCGATGAGCCGGCCGCCGGGCCGCCCCTGGCGCCCATCGAGCCGGACCAGGAGGTGTGGGCCAGCGGCGTCACCTATCTGCGCAGCCGGGATGCGCGCAAAGCCGAGTCGGCCACGGGCGATATCTACGAGCGGGTGTACGAGGCCCCGCGGCCAGAGCTGTTCTTCAAGGCGGCCGGCTGGCGCGTCGTGGGGCCGGCCGCGGCGATCCGCGTGCGGCCGGATAGCCGCTGGAACGTGCCCGAGCCGGAGCTGACGCTGGTGATCAACCGCCGCGGAGAGATCGTCGGCTATACGGCCGGCAACGATGTGTCGTCGCGCGACATCGAGGGGGAGAACCCGCTCTACCTGCCGCAGGCGAAGGTGTACAACGGGTCGTGTGCCCTGGGGCCGGGCGTCCTCCTCGCCAGCGCCGACGAGCTGGCCGACGTGCCCATCGGCCTGCAGATCGTCCGCAGCGGGCAGGTCGTCTTCGCGGGCGAAACGCGCACCTCTCGCATGAAGCGCAGCTTCGTGGAGCTGGCAGCCTTCCTTTATAAAGAGCTCGACTTCCCCCGCGGCGCGTTCCTGATGACCGGCACCGGCATCGTGCCGGAGGAGAGCTTCAGCCTGGCGCCGGGCGATCGGGTGCGGGTGGAGGTGGGGGGGCTGGTGTTGGAGAATGAGGTCGCGGCATAAGAAACACGTAGGGCAAGCTTTAGCTTGCCTCACGTAGCGTAGGGCAAGCTGAAGCTTGCCCTACATGGCGTAAAGCAAGCTTCAGCTCGCCCCATCTTGATGATCCATGGAGGCATCCCATGCAGTGGGAACATCTGACCGCAACGGAGTTTGCCCAGGCCGTGCGCGACACCGGCGTGTGCATCATCGCGCTCGGCGTCGTCGAAAAGCACAGCGAGCATCTGCCGCTGGGCACCGACTTCCTCAACGGCCACAAGCTGGCGTGTCTGGCGGCCGAGCGGGAGCCGGCCGTCGTCTTCCCGCCCTTCTACTTCGGCCAGATCTACGAGGCGCGCTGCTTTCCCGGCACGATCACCCTCAAGCCGACGCTGCTCATGGAGCTGATCCAGGGCGTGCTGGACGAGATCGGCCGCAACGGCTTTCGCAAGATCATCCTGCTGAACGCGCACGGCGGCAACACGCACTGGCTCTCGTTCCTGGCGCAGTGCACCCTGTGGGAGGAGAAGCCGTACAGCGTCTACCTCTACACCGGCGCGCTGAGCGAGGAGCGCCGCCGCGCCTGGAACGCGATCCTGGAGACGAAGCTGCACGGTCACGCGTGCGAATGCGAGACGAGCATCTCGCTGGCGAACCATCCCGAGCTGGTGAAGATGGAACGCGTGCCGGCCGAACCCGCCGAACCGTTGGGCCGGCTGCAAGACGTCCCCGCCAACTTCAGCGGCATCAGCTGGTACGCCAACTACCCCGATCACTATGCCGGGGACGCCCGGCCGGCCTCGGCCGAGAAGGGCCGGCTGTTGCGACAGATCGAGGTGGACGCGCTGGCGGAGTACATCGCGGCGGTGAAGCGAGACCAGGTGGTCCCGACGCTCAATCGGGAGTTTTTCCAGCGGGTCAGATCCCTGTAGAGGCGCACAAGAAGCGATTGGCGTTCGTTCATTCTTTCGTCTGAGCCGCAACGAACTCCGCGATCAAGTCCAGGACAACGCGGATGTCGGACACAGGGTCGCCGATGAGCGGAGAAGCATGAACACCGCCATTCGCATCATGATAATGATGCGGATAACTGGTAAAGAGGTCACGGGGTCACCTCTCGTTGGAGGCCCAGCCAGCTTTCCAACATCTCCTGAGAGGCTTTCCAGACCAGCCAGTCTTCTTCTTCCCGCATGATGGCTTCGCCAAGCACGCGTCGTTCGTGCGATGTGAGCTGATCGCTTTCCAACATAGCAGAACGGGTGTGCAAATACTCCTGGAATTGGTCGAAGCGCATGCCATACTTACGTTCCAGACGTGCAACGTCGCGTCTGAGCATGGTGATCTGACGTAAGATATAGTCTTGCACCAGCGTGCGAGCTGCCAGTTCCTCTGATGGAAAAATCTGGCGGCGCAAGAGCGGCTCAATCATTGCCGTGAATCCAGCTCTCATGATAATCCTCCCCCAAAACGATCATTTACATTATACCACAACCTGTTATGCGTGATATAATGTTTTCTGCTGTGTCACTGTTCAGATTCTCTTCTCCTCGCGCGCGGAGAAGAGCACAAAAGGAGACCGATCTACATGGCATCAGATGTTATGGCCGAATCCCTTTCCTCTCTTGTCAACGAACAGAGAATCGCGGAACTGCTCGCCAGGATGACCCTTAAAGAGAAGGTCGCGCTCATGTCGGGCCTGGACAACTGGCACACCGTCCCCGTCGAGCGGCTGGGCATCCCCTGGCTCACGATGACGGATGGGCCGCACGGCGTGCGCACGACGAACGACCAGGGCCGCACCTTTGTGCCGGCCACGGCCTTCCCCACGGGCGTCTCGTTCGCCGCCAGTTGGAACCCCGCGCTGATCGAACGCGTCGGCCAGGCGCTGGCCGAGGAGACGCACGGGTTGGGCTGCGACGTGTTGCTCGGCCCGTGCGTCAACATCGTGCGCCATCCGCTGGCCGGCCGCAACTTCGAGAGCTATTCGGAAGATCCCTATCTGGCCGGCCGCATCGGCATCGCCTGGGTCAAGGGCCTGCAGAGCCGGGGGGTGGGCGCCTCGTTGAAGCACTACGCCTGCAACAACCAGGAGTTCGAGCGCATGCGGGGCAACTCGGTCGTGGACGAGCGCACGCTGCGCGAGATCTACCTGGCGCAGTTCGAGGCGATCGTCAAGGAGGCCCGGCCCTGGACGGTGATGTGCGCGTATAACCGCGTCAACGGCGAATACGCCAGCCAGAACCATCACCTGTTGAACGAGATCCTGAAGGGCGAATGGGGGTTCGACGGCGTGGTCGTCTCGGATTGGGGCGCGAACCACACGATCGTCGAATCGGCGCGCGGCGGGCTGGACATCGAAATGCCCGGCCCGGCCAGGTACTACGGCCGGCTGCTCGTCGAGGCGGTGCACACCTGGCAGCTCGAAGAGGCGGTCGTCACCGAGGCCGCGCGGCGCGTGCTCCGGCTGCTGGCGCGCGTGGGCAAGCTCGACCGCAGCGAGACGCCCGCCGGCGCGGTCAACACGCCGGAACATCAGGCCCTGGCCCGCGAGGTGGCCGAAGAGGCGATCACCCTCCTGAAGAACGAGCGCCGGGTCCTGCCGCTCGATCCGGCCAGGATCAAGTCGCTCGCGGTGATCGGCCCCAACGCGGCCGAGGCGGTCGTCGCCGGCGGCGGCAGCTCGCAGGTCGAGCCGCCCTATCGCGTGAGCCCGCTGGAAGGGTTGCAAGCGCGGCTGGACGGGAAGGTTGCCATTCGCTACGAGAAGGGGTGCGAGAATGTGCGCGAGCTGCCGCTGATCAACGCCCGGTTGTTGACCCCGGCGCAGGGCGAGGGGCCGGGCCTCTGGGGCGAATACTTCGACAACCCCGACTTCGCCGGCCGGCCGCTGCTCGAGCGGGTGGACAAACGACTGCGCTTCTGGTTCCTCTCCTTCGCGCCGCTGGAGAAGACCCCGCCGGCCTATTCGGTGCGCTGGACGGGCAAGTTGACCGCGGCCGGCAGCGGCGCGTACTCCTTCGGCCTCGCCAACTCGGGCACCTGCCGCATCTTCCTGGACGGCCGGCTGGTGGTGGAGAACGTCAATCAGCCGTGCTCGGACCCGTGGCCGGTGACCGAGGCGACGGGGACCGTGACGCTGGAAGAGGGCCGGACCTACGACGTGCGCATCGAGTACATCCGGCCGGCATGGCTCGACCAGCCGCATCTCCAGGTGCGGTTCGGCGCCACGCCGACCGCCGCCGAGGCCGCGGCGCAGATGGCGCGCGCGGTGGAAGCGGCGCGCGCGGCCGACGTGGCGCTGGTATTCGCCGGCTACCCCGAAGGCTATGAGACGGAAGGCCGCGATCGGCCCGACATGGACCTGACCGGGCCGCAGGATGAGCTGATCCGCGCGGTGGCCGCGGCCAACCCGAACACGGTCGTCGTGCTCAATGTCGGCGCGGCCGTGACGATGCCGTGGGCCGATCAGGTGGCGGCGATCGTGTTGGCCTATTACCCGGGCCAGGAGAACGGCAACGCCGTCGCGCGCGTCCTGCTGGGCGAAGTCAACCCGTCGGGCAAGCTGCCGGTGACCTTCCCGCGCCGGCTGGAGGATACGCCGGCGTTCCTCAACTATCCGGGCGGCAGGGATGTGCGCTACGGCGAAGGGATCTTCGTCGGCTATCGCTACTACGATGCGAAGGAGGTCACGCCGCTCTTCCCCTTCGGCCACGGGCTATCCTACACCGAATTCGCCTACAGCGACCTCCAGGTCACGCCGACGGTCAGGCGGGGCGAGCCGGTGTCCGTCTCGATCACGGTGAAGAACGTGGGCGAGCGGGCCGGCAAGGAGGTGGTGCAGCTCTATGTGCGCGATGTGGCGGCGAGCCTGCCGCGGCCGCCGAAGGAGTTGAAGCGGTTCGCCAAGATCAACCTGGCGCCGGGCGAGGCGCAAACCGTGCGCTTCGAGCTGGACGAGCGCGCGTTGGCGTTTTACGACCCCGAGCGCAAAGCGTGGATCGCAGAGCCGGGCGAGTTCGAGGTGTTGATCGGCAGCTCGTCGCGGGACATCCGGGCGCGGGCGCTGTTCAGGCTGGAGGCGTAGTCTGCTTTGGATTGCGGCGCTGTAGCGCCGCTTTTGTTCGCGGGGCCACAGGAAAGCGGCGCAGAGCGCCGCAATCCAAAAAGCCAAAGTGTGGAGAGGCATATGCACGTCATCGTGATCCAATCCAGTCCCAACCGGGATGGCTTGACCGCTGCGTGCGCGGCCGCGGCCGCCGAGGGCGTGCGGCTGGCCGGCGGCCACGCGGAAGAAGTGCGGCTCAACGACATGGAAGTCGGCATGTGCCGGGCATGCGACAACGGCTGGGGCACATGCCGCACCGCCCACACCTGCCAGGTAGAGGACGGCTTCCAGGCGCTCCATGCGCGCATCCTGGCGGCCGATGCCCTTGTGCTGGTGACCCCCGTCTACTGGGGCGAGATGAGCGAATCGGCCAAGGCGCTGACCGACCGGCTGCGGCGGTGCGAGGCATCGCGCGGGGACGAGAGCGGCCTCCGCGGCAAGGGCGTGATCTGCGTGGCCGCGGCCGGCGGCTCGGGCGGCGGCATGATCACCTGCCTGCTGAGCATGGAACGCTGGATCCAGCACGTGCGGGCGCGCACCTTCGACCTGATCCCGGTCAACCGTTGGAGCCGGCCCTACAAGCTGGCCGCGATTCGCGAAGCCGCGCGCGGCCTGGCGGCCGGAGCGTGGTGAATGTCCACCATCCGCCTTGAGGATGTGAGCCGCGTCTTCTCGCCGGCCGAGGCGACCCGGCTGGCGGCGGCGGGCCGCGGATTGCCCGGCTTCCAGGCCGACCGGGCCTTCGCCGAGCGGGTGGCGGTCCGCGCGCGCGAGGAGGCGGCCGGCCGCGGCGCGCACGGCGAGATCCTGGCGCTCGATCACGTCAACCTGACCGTGCCCGACGGCCAGACCATCGCGATCCTGGGGCCGTCGGGCTGCGGCAAGAGCACCCTCTTGCGCGTGGTGGCCGGCCTGGATGTCGGCTACACCGGCACGGTCTACTACGACGAGCAGGACGTGCGCCACATCCCGCCGGGCGACCGCTACATCGGCATGGTGTTCCAGAACTACGCGCTCTATCCGCACTTTCCGGGCCGGGGCAACCTGCGCTTCTTCTTCCAGGTGCGCAAGGCGCCCGACGCCGAGGCCGAGGAGCGCATCCGCGTCACGTCCGAGATCATGGGGATCGGCTTCGAGGAGCTGTTGGAGCGCAAGCCGGGCACGCTCTCCGGCGGGCAACAGCAACGGGTCGCCATTGCCCGCGCCATCGTGCGCAACCCGCGGCTCTTCCTCTTCGACGAGCCGCTCTCGAACCTGGACGCCAAGCTGCGCACGCAGACGCGCGTCGAGATCAAGCGGCTGCTCCGGCGCTTCGCCATCACCGCGCTCTATGTGACGCACGACCAGGAGGAGGCGATGGCGCTGGCCGACCAGATCGCCATCATGCGCGAGGGCCGGATCGAGCAGGTGGGGCCGTACAATGTCTTGCGGGACGAGCCGGCCAATGCGTTCGTGGCCGGCTTCCTGGGCCGCCGGCCGATGAACCTGCTCCCCGGCGTCGTGCTGGCGGACGGCCGGCTCCGGGTCGGCGAGGCCGTCATCCCCCTGCCCGACGCCGCCCGGCCGCGCTGCGCGGCGAGACAGCCGATCCTCGTGGGCGTGCGGCCCGAGGCCGGCCGGCTGCTCTTGGGCCGGCCGGCCGAGGCGGCCGAATTCCGGCTGGAGGGCGAAGTCGAAGCGGTGGAGCCGGACTATGTGCACCGCACGCTGGCGGTGGGCCTGCGTGCCGGCGAGCTCTCCTTCTGGGCGTTCGCCGGGCTGGAGGAGTGGGTGCGCCCCGGCGAGCGGGTCGAGGTTGCGTATCCGCTGGCCGCGCTGTATCTTTTCGACGGGAAGAGCGGATTGCGGATCGCGTGATGACCTGACATCAGAATAACCATCCCTCTTGCGACGCGCTTGACGATCCGCACAAGATGTGATATAAGAAGCATTACCGTGTCCTCGCTGCGACACATTCCTTCTGGACGAAGAATGTCCCTCCCAACGCCGATTCTCGCGGGCATCGTTGCTCTTTCCAGCGCTCAACGCCGAGGTCTCTGGTGCTGACGCCCAGACAGAGGCACTGCGTCCATCATGGGCAGTTGCCTTGAAACCGGCTTGTGGCAACGATTCCTCCGAGAAAAGGTGGCGTATGTATTTCCCTGACCCTGAACTCTTGCAAGGCACTTTGTATGCCGCGGAGCATGAGCACGATGCGTGCGGCGTCGGCATGGTCGTAGACATCCCCGGCCGGCGATCGCATCGGATCGTGCGCCAGGCGTTGACCGCGCTCTCCAACATGCGGCATCGCGGCGCGCTGGGCGCAGAGCCCAACACGGGCGACGGCGCCGGCATCCTGATCCAGCTCCCGCACCGCTTTCTCGCCGCGGCCGCGGCCGAAGCGGGCTTCGCCCTGCCGGCGCCCTCCGAGTACGCCGTCGGCATGATCTTCCTGCCGCGCGATCCCGACCGTCGCAGCGCATACGAGCGGCAACTGGAGGAGATCGCGGCGGCCGAAGGCCAGCGCGTGCTCGGCTGGCGCACCGTGCCCACCGACGACCGTACCCTGGGCAAGACCGCCCGCGCGGCCGAGCCGGTGGTGCGCCAGATCTTCATCGGCCGCGGGCCCGACATCGCCGACGAAATGGCCTTCGAGCGCAAGCTGTTCGTCATCCGCCGTCTGGCCGAAAAGGCGATCCGCTACGCGGCGACGGGCGGCGATCCTGACTTCTACATCCCCAGCCTTTCGTGCCGCACGATCGTCTACAAGGGCATGTTGACCGCCACCCAACTGGGCGAATTCTACCCGGAGCTGCACGACGAGCGGATGGAGACGGCCATTGCGCTGGTGCATTCCCGCTTCAGCACCAACACTTTTCCGAGCTGGGCGCGCGCACAGCCGTTCCGCTACATGATGCACAACGGCGAGATCAACACCATCCGCGGCAACCAGAACTGGATGTACGCCCGGCAGGCGGTCTTCGAGTCGGAGCTGTTCGGCGACGACCTGAAGCGCGTGTTGCCCGTGATCGCGCCCGACGGCAGCGATTCGGCCATGTTCGACAACGCGCTCGAATTCCTGGTGTTGGCCGGCCGCTCGCTGGCGCACACGGTGATGATGATGATCCCCGAGCCGTGGAGCGGCGATCCGGACATGAGCCCGGAGAAGCGCGCCTTCTACGAGTTCCACGCCAGCATCATGGAGCCGTGGGACGGCCCGGCCTCGATCGCCTTCACCGATGGCCGTTACGCCGGCGCGGTGCTCGACCGCAACGGCCTGCGCCCCTCGCGCTATTACATCACGGCCGATGGCCTGCTCGTCCTGGCCTCGGAAGTGGGCGTACTGCCGGAGATCCCGCCGGCGGCCGTGGTCGAGAAGGGACGGCTGCGCGCCGGCCGGATGTTGCTGGTGGACACGGTGGAGGGCCGCATCATCTCGGACGAAGAGATCAAGCATACCATCGCCACGGCCCAGCCATATGAGCAGTGGCTGCGCGAGAATCTGGTCGAGCTGAAAGATATACCGGCCGGCGAAAGCGGCGACGGGCCGCTGCAGTCCAAGGCGCCGGCCATGCGGAGCGAAAGCGGCGACGGGCCGCTGCAGTCCAAAATGCCGCAGGCGAAGGAGGAGCCGCTCGTGCGACGCCAGCTCGCCTTCGGCTATACTTTCGAGGATCTCAACCTGATCCTGGGGCCGATGGCGCGCGACGGCGTCGAGCCGATCGGCTCGATGGGCAACGACACGCCGCCCGCCGTGCTCTCGGAGCGGCCGCAACTGCTCTACTCCTACTTCAAGCAACTCTTCGCCCAGGTGACCAACCCGCCCATTGACGCCATTCGCGAGGAGATCGTCACCAGCAAGGCGGTGGCGCTGGGCGCGGAGGGCAACCTGCTGAAGCCGGGGCCGCAGAGCTGTCGGCAGGTGATCCTGAAGCAGCCGATCGTGACCCCGGCCGAGTTCGCGAAGCTGCAACAGCTCGACCTGCCCGGCCTGCGCGCCACCACCCTTTCGACCCTCTTCGACGCCGGCGCCGGGGCCGCAGGGTTGCAGGCCGCCCTCGACGGCCTGTTCGCCGCAGCCGATCAGGCCATTCGCGACGGCTACAGCATCCTGATCCTCTCCGATCGTGGGGTGGATCGCACGCACGCGCCGATTCCGGCGCTGTTGGCGTGCGCCGGCCTGCACCATCACCTGATCCGCAGCGGCACCCGCACCCAGGTGGGCCTGGTGATCGATTCGGGCGAGCCGCGCGAGGTGCACCATTTCGCGCTGCTGATCGGCTACGGCGCCGGCGCCATCCACCCCTACCTGGCCTTTGAGACGCTGCGCGACATGATCGCGCGCGGGATGCTCAAGGACATCTCGCCGCAGCAGGCCGAGAAGAACTACGTCAACGCGGTCGTCAAAGGCGTGGTGAAGGTGATCTCCAAGATGGGCGTCTCGACCATTGACGGCTATCGCGGCGCGCAGATCTTCGAGGCGCTGGGGTTGAGCCGCGAGGTGGTGGAGCGCTACTTCACCTGGACCGCCTCGCGCATCGGCGGCATCGGCCTGGACGTGATCGCCGCCGAGACCCTCAGCCGCCACCAGCAGGCATTTTTCAGCCGCAACGGCCGCTATCAGACCCTGGAAACGGGCGGGCACTATCAGTGGCGCTCCGATGGCGAACACCACACGTTCAATCCGATCACCGTGCATAAGCTTCAGCAGGCGTGTCGCACCGCCAACTACGGCCTCTTCAAGGAATACTCCGCGCTGATGAACGACCAGGTGCACCGGCCGGCCTATCTGCGCAGCCTGCTGGACTTCGATTTTCCGGCGCAGCCGGTGCCGCTCGAAGAGGTCGAGCCGGTCGAGTCCATCGTGCGGCGCTTCAAGACCGGCGGCATGTCGTATGGCTCGATCAGTCCGGAGGCGCACGAGGCGCTGGCCATTGCCATGAACCGCCTGGGCGGCAAGAGCAATTCGGGCGAGGGCGGCGAGGATCCGGCTCGCTACATCCCCCTGCCCAACGGCGACTCGCGTTCCAGCGCGATCAAGCAGGTCGCGTCGGGCCGCTTCGGCGTGACCAGCCTCTATCTGGCCAACGCCAAGGAGATCCAGATCAAGATCGCGCAGGGCGCCAAGCCCGGCGAAGGGGGCCAGCTTCCGGGGCGCAAGGTGTATCCCTGGATCGCCCGGGTGCGACACTCGACCCCAGGTGTGGGCCTGATCTCGCCTCCGCCCCATCACGACATCTATTCCATCGAAGACCTGGCCGAGCTGATCTTCAACCTGAAGAACGCCAACCCCTCGGCGCGCATCAGCGTCAAGCTGGTGTCGGAGGTGGGGGTGGGCACCATCGCGGCCGGCGTGGCCAAGGGCCATGCCGACGTGATCCTGATCAGCGGCTACGACGGCGGCACGGGCGCTTCGCCCCAGACGGGGATCAAGCACGCCGGCCTGCCGTGGGAACTGGGGCTTTCGGAGACGCACCAGACGTTGCTGGTGAACGATCTGCGCAGTCGCGTGGTGTTGGAGACCGACGGCCAGCTCCGCACCGGCCGCGATGTGGTGATCGCGGCGCTCCTGGGCGCGGAGGAGTTCGGCTTCGCCACCGCGCCCCTGGTGACGCTCGGTTGCACGATGATGCGGGTGTGCCACCTGGACACCTGTCCGGTCGGCGTGGCCACCCAGAACCCGGAGCTGCGCAAGAACTTCACCGGCGACCCGGCCTACGTGGTCAACTTCATGCGCTTCATCGCGCAAGAGGTGCGCGAGCTGATGGCGCAGCTCGGCTTCCGCCGCTTCGAGGAGATGGTCGGCCGCTCCGACCGCCTGGTGTTCCGCCGGCCCGAACACCACTGGAAGGCGCGCGGGGTGGATCTGTCGGCGATCCTGGCGCGGCCGGCCGTGCCCGACTCGGTCGGCCGCTACTGCCAGAAGGCGCAGGATCACGGCATCGAGCAGACGCTCGATCGGCAGACCCTCATCCCGTTGTGCGAGCCGGCCCTGGCGCGCGGGGAGCGGGTGCACGCGCAGTTGCCGATCACCAACGCCAACCGGTCGGTCGGCACGATGTTGGGCTATGAGCTGACGCGGCGCTACGGCGCGGCCGGCCTCCCCGAGGATACGATCCGCCTGGACTTCACCGGTTCGGCCGGGCAGAGCTTCGGTGCGTTCATCCCGCGGGGCATCACGCTCACCCTTGAAGGGGATGCCAACGATTATTTCGGCAAGGGGCTTTCGGGCGGCAAGCTGATCATCTATCCGCCGGCCGAAGCGACCTTCCGGCCCGAAGAGAACATCATCATCGGCAACGTGGCGCTTTACGGCGCCACCAGCGGCGAGGCGTATGTGCGCGGCATGGCCGGCGAGCGCTTCTGCGTGCGCAACAGCGGCGCGCAGGCGGTGGTCGAGGCGGTGGGCGATCACGGCTGCGAATACATGACCGGTGGCCGGGTGGTGGTCCTGGGGCCGACGGGCCGCAACTTCGCGGCCGGCATGTCGGGCGGCATCGCCTACGTGCTCGACGAGGCGGGCGACTTCGCGCGCCGCTGCAATCAGGAGATGGTGTTCCTGGAGCGGATGAACGAAGCGGACGCCGAGCTGGTGATGACCATGATCCAGAAGCACACCTACTACACCAACAGCGATCGGGGCCGCTATGTGCTGGCGCACTGGGAAGAGCTGGCGCCGAAGTTCGTCAAGGTCTTTCCGAAGGACTACAAGCGCATGTTGGAAACCCTGATTTGGGTGCAACAGGCGGGATTGAGCGGCGAGAAGGCCGAGATGGCGGCGTTTGAGGCGAACAAGAACGATGTGGCGCGCGTGAGCGGCAATTGAAGGAGGGGTTCGCATGGGCAAACCAACTGGCTTCATCGAATACTCGCGAGAGCTCCCAGGCGATCGCTTTGCCGACGAGCGGACTCTCGACTATCTGGAGTTCCATCTGACCATGCCCGAAGAGCGGCTGACGAAGCAGGCCGCCCGGTGCATGAGCTGCGGCCTGCCGTTCTGTCACACCGGCACGCTCCTCAGCGGGATGGCCTCTGGCTGTCCGCTGAACAACCTGATCCCGGAATGGAACCATCTGGTTTACAACGGGCTGTGGGAAGAGGCGCTCTATCGGCTGCTCAAGACCAATCCGTTTCCCGAGTTCACGGCGCGCGTCTGTCCGGCGCCGTGCGAGGGATCGTGCACGCTGGCCATGCGCGAGGAGCCGGTGACGATCAAGCAGATCGAGTACGCCATCATCGAGCGCGGCTTCGAGGAGGGTTGGATCCAACCCGATCCGCCCGCGGTGCGCACGGGCAAGCGGGTGGCGGTCGTCGGCTCCGGGCCGGCGGGATTGGCCTGCGCCGATCGGCTGAACCGGGCCGGCCACTGGGTGACGGTCTTCGAGCGGGCCGATCGCATCGGCGGCCTGCTGATCTACGGCATCCCCAACATGAAGCTCGACAAGCGGATCGTCGAACGCCGGGTCGAGCTGATGGCGGCCGAAGGGGTCACCTTCGTCACCCGGACCGAAGTGGGGAAGGATGTCACCGCCGAGCAGTTGCGGGCCGAGTTCGATGCGATCGTGCTGTGCGGTGGGGCCACCCGGCCGCGCGATATCGCGGTGCCGGGCCGCGAGCTGAAGGGCATCCATTTCGCGGTGGAGTTTCTGGCCGCGGACACGCGCAGCCTGCTGGACGACGACATCCGGTCGAGCGGCTGGATCTCGGCCCGCCACAAGGATGTGATCGTGATCGGCGGCGGCGACACGGGCACCGATTGCGTGGCCACGGCCCTGCGCCACGGTTGCAACAGCGTGGTGCAGTTCGAGATCCTGCCGGCGCTGCCGCCGCGGCGGTTGCCCAATAACCCCTGGCCCGAATGGCCGCGCGTCCAGCGCACCGACTACGGCCAGGAGGAGGCGCGCATCGCCTTCGGCCAGGATCCGCGGCAGTATTGCGTGCAGACGAAGCGCTTCGTGGGCGACGATCAGGGCCGGGTGCAAGAGGTGCACACGGTGCGGGTCGAGGTGACGCGCGATGAGCGGGGCGGCCTGAAGTTCACGGAGATCCCCGGCAGCGAGCAACGCTGGCCGGCGCAGCTCGTGCTCCTGGCGATGGGCTTCCTGGGCCCCGACGATTCGATCGTGGAGAAGCTGGGCGTGGAGCGCGACCCGCGGTCCAACGCCAAGGCGGAATACGGCAGGTTCGCCACGAATGTGCCGGGCGTCTTTGCCGCGGGCGACATGCGCCGCGGACAGAGCCTGGTCGTGTGGGCCATCCGCGAGGGCCGCGATGCGGCCGCGGCGGTGGACCGCTATCTGATGGGCGGGGGGGCCGGCCACGAATAGAACACGAATGCACGAATGTGGGGGGCCGGCCGGCCACGGATGGGGCACGAAGGCACGAATGCGGCGATCGCAATTCGTGTATTCGTGCCCGATTCGTGGACGATCCCTCGCGGCTTACGATAGCTCGGCCGCCCGGTACATGGCGATGATCTTCTCCGGCGGCACTTCGGCCAGGATGTTGTGGATGTTGCAGAAGACGAAGCCGCCGTCTTGCCACAGATAGCTGGTCACCTCGCGCGCCTCGCGATAGACATCCTCGACGCTTCCCAACAGCAACGTGCCCTGTGCGTTGACCCCGCCGCCCCACAAGGTGAGCCGACCGCGCGCCTTGTCCTTCCACTCCCGATACGTATGGCCGCCGGCCGTCCATTGCACCGGATTGAGCGCGTCGAAGCCGGCCTCGACGATCATGTCGAGCAGGTCGTAGATCGCGCCGCAGGAATGGAGGAAGGTCTTTACCTGCGGTGCCAGGCGATGGCACTCGTCGTTGATCCGCTTGCGATAGGGCAGGAAGAGCGTGCGAAAGATCTTGGGCGAGGCGATGAGCGTCTTCTGCGTGCCCCAATCGTCGCTGGCCAGCCAGACGACATCTATGTAGTCCCGCACTTCCGGCAGAAGCGCGCGGATGTTCTTGAGGGTGAACTCGGTGACGATCTCGTGCAGCTCGGCCACGTAATCGGGCTCGGTGAGGCACAAGATGGGGAAGATCGCCAGGCCGCTCCAACTGCCGATGCCGATCGGCGACACGATCGCGCCCTCGTTGAAGAAGACCGCCCGGTCGGTGGCGTCCCGCACGCGGCGACAGAGTTCCCGGATCTCGACGATCTCCTCGTCGCGCAGCTCGTGCGCCGCCAGCGCCTGCTTCAGCGCCTTCAGATCCACCTTCGGCAGATCGTCGCTCAGGTCGAGCGGCTGGCCGCCGTGCAGCTCGTCGAAGACATAGGAGGTGGGCGGCATACGCCTGCTGCCCTGCACGATCGTGCCGTCCGGCTCGGTGACGAAGGCGGCCGGATGGCGCACCAGGGCCGGCAGGCGGCCGTTGAAGTCGTAGGGCGACCACTTCTCGGGCTCGTCGAAGGCGTTGGTGGCCCGGCCGCAGATGGTCACGATGTCCACGCCCAGCGCATCCAGCACATCGAGGTCGGGCATGGCGAGCATCTGGACGGTGTCGTACATCTTCGGCGGCCGGGGCGGCAGGCCGAGCGCGGCCACCAGCCGGGGATAGGCGAAGCCGCTGATGCCCGACGACAGCATCCCGCCGAGGTCCTTCGGCGGCCGATCGGGCATCTCGAAGTTGAGCGATTTCATGACGCGTTCGCGAGAGGTAAGCAAGAGAGCCTCCTGAGATGGCGAGATTAGGCCGATGTCTCATGGAGCATTATACTTGTGTCCATGGGGACGGGCAATATCGTGTCCTCGATTTTCGCGATCACAGGAGCACCGGTCCATGCGTTATACCGCACTACCCACCACCCATCTTGTTCCCTCGGTTATCGGCCTGGGGACGGCCGGATTCGGCTCGGCCATCCCTCAGGAACGGGCGTTCGCGCTGCTCGATCGGTTCGCCGAACTGGGCGGCAACTTCCTGGACACGGCGCGCGTCTACGCGGCATGGCTTCCCGGCGGCGCCGGCGCCAGTGAGCGCACGATCGGCGCGTGGCTGAAGAGCCGCGGCATGGCCGAACAGATGATCGTAGCGACCAAGGGCGGCCATCCCGACCTGGCAACCATGCACATCTCGCGCCTCTCGCCGGCCGAGATCGCGGCCGACCTGACGGCGAGCCTCGATGCGCTGGGGCTGGCGGCCGTGGATCTCTACTGGCTCCACCGCGACGATCCGGCCATTCCGGCCGGCGAGATCGTGGACGCGTTGAACGAACATGTGCGGGCCGGCCGGCTGCGCGCCATCGCCGCGTCGAACTGGACGACCGAGCGCATCGAAGCGGCGAACGCCTGGGCCGCCGCGCATGGCCAGGTCGGCTTCTGCGCATCGCAGATCGGCTGGAGCCTGGCGCAACCCGACCCGGCCGCCAGGGGCTTCGGCGGCGAACTGGCGATGGACGCCGCCACGCTGGCCTATCACCGCCGCACGGGCTTCCCCGTGGTCGCGTACTCCTCTCAGGCCGCAGGCTTTTTTGCGGGCAAGGCCGACCGTTACCTGGCGCCGGATGCCCCGCGGGATGGCTTCAGCCGCAAGTACATGACGGCCGAAAACCTGGCCCGGCTGGCGCGCGCCAGGATGCTCGCCGAACGCCGCGGCCGGCCGACCAACGACATCGCGCTGGCCTACCTGCTCAGCCAGCCGTTTCCGGTCTACGCGCTCGTCGGGTGTCAGACGGTGGAACAGGTGCAAGCGAGCTGCGCCGCGGCCGACCTGCGCCTGACGCCGGAGGAGATCGGCTTTCTGGAGTCCGGCATCTCCTGATCTTTGCCTGAACCCCGACGACAACCAGGGTATCCGCTTCCTGTTGGCCGGCCTCGACGCGGGGCGGACGTGGGAGGAAGAGATCGCGAGTGATCTGAAGCGGAGAAAATAAGACCGGGCCTGAAACCTTTCTGCACGGCACAGGCCCGGTCGGAAGAAGGGAGGTGGGGGAAGCAGAGTCGTTTTATTCGATGGCGATGGCCGCGATCATCGGCGCATAGATCCCGCCAACCTGCGCGAAGCCGATGTTCAACAGCCCGTCGTTCACCGTCACCGTGTAGGTGCGCTCCACTGCGGTGGCCCTGCCGGCCACGGCATATACATCCAGGGCGCTCTCGACCTCCGCGCCTTCCAGGCTGATCCGCATGACGCGCTGGCCCGCCCTGTCGGCCACGAACTCGGCGAAGCGCAGACGCACCGTATAGGTGCCGTTCGGCACGGTGAAGCGATATTCGCTCATGCCCTCCCGATAGCGCTGGAACACGAACGGATCGTTCGCGCCGGCCACCGGGCTGCTGCTCACCTGCGTCGTGCCGCCCACATAGCCCCAGCCGCCCGCGACATAGGCCTGATCCGACTGCCAGGTCACGCCCGCGCTGTCGGTGTAGGTCGGCCCGCCGGCATCTACCCGCTGCGTGTAGGTGCCGCGCACGGGGGTGGGCGTGGGGGTCGGCGCGCCGGGCGCTGGCGTAGCGCCGTTGGTCTTCACCGTGATGGCCGAGACCATCGGCGCCTTGCTGCCGCCGTTTTTGGCGAAGCCGATGTTCAGTACGCCATCGCTCACGGTCACCGTGTAGCTGCGCTGAAGCAGCGTGCCCTTGCCGACCGTGGCATACACGTCCAGGGCATTCTCGACCGTCGCGCCTTCGAGCGTGATCCGCATCACCCGCTCGCCGGCCTTATTGGCCGCGAACTCCACGAAGCTCAGCTCCACCTGGTAAGTGCCGTTCGGCACGGTGAAGCGATATTCGCTCATCCCCTCCCGATACTTCTGGAAGAGGAAGTCGTCGGTGGTGCCGGCCACGGCCATCGTCGAGGATTTGGCGCTGCCGCCCACATAGCCCCACGAGCCGGTCGCGAAGGCCTTGTCCGCGGCCCAGCTCCACCCCTGGCCGTCGGTATAGGTCGGGCCGCCGCTGTTGACCCGCTGCACATAGCTCGCCGGCGTGGCCGTCGGCGCGGTCGTCGGCGTCGCGGTCGGTGCGGTCGTCGGCGTCGCGGTCGGTGCGGTCGTCGGCGTCGCGGTCGGCTGCGGCGTCGCGGTCGGCGCAGTTGTCGGCGTCGCGGTCGGTGCGGTCGTCGGCGTCGCGGTCGGCTGCGGCGTGGCCGTCGGCGCAGTCGTCGGCGTCGCGGTCGGTGCGGTCGTCGGCGTGGCCGTCGGCGAGCTGCCGGTGCCGCCGGCGGCGGCCCGTCGGACGGCAGCGCCCACGTCAATGCGGCCCCAGCCGTAGTACGGATCGAATCCCGCCGCGCCTTTGTCCACCGCGGTGCTCTGGATGATGTCGCGCACCTGGGCCGGGCTCAGGCTCCCGTTGACCGACCAGATCAGCGCGGCCAGGGCCGAGACGTGCGGCGCGGCCATCGAAGTGCCGCTCATGAAGCCGAACCCGTTCGGGTTGGTCGCCGTCCAGTACGTGCTCCAGATGCTCGAGCCGGGCGCCGCGACATCTACCCAACTGCCGTAGTTGGAAATGCTCCAATATTCGTCGTGCTCGTCGGTGGCGCTCACCGCCACGACCTCTTCGTAGTAGGCCGGGTAGAACGGCGCGCTGCTGCCGTTGTTGCCGGCGGCCGCCACCACCAACGCGCCCTTGCTCTGGGCGTAGCGGATCGCGTCCAGGACCGCCGTAGAAGGGGTCGTGCCGCCCAGGCTCAGGTTGATGACCCTGGCGCCGTTGTCGGCCGCGTAGCGGATGCCCTGGGCGACGTTGGCCCAGGTGCCGCTCTTCGCCGCGCTCAGCACCTTCACCGGCAGGATCGCGACGTTGGGCGCCAGGCCGGTGGTGCCCAGGCCGTTGTTCATGGCCGCCGCGATGATGCCGGCTACGTGCGTGCCGTGACCGTTGTCGTCGCTCGGATCGCTGTCGCCGTTGACGAAGTCGTAGCCGGGCAAGATGCGGCCGGCGAACTCGGGATGGCTCAGCGAGACGCCCGAGTCCACCACGGCCACGGTCACCGTCACGGTCCCCGTGGTGACGTCCCAGGCCGCCGGCGCGTTGAGCAGTTGCGGCGCGTAGACCAGATACGGATTGCTGTAATCGGGATCGGTCGGCGTCAGGCCGGCGCAGGCGATGCCGTTGCGCTCGGCGTAGCGCACCTCGGGCCGGCTCGCCAGCGCGCTCAGGAGCGTTGCCATCTTTTCTTCGGCCGCCGTGACCAGGTACGTGTCATCGGCGATGGCCTGCTTGATCGAGGCGCCGTGCTCGCTCAACAGCGCGGCCGCCCGCTCGAAGGCGATTCCGGCGCGGAAGCCGACGATCGCCTCGCCCGCCTGGTAGGCCGGCCGGTTCGGATCGTCGCAGGGGGACGCCGACGCATTGGCCGCCTCATCGAGCGCCACCGTCGCGCTCACCTCGCTGGCTTCGAGGGTCACCGGCATCTGGCGCTCGTGCGCGCCGTCGGGCGTGCGCAGGAGAACCACGCGCTTGCCGGGCTTCACGTTGCGGATGATCCAGTGGCCCTGCGCGTCGGTCACGGCCGAGCCCAGCTCGGTCGCGGCCGCGTCCACGCGGCGCAGGCCCTTCGGATCATCGTAGAGGCGTACCTGAACGCCCGGGATGCCGCGTTCGCCCAGGCCCTGCACGCCGTCCCCGTTGCGGTCATCGAAGTAGGTGCCCACCAGCGTGAGCGCCGGGCTGGCGCCGAAATCTGCAGCGGCGCGCGGCTGCGCGTCCACCGGCCGGCGGACATCGCCATCGGCCGGCGCCCGCATGTCGGACGACTTGCCTTTCCCCGCGTCCAACGTGATGAGCTGCTGGCCGGCCGTCGTGTTGACGTAAAGGGCATCTTCGGGCCGGACGACCATGTAGGTGCCGGCCGGCACGTTCGTGAAGCGATAAACGCCGCCGGCGTCGGTGGTGGCCTGACGGCGGAGCGCCTGTCCGTTGGTCGCGGCATCCCGCAGCTCGACGACCACCCCCGCAATGCCGTTCTCGCCGGCGTCGCGCATACCGTTGCCGTTGCGATCGAAGAAGACCACGCCCGAGATCTCGCCCGCGCCAGACTGGGGGGCGGCCGTCACGGCTGCCGCGGTGCCGGCCAACACCAGCATCAGGATCAAGATGCCAACCAGGATACGGTTCACCAGAGACTGCGCTTGCGATTTCATTTTCCTCACCTCTACCACACCGTTCTCGATTCACCGGACACGATCGTGGTCTACCTTTCTGTAACTTGCACAACATAGTCTAGTGGAATAGAGGCCGGGAAACAATCCGTAGACCTACTGAACAGGGTGCATTACGTGGTTCCAGCGGCAATCGTGGTATACTAACCTGAAAATGGCTTGCCTCACGTGCCAGGCACCTGGAAAGGTGCCTGGCACGTGAGGCGTCATCATTTTCATCTTACAACATAAAGAGGAAGGCGAAATGAATTTCGCCTTACGTGGCAACTGCGAGGAGCTATGCTGGAGGACACTTATCTTTATCGGGAGATCCACGAACAGCCGGCCGTGCTGGCCGAGCTGCTGGAGCGCGAGCGCGCCGCGATCGGCCGGCTGGTCGCCGACATGGCGCGACGGCGCATCACGCACTGCGTCATCGCCGGCCGCGGCACCAGCGACAACGCCGGCCGGTATGCCCAATACCTGCTCGGCGCGGTGAACGGCCTGACGGTGGGACTGGCGACCCCGAGCCTGCACACGGTCTATGGCCGGCCCCCGCGCTACGAAGATGCGCTGGTGATCGGCATCAGCCAGAGCGGGAAGAGCCCCGACATCGTCTCGGTGGTGGCCGACGCCCGCCGCCAGGGCGCGCTGACCGCGGCCATCACCAACTTTCCCGACTCCGACCTGGGCCGGGCGGCCGATCACGTCATCGCGCTCCATGCCGGGGTCGAGCAGGCGGTGGCCGCCACCAAGACGTACACCGCTGAGCTGGCCGCCATCGCCCTGCTGAGCGCCGCCCTGGCCGCCGACGACGAGATGCGCCGCGCGCTCGACCGCATCCCTGCGCAGGTCGAGGCCACGCTGGCGTTAGCCCCCGAGATCTTGCAGCGGGCCGAACGCTATCGCTACATGCGCGTCTGCGCGGTGATCGGCCGCGGCTACAACTACGCCACCGCGTTCGAGATCGCGCTCAAGATCAAGGAGCTCACCTACGTGGTGGCCGAGCCGTACAGCAGCGCCGACTTCATGCACGGCCCGGTGGCGCTGATCGAGCAGGCGTTCCCGACCATCGTCGTCGCGCCTTCGGGCCGCATGTTGCCCGAGATGGCCGCCTTCGTCGGGTCGGTGCGCTCGCGCGGCGCGGAGGTGATCGCGATCAGCGATGACGCTGAGCTGCTGGCCCAGGCGCGCACCGCGTTCCGCCTGCCCGTCACGGCGCCCGAGTGGCTCTCGCCACTGCTCGGCATCGTGCCGGGGCAGCTCTTCGCCATGTCGCTGGCGCACGTGCGCGACCTGGACGTGGATCGGCCGCGCGGCTTGCAGAAGGTGACGGAAACGCGCTGAGCGGCCGGGGAAATTCAGGCCGCCACGGGGATGGTGAAGGTGAAGGTGGAGCCGCGGCCGGGCTCGCTCTCGGCCGACACCTGGCCGCCGTGGGCCAGGACGAGCTGTTTGACGATCGCCAGTCCCAGCCCCGCGCCGCCGGTCTGGCGGGCGCGCGATTTGTCGGCCCGATAGAAGCGCTCGAAGACGTGGGGCAGGTCCTCGGGGCTGATGCCCGTGCCGGTGTCGCGCACCGATACGGCTACCTGCCGGCCGACGACGCGGGCCGTGATCCGGATCTGGCCGCCCGCGGGCGTGTGGGCAATCGCGTTGTTCAGCAGGTTGCGCAACACCTGGCCGATGCGCTCCGGATCCACCTCGACGGCGGGCAGGTCGGCAGGCAACTCGACGCTCAGGTTCAGCTCCTTCGCCTCGGCCTGGGGCCGCAGGATCGCTGCCGCCTGCTGGACGATCGTCGCCAGGTCGGCCGGCTGGCGGACCAGCTTGAGCTGGCCGGCTTCGGCCTGGGCCAGCTCTTGCAGATCGGCCACCAGCCGGCTGAGGAGCATCGTTTCTTCGTACAGGTTGGCCACCAGGTCGGCGTCGGGCGTCAACAGGCCGTCGCGGGCCGCCTCCAGATAGCCGCGCAGGTTGGTGAGGGGCGTGCGCAGCTCGTGCGCCACGTCGCTCACCATGTTGCGGCGAAGCTGCTCTTGTTGCGCCAGGCTATCGGCCATGGCGTTGAACGCGCGGGCCAGGTGGCCGATCTCGTCCGGCGAATCCACGGGCACGCGCACGGTGAGATCGCCCTGCTCCATGCGCTCGGCCGCCCGCGTCAGGCGTTCGATCGGCCGCAGGATGCGCATCGAGAGGGCCAACGTCACCAGCACGGCGGCCAGGCCCGCGATGACCGCGCCCAGCAACACCGAGCGGTTGATCGCCGAGACGAAAGCCACGTCGGCGGCCGACGGGCCGGTCGCCGGATCAATATAGAGGAAGCCGACCGGCCGGCCGCGCGCGACGAGCATGGCCGAGGGTTGCCATTCGGCCCCGACCGTGCGGCCCACCAGGGTGCGCTCCGAATCGCTCACGATGCGGCCCTGCGTATCGGCGATGATCACGCGCTGGCCGCTCATCTGCGCCAGGCGGTCCACCTCGACCTGCACGTCGTCCCAGAGCTGCGCCCGTTCGTAGGCCCGCATCAGGACGCCCGCAAAGCGGCTGTAGCGCATGTCCCCGCGATCGGCCACGTAGCGCTGGAACTCGCCGGCCGTGCGCTGGCTGGCCACCAGCGCCGTGACCCCGACGGCAACGATCACGACCAGCGTGATGCCGGCCAGGAGGCGGAAGCGCAAGCTATGCCACATGGTTCCTCGCTGCATGCCCCTCGAAGCGATAGCCCACTCCCGGCACCGTGCCGATGTAGCGCGGCCGGCCCCCTTCCGGCTCGATCTTCCGGCGCAGGTTCATGATGTGCACGTCAATGGTGCGCTCCACGCCCACGTAATCGAAGCCGAAGACGCGATCCAGCAGCTCGGCGCGGGAGAAGGCGCGGCCGGGCTCGCGCGCCAGCGTCTCCAGCAGGCGGAACTCGGTCGGCGTGAGGGCAACCGGCTTGCCGGCCAGGAGCACCTCGTGGCGCACCAGGCTGATGACCAGGTCGCCGAACTGGAGGTCGTCCGCGGCTTCTTCGGACGGATAGGCGCGGCGCAAGACCGCGCGAATGCGCGCCATCAGCTCGCGCGGATTGAACGGCTTGGTCAGGTAGTCGTCGGCGCCCAGGTCGAGGCCGCGCAGCTTGTCCTCGTCGGTGCTGCGCGCGGTGAGCATGATGATCGGCACGCGCGATTCCGTGCGCAACAGACGACATACGTCGGTGCCGTCCAGCTCGGGCAGGAGCAGGTCGAGGACGATCAGATCGGGCTGTTTGCTGCGCGCCACCTGGAGCGCCTCGCGGCCGTCATGCGCGGTGAGCACGTTGTAGCCGTCTCGCTTGAGGTAGAGAGCTACCAGGTCCACGATCTTGTGATCGTCGTCTACCACCAGGATCGTTCGCTTCATATCCCAATCTTATCTTGAATTGCCCCGGCGGACAAATCGCCGTTCGGGCCATAAAATCCAAGAGGGGAACGAAAGTTGCCCTTCGTTCCCCTCGTCCATCAGGCGGCCGGTCCCGTTCTTGTCATCCGAAGGGCACATGGCCTGCGCCGGCGGGCGCACGGCCATGCGCCCCTGCAACGCCCATCTACTCAGGAGGAGGTGCCGGGGGTCGGGGTGGCTGGCGGCATCCAGAACCCCTTGCCGCCGAAGCCGCGCATGCCGCCATGTCCCCTGAATCCGCCGCGGCCTCCCATCATGTAGCCCTTCTCCAGCCCTTGCAGGAGCCAATCCGCCTGCTCCTGGCTGATCTTGCCGTCCTTCACGGCCTGGGCGATGGCGTCCTTCATGCTCTGCACCCGGGCCGCGTTCACCGCTTCCTGGACCTTCGACAGGTCAACGCCCTGGGCCTTGGCGATCTCGTCCAGGGTCTTGCCGCTGTGCAACTGCTCGAACAACTGCGTCGGGGTCAGGTTCAGCGCCTTGGCGATCGCATCGAACTCGCTGTTGGGACCGCCCCAGAAGCCGAAGCCGCGGCCGAACTTGCCCAAAAACCCATGCGGGGTCGTCGGCGTCGGGGTGGCGGATTGGGCCGCTACAGTGCCCACCGCCAGCGCGCCGACCAGGACGAAGAGCGCCAAAACGCCCGCTACTGCCAACCACTTCTTTCCTTTCATACTCGTCTGTATCCCTCCGTTCTCAAGATCAGATGTCTCAGGCCGTCCGCCTGTCGCCCGTAATGTACCAGAGGCGTGTCAAGATCTGATAAAGATCGCGTTGGGTTTCGGTTGAATGCCGCGGCCCCGTGGCCAGAAAACGCCATACTTGCAGGATTCCGGCTTCACGGCTATAATCGTCAGAGCTGAGGCTAAAGCTGAGGTTAAGGCCAAGGTTGAGGCTGAGGTTGAGGGTTCGTCGCTGTGGTTTGTAGCGACGGCTGGCGATCCCGATCTTGACTTTTGCGAACGTGATTGAATGCGCTATAAATTGCTGATCGCCGGCGCCGGCATCGCCGGGCTGCTCCTGTTGATCTCGGGGCTTGGGGTGTTTGGGGCCGGCACGCGACTCGAACGCGGCCCGGTGACGCCGTCGGCTGGGGGGGGCTCGGCGCCGGGCCGGCCGGCCGCCGGCGCCGAGCGGGCCGCGCTTGCCACGCGCAGCGCGGCCGCCACCGCCACGGCCGCGGCCCTGCCGGTGCTATCCGACGCGGTCTCCACCCCTACGCCGACCGCCCGCCCCGACGCCACGCTGCGCCGGCTGCCCGTCTTGCCCACGCCTACCCCCTTGCCCAACAGCGCGGCACCGCGCCTGCTCAACGGATTGCCGGTGGATATGATCGTGGTCCTCTCGGACGAGACGGCCGCCAACGTGCGCCAGATCTACGCGCAGGGACAGGCGCTGGGGCGCAATCCGCGCGCCTTCGCCAAGGTGGGCGACAGCACGATGCTCTGGCCGCCGTTTCTGTCAGGTTTCGACTGGGGCCGCTACCGGCTCGGCAACTTCGGGCATTTGCAGCGAACGGTGGATCGCTTCGCCGGCTTCTTCGCCCGCGAGAGCGCGGCCGTGCGCAAGGGGATGCATAGCTGGGAAGAGCTCGATCCGGCGCAGGCCGATCCGGGCAGGTGTTTGCCGGGCGAGACGCCGTTGACGTGCGAGCTGCGCGCGACCAACGCCAGCTTCGCGCTCATCCGGCTCGGCGCGAACGACAGCCTGACGCCGGGCCAGTTCGAGCCGGCCATGCGGCAGATCATCCAGACGTGCATCAACCTGGGGGTGGTGCCGATCGTGGGCACCAAGCCGGATCACTACGAGGGGCCGGAGAACACGCTCAATCAGCTCATCCGTCGCCTGGCGGCCGAGTATCGCGTGCCCCTGTGGGATTTCGACCTGTTGGCCGAAACGGTGCCCGGCCGCGGGTTGCAGCCCGATGGCCTGCATTTGAAAGAAGGGGGCACCGACGACTACACCGACCCGACCGCTTTCCAGTTCATCGGGCCGCTGGAAGACCTCTCGGCGCTGATGGCGCTGGACGCCGCCAGCCGGGCGGCCGGCGGCGAACGATAGAAGCCCATCCATGTGGCGGTCGCACGACCATAAATGGATCGTGCGACCCATGCAGCGCCCGGTGAACCGGGCTGGAGCACACGCGGCGAGACCGCCCAGCCCCGTTGACGGGGCGCTGCTCTGTAGCCCGGCGATTCATCGCCGGGCGGCCCTCATTGCCCCACTCATTCCCCCACCTGCGGCGTCGGCCGGATCGGCACATGGTCGCGCGCGGCGATCGCCTCCTGGATGAGCGAGGCGTAGTAGAGCGCGCCTTCCGGCTTCAGGTGATGGCCGTCGTTCCAGAACAGCTCGGGGCGTTTGGCGGTCAGCTCGTACCAGTCAATCAACATCGCGTTCCGATAGCGTTTCACCCCTTCGCCGATCACCCGATTGTTGTTATCTTCCCACGCCCGCGGCACCCGCACGTTGAGCACGACGACCAGCCGGCGGTCGGCGAGCACCTGCATGATGCGGTCGAAGCTCTCCTTCGGATACACGCCGTTGTTGCCCAGGTGGAGCACCACGATCTCGCCGAGCCGGCCGCTCTCCTTCGCCTCCTGCAACTGCGCCAGGAACGCATCCACGGGCGGCCGATAGACCTGGCGGCCCTTCTCGGCGTCCACTTCGATCTCCGGAAAGACCTGGCGGAGGGCCGGCGCCGCGCCCTGCATGACCGAGTCGCCGAACGCGGTGATGCGGTAGGTGGGCGTCGCCGCGGCGGTGGATGTGATCGTCGGGCCGGCGGCCGGCGTCACGGCGGCGGTGGGCGTGGGGGTGGTGATGGTCAGCGTCGGCCGGCGAGAAATCCGCAGCGCGTCGGTCTCGTCG
>Ga0209162_1001266_pt1 | contig 25361 bp, 20 predicted proteins | sample YNPNPMetaG_FD_187121 | JGI IMG/M metagenome (GOLD analysis project Ga0209162, IMG submission 187121) | Anoxygenic and chlorotrophic microbial mat microbial communities from Yellowstone National Park, USA - YNP NP MetaG (SPAdes) (version 2) ...
CAGACGCTCCGTGTCGATCTGAACGTGCTGGCCGAGGCGGCCCCACGGGTTCCGCCGGCGTTTCGTGATACTCCGTTCGTTTTCGTGGCGGCCACGCACCCGGAGATTCAGGTGGATTTTGTGCGGCAGTGTACGGGCCCGAAGCTGATCGTCGCCGATACGCGGGACCTGTGGATCCGCACCGAACGGAAGGGTCTGTGCCGGGCGCTGGGCCTCGTGCACGGGGCCATCCTCAATGATGCGGAAGCCCGCCTGCTGACCGGGGAGAGCAATCTCGTCCTGGCCGGTCGCCGGATCCTGAGTTACGGACCGCGGTTCGTGGTCATCAAGAAGGGCGAGAGCGGCGCGTTGCTGGTCACGTCCGAGTGGGTCTTCGCCCTGCCGGCCTATCCCACCACGCAGGTGCGCGACCCGACGGGGGCCGGGGACAGTTTTGCGGGCGGAATGATGGGCTACCTGGCCGAGCGGGGCACATGGGATGAGCGGGAGCTCAGGCGGGCGTTGGCCCGGGGGATGATTACCGCCTCGTTTACGATCGAGGACTTCGGGTCGCATCGGATGCTGCGCCTGACGCGCGAGGAGATCGAGCGCCGCCTGGCGGATTACGCCGCGATGATGCGGTTCGACTGAACCGGCTTCGATGCGCCCGGGGCGTGTGGGCCTCGCCACGGCCGGCTCATTCAAGCGGGGGTGCCCCTCTGGTAGAATCATCAGCATGAGCGAGTTTCAGATTCGGACAGCCGAGCGGCTCGAGCGGCTGCCGCCTTACCTTTTTGCGCGGCTCAACGCCCTCAAGCACAAGAAGCGCCAGCAGGGCATCGACATCATCGATCTGGGGATGGGCAACCCCAGCGATCCGACGCCCGAACCGATCGTCAAGAAGCTCTGCGAGGCGGTTCAGGACCCTCGGAACCACCGATACAGCGTCTCCCGGGGCATCTTCAATCTCCGGCGGGACGTGGCCCGCAAGTACAAGGCCAAGTACGGGGTGACGCTCGATCCGGAGCACGAGATCGTCGCGTGCATCGGGAGCAAGGAAGGCATCAGCCACATGTGTCTGGCGATGCTCGGACCGGGCGACACGGCTGTCGTCGGCGACCCGGCGTTTCCCATCCACGTGTACGGAGTGGCCATGGCCGGGGCGAACGTGATCAGCGTCCCTCTGGGCAATGACGAGGCCTTCCTCGAGCGGATCGCGTACGTCGTGGGGCACCTGTTCCCGCGGCCCAAGCTGATGATCCTGAACTATCCGCACAATCCCACGGCGATGACGGTCGAGCCCGAGTTCTTCGATCAGGTCGTGGCCCTTGCGCGGAGGTTCGGGGTCGCGGTGATCCATGACTTCGCCTACGGCGAGACGTGCTTCGATGGCTACCGGGCGCCGAGCTTCCTGAGCGCCTCGGGAGCCAAGGAGTACGGCGTCGAGTTCACGACGATGAGCAAGCCGTACAACATGGCCGGCTGGCGGATCGGCTTCTGTGCGGGAAACCGGACGATGGTCGAGGCCTTGTCGACGATCAAGGGGTACTACGACTACGGCATCTTCCAGCCGATCCAGATCGCTTCCATCATCGCGATGCGGGAGTGCGATGCGGACGTCAAGCGCCAGGCCCGGCTGTACCAGGCCCGTCGCGACGTGGTCCTGGAAGGATGCCGCCGGCTCGGCTGGCAGGCGGAGATCCCGCGGGCCAGCATGTTCGTCTGGGCCCGGGTCGCCGAGGAACACCTGGCCGGCCAGGGTACCATCGATTTCTGCATGCGGCTCATGGACGAGGCCGAGGTGGCGCTGGCCCCGGGGCGGGCCTTCGGTGAGAACGGCGAAGGGCACGTGCGGATCGCCTTGGTCGAGAACGAGCAACGGCTCCGCCAGGCCTTCCGGCAGATGGATCGCGTTCTGAACCGGCGCCGCCGGCTCACCGGCACGTCGGAGCCGCGGCCGGCGGGCGAGGCGCGCCCCGCCCGGATTCCCCCGGAAGCACGGGCCGAGTCCCCGCCGGCAGACCGGACGCCTGCGCCGACGCTGGCGACACCCGACGGCGCGGCGCCCGACGACACCGCGGGGGAGTAATCGGCCGGCGGGGCAGGAGGGCCGGCCGCCTCATCGCGAGGGGTGCCATGCCCTGGTGGGACCGCATCTTCGTCGACATCGACACGCAGTTTGATTTCCTGGACCCGTCCGGCCGGCTCTACGTGCCGGGCGCCGAGCGGATCGTCCCGAACCTGCGGCGTCTCGTGGTCGCCGCCGCGGGACGGATTCCGATCCTCAGTTCCGCCGATGCGCACGTGCCCGACGATCCGGAGTTCGCGCAGTTTCCCCCGCACTGCGTCCGCGGAACGGCCGGTCAGCAGAAGCTGGACGCCACGCTGCTGCTCAACCGGGCGGTGCTTGAACCCGCGCCCCTGGTGCCGAATCCGGCCGAGCTGCTCGGTCGATACGATCAAATCATCTTCCGCAAGACGACGCTGGACGTCTTCGGCAACCCGAACTTCGCACGGATCATCGAGGAGATCGACGTCGGCTGCTACATCGTGTTCGGCGTGGCGACCGATTACTGCGTCCGGGCGGCGGCGATGGGGCTGCGGAAACGCGGGCGGCCCGTGACTCTGGTTGTGGATGCGGTCGCGGCGGTCAGCGTCGAGGGCGCGCAGCGGACGTGCGATGAACTCCGTTGCGCCGGCGTCCGCTTCAGCACGACGGACGAAATCCTGCGGGAAATCCAGCCGGCCGCCTGCGCCGGATGAGCGGCCGCCTATCGGAACATGGCGAAAAGGCTCAGGCCCATCACAACGAGCCCCAGCAGGAAGGTCGTCAGGCCCAGGGCGACGTTCGGCTGCTCGGGCAGTTGCCGCTTGGCCCACGCCGGCAGCCGCGCCACCTGAAACACCTGCGTTCCCAGCACCACGGCGATCAGTCCCACGAACAGTACGGCCAGGTCGATGGTCACCGCCACCACACCCCTGACCCCGAGGAGGACGACGAGCATCACGAAGGGCAACCCCCCCGCCGCGAACAGGATTCCCGCCCGGGCGTCCTGGTTCGCGTGGCGCAGCCGCAGGAGCATCACCCAGATCCGATGAGCCCGCCGTTCGACGTCCCGCCACGTGAACCACCGGCCGCACTCGGGGCATCGGTTGCCCGGAAGCCCCGTCAGGTTGTAACCGCATCTTGGACAGCCCGGCGGGATCGGCAGCCGCCAGGAGGTGCGAATGATTTCGTCGCTTTCGGGCGGGGGAATCGACATCGTGGTCTCCGCCGATTCCGATCGGCCTACGGGCCTCGTTTCAGACGCCGCTTGAGCCGGCGGGCCGCCGCCCGCGGGTCGTCCGCACCCACCACGGCCGAGCATACGGCCACGCGACGACAGCCGGCTTCGACGATCGGACCGAGACGCCCGACCGTAATGCCGCCGATCGCGACCACCGGAATGGACCGGGCCAGGTCCAGCGCCTGCGGGAGCACGCGCGGACCGGGAATGTGGCGCTGGGGCTTGGTGGCCGTAGCATACATCGGTCCGATCGCCAGGTAGTCCGGCCGTTCGCGGAGGGCGGCGCGGAACTGCCGCAGGCTGTGGGTGCTCTTGCCGATGATGGCGTCCGGACCGACGACGGCGCGGGCATCCGCGACCGTCATGTCCGTCTGGCCCAGGTGCACGCCGTCCGCCCCGGCCACCCGGGCGATGTCCGGCCGGTCGTTGACCACGCAGAGCACATTGTGCCGGCGGCAGAGCTGGACGAGGCGGCGCGCCCGGTCAACCCGTTGGGCGTCGTCAAGCTCCTTCTCCCGAAGCTGAAGGCAGTCGGCCCCGCCGGCGATGGCCTCGGCGGCGACCTTCAGCCACGGACCGCGGCACAGAGACTCGGTGATCAGAACGTAGAGTCGCACCGCCGAGAATCGTTCGGCGGCCAGCGCCGGCGCCCGGGGCAGCCTTTCGACCAGCGTTTTCTCGATGCCGTAAGCACGGTAGCGCATCTGCTTGAAGGCGGCGGCGGCGGGCGGATCGTCGAGCTTGGCGTACTCTTCGAGTACGCGCAGGGCTTCCGTCAGACGCTTGGCGGCGGCCATGGCCACGTGGGCAGGCGACAGACGCTGCCGTTCCGCACGGGTCGTGAGGACCGTGCCCACGTCTCCGGGCGTGTCGCGTGCCGCGAGCAGTTCGGCCGGCGGCCAGATCCGCGCCGCGGCGGCCAGGTCGTGGCGCATCTGCTTGAGGCTCCGGGTCGTCGCGGGGTCGTCGAGGAGGAATCGGGCGAAGTCCTCGATCACCCGCATAGCTTCCCGGGCCCTATTGAGGTTGGCGTCCAGAATCCGGGCCACAGCCCTGCGCATGCGCGTCATTATACGTGGCGCGGCTACCGTCGCTCGAACACGTGCACCGAACCGGACTTCTCGGCGGGAACGGCCAGGGGCAACTCCTTCCATCGCGGGTCCGCGCGAAGCACTCCCAGCGGAAGCTCGAAGTCGGGGGACGGTCCGTAACGGGGCTCCCAGACCAGGATCGACCCGGGGGCAGCATCCGCCAGACGTTCGTAGAGCGGCCGCGTCGGCGCCGGGTACCAGCGGTCGGCGAACAGGTAGGTCCAGTCCGACGTGGAGTACAGGTCCCGATCCAGCAGGCCGAGATTCCGCAGTTCGGCGACCGCCCGGGCGATCGCCTGCTCGCGCGGCCGAAGCCTGTGCGGCCATGCCGCCCACGCCGCCGGTCCGAGCAGGGCCAGCGCGATCAGGGCCCGGCTCAGCTGCGGTGCCCGAGAGGTCGACCTGAGGGCCAGCGCCCCCAGCAGCGCGAGCACACCGGCCCGGACAAGCCACGCATACGGCGCCAGTCGCGGGACGGGATTCCATGCCAGCTCCGCCTCGGCTGCCAACCACAAGGCGGCCGCGGCGATCGGCACACCGGGCGCCGATCCGCTTGCCCGTCTCTGGCCGGGTTTGGGCTGCGAAGGCGGCATCGGCGGGACGCTGCTCTCCGGGATGCCCGGCCGCTCGGGCAAGCCTGGTCCGTGACGGATGCCGGCCAGTGCCGCGATCGAGATCCACGGTGCAAGCGGCACGAGAAACCGGGCGTATCCTCCGGTTGCGTACGCCTGGAACATGTAGAGCAGCGTCTGTGCGGCGACGTAGGCGGCGACCCCCGCGACCAGAGGTCGCGCCGCGCGTACGTCCCAGAGCCGCCGCAAACCAACAAGGGCGAAGGCCGCTACCACCGGTCCGGCCATCAGGCCGAACTTCACGACGAAGGTCAGCGGCGTACCCCGTCCGTAATGAGTCGCACCGGCCGGTTGCACGAAGATCTCCCCCGGCCAGTAACCGAACGCGGCCCGCGTTATCAGGTTGTACGCGACGGGAGCCCACGGGAGCAGCGCCCAGGCCGCAAGCATGCCGGCTCGGGGATCTTGGACGGGCGGCGCTCCGGTTTCGTGCGGTCCTGCCGCCGGCGCGGACCGCCTCCAGAGCGCCCAGGCCCACACCGGCAGGAGCACGACGGATTCGTGTCGTGTGATGAGCGTTACGGAAAAGACCGCGGCCGACAGCCCGCGGCGCCCGGCCGACATGGCCCACGTGGCCAGCGCCAGGCAGGCCGCGGCCGGGGTCTCCGTCAGAGTCGTCGTCGCCAGATGGAGGAACAGGGGTTGTGCGTAGAGCAGGGGGATCGTCCATTCCGCTCGGGTGAGCCCGAGGCGACGAGCCGACCGGTAGGCGGCCCACGCGGCGATCGCCGAGAGGGCGACGGACACGAGACGGCAGGCCCGCCAGCCCATTTGTGCCGGGAGGGCGTAGAGGAGGGTAAAGCCGGGCCGGCCCCAGGTGTGCACGAGGTAGGCGGGGTCGTGACGCGCCCACCGCGCGAAGAGGTAGTGCTTGAGGTCATCGTCGTGGTATGCGCCGGTGGAGGCCAGAGCGACGGTCGTCGTCAGCAGCACGGCACCGAGCAGCCAGGTCCGCGCGCGCCGATCGGCGGCCGCCCGATCCTCTGAATACCCTGATGAATGGGCCGTTGCGGTCACGAAGGGATTAGAAGCGGATCGGCGGCAAAGACCAAGCGTCGGCTGGACAACCCCGCGGGGGCCTTGGACAATGCCCCGGTCTTGCGGGTGGCCCGCACGGGAGGAGCGTATGCTCGCCGCCTTCACCGGTTACGACTGGCTGATCGTCGTCGCGTACATCATCATCGGCACGCTGCCCGGCTTTTTGCTCCGCAAGTACATCCGGGGTCAGGGCGAGTTCCTCGTGGCGGGCCGGACGCTGTCCGTGTTCCTGGCGACAGCCACGCTGACCGCGACGGAGATGGGCCTGATCACCGTCATGTACTTCGCCCAGCTGGGGTTCCTGAACGGGTTCTCGGTCTTCGCCGTGGGGGTCATCGCGCTGGTCACCACGCTGTTCGTGGGCCTGACGGGCTTTCTCGTGGGAGGCTTCCGCGAGTCCGGCGTGACGACCTTCGCCGAGTATTACGAGAGGCGTTACGGGCGCGGCGTCCGGCTGCTGGGAGGCCTGATCCTGGCGACGGCCGGCATTCTGAACTACGGGGTGTTTCTGCGGGTCGAGGCGGACTTCGTGCGGCTCCTGACGAATGTGCCGGAACTGACCCTCAGCTCCGCCAGCGGGTGGAGCTGGCAGATTCCTTCGGTCAACCTGGTGATGAGCATCCTCGTCGTGCTCGTGTTGGGCTACACGCTGCTGGGCGGGATGGTCTCCGTCGTGGTCACGGACTACATTCAGTTCATCGTCCTGACCGCGGGCATGGCGGTCACCACCTATCTCGTGCTGACCGAACCGACCACGGGCGGAACCGCGGGCATCGCCGCGGCCATCGCCGAGCACCGACCCGGGTACGGGATGAACCCGTTCGAGTCGGTTTCCCAGGGGCGGGTCGTCCTGGGGCTGGGGACCGTCTGGGTTCTGTGGCAGTGCCTGCACTGGACGGCCAGCTCCTGCTGGCAGACGCAGGCCTTCCGTACGGCGGCGGCGGACTCCGCCAGGACCGCGCGGGCCATGTGGTCGTTTACGGCGGTGAACTTCTTCGGCCGTGCGATCATCCCGATGTTGTGGGGCGTGGCGGCGATGGCGTACTTCGCCCGTCGCGGCATGCTCCACGAGGTCAAGGACATCGAGGCCATGCCCCGGTACATGGCGGCCATCCTGCCGGCCGGGGTCTCGGGCCTGCTGCTGGCGGGCATGCTGGCGGCCCTGATGTCGACGCACAGCGGATACCTGCTGGCCTGGAGCGGGGTGCTCACGGAGGACCTTCTGGGTTCAGTGGCCCGATGGTGCGGGCGGCCTCTCGGAGACCGCGTTCGGTTGTGGATCACCCGGTTCTTCATCCTGTGTCTCGGGGCCTATCTGCTGGTGTTCGGCCTGTGGTACCAGGTCAAGAGCAGCGTGTGGAACTTCCTGGCCGTCACCGGCACGATGTACTTCGCCGGGGCGGCCACCCTGCTGGGCTTCGGTCTGTATTGGAGGCGGGCCAACATCGGAGGGGCCTTCGCAGGACTCGTCGCCGGGGCGGCGCCGGGGCTGCTGTACTTGGCGACGCACATTACGTCTCTGATTCTCGAGCCGCAGATCACGGACAAGAGCTACCAGCCGGTCGGGTGGATCCCGAGGCTCAGCGATTACCTTTCCGAGGCCTGGGTCGGCCTGATCAGCTATCCCTTGGGCGTTCTGGGGATGGTCGTCGGGAGTCTCCTGTACGAGCGGATCCGGACGGGCCGCCCGTCCACCGGGCCGGCCCACGGCCCCGAGCAGGCCGGCTTGGCGACCCCCGAAGCCGAGGCTGCCGTGACGCCGGAGGATATCGAATGATTCTCAGCCAGGTCTCGGGCGATGCGTTCACCCTCACCGATTTCTGGACGTACGTCATGTATGCCGCTGTGTTCGGCTACTTCGGTCTTGGGGTGATCATCACGATCGGCGGCTGGTTCGATCTGTGGAAGATGCTCCGGCGGCTCTCGTCGGGCGGGTGACGGGCGTCCGATCGACGGGTCCCGCTCGGCCCGGGCCCGGCCGGGCCTTGTGGTCCGGGATCCTCCCCGGGGCGGTGTAAGCGCGCGGTCCGCACAGGAGACGTCCGGAGGTTGGCCGATTGTCGCGACATCCTGCCGGCACACGCGGAACCGAGACCCCCTCCGAAGTCATCCACCTCGGCGACAATCTCCCCTTCATGCGGGCTCTGGCGGCCGGCAGCATCGATCTGATCTACGCCGACCCCCCGTTCGGCACCGGCCGGGTGCGGGTGGACCACAATCCCGCGCACCGCTACGACGATCGCTGGCCCGGGGGCGTGCGGATGTATCTGGCCTTCCTCGAACCGCGGTTGCGCCAGATGCACCGGCTCCTCAGACCGAGCGGTACGATCTACGTGCATCTGGACTGGCACGCGGCTCACTACGTGAAAGTCCTCCTCGATGAGATCTTCGGCTACGGGAACTTCCTGAACGAGATCATCTGGAGCTACCGCACCGGCGGGCTGTCCCGCGCGTGGTTCGCCCGCAAGCACGACACGATCCTGGCTTATGCACGCTCCCGCGGCCGTCACACGTTTCACGTCCTCCGCGAAGGTCGCTTCCGAACCGACGGGATGAAGCTGGACGAACACGGCCGGCCGTACAAGATGACCCGGCGGGGCCGTCTGTATTTCCACGCCGAGGGGCCGGCTCTGACCGATGTGTGGGAGATCCCTTTTCTCTCGACGGTCTCGCGGGAGCGGACCGGCTGGCCGGGTCAGAAGCCGCTGGCCCTTCTGGAGCGGATCGTCCGTGCCAGCAGCAACCCGGGCGACCTCGTGGCGGACTTCTTCTGCGGGAGCGGAACGGCCCTCCTGGCCGCCCGGCGCCTGGGCCGCCGGTGGCTGGGTTGTGACATCTCGCCCCGGGCGGTCGCAGTGGCCCGGCGGCGGCTGACGGAGGGCTGACCGTCGTCCGATGGCTGGGGGAGGTTGACGGCACCTGCCGGCTCGCGTAAGCAGGGGTTTCGCCGGCTCGGGGTGTGCGAGGTTCCGACGGGCCGTCGGACGGGCCGGCGCGAGCACCACAACGGACCTGTCCACATGCCAGGCCCTCCCTTGAAGCGCACGCCGTTGTACGACCGGCACGTGGAGGCCGGCGCACGCATGGTCGACTTCGTCGGCTGGGAAATGCCGCTGCTTTACCGGGGCATCCTCGAGGAGCACCGTCACACGCGGACCGCGGCTTCGATCTTCGACATTTCGCACATGGGGCGGATCGAGATCCGGGGGCGCGATGCCGGGGCGATGCTCGAGTATGTGTGCACCCGCCGGGTGGGAGACATGCAGCCGGGTCAATGCCGTTACAGCCACGTCTGCGGTGAGAGCGGGGGCATCCTCGATGACGTGATCATCTCCCGTTACGACGACCGGTGGCTGCTCGTGTGCAACGCCTGCAACCATGCCAGGATCACGGCCTGGCTCGCCGGGAACGCCCTCGGGCGCGACGTTCAGCTCGACGACATCACCGATCGGACTGCGATGATCGCCGTCCAGGGACCCGGGACGATGGCCCAGGCGGCCGCCCGCGTGCCGGTGCCGCTGTCAGACCTCCGGCGATATCGCTTTCGCACAGGCACCTACCTGGGGATGCCCTTTACGGTCTTTCGCACCGGCTATACGGGCGAGGATGGGATGGAGGTCATCGTGCCGGCGTCGGCGGCCTCGGTGGTGTGGATGTTCCTTACGCAGCCGCACGACGACTTTGAGCCCCCGACCGTGCAGCCGGCCGGGCTGGGTGCCCGGGATACCCTGCGCATCGAGGCCGGGCTGCCTCTGTACGGTCACGAACTCCACGAACACGTGGATCCGATTACGGCCGGCTTCGCCTGGTGCGTCGATCTGGAGAAGGACTTCTGCGGAGCGGCGGCCGTCCGGGCCGTGGCGCAAGAGGGCCCCGCGCGGAAGCTGGTCGGGCTGGAACTCGCCGGCCGGCGCATCGCCCGGCAGCACGGCACGGTCCGCTCGGGCGGCCGGGTTGTGGGTGAGGTGACCAGCGGGACGTTTGCGCCTACCCTCGGTCGCAGCATCGCTATGGCCTACGTGGAGGTCGGGCATGACTGTCCCGGGACGTCCCTGGCGGTTCAAATCGGCGAGCATGAAGAGCCCGCCACGGTGGTGGCCCTGCCGTTCTATCGCCGCGACCGCGGGACCCGGGCCTGAAAGGGTCCCCTCCGCCGCGTCGGGGGGCGCGTTGACGTACGGCCCCGGACGTGCGAAACCTACCGACCTTGGCCATCGGAGGAGATACCTATGCCGGTCCCCCGGGATCGAAGATACAGCAGGACGCACGAGTGGCATCAGCCGTCGGACGGCGTCGTCACCGTCGGGATCACGAAGTTCGCCGCCGATGAACTCACGGACATCACCTATGTGGATCTGCCGTCGCCGGGTACGCCGGTGAAGGCCGGGGAGCGCTTCGGCGAGGTGGAGTCCGTCAAGGCCACCAGCGAACTGTACTCGGGGGTGACGGGGCGGATCATCGAGGTGAACGCGAACCTCTTCGGGGCCCCCGAGCTGGTCAACAGCGACCCGTTCGGCGCCGGCTGGATGGTCCGGATTGCCATGGACAACCCCGCCGAGCTGGAGGCGCTGCTCTCCCCCGAGGAGTACGAAAAGCTGATCGGCCAGGCCTGACGCAGGGGCCGTCCGGGCCACATGCCGGACTTGCGCAAGGACACGGGCCTTCATGCGATACACCCAGCTCACACCTGCCGACGTACAGCAGATGCTTGCGCGGATCGGCGTCCGGTCTGTGGAGGACCTCTTCCGCGACATCCCGGCGGGGCTCCGCCTTCGGCGGCCCCTCGACTTACCGCCTGCCCTCAGCGAACCGGAGATTCTCGATCACCTTGCGGCCCTGGCCCACAAGAATACCGGCACGCATCAGGCATGCTGCTTCCTCGGCGGCGGGGCCTACGACCACTTCATCCCCACGGTCGTGGACGCCCTGGCCGGTCAGAGCGAGTTCGTTACGGCCTACACGCCCTATCAGGCGGAGGCTTCGCAGGGCTCCCTCCAGGCGTTCTACGAGTACCAGACCCTCATCTGCCAGATCACCGGTATGGACGTATCGAACGCCTCCTTGTACGACGGTGCGTCGGCGACGGCTGAAGCCGCTCTCATGGCTCGGGCCGCGAACGGCCGCGGACGCCTGGTCGTCTCGGCTGCTGTGCACCCCCACACGCGGCAGGTTCTGGCCACCTACATGGCCAACCTTCCGATCGAGCTGGCTACGGTGCCCGCCCCCGATGGGCAGACGGATCTTGATGCCCTCCGGCGGGACGTGGACGACCGGACGACGGCCGTCATTCTCCAGTCGCCGAACTTCTTCGGGATCGTGGAACCCCTGGAGGCGGCGGCCCGAATCGTCCATGAGGCCGGGGGACTGATGATCGCCTCGGTCGATCCGATCTCCTGCGGGCTGCTCAAGAGCCCGGGAGCCTGCGGAGCCGACATCGTCGTCGGCGAAGGCCAGCCGTTGGGCATTCCGCTTTCGTACGGCGGACCGTATCTGGGCTTCCTGGCGTGCAGGGAGGTCTTCGTCCGGAGGATGCCCGGCCGCCTGGTGGGGGCGACTCGCGACCGGCAGGGTCGCCGGGGTTTCTGCCTGACCCTGCAAACCCGCGAGCAGCATATCCGCCGTGAGCGGGCTACGAGCAACGTCTGCACCAACCAGGGGTTGCTGGCGTTGCGGGCGGCCGTCTATCTGGCCGCGATGGGCAGGAGCGGGCTGGCGAAGGTGGCCTCGCTGTGCCTGAGCAAGGCGCATTACGCGGCGGACCGCATAAGCCGGATCGATGGCTTTGAGCTGCGGTTTCCGGGGCGTCCTTTCTTCAAGGAATTCGTGGTTCGAACACGGAAGGACGTAGCCGGGGTATTGGAGGCCGCCCGCTCGCGGTCGATACTGGCGGGGCCGGCCCTCGGCCGGTGGTATCCTGATATGAGCGATTGCTTCCTCGTGGCCGTCACGGAGAAGAGGAGCAGGCAAGAGATCGACGCGTTAGGGGAGTCCCTCGGGGGCGCCCGGTGATGCGGGGCTTTCCCGGCGCCCCCTCGATGCCGGGTGCATGGGTCGGCGGAGCGGCGGGTGCTGTGATCGTCGCGGTTTGCGGGATGCCCACGGGAAGCCCGGTTCCGGCGGGCTGGTCCGTCGCGGCGCGATGAGATGGACCGCGTCTTCAACTGGCCGGCCTGAGCGGCCCGGGTGGCGGCCCATGTTGGGGTGGACCCGGGTGACGAGCTTTGATGCCATCAGGTTTTTGCTGAGTTGAGAGGCGCACATGAACACCGAGACCCCTCTCTTGTTTGAGCAGAGCATTCCCGGCTCTTCGGCCGTTGCTTTGCCCGACTGTGACGTCCCGGTGGTGGAACCGGCGGGGGTCATCCCGCCCGAGCTTCTGGCCGAGGAAGCACCGGCCCTGCCCGAGGTTCCGGAACCGACGCTCGTACGGCATTATACGCGCCTGGCCCACCGGCTTTTCAGCGTGGACACGAACTTCTACCCGCTGGGTTCCTGTACGATGAAGTACAACCCGCGGATCCATGAGCGCGCGGCCGCGCTGCCGGGCTTCGCCGCGTTGCACCCGCTTCAGGACGACCGCGACGCGCAGGGGTTGCTGGAGCTGCTCTACCACCTCCGCGTCTTTCTCGCCGAGATCGCCGGCCTGGCCGAGGTCTCGCTTCAGCCGGCTGCCGGCGCCCATGGCGAAATGACCGGCCTGATGATCATCAACGCTTACCATCGCGACCGCGGCGAGGACCGGCCGAAGGTGCTTACGCCGGACACCGCCCACGGAACGAACCCGGCCTCCTGCACGGTCTGCGGCCGGCATGCCGTGGCCGTCGATTCGCTTCCCAACGGCCGTGTCGACCTCGACGACCTGCGACGCAAGGTGGATTCGCACACGGCCGCCCTGATGATTACCAATCCGAACACCGCCGGCCTGTTCGACGCGCAGATCGCCCAGATCGCGGAGATCGTCCACGGGGCTGGCGCGTTGCTCTACCTGGACGGGGCCAACATGAACGCCATCCTCGGGATCGCCCGGCCCGGGGACTTCGGCGTCGACGTGATGCACTATAACACCCACAAGACGTTCAGCACGCCCCATGGCTGCGGCGGACCGGGCGCCGGGCCGGTGGCCGTCGCGGAGCACCTCCGGCCGTACCTGCCTGTGCCGCAGGTTGTCCGGCGCGAAGACGGGAGCTTCGCCCTCGAGCACGACCGGCCCCGGTCGATCGGAAGGGTGCGGGCGTTCTTCGGTCAGACCGGGGTACTGATTCGCGCCTACGCCTACATCCGATCGCTCGGTCCGGACGGGCTGCGGGACGCAAGCGAAAAGGCCGTTCTGGCCGCCAACTACCTCGCGGCGCGGCTCGGGGGCCTCTACGAGCTGCCGTTCCGCGGTCCCTATGCCCATGAGTTCATCTGCGTACCGAGGTTCCAGTCGCACGGCGTGACGGAACTCGACGTGGCCAAGCGGCTGATCGATTTCGGCTTCCACCCCCCGACGATGAGCTGGCCCGTAGCCCACTGCCTCATGATCGAGCCGACGGAGACGGAATCGCTGGCTACGCTCGACGCCTTCGCGGATGCCATGGCCAGGATCGCGGAGGAGGCCTCCACCCACCCCGAGCGACTCCACGAGGCCCCCCACAGCACGCCGGTCTCACGGCTCGATGAGGTTGCCGCCGCCCGCCGTCCGGACCTTCGCTGGCGCCCGCCGGCGGAGCAGAACAACCCTCCCCCCAACGTCGGATAAACGGGGGACACCGGCCGCCGGCACGTCTCTTACCTGCCCGCTGCACAGAAAGGCTTCACCGTGGGCAAGCGGGCCGCCTGCCGGGACCGGCCGCGAAACTTTTCTGCTTTTGCCCTATTGATTTTCGGGGCCGAGCATCATATATAAATTACGGAAGCTGTCGTGTCCCCTTTCAACGGTCCCGTGCCTCTCCCCCAGAGGCACGGGATTTTTATGCGACGACCGACCGCGCCTGTTGGCTTCCGCGGCGGCTTGGGATACTTGCCGGATCCCGGGGCGGTCGGTAGATTTGGAGGATCGGTTCGCCGATGTAGCTCAACGGTAGAGCACGGCTTTCGTAAAGCCGGGGTTGAGGGTTCGAATCCCTCCATCGGCTCGTCTTCCACTTTTCAGGTCTGACCGGCTTGTGATTCCGCCCCGGGCGACAAGTGCGCGCCGCCCGTACCGGGGCGCTGTCCGTACGGCACTTCCTCCACATTCCATCCGCCAGGCGGTGGCGATGCGCGTGCCCTCGCAGGCGTCCAAGCGCCCGTTCCGGACGGCCGGTCAGGCCGCAAGGATGCCTTGCTCAAGAGCCGCGCGGATCTTCTGAAGGGCCTTGTTCTGGATCTGCCGGACCCGCTCCTTGGTCACGCCGATCAGGGCGCCAACCTGTTCGAGGGTCTTGGGCGAGACCGGATCAGGCGAGGAGGCCTGGTCGAGGGCGAATCGCTCTCGGATTACGGTCTGCTCGATGTCGCTGAGGTCGGCGAGGTTCCGGTTAAGGATGTCCCGCAGCTCGCTGACGCATTCGGCCACCTGATCGTCCCGCTTCTGCTCGATCAGATCGCCGCGTTCGAGGGTCGGGTCGAACTCCGTCGGAAACCGTCCGCGGTACCGGCTCGTGCGCATCGCCACGCGCGAAAAGCTCTTGAGGATCGCCCGGCAGGCATACGTGCTGAACTTGAAACCCCGCGCGCAGTCGAACTTGTCCACGGCCCGCAGGAGGGCCATGTTCCCCTCACTGATCAGCTCGCCGAAATCGACCCCGTTGAGCCGGGTCCGTTTGGCCATAGCCAGGACCAGGGGCACGTTGAGCTGGACGATCTCGCTGCGAGCCATCAGGGCTCGGTGTGCCCAGGCCAGCAGCGTGCGGACATCCCGGCCCGTGAGCGACTTGGCCTGGCTGGCATGGAGGATCTTGAACATGCGGTAGCGGGCGTAGTTGAACCGCTGGAACAGGTACTGCTCCTGCTTGCCCGTCAGCGTCGCTCGGCCCTGCCGATCCAGACCGGCCGCCCGGGTCTCCACGAAGTAGGTCGAGGTCGGCGAGGCCAGGCGGGAACGGCCTCCGAAGAGCGTCCGTTCAGCGCCGGCCTTGGTGAACAACGGGTTGGCCACGTATTCGCACGGGCTCGAGAGGATCTGCGCGAGCAACTCGCGGTCCTCGAGGCACAGATCCGCGAGGATCTCCTCTCGCGGCGGCTGAACCGTCGGCGTAATGCACCGCAGGGCACTGGGCGGAGCGGATTTCGCAGGCGCTCTCATGGTACCGACCCCCTCGGCCACTGACGGGCCGCGGCCGCAAGCCTTCGCCGGACTTACGCCTCCCATTGTCTTATACGGCCCCACGACCCTTGCGGGTCGAGAAAAAGGTCCGTTCGACCGGACCGGAACCAGTCAACGAGTGCCGCCTTCGCCTGGGGGAGTCAGTGCGGGGAGTCAACTGCCACAACTAATATACCACAAACCGGCTGTCCCGGCCAGTCTTTCGTGACCCCATCCCGCAGAAAAAGTCAAGATTTTCCCGCGACCGTATGACGCGCTTGTGAAGACTCGGACAGCGTCCGAGAAGCCAGCCGGCCCACCCGGAATCTGCGACGGCGGAATTGCATAATACTAGCATCCGCGCCGGGAGGTCCGTCCTCCGTCACTCGCACGCTCCGCCGGGCATCCGTCCGTCTCAACCCGCGCCGAGCGACGCATAGTACTCACGCAGCACAGCGGCCACCTCGGGCCGTGAGAAGTGAGGGTCCAGGGGGCGGCCTTCGCTGAGGGCCTTGCGGACGGCGGTACCGCTCAGCAGGACGCGATCCGACGGGTCGTGGGGGCACGTTCGCATGCTGGCCATCCCGTCGCAGCGGTTGCACCAGAAGGTCCAGTCGATCTTCAGCGGCTTGATCAGGAGCGATCCCGAAGGGATTTCGTCGAATATCTTCTGCGCGTCGAAGGGACCGTAGTAGTTGCCCACGCCTGCGTGGTCGCGCCCGATGATGATGTGCGAGCAGCCGTAGTTCTGACGGAACAGCGCGTGCAGGAGGGCTTCGCGCGGTCCGGCGTAGCGCATGTCCAGCGGGTAGCCGCCCTGGAGGACCGTGCCCTTCACGAAGTAGTTGTCCACGAGGACCTGGATCGCCCGCACTCGGACCGCCGCCGGGATGTCGCCCGGCTTGAGTCTGCCGAGAAGCTGGTGGATGTACACGCCGTCGCAGATCTCGATGGCGATCTTGGCCAGGTACTCGTGGCTGCGATGCATCGGATTGCGGAGTTGCAAGGCCGCCACGGTGGTCCAGCCCTGGGCCTCGAAGAGGGCCCGGGCCTCGGCCGGTCGCTGGTAGATGCCCGGAAACTCGGCAGGAAAGCAGGACTCGCTCAGAACGCGGACGGAACCCGCCAGATTCACCTCCTTCTGTTCGAGGACCATCCGCACGCCGGGATGTGCCGGATCCGTGGTCCGGAAGACCTCGCGGCACTCGTGCTCTTTGTCGATGATGTATTTCTCCGCGACGGTCATCGTCGCCATGATCTCCTCGGGCTCTCCTCCGACAAGGGCCACGTCGGAGCCCACGTGGAGGTTGCCGGCCGTGGCCCGGTCCACGGACAGCGTGATCGGGATGGGCCAGAACAGACCGGAGGCCGTCTTCATCTCGTCACAGACGCTTTTCCAGTCGGCGCTGGTCATGAAGCCGGTCAGGGGGGTGAACCCGCCGATGCCCATCATGATGAGGTCCCCCGTTTCGCGGCTGGTCATGCGGACCTGGGGCAGGGTTCTGGCTCGCTGCAATTCCTCCTTGCGGGCCTCGCCGCTCAGCAGAAGCGGCCGGAGCTGGGACGAACCGTGCGGGGCGATCAGTTTGGACACCGGGCGTTCTCCAGAAGGTCTCAGGCACCGCAGCGCCTTCGACCATTTCGAGACGAAGGTGGCCCCTCGAAGTCGGCGGATGCGACCGGGAGAGGGGCCGTCGCGCCGTCCGCATCGCGGGCCAACATGACGACGAAAGTTCGTGAGGCTTCGGGTGGGGTCCGCATGACCTCCGGATGCGCCGCCACGAATCGCGGACCGTGGACCAGGCCGCTGGCCCACGCACGAGACGGCCTCGATCCGGCGGCCTTTCTCAGCTGCTTGCTTGTCATGCGTCCTGTGAGACTGTTCCGTCCGCCTGTGCCGTGGGCATCCTGCCCCGTGCCACAGGATGAAAGCCCGTGTCACCTCAGATATCGGGCCGGGCCCGTATTCTATCGCTTCGCCATCGGCCCGAGAACCGGCGGAGCGCGGCGCGAACGACTACCGCGCGAGCCTGCGATTGTAGCTCTGCCGCATGTAGCGCACGTCCGAGGCAAGCGTCTCCCGGGCATCCGCAAACCGGTCCGGGAACGCCTTCGTCAGGCGAGCCAGCACATCCTCGGCGTGCCGCACGTAGAGCCCGGCCACGTACCCGCTGTGGGGCATCGCCATGAGCCGGCCGAAGCACTCCCGCACGGGGTTCCAACTCGTGCCCTTGCCCGCCAACAGCATCCCGGGATACATCTCGACGAGATCCCGGAGGACCCTCCGCTGCTCGGCCGTCTCGGCCAGGTGGACGATCGCCTGGCCGATCGACCGTCCGGGGTCGTAGTCGACCGGATTATAGGTGTAGTCGGCGATGGTCAGAAGCGGGATTCGGTTGATCTCGTTCTGGGGACACATCGGGTTGGCCATGTAGCCGTCCACCACCGTGCCCAGATCGGGATCCCGGCCGGTCAGCGGCCCGAGATGCAGGGTCGGGTGGGCGTCGTTGACCGGATAGTTGTCCCAGAGAAAGAGACGATGCCTGACGTGGCGTCGGTACGCCTCAGCCGCGGTGCGGGGAACCCTCTGGGGCACGACGGACGGCCCTGTCCAGAACACGTAGACCTCAAGGTGGAGCTCCGTGGCCAGGTCCGCCAGATAGGTTCGGGCCTGGGGGTCCTCGCCGACGCCCCAGTAATAGGTGGGGCAGAAGACCATCCGCGCTCCCGGGTCCGCGGCCCGCAGCCGTCGAAAGATCTCGTTGACGGCGTGCGCCTGGCCCTTGGCATCGATTCCGTGGGTGATGTCGTCGAGACAGATGCTGAACCAGGTCACCCCCAGGCCCTGCATCCAGGCGTAGTGCTGCCAGAGGGCATCGAGGTCCTGCGGGTTCCGGTATTCGAGCGGGCGGGGTGAGGCGAGGTTCGGGTTCATGGCGAAACAGAACTCGATCCCGGCGGCGCGGCACGCCCGAACCACCTCTTCCCACGCCTTCTTTTTCGCCTCCGGCAGCGGCTCCCACCAGCGGTTGGCCCGGCCCGAGTTCCACGCCTCCCGCTGCGTGTCGAACATCGACAGGTAGCAGTTCATCAGGAAATTCATGCGGTACTTTGCCAGGACCGGGATCTCGGCCAAATACTGATCCGGCCGCCAGTTCCACCCCTTGATGCCCCGGACGGCGAAGCCGGCCGGGCGGCCCGGAGGCAGCGGCTCGGGCAGCTCGCGGACCTCCTCCGGCAGCCGGACGAAGAAATCCTCCTCGACCGGCGCAGGGGCAAGAGGGTCCCAGCTCCCCGAGGCGATGGCGCCTCGCGCCACCATGAACCACGGGGGCATCCCCAGCGTTCCGACCTCCGCCGTGTTGGAGATGACGATCTCGTTGCGACCGGCCCGCAGGATTCCGTCCGCAATGACCCATCGTCGCCAGGCCCACTCATTGGCGGGGAAGGGGCTTGGGCCGCGCAGAATCACCTTGCCGTTGACGGTCACCTCGATCGGACAGGGGGCCTGTGCGTCATCGTCGCGGGCCTGGAGATGCAGGCAGAGCGGCGAGGCCGGATCGCCGGGCAGGTCGAACACGGCGGTCATCCGCGAATGCTCGCCGGTCGGTCGGGCGTAGACATAATTGACCTCGCTCATGTCGAAGTGGACCGAGCCGAACCGCCCGGCGGCCCCTCCGGCGAAGTCGGTGCCCTTGAGCCGGACCAGGGGCCGCTCCGGGTTCGCGCGGACAAGAACGAGGATCAGCGGCCATGCTGCTGCGATCATGGGAGGCAAGCTTAGGGCCGCCCCATGGGGCGGGCAAGCCGCCCGGCTCATCATGGAACGGGCGGGCCGATGCGGATCCGATGTCGAGGATCGTCGCGAGCCGGCCGACCGCGCGGGGGGCTCTTGCGCAAGGCGCTGCGACGGGCCCGGGCCGGGGCTATCGCGCCCGAGCCGCGGGCCGGAGAATCGTCCCCGGGGGGCATCTGAACGGTTTTTCGGCGGGGTTCCGTTCGGCTCAGAGCGACCACGTCGACTCGGCCTCGGCGATGTCTTCCTCGAGGTGGGCCTTGAACTCCTCGAGCACCTCGGGAAACAGGTTCGTCGACTCGATCAACTCCGGCGTGAGGGTCTGATCGCAGGCCGTCAGCGGAAAGCCGGCCTGGCATTGGGCGGCGACGCAGTCGGCCACATGGATGATCCGTGCCATGGTCTGATGCTCGGGGCTGAGGTTTTCGATGCAGTGATGGTAGCCGAGCACGACGCGGAGGCGATTGGGGAACTTCCACTTGGCGGCCAGATGCTGGCCGAATACCTGGTGATTGGCCCCGAGGATCTCCTCCTCGATGGCGCAGAACCCTCCGCCCCTCTCGCCCGCCCGATCGATCACCTGGGCGAGCTGGTCGGGGAAGGCCTGACGCTCCACGAGCAGTCCCAGGTCGTGGATGAGCCCCGAGAGGAAGGCCTCGTCGGCGTCGGGCTGATGGGCGAAGCCGTGGCGATAGATCCGGCGCGCGAGGACGGCCACGGCGATGCTGTGGCGCCAGAGGTCCCTCGCGGTGAAGGTCGCGGAGATGTGCTCGGTGCTGGAGAAGAGGCGGGCGATCGAGGCGGCGATCGCGATGTTCTTGACCGTCGAGAGGCCCAGCAGGACGATCGCCCGGTCGATGGTGCCCACTTGCCCGGGCAGGCCGTAGAAAGCTGAGTTGACCACCTTGAGCAACCGGCTGGACAGGGCGGGGTCCGTCTTGATGACCTCGTGCAGGTCGCGCGCGGTGCTCCGCGGGTCCTCAACGATCGCAATGATCTTGACCGTGACCTCCGGCAGGGTCGCGATGTCGCCCACGAGCGACAACGCCTTCCGCACCACCGGAGGGACCTCCACGATGGGCTGCGTGGCCTGCGCTGTCACGTAATGACTCCCGAAGGCAACCGCCTGCGGCGGCCCGAAGGACAAGCGAGGAAGGGCGCCCGGACCCGCCGGCGGCGCGGCCCCGCGCCGGTTGCCTATCGATTATTCGGCTCAGTAGGTGATGAGCTTTCGGCGAAAAGCCGCGTCCATTGACAGACGGCCGAGAATCGCGGCGATCCGACGCCCGGTGCGGCCGTCGCCGTACACGCCGCCGCCCGACCGAACGGGACGTGCCAGGGCCCGCCGAATGGCCCGGCGCACCGCCGACCGACCGTAGGGACAATCGATCACGTTCGGGCCACACCGCGTCCGGCCCCGCTGCCGGGGTCCGATATTGACGACGGGCACGCCCGCGGTCTTGGACTCGATGATGCCCGACGAGGAATTGCCCACGAGCACGCGTGCGGCCTTGAGCAGTCGGATATAGGTCGTTCGGTCGATCGAGGGCATGACGATCCAGTCCGAGAACCCGGCTGCCATCGAGCCTCGATCGCGCGGACTTGGCGGACCGATCCCCGTGGCCTCGTGGATCGCCGCGATGATCCCTGAATGGCCCGGATCGCTGTTGGGATACACGATGACGCCCGCCAGACCCGTATCCGCGACCGCCGCCAGGGTCGCGGCCATATCCCGGCGCTCGATGCGCGGCGGACGGCCGCAGGGGTGCTGAACGATCAGCGCGAACTCGCGCGGTTGACTCCATCCGAGTATTTCGCCCAGCCGGCGGGTCGAAGGGCGGCGGATCGAGCGGATCTCGTCCAGCCCGGGCGCCCCGACGACGAAGATGCGCCGCGGCTCCTCGCCCAGACGTCGCAGGCGCAGCGCCGCGTCGGCGGTGGCCGCGAAATGAACGTGGGCCAGCTTGGTGATGGCATGCCGAAGGGAGTCGTCCACGTCGCCGGCCGCGCGATCGCCGCCGTGGACGTGTGCCACGACGATCCGAGCGCAGGCCGCCGCGGCGGCACCCGCGAACGCTTCGATGCGGTCTCCGAGGACGAGCACGACATCGCTTCGCAGGCGTCGAAGGACCCGCGCGAGCCCGGCGATGCCCCGGCCGAGGGCCTCGGCGTCGGCGGCGGGGTCGTCCTGGCCGGTTTGCATGGGAACGGTCGCATCGATCCGCCATCCGTCCGCGCGGATCTGACGGATCGTCCGCCCGAACCTCGGGAGCAGGTGCATGCCGGTGACGACCAGTTGGAGGCGCAGGCGGGGATGTGCCCGGATCGCCCGCATGATCGTCCGAAGGATGCCGTACTCGGCGCGCGTGCCGGTGACGACGCAGATCCGCCGCCGCCGACCGCGACGTGCGGGCAAGGGGGCGGCCCGCCTCACCGGAGCATCTCCCACTGGATGACCGAGTCGGCGGGGATATCGACGGCCGCTACGCGTCCGACCACCGCTTCGAGGGCGGCGGGGGCGATGCCCGTGCCCGGGCGTTTGATTGTGAGATGCTCGCGAGCGATGCGTTCGCCGCAGGCGATGGGCGCGGCCGCCACCACGCTGGAGCGGGCGACGCGGCGCACCTCCCGCTCCACGTCGAGGACGCGAAGGTCGGGATCGCCCAGGGCGACCTCGGCCCGCCGGACCGCCGCGATGTACCGGGCCAGGTCCGGAGGTTCCAGAGAGAAACCGTGGTCGGGGCCGGTTTGCCGACGGTCCAGCGTGAAGTGCTTTTCCAGAACGACGGCGCCGCCCGCGACGGCCACCGCGCCGATCTGCACCGAGGTCGTATGGTCGCTGAAGCCGACGGGCCGATGATACCGCGCGGCCAAGGCGCGGATCCGTCGGAGGTTTACGTCCTTCTCTCGCGTGGGGTAGCTGCTGACGCAGTGCAGCAGGACGAGCCGATCCCGGGCCCCGCGCTCCTCGAGGAGGGCGACGGCGGCGTCGATCTCGGCCGCGTCCGCCGCCCCGGTGGAGGCGAGGATCGGCAGGTTCGTATCCGCGGCGGCCAGCAGCAGGGGCACGTTGACGAGGTCGGGCGAAGCGATCTTGATCGCGCGGACACCCAGATCGACGAGCATGTGGAGTTCATCGATGCCGAAGGGCGTCGCGAGGAACTCGATGCCCCGCCGCCGGCAGTGGCGGGCGATTTCGGCGAAGGCCTCCCGGGGCAGCTCCAGACGACGCAGCATGTCGAGCTGGGACACGCCCGAGCGCGCCTGCTCCTGATACGCGGCCGTGGGGGCCTCCGCGGTCACGAGGGCCGAGGCGCGAAACGCCTGAAACTTGACGGCATTGGCTCCCGCGCGGGCGGCAGCGTCTACCATCTTGAGGGCGGTCGTGGGGTCACCGTTATGGTTCACCCCCGCCTCGGCGATGACAAACACGGAGCCGGACTCCGGACCGATGTATGCCTCGCCGATCTGCACCCCGTCCGGCTCAACGTCGCGCGTGATGCGTAAAGGCGACGGCGCCGGTGAGAACGGAGCGATGCCGTGCCGGCCCGGAGGACGGCGCTGCGGTATCCGCCTCACTTCGAATGCGAAGGATCGCTTCGGCATGGTAAAAGTCCGCCAACGTATCGACGTCCACGGTGTCTTCCGGCTCTTGGACGATCGCCCTACGGTCCGCGCCGAAGAAGGCGTGGTAATCGTCCTCGCTGGCCGGCGGGGTATACAGCGAGCCGCGGGTGACGGCGATCACGGCGGCGTCATGGACGTACAGAGGCTCCAGGTCTTGGCGGCGGTAGATGCTGTTCGGGCGGTAGGGCACGAGCCGGTCGCCGTCGAGCCGGTGCATCCAGTCCGGATGCATCTTGCCGACCGGACAGACAGTCCGCACGGAATCGCAGCCGGTCATCCGCAGGTGCTGCACGCAGCGGTCGATGATCCCGTCCGCCCGCACCGGGATGTTCCCGTACAGGATGACCACCACCTCCGCGTGGAAGTCGTGTTCCGACTCGTAGACCTCCAGGGCATGGCGGACGGCCGAATCCACCGTCGCCGTATCGTCCGCCAGCTCCGGCGGGCGGTCTACGACGTACACGCCGTACTCCCGCCCGACGGCCGCGGCCCGCTCGGAATCCGTGGACAGCACGATGGCGTCCAGGCATGCGGACCTCTGGGCGTGCAGGATCGTCCAGGCCACCATCGGGCGCCCGCAGATCGGCAGCACGCACTTGTCGGGCAGACCCTTGCTTCCGGCGCGTGCCAGGATGACGGCCAGGACACTCATGGTTCCTCTAACATCGGCAGCCCCAGTACTGCCGCTGAAGCTCCGGACGGGCGGCCGTCCGTTTTTTCCGGCAGAACCGTCCCGGGCAAACGCGTTCCCAGTATGATCCGGGCGGTTTCTGCTATCATCCGGGATATGAACCTTAGAACCGCAGCCTGTAGCGCGTTGTTGCTGTGTCTACCCTTCGCAGCGCGGGCGGACCGGGCCGACCGGCCGCGCCCCGGGTCCACCCGCCCGGCGACCACCCAGCCGGCCACTAAGCCATCGGGCCCCGACACGGGCCCGGCCGAGCCGCTCAGGGGGGTTGTGGACAGGGCTGTCACAACGGAGGGTCAGGTGGTCGGCCGGGACGGGCCCCTGACCTACCGGGCGACGGCCGCCCATATGCTGGTGAAAGATGAGACCGATAAGCTGAAGGCGACCATCTTCTTCGTGGCCTATGAGCGTACGAACGGGCCGGGTGCCGCGGAACGCACGGAGGGGTCGGGCTCAGAGGGGGCAACAGGGTCGGCGGCCCCCGAACGGCATTCGAGGCCGATCACCTTCGTCTTCAACGGGGGTCCGGGGGCGGCGGCGGTCTGGCTGCACCTCGGGGCGCTCGGTCCGCGGCGGATCCGACTGGACGAGGAGGGGCGGCCCCCGGCTCCACCCTATGCGCTGACGGACAATGAGTGGACCTGGCTCGACTTTACGGACCTGGTGTTCATCGATCCGGTCGGGACGGGGTTCAGCCGACCCGCCGAGGGCGAAAAGCGGGAGCAGTTCTACGGAGTCGAGGAGGACATCTACTGGGTGGCCGAGTTCATCCGGCTCTACATCACGGAGTACGGCCGGTGGCTCAGCCCGATCCTTCTGGCCGGCGAGAGCTACGGAACGACTCGGGCGGCGGGGCTGTCGGAACGGCTTCTGGACCGGTTCGGGATCGCCCTGAACGGGATCGTCCTGATCTCATCCGTGCTGGATTTTCAGACACTGCGGCCCGGATCGGGCAACGACCTGCCCTACGTGCTTTACTTGCCCACGTACGCCTCGATCGCGTGGTACCATCGGCGGATCGAGGATCCCCCCGCCGAGTTGCCTTCCCTGCTCCGGGAGGTCGAGTCCTGGGCCATGAGCGTGTACGGGCCGGCGCTGACGCAGGGGGCCGCACTGCCGCGCAAGCAGCGGGATGCCGTGATCGAGCGGCTCTCGCGGTACACGGGGCTTTCGCCGGAGTATATCGATCGGGCCGATCTGCGGATCGCACCGGATGAATTCCGCAAGAGGCTGCTGGAGACGCGACGGGCGCTGGTGGGACGGTTCGACGGACGCATAACGGGCGACGACCCGCATCCGACGGCCGACTCGCCCTCCTACGACCCGAGCCTCTCCGGCTACCTGCCGGTGTACACCTCCACATTCAACGATTACGTCCGGCGGGAGCTGGGCTTTCAGAGCACTCTGCCGTACGAGGTGCTCTCGAGCCGGGTGATGCCCTGGCGGTTCCCCGACTCGGGGACCGGCTACCTGTACGTGGCTGACAGTCTGCGGGACGCCATGATCAAGAACCCGCATCTGCGGGTGTTCTTCGCGAGCGGCTACTTCGATCTGGCCACCCCCTATTACGCGACTGACTATACGATCGAGCATATGGGCCTGAGCCAACGCCTGCGGCGGAACATCGAGCGGGGCTTCTACTATGGGGGGCACATGATGTACCATCACCGCCAGTCCCTCGGGAAACTCCACTCCGATGTGGCGGCCTTCGTCCGCAGGGCCGTGCGGAAGGATCAGTAGTCTCGCTTGGCCGCCGGGCCGCGCGGACGAACGGCGCGGAGCACATCACCGTCGTCTGCCCGCCGACACGGGCCTGACGCTCGCCCGGCCGGGCGGACTGCCCGGAGACGTCCAGCAACGGCTGTTGCCCGGAGGGGCCCCGAACGGTGGCGATGAGCGGGACCGTGCGGTTGTATGTGCGCCTACATGTTTACGTGGACGACCTTGGCCGGCGG
>Ga0209162_1001267_pt1 | contig 25358 bp, 19 predicted proteins | sample YNPNPMetaG_FD_187121 | JGI IMG/M metagenome (GOLD analysis project Ga0209162, IMG submission 187121) | Anoxygenic and chlorotrophic microbial mat microbial communities from Yellowstone National Park, USA - YNP NP MetaG (SPAdes) (version 2) ...
GGCCGCCAGATAGACCGCTTTGTATTTCTGCATCGCCTGGCGCACCGGCTGCGAGCGGTTGCCCTTGCCGATCATCCCCTTCAGCCCCACCTCCATCAGGCGTGGCGCATACGGGTCCATCCGGCCGCTGGTCGTCGGTCCGGCGGACCCGATCGGTTGGCCCGGTTTGGCCGGCGAAGGCCCCATGTAGTAGATGATCTGGCCTTGCGGGTCGAAAGGCAACGGCTGGCCGGCATCCAACGCCGCCACCAGCCGCTTGTGGGCCGCGTCGCGTCCGACATAGATGACGCCGCTGATCGTCACCTTGTCGCCGGCGCGGAGTTGTTCGATGACCTCATCGGTCAAGGGGGTTGTCAGGTGCATGATCGGCTTCTCCTCCTGCTGGCGGTGAGTGGCGCACATAGCCAAACCATTTCTTGATCAAACCATGACGGCGCAGATAGCGCCGGGCACGTCGTCGCCAGGCCCCGATCTCTCCTACCAGAGAACGCCCTTCCAGGAGCGCATCCAGGATCAATCCCCGGTGCAGGCAGGCCCACATCTCCTCTTCCGTAAACCCCAGGACATCCACCAGGGGCGGCTTGTCCTGCCACAGCAGATCGATTCGTCGCCAATAATCCCCCGGCAAATTGTCGGCCACGACCAGCAAGTCATAGTCGCTGGCCTGGTGCGTATCCCTCCGGGCCTGAGAGCCAAAGAGGATCACCGCTTTGGGCGCGAGCCGGCGCTCCAGGGAGGCTACATAGCTGGCAATATCTGGCGGACAGCTTCCAGGATGCTTTGTGCCCATTGCAGACAATCTTCTGCGTTTTGCCGGCCAAAGAACTCGGCCGGAATCCCAAAAGGCACCCCGTTGGGATAGCGAGTTGGGATATACATGCGATCCAGGTCCCGGGCCCGATCCACCAGATGTTCCAGTTCGGTCACCGGCTGGACCCCAATCTGCCGATCGCCCTGGATCAAAATCATAATGCTATGGATGCGCTCGACATCCTCCCCATGGGCGGCATGGATCGCCTTAACCGCTTTTTCTGCCGCCTGTTGGGCCACAAAACAGGACCAGTTGTAGTCCCCACTTCTGCACAGATTCGAGGCGGCCTGCCAGTCTCGCTCCGCCTGGCGGAACCACCGCTCTGCCTCGGCCCGCCAGCGGTTCGCTGCCCTCACAACACCGCCTCCTTATGCCGCGCGGAGTGACATTGGAGGTTGACCGCCACCGGCATGCTGGCGATGTGGCAGGGAAAGGTCTCGGCGTGGACGGCCAGGGCGGTGGTCAGGCCGCCAAACCCTTGAGGGCCGATGCCCAGGCGGTTGACCCGCTCCAGGATGTCGGCCTCTAACGCCGCCACCTCCGGGTCGGGGCTGGGCTGGCCCACCGGGCGCAACAGGGCATGTTTGGCCAGCCACATCGCCTTCTCCGCCGATCCCCCCACCCCCACGCCGACGATGACCGGCGGGCAGGGGTTGGCCCCCGCCTTGCGCACCGCCTCGACCACGAATCGGATCACCCCTTCCCGGCCATCGGCCGGTTTGAGCATCGCCAGCTGGCTCATATTCTCACTGCCGCCCCCCTTGGGGGCAACCACGATCTTGAGTTCATCGCCGGGCACAATCGTGGTGTGGATGACCGGTGGGGTGTTGTCCTGGGTGTTGATCCGGGCCGAAAAGGGCTGTCGGACCATAGATTTGCGCAAATAGCCATCCCGATAGCCCCGGCGCACCCCCTCGGTCACCGCCTCGTTCAGATCGCCGCCGACAATGTGGACCTCCTGCCCCAACTCCAGAAAAACGACCGCCACCCCACAGTCCTGGCAGAGAGGCATCTGCTGCTGGCGGGCGATCTCGGCGTTTTCGAGGATCTGATCCAGCACCTCACGGCCCACCGGTGAGACCTCCTGCTCACGGGAGCGGCGCAGGGCGGCCACCACATCCTCGCCCAGGTAGTAGTTGCTCTCGATGCACAACCGGGCAACCGTCTCTGTGATCCGGTCCGCCTGAATCTCTTTCACATTCTCATCCTTTTCCACACTGTTCCAGATACCAGGCGCTTGAAAACGCCTGACCCTTATCCGTCCATTCTGCCCATCCGCTGTTCTTCCGCCAGAGCCGCCGCGTCGCAGACCCGGCGGGAGCCCCGGGGTCAACACAAACCAAAAAAGCACCTCCACGTACAGGTCTGTCGTCCAGGCGACGTGAGATGCTTTGAAGTGGTGCATGATGAAATTCCACAGGTTGCCGATCCCCGGCCAACACCGCCTCCTCGTCGAAGCTAACAGCAAGCATTATACCACCGATCGGCCCGATCTGTCCAATCCTGGGGTGGGCAAAGGCCCTGCCTTCGCCCACCCCAGGCGCTGTCTTTGCCCACCCAGAGCTACAGGCCCGCTTCCTGGCGGAGGATGGCTGCCTTGTCGGTGCGTTCCCAGGGGGCGTCAATGTCATCGCGGCCAAAGTGGCCATAGGCGGCCGTGGCGCGGTAGATCGGACGGCGCAGGTCCAGTTCGCGGATGATGGCCGCCGGACGAAAGTCGAAATGTTTCTGGATCAGCCCCAGGATCTTGTCGTCGGGCACTCTGCCCGTGCCAAAGGTCTCGATGGCCAGCGACAGGGGTCGGGCCACGCCGATGGCGTAGCTCACCTGAAGCTCAATCCGGTCCGCCAGGCCGGCAGCGACCATATTTTTGGCCACATAGCGGGCATAATAAGCGCCCGAGCGGTCCACCTTGGTCGGGTCCTTGCCCGAAAAGCAGCCGCCGCCGTGACTGGCCATGCCGCCGTAGGTGTCCACCATGATCTTGCGCCCCGTCAACCCGGCATCGCCCGCCGGCCCACCGGTCACAAAGCGGCCGGTGGGATTGACATAGATCTTGGTGTTTTCGTCCAACATGCCGTTGGGGATGACATATTTGATCACCCGCCGGATAATGTCCTCGCGGATCTTGTCCTGAGGCACATCGGGCGAATGTTGGGCCGAGACAACGACCGTATCCACCCGCCTGGGTTTGCCATATTCGTACTCGACCGTCACCTGGCTTTTGCCATCGGGCCGCAGGTAGGGCAGCGTGCCATCCCGCCGCACATGGGCCAGGCGGCGGCACAGCTTATGGGCCAGCATGATCGGCATCGGCATCAACTCCGGCGTCTCGGTGCAGGCAAAGCCGACCATCATGCCCTGGTCGCCGGCGCCGATGGCTTCGATCTCGGCCTCGCTCATCTCCCCCCGCTTTGCCTCCAGGGCCTTGTCCACGCCCAGGGCGATGTCGGCGCTCTGCTCTTTGATGGACACAAGCACCCCGCAGGTCTCGCCGTCGAACCCGAACTTGGCCCGGGTGTAACCGATGTCCAGCACAATGTCGCGCACCAGGCTATTCAGGTCCACGTAGGTGGTGGTGGTGATCTCGCCCATCACCAGCACCAGGCCGGTGGTGACGGCACATTCACAGGCCACGCGGGCGTCGGGGTCATCGGCGATGATGGCGTCCAGCACCGCATCCGAGATCTGATCGCAGATTTTGTCCGGGTGCCCCTCGGTCACCGACTCGGACGTGAAATAGAACTTGGGTGAGGTCATGAATGTAGTAGTCATTGACATTTTCTCTGCTCCCTCCATTCTGATTTAGGATTTAAAAACCGGGATGGTTCATTTTCTCCTCGAAATTGGTTTACACTTTGGGCTGCTTCGAAAATCGGCTGCCTGCAACGCTGACTGAAAGTCAGCCTGTAGGGCCTGCGGCCACTGGTCGGCCTGCGCCGACCAGTGCGTCGGCGTAGGCCGACGCCCGGCGCGAAGCGCCCAAAGAAGCCGATTTCAATCGGGCGGCATCCGGTGCGTAACGCAAAGTGTCAACCAATGATGAACCATCCCAAGGAAACGAATAAAAATACCGCATGGTGCCCTTGATGTCCTTTGCGTCTTGTTTTCAGACAAGCTCTGAGAGCTTGTCTGAAAAGTCTACCACGAAGGCGCACATGGCAAAGAAATGAGTGGAAATTGACAGAAATTCTTTGTCCTTCGTGTCCTTAGTGGTTTTCAGACTCGCTCTGAGAGGTTGTTTAACAACAATCCCTTCGTTCTCCGCGTGCTCAGCGGTGAAAAAGGAGGTTTTTCAGCATTCTCAACCGGGGGTAGGGGGTCAAATCTAATTTTGTCGAGAATAGAAATGAAAAAACATGAATCGTCAGAAAGTGAAAACAATCGTGATGTGGTTCGTCCTGATCAGCCTGGCCGTTGGCAGTTTCTGGCCAGCCGCTGCCCAGGAGCCGGGACGGGTGGAGGAGGGATCGATCCTGCTCCGCCTCAGGTTCGCCACCTTCGATCCCCTGGCAGGTGAACCGGCCATGCCGGCCAGTCTGCATCTGAATGCTTATCCGGCTGAGGGCCAGGGAGCCTACATCGTCCAGTTCAAAGGGCCGATCCGGGAGGAATGGAAGGAGCAGGTCCGTTCGCTGGGCGGGCGGGTGATGGACTATCTCCCCGACTATGCCTTCCTGGTGTGGATGGACGGTGCGGCGCGGGCCAGAGTGGAGGCACTGGACACCGTGCGTTGGGTGGGGCTGTACCAGCCGGCCTACAAGTTCGACCCCGACCTGAACCCTGACAGGCCGCTGTACCGCGTCCTTCTCTTCCCCGGCTCTGACCTGAAAGCGGTCGAGGCGCGTCTGAAAACCCTGAATACGCCCACGACCCAGGTCCCCGGCGAGCGTTTTACCCTGCTCCTGCCCGACCGGAACGTCGCTGCGGTGGCGGTCTGGCCGGAAGTGCTGTGGATCGAAGAAAAGCCCTTCTACCAGCTCCACAACGACGTGGCGACCGGGATCATGGGGGGAGGCAGCGCGTGGGGATCAGGCCTGAACGGTTCGGGCATGACCGTCACCGTGGCCGACACCGGCATTGACAGCGGCACCGACGGAGCGACGATGCACCCTGACTTTCGCAACCGGCTGAGCCACATCAGCAGTTGGCCGGTGCCCGGGGATGACGGCTGTGGCGGGTGCTGTATTCAGAACCTCGGCGCTAACGACGGCGCTGCTGACCTGGAATCGGGCCACGGCACCCACGTCCTGGGGTCGGTGGCGGGCAACGGTTCAGCCTCCAGCGGCCAGATCAGGGGCCTGGCCTATCAGGCCACGCTGACCTTCCAGGCGGTGGAGCAGTATGTGAATTTTACAGCCTACTGTGAGGGCCTGGGCTACAGCGACGGGTATTACCTGATCGGCCTGCCCGACGACCTGACCACCCTGTTCCAGGAAGCCTATAACTGGGGTTCGCGGGTGCACTCCAATAGCTGGGGCTCGGCCAAGGCGGGCCAGTACACCAGCAACTCCCAGGCGGTGGACCAGTTCATCTGGAGCCATCCCGACATGATCATCCTCTTCTCCGCCGGCAACAGTGGGGTGGATGCCGATGCGAACGGCTATGTGGATCAAGATTCCATCGGCTCGCCGGGGACGGCCAAGAACTGCATCACCTCCGGCGCGTCGGACAACGAGCGGACGACAGGCGGCTACAATCCCGGCGGGCCGTGCTCGACCTGGTACGAGTGCTGGGGCAGCGACTACCCGACCAACCCCACCCGCGATGACCGCATCTCCGACACCCGCCAGGAGCTGGCCGCCTTTTCCAGCCGGGGGCCGACCGACGATGGTCGCATCAAGCCCGATGTCGTCGCACCGGGGACCAACATCCTCTCGACGCGCTCGCAATATGCCTCGGAAACCGGCTGGGGCACCTATCCCAACAATTACTATATGTACATGGGGGGCACCTCCATGTCCAACCCGCTGATCGCCGGGGCAGCCACCCTGGTGCGCGAGTATTACGTCGAGAAAAAGGGGCATACCCCCTCCGCTGCGCTGGTCAAGGCGGCGCTGATCAACTCGGCCACCGACATCACCGGCTATGGCAACAGCAGCCAGGAGGCCGGCCAGCCGATCCCCAACAACCACGAAGGGTGGGGGCTGGTCAATGTCGGCGCAGCCACTTCGGCCACCTGCCCCTTCCATGACGGGGATACGGTCACAACCGGCTCGAATCAGACCTACAGCTATTCGGTCGGCAGCTCCGCCCAGCCCTTCAAGGTTACGCTGGTGTGGAGCGACTATCCCGGCTCCCCCCCGGCCGGGGGGCTGGTCAACAACCTGAACCTGGTGGTGACCGGTCCCGGCGGCACCACCTACCGGGGCAACGTCTTTAGCGGTGGCTGGTCGGTGCCCGGCGGCACGGCCGACAGCGTGAACAATGTCGAAAGCGTCTACGTCCAGAACCCGGCCGTCGGCACCTGGACTGTGCGGGTGGAAGGGGCCAACGTGCCCCAGGGGCCGCAGCCTTTTGCCCTGGTGGCCCGGGGCTGGTGCGGGGCCGCTCCCAGCCATTGGGTCTATCTGCCGATTGTGCTCAGGTCGTATGGGGCCCCGGCGGCACCGACGCTAAACTCCATCAGCAACCCCGATGGTGATGGTAACTATACCGTCAGTTGGAGTGCCTCCAGCGGGGCGACCGGCTACACCCTGCAAGAGGACGACAACGCCTCCTTCACCAGCCCGACGACGGCCTACTCCGGCGCAGCTACCTCGACGAACATCAGCGGCAAAGGGCCGGGGACCTACTACTACCGCGTCAACGCCTCCAACTCCTATGGCACCAGCGGCTGGAGCAATGTCCAGTCGGTGGTGGTCGCCGGGCTTACAGGACCGACACCGGGCTTCTGGCAGGAGGATGACACCTACGGCTGCGCCGGCTGCTCGGAGTTCTATGTGACATCCGACAGCGCCTATGTGGACGACTTTGCCATCTATGTCTACGTGCCGGGTTGCGGTAGCTACAAGATCACCCACATCACGCCGGAGCCGATCACGAGCAACCACTTTTCCTTTGGCACCACCTACTACGCCAGCGGAACCTTCAGCAACCCGACCACCTGCAGCGGCACATATGGCCTGTCCAACTTTTACATCGGCGGCTGCGGCTATGTGAGCGGCGGGCCGTGGGACTACCGCTCGGTGTGGAAGCACGCGGAGGTGGTGGCCGGAGCGGGCGGGCCCGGTCCCGTCACCGTGGAAAAGGTGGAGGATGGGGGCGTCCATCACTTCCTGACGGCCACGCTGGAGTCGGACACCCGTTAGTGGAAGAAAGGTGCCTGGCGCTTTCCCGAGCGCCAGGCACCCGATCATCCTATGAGGCATCTCTTCCGACTTGCAGGCCTGTTCCTGGCGCTGACCGGGCTGGCGCTCGGGGCGGCCGGTTGCGACCTGCCGCCGGTGCGGCCCACGCCCAGCCCGGCCCCCACGCCGACCTCCAGCCTGCCCCCCGCCGACGAGGTGGCCTTTGCCTTCCTCCAGGCCTGGCAGCGCGACGATTACCCGGCCATGTACAGTCTGCTGTCCGCCGACGCCCAGGAAAGCTGGCCGGAAGACCGGTTCATCGAGACCTACCGCCAGGTCGTCGCCGAGGCCACAATTCTGCGAGTAGAACCCCGCCTCCTGGCCGCCTACCAGCCTGACACCCATGCCGACGTGTCGTTCGCCGTTACCTTTCACACGGCCCTGGTCGGCGACTTTCAGGTGCAAAACCAGATGCCGCTCACCTTTGAGGCGGGGGAGTGGGGCGTGGACTGGTCGCCGGCGCTGATCATCCCCCAGTTGGGCGCCGAGACCCTGGTCCGGCTGACGCCCCGCTCACCATCGCGGGGCAACATCTACGACCGCCACGGCCTGGGCCTGGCCATCGAGGGGGAGCGGGTGGAGGTCGGGGTGGTGCCCGGCCAGGTCCAGGATGAGGCAGCCCTGCTGGCCCTGCTGAGCACCATTCTGGGCCAATCGGCAGCCGACCTCCAGGCGCGCTACGCCGGAGCCCGGCCTGACTGGTATGTCCCCCTTGGCCAGCTCAGCGTCGAGGCCGGGCAGCGCTATGCCGGGGCGCTCGAAGCCACGCCGGGGGTGGTCCTGCGCAAGGCGTGGACCCGCTCCTACCGCCCGGAGATCATCGCCCCGCACGTGATCGGCTTTGTCGGCCCCATCCCCCGCGAACAGGTGGACCGGTGGCGGGCCCAGGGGTACAGCGGCGATGAAATGGTCGGCCAGGCCGGCCTGGAACGGTGGGGCGAGCCTTACCTGGCCGGCGGGCGGGGCGGGCGGCTGGAGATCCTCACCCTCACCGGCCGGCAGGTGGCCGTCCTGGCCGACAGGCCGGCACGGGAGAGCAGCAGCCTGTACACCACCTTCGACCGCGAGTTCCAGAAAAAGGTGCAGGAGATCCTCGGCCGGCAGCCGGGGGCCATCGTCGTCCTGGAGGCCCAGACCGGCCGGGTGCTGGCCCTGGCCTCCTATCCCCTCTTTGACCCCAACCCCTTTGCCACCGGCATCAGCCAGGCCCAATGGCAGAGCCTTCTGGCCGATCCGGGCCGTCCCCTGGTCAACCGGGCGACGCAGGGCACCTATCCCCCCGGCAGCGTGTTCAAGATCGTCACCATGGCGGCCGGCATGGAGGCCGGAGGGCTGACAGCTCACAGCCACTTCCTCTGCCAGGGCACCTGGACCGGCCTGGGGCCGGAGTGGCCCAAGAGCTGTTGGCTCAAGAGCGGGCATGGCAACATCTCGCTGAGCAAGGCCCTGACCGTCTCCTGCGACATCACCTTTTACCAGGTGGGGCTGATGCTGAACGGGATCAACCCGGAGCTGCTGCCCGGCTATGCGCGACAGTTCGGCCTGGGGGCGCCCACCGGCCTCGAAATTGAAGAGGAGGCCGGCCTGGTGCCCGATCCGGCGTGGAAGATCCAGGCCAGAGGGGAGGGCTGGGCCCCCGGGGACGGGGTCAACCTGGCCGTGGGCCAGGGGGAACTGCTGGTCACGCCGGTGCAGGTGGCGATGATGCTGGCGGCGGTGGGCAATGGTGGCACCCTCTACCGCCCCCAGGTGGTGGAGATGATCGCCGCCGACCCGGCCAACCCGGAATGGACCTTTCGGCCGGTGGCCGTGGCCCACCTCCCGGTCAGCGCCGAGACCCTGGCGGTCATCCAGGATAGCCTGTACCGGGTGACATCGGCGCCGGAGGGCACGGCCTACCAGGCGTTCGAGGGGCTGAGCCTGGCGGTGGCAGGCAAGACGGGCACCGCCGAAAGCGGCCAGCAAAAGCCCCATGCCTGGTTTGCCGGCTACGCGCCGGCCGACAGGCCTGAGATCGCCGTTGCCGTCGTCGTCGAGCACAGCGGCGAGGGTTCAACCTACGCTGCTCCCCTCTTCCGCCGCGTGGTCGAAGCCTATTTTGACATTCAGCCGATCCCCACGCCGACACCGTAGGAGAAGCAGGGGGATATCTGTTTACCGCAGAAACACAGAAGGCGCAGAGATTTTCCTCGAAGCCCCCCAGGACAGGACTTACGCAATGGATGGCATTTTCACCCCCAAGACATTGGTCATTCTTCGTGTCTTGGTGCCTTGTAACTACCTACCGTTGCCGACTGAAGTCGCCCGCTCGGGGCCGCAGGCCTTCGGTCGGCCTGCGCCGACCGGTGGTTCCGCGTCGGCGCAGGCCGACGCCCGGCGCCCCAGGCGCCCAGACAGGCCGATTTCCAATCGGCACACGGCGGCAGGCAGCCGGGGGTAGGTAATTACGGTGCCTTTGTGGTAAGCCTGCCAGGTCCACTGCGTAACTCCCGCCCCAGGAGCTCCAGGCAAACACATGGGAGGAGTGGAGCCTGCCTCTGTGCCTAGGCCGCGTCCTTTTCGTTCAGGCGAAACACCATCTTGAGTGGGGTGCCCAGGTAGCTGTACCGCTGCCGGATCTGGTTTTCCAGGAAGCGTCGGTAGGTAAAGTGGACCAGCCGTGGATCGTTGACGAAAAAGACAAAGGTCGGTGGGTCCACAGCGGCCTGGGTCGCATAGTAGACCTTGAGCTGCCGCCCCCCTTTGTGAGGGGGTGGATGGCGAAGGGTGGCCTCTGCCACCAGCCGGTTCAGCTCACCGGTCGGGATGCGCACCAGTCGCTCCTGGTGGACCTGAAAGGCCAGTGGCAGGAGCTGCTGCACCCGCTGGCCGGTCAGGGCCGAGATATAGAGCACCGGGACATAGTCCAGGAACTTGAGGCCGGCGCGGATGCGGCGGGTGTAGACCTCCATGGTGTGGGCATCTTTTTCGATCAGGTCCCACTTGTTCACCACCACGATCACGCTGCGCATCTCCTCCAGGATGTAGCCGGCCAGGTGGGCATCCTGGGCGGTGGCCAGTTCCTGGGCGTCGAGCAGCAGCAGGACCAGGTCGGCGCGGGCGATGGCCTTCATGGCACGCAGGACGCTGTACTTTTCCACCCCTGGCTCGATGCGCCCCCGGCGGCGGATGCCGGCGGTGTCAATCAGCAGCACCGGCTGCCCCTCCCAGGTCAGATAGGTGTCGAGGGTGTCGCGGGTGGTGCCGGGGATGGGGCTGACAATCGCCCGCTCCTGTCCCAACAGCCGGTTGAGCAGCGACGACTTGCCGACATTGGGCCGGCCCACGATGGCGATCTTGAGCGCCTCCGGCTCCTCTTCCCCTTCGACGACCGGCAGGGAAGCGACGATCCGGTCCAACAGATCGCCGGTGCCGGTGCCGTGCAGGGCCGAGAGCGGGAACGGCTCGCCCAGGCCCAGGGCATAAAATTCCAGAGCAGCCTGGCGGCGCATTTCGTTGTCGGCCTTGTTCACAGCCACCAACACCGACTTGTCGGTCCGGCGTAGCACGTCGGCCACCTCCCTGTCGGCCGGCGTCAGGCCGTCCAGCGCATCCACCAGCATGACGATCACATCCGCCTCGGCGATAGCCACCTCGGCCTGCCGACGGATCTCGGACACATAGTCGGCCGAGCCGGTGGCCAGCGGCCTGCGCCCCCCATCGGCGACCTCCAGGCCACCGGTGTCCACCACAGTAAAGGGCACGCCGTTCCACTCGGCCTGGCCATACAGCCGGTCGCGGGTGGTGCCGGGCGTGTCCTCGACGATGGCCCGTCGCTGACCGATGAGGCGGTTGAACAGGGTGGACTTGCCCACATTGGGCCGTCCAACCAGGGCAACAATCGGCTTGCGCATTGTCGGGGTTTGTCTGTCTAACTCGACCATGTTCGATTTGACCTCACCCCTACCCCCTGGCCCCCTTCCCCTTCCGAATTCGGAATTCCGAATTCGGAATTCGGAGGGGAGGGGGTGGGGGGATGGGGTGAGGTCCGCCTTGACCGCCGTTTACGTTCATTGAACATTGTCGAGCTAATCGCGCACAAAGCCCATCCGCTCGGCGTGGGGTTCAAAACCCTGGTCGGGTGTCTTGATCTCGCCGAACGTTTCTTCAAACCTGGCCAGGTTCTCACCCAATGCCCGGTGGAGCAGTTTGGCGTTCATCGGTGTCATGAGGATGCGGGCATAGACCCTGGCCTTGGGCACGTTCGGCAGCACGCGGGCGAAATCCAGGATCATCTCGGATGGTGAGTGGGTGATCAGGGCAAAGTTGGAATAGATCGCCTCCAACTCGGCCGGCAGTTCGATCTGCAGTGAACGTTGCGGTGGCTGTTTGGGGTGATTCATAGTCAACCTCGAAATCCGGGCGCCGTTCATCGCCAGGGACGAACGACGCCCGGTAAAGACACTGTTCAGAATGTGCAGCGCGGGTCACCCCCCGCGCCGATATTGTAGGGCAACTGCTCGCAGTTGCCCTACATTTAGAAGGGCAGGGTGTCCTCTTCGTAGCCCTCCGGTGGCGGTTCGCTGATGGGCGGCCCGCCGGCGCCTTCTTCCCGGCCGCCCAGCATCTTGACCGTTCTGGCCGTGATCTCATAATTGGCCGCCCGGACGGTGCCGTCACTGGCCGTATAGGTGCGTGGCCACTGCTGCCCATCCCGCGCATCGCCCGTGACCTCCCCTTCGACAAAGACCTGCATCCCTTTGTGCACATACTGGTTCACGGTCTCGGCCAACTGCCGCCAGCAGGTCACACGCCACCAGGTGGTCAGCTCCCAATATTTGCCGTTAAACGAATCTTTCCAGCCGGTTGGGCAGGGGCGTTCGCTGCCGTTAGACAATGTTTTGCTCAGCCGGGAGGTGGTTGCCACGCTCAGCGAAGTGACAGGGATACCGTCGGGGGTGTAACGCATCTGTGGGTCCTGGCCCACTCGTCCGATGAGTGTCACACGGTGAAACATGGTTCTGCTCCTTTCTCATGAATTGAGGTGCGCTCCACAGCGCCATAGAGGTTTTACAATCTCCATCTTACCGCAAGATGGGCAAAATGTCAAGCAGGGGACTGCTCCTGTTCAGGGTAGCTCCCCTGTCGCAACCAGGCCATGATCTGGCCGGGCAGGGTCTGGCGATTGGCAGGTGTGACCTCGACCAGGGTCACGTTAGAGCGCGCCTTGAGGGCATTCACCCACGGTTGTGGCCCGGCCATCACCGTGGCCAGCAGCGGTTTGGGGCCATCCAGGGCCGCCTGCACCGCTTCACGGAACGCAGCCGACAGGAGTTCCATCTTGCCGATTTCGTCAACCACCACAACGGCCACATCAGGGTGGCGCAGCGCCCGGCGGATGGCTTCCACCCCTATCTGTTCCAGGTCCTGGAGGTGAACCCCATATCTACCGACGCGGTAAGGGCTGACGATGTTCACCCCGGCGAGCGTGCCCTGCGGCCCATCCAGGGCCACCAGGCGAAATCCGGTCCGTTGTCCCTGCTCGCGGACCTCGGCCGTGTAAAAGCCGCCGGCCCTTCTGCCCAGCCGGGAGATGACCTCTCGGATGACCGTGGTCTTGCCCACGCCCGGCCGCCCGGTTAACAACAACGCCCGGCCCACCCTCTCGCCTCCTGTTTCCTGCCTCCTGTCTCTTTAAATGACACCCAGCTCGCGGCCCACCTTCTCGAACGCAGCCAGGCCGATCTCCAGGTCCTGGCGGCTGTGGGCGGCGGTATTCATCACCCGGATGCGGGCCTGCCCACGGGGCACGGTGGGGAAGCCGATGGACATGGCAAACACGCCATTTTCAAACAGTCGCCGCGAGAATTCTTTGGCCAGCGGTGCTTCGCCCAGCATCACCGGGACGATGGGGGTCTGGCTGCGGCCGATGTCAAAGCCGAGCTGGACCATGCCCTTTTTGAAATAGTCGGTATTGGCCCACAGCTTTTCCACCAGTTCAGAGCTTTCTTCCAGCAGGTCCACCGCTGCCAGGCAGGCTGCCGTGTCGGCCGGCGTCACCGCGCTGGAGAAGAGGAAGGGCCGTGCCTTTTGCCGCAAATAGTCCACCACCACCTTTTTCCCGGCGATGACTCCCCCCACCACGCCAAAGGCTTTGCTCAGCGTGCCGATCTCCACGTCGAACTTGCCCTGGAGGCCAAAGTGGTGCACGATCCCCTTGCCACCGCCCAACACCCCTTCGCCGTGGGCGTCGTCCACCATGGTCATCACCCCATACTTTTCGGCCACCTCGTACAGCTCCGGCAGCGGGGCGATGTCACCATCCATGCTGAACACGCCGTCGGTCACCAGCAGCCCTCGCCGGAACCTGGGCAGGTTCTCCCTGATCACCCGCTCGGCATCGCGGGCATCGCAATGCTCGTAGACGACGATCCTGGCCCCCGACAGCCGTGCTCCGTCAATGATGCTGGCATGGTTCAGCCGGTCGGAAAAGATCACATCCTGCGCGCCGGTCGCCTTGTCCACGCCCACCAGCGGCGGGATGGCCGCCTGGTTGGCGCAGAAGCCGCTCTGCACATAGAGCGCATCCTCCACCCCCTTGAACCGGGCCAGGCGCTTTTCCAGTTGGATGTGCAGTTCCTGCGTCCCGGCGATGGAGCGCACCGCCGCCGGCCCCACCCCCCACTCCTCAATGGCCCTTTGGGCCGCCTCTTTCATCCTGGGATGGTTGGCCAGCCCCAGGTAGTTGTTGGTACAAAAGTTGAGCACCCGCCGGCCGTCCACGATCATCCAGGCATCGGCCGGTGAACCCATGACCCGCAGGTTGATAAACAGGCCCGATTCCTGCAGGCCGGCTACCTCTTCTCGAATGAAATCAAACTTGTCCGCCATCTCGACCCCCTTTCTCATCTGGTTTGAGTAGAGCCCCTGCTCGCAGTTGCCCTACGCAGGATACAACCGCCCTTCTGCATGGCGCCGGGTCAGCTTCTCCAGCATATCGGCGGTCATGGCCGCCAGATCATAGGCCGGCTGCCAGCCCCACTCCTGGCGGGCGGCGCTGTCATCAATGGAGCGCGGCCACGAGTCGGCAATCGCCTGCCGAAAATCGGGCTCGTAGGTCACCTCAAAGTCGGGGATATGCTTTTTGATCTCGGCAGCCAGTTCCCCGGCTGAAAAGCTCATGGCCGCCAGGTTAAAGTCGGCATGGTGCTTCAGCCGTGAAAAGTCGGCCTCCATCAGTTCAATGGTGGCTTTGATGCAGTCGGGCATGTACATCATCGGCAGGACGGTATCCTCCCGCACAAAGCAGGTGTAGCGTCGGTTGGCCACCGCCTCGTAAAAGATGGCGACCGCATAGTCGGTGGTGCCGCCCCCTGGCAGCGTTTCGGCGCTGATAATGCCCGGATAGCGCACGCCGCGCACATCTACCCCAAACCGTCGCACATAATAGTTGCACAGCAACTCGCCGGTGACCTTGGTGACGCCGTACATCGTCGTCGGCCGCAAGACAGTCTCCTGCGGGGTGTGGTCACGGGGGGTCTCCGGGCCAAACGCGGCGATCGAACTGGGGCAGAACACCCGGGTCAGCCCTCGCTCGCGGGCCACTTCCAGGACGTTATACAGGCCGTGAACGTTCACCTCCCAGCACAGATGCGGCTTTTGCTCCCCCACTGCCGACAGGATGGCCGCCATGTGGTAGATGGTGTCAATCTGGTACTTTTCAACCACCGCCTCCAGGGTTTCGCGGCGGGTGACATCAATCAATTCAAAAGGGCCACCTTCGCACAGGACAGCACCCGGTTTGGTCCTGTGCCCGGTGGCCACCACATTCTCCGCGCCATAGCGCCGACGCAGCTCAACGGTCAGCTCTGAACCGATCTGGCCGACCGCACCGGTCACCAGAATTCTCTTCATTTCTCCTCTTTCTGCCATAGAAAGACTTTCCTCCCTGTCGTTGGATAGGTAGTGCAAGTATATCACACCCTCCCCCATTTCGTCAAAACAACGCTTGGGGTTTTGAGGTGGGCGGCTGCACCACCCACCTCCAAACCCCACCTTTTCTCCTCTGAAGTTTGGCCTTTTTCAGAGCTGCTCCCGTCCCCCGCCCTGCTCCCGCCAGGTCTGTGACCTGGCGGCCCCCCCCCGCCCTGCTCCCGCCAGGTCTGTGACCTGGCGGCCCCTAAGGCGGGGGTCACAGACCCCCGCCGAGCGATGGGGTGACCCGGCGGCCCCCCCCCGCCCTGCTCCCGCCAGGTCTGTGACCTGGCGGCCCCTAAGGCGGGGGTCACAGACCCTCGCCGAGCGATGGGGTGCCCCTGGCGGCCCCCCACCGGCGGGGGTCACAGACCCCCGCCGAGCAAGGGAGAAGAATGATGTCTTGGTGGTGAAAATGCCACCCATTGCAAAGTCCTGTTCGATCATCCGTGAAACCCGTGTCTATAAAAGCGACGGCCTTGCCGCCTGACCCGGTTTCGGGTATAATGTCCTGGACGGGCCTGCCGCCCGCAAGGTGAAGGGGAATGATCCGGCTCCCGAAAGAGGACCTGCCGACCTATATTTTACGCTATCCGCGCCCGGTGCGGCTGGCCCGGAGCGGCCTGCTGTTCCTGTTGATAGGGGGGCAGGGGTGCGTTGGGCACTGGCCTGGCTGCACCATGTGGGGCTGGCAGGCCATCCCCTGGGCGGCGATCACCACCGTCCGGGTGGCCGGCTTTGAGCAATCACGCCGCCGCGTAGGAGGAGAAACATGAACCAAATTCGACCTGTTCTTGAGCAGATCTACCGGACTTTTTCGGGCGAGGCGGCATGGCAGACCGTCGCCGACCTGAGCCGCTTTCACCGCATCCAGGCCAGCCCCGGCTATCGCCAGGCAGCCCACCTGGTCCACCAACGCCTGGTCGAGAGCGGCCTGCAGGCCGAACTCCTGTCCTATCCGGCCAACGAGCAGGCCCGCTTTTGGGGACAGCCCGCCTTTCAGGAATGGGATTGTACCGAAGCGACCCTGCACCTGGTCGCGCCGGAACAGGAGGCCGGGTTGCTGGCCGATTTCCGCGCCTGCCCCATCGCCCTGATCCAGCGCAGCGCGCCCTTCGACGGCGAGGTTGAGGTGGTGCTCCTTGAGGATGGTGAGGAGGAGGCCGACTATGCGGCTCTGGAGGTGGCGGGCAGGGTGGTGCTGACCCGGGGAGAGGTGCGTCGCGTGTGGGAGCTGGCCGTCGCCCGGCGCGGGGCCGTCGGCCTCCTCTTTGACGGACTGCGGGCTGCCCCTCCCGTCCGCCTGGAAGGGGACCTGCCCGACGTGCGGCAATACACCTCCTTCTGGTGGCGGGCCGGCGATCCCCGCTGCTTCGGCTTTGTGTTGACGCCGCGCCAGGGTCAGAGGTTGCGCCGCCTGCTGAAAAAAGGGGAGGGGCCGGTCCGCGTCCGCGCCCGGGTGGTCAGCCGGCTGTATGATGGCTCGCTGGAGGTGGTCGCGGCGGCCATCCCCGGCCTGGAGGAGCAGGAGGTCCTGGTGGTGGCCCACCTGTGCCACCCCCGGCCGTCGGCCAACGATAACGCTTCGGGAGCGGCCGCTGCCCTGGAAGCAGCCCGGACATTGCAGCAGCTCATCACCGCAGGGGCGCTGCCCCGCCCCCGGCGCACCATCCGCTTCCTGTGGGTGCCGGAGATGACCGGCACTTTCGCCTATCTGGCCGGCCGCGAGGCGGAATTGGGCCGGCTGGTGGCCGGCATCAACCTGGATATGGTGGGCGAGGACCAGGAACAGACCGGCAGCGCCTGGCTCATCGAACGCCCGCCCGACGCGGCAGCCTCCTTCGCGCCGGAACTGCTGGTCCGGCTGCGGGAGGAGCTGTCGCGGCTGAAAGGCGTGGCCGATCTCTCCCCCAGCCACGCCGGGACAGGCGGCTATCCGCTCTACCGCCAGGCCGAGACCCCCTTCTCCGGCGGCAGTGACCACTATGTGCTCTCGGATCCCAGCGTGGGAGTGCCCACGCCGATGCTCATCCAGTGGCCCGACCGCTTTTACCACACCTCCGCCGACACCCCTGACCGCACCGACCCCCACAGCCTGGCCCGGGCCGGGACATTGGCAGCCGCCTATGCCTGCTGGCTGGCGGCAGCCGGCGCCGAGGAGGCGACCTGGCTGGGCTATGAGCTGGTCGCCCGCTTCAAAGCCAGAGTGGTAGAGACCGCCCAGGCGGCCGTGAACCAGGCCCTGAGCCTGAATGACGGCCAGGCGCTGGCCAGCCTGGACCGGCGGTTGGCCTACCTGCTCCAGCGACAAAAGGCCGCGCTGCAGAGCCTGCAACGGCTGGCGGCGGTTGAGTGCCTGGTGGCCGATCTGCAGGCCGAGGTTGAGGAGGCCGTCAGGCACGAACTGGCCTGGGCCAAAGGGGCAATGGAGTTGCAATTGGCGGCGCCGCCCGACCTCCCCCCTCGCCCCCCGTCTGCCGGGGAACAACAGGCAGCCGGCCTGGTGCCGGTGCGCTGCTTGCGGGGGCCGATCCCGCTGCGGGAGTATCTCCCCCGCCTGAGCGACGAAGAGCGGGAGGCATGGCGGCAACTTCTCCGGGCACGCCAGGACAGCCCCCACGACACCCTGACCACCCTGGCCCTCTACTGGGCCGACGGCACCCGCTCGGTGCTGGAGATCGCCGATCTGGTGGAGCTGGAGAGCGGTATCCGGGACGTGGAGTTGCTGGTGGCCTATTTTCGCCTGCTGGCCAGGCTGGGCCTGGTAACCCTCTGAAAGGTGAGAGCATGAACATCCTGGTCACCGGCGGCGCCGGCTACATCGGCAGTATCGTGGTTGAGGAGCTGATCCGCCAGGGGGAGCGGGTCACCGTGTTCGACAATCTATCGCAGGGGCACCGGGCGGCCGTGCACCCCCAGGCCGAGTTCATCCTGGGCGACCTGGCCGACCGGCAGGCGGTGGACGACCTCCTGGCCGGGCACAACTTTGAGGCGGTGATGCACTTTGCCTCCTACACCCTGGTGGGCGAGTCTATGCAAAAGCCGTTCCTGTACCTGGGCGATAATGTCGTCAACGGGTTGAACCTGTTGCGCGCCATGATCGCCCACGGGGTCAGGCGCTTTATCCTCTCCTCGACGGCCAACCTGTTCGACCAGCCGGCCCACATCCCCATTGCCGAAACGGAACGGATCGTGCCCGGCAGCCCCTACGGCGAATCCAAATTCTTCCTGGAGCGGATTCTGTACTGGCTGGACCGGGTCTATGGCCTGCGCTACGCCGCCCTGCGCTACTTTAACGCCGCCGGGGCCACCGCCGAGCGGGGCGAGGACCACAACCCGGAGACCCACCTGATCCCCCTGGTGCTCCAGGTGGCGCTGGGCCAGCGGGACTTGATCGAAGTCTATGGCCATGACTATCCCACCCGTGACGGCACCTGTGTGCGCGATTACATCCACGTGCTGGACCTGGCCCAGGCCCACATCCTGGCCCTGCGCGCCCTGGATCAGGGCAGCCGGACCTACAACCTGGGCAACGGCCAGGGCTACACCGTCCGCCAGGTGATCGAGGCGGCGCGGGAGGTGACCGGCCACCCCATCCCGGCGGTGGACGGCCCCCGCCGGCCCGGCGATCCGCCCGTGCTGGTGGCCAGCTCCGACCAGATCCGGCAGGAGCTGGGCTGGCAGCCCCGCTATCCTGACCTGCGGGAGATCGTGCGCAGCGCCTGGGACTGGCACCGCGCCCACCCTCATGGCTACGATCAATGACCCTCCCGCAGGTTAGAAACTGCTTCGAACACCCGCACTTCAGAGATTCCGCCCGAACCTGGGGGAGGGCAGGCAGTCAGGCGAGATGATCGGTCTTGCATGCTGAGAATTGCGTGGAACGCCTGGTTTCTCCAGCAACCCGGCACCGGCAGTGGCCAGTACCTGGCCGGTCTGTTGCAGGCCATGCCGGCCATCGCCCCCGGTGCCAGATTTCTTCTGGTTGCTCCACGCCCCCTGGCCCGATTCCAGGTGCCCGGCCTCGACGTGGACCTCTGTTCCCTGCGCTCCCGGCTGTGGCAGACCAATCTGGGCAAGGTCCTGTTCGAGCAGGTGGCGTTCCCCCTCCTTTGCCGCCGCTGGCGGGCCGATGTGGCCCACGTGCCCTACTGGGGTTCGCCGCTGGGACCCACCGTGCCCACGGTGGTGACGGTCCACGACCTGATCCCGTTGCTGTTGCCGGACTACCGGGGCGGGCCGTTGGTGCGGTTGTACACCAGCCTGGCCGCCGCCTCGGCCCGGCAGGCGGCGCTGGTGCTCACCGACTCGCTGGCCTCCCGGCGCGACATTGAGGCCCACCTGGGGCTGCCGCCGGAGCGGGTGCGGTGCATCTATCTGGCTGTCGGCGAGCAGTTCCGCCCCGACCCGGCCCCTGACGATGGGGCGATCCGCCGCCGGTACGGCCTGCCGCCTCGCTACCTGCTCTACCTGGCCGGCCATGATGTGCGCAAGAATGTGGCCGCCCTGGTAAACGCCTTTGCCCTCGTCGCCCGGGCCGATGCCGACGTGACCCTGGTCATCGGCGGCAGGTTGCCGGAGCGGAACAGGCCCCCCTTTTTCGACCCCCGTCCTCTGGTGAAGGAGCTGGGCCTGGAGGCTGAGGTGCGTTTCATCGGCTGGGTGGAGGAAGGGCACAAGCCGGCCCTCTATCGCGGCGCGGCCTGTGCCCTCTTTCCCTCGCGCTACGAGGGCTTTGGCCTGCCGGTGTTAGAGGCACTGGCCTGCGGCACGCCGCTGGTAGCTTCCAATGCCGGCTCCCTGCCGGAGCTGCTGGGCGATGCCGGCTTTGCCGTGGACCCCGACGATGTGCAGGCGCTGGCCGGGGCGATCCTGGCCTGCCTGACCGATGAACCGCTGGCTGCCGAACTCCGCCGTCGCGGCCCGGCGCAGGCGGCCCGGTTCCGTTGGGAGCGGACGGCTCAGGAAACGTGGGCCGCGTATCAGGAGGTCCGGGCGTGCGCGTCCTGATGATCTCCAAAGCCTGTGTGGTGGGCACCTATCAGAAAAAGCTGGAGGAACTGGCCCGCCTGCCGGAACTGGAGCTGACCGTCATTGTCCCTCCCTGCTGGCGGGACGAGCGGGGGGTGCTCCGGCTGGAACGGCAGCACACCGCCGGCTACGACCTGGTCGTCGAACCGCTGGCCCTGAACGGCCACTTTCACCTCCACTTTTATCCCGGCCTGGGGAGGCAGATGCGTCGCCTGCGGCCCGACCTGGTGCACATAGACGAGGAGCCGTATAACCTGGCCACCTGTCACGCCCTGTGGCTGGCCCGCCGGATCGGGGCCAGGAGCCTCTTTTTCTCCTGGCAGAACCTCTACCGGCGTTATCCCCCGCCCTTTTGCTGGCTGGAACGCTACGTGCTGAAGCACGCCGACTATGGCCTGGCCGGCAACCGGGAGGCAGCGGAGGTGTGGCGGGCCAAGGGCTACACCGGCCCCATCGCCATCATCCCCCAGTTTGGCGTGGACCCCGACCTCTTTTGCCCGCTGCCCCGGCCCCCTGGCCGGCGATTTGTCATCGGCTATGTGGGGCGGCTGGTGGCGGAAAAGGGGGTGGACCTGTTGCTGGAGGCTCTGGCCGGGTTGGAAGGGGAATGGCAGGCCCGCATCCTGGGCAGCGGGCCGATGCGAGAGAGCCTGCAGGCCCAGGCCCGGCGGCTGGGCCTGGCCGACCGGGTGTCGTTCGACGCTCCCCTTCCGTCGGCGCACCTGCCCGATTATTATCGCCGGTTGGACCTGTTGGTGCTCCCCTCCCGGACGCGGCCCAACTGGAAGGAGCAGTTTGGTCGGGTGCTGGTGGAGGCCATGGCCTGCGGCGTGCCGGTGATCGGCTCCGACTGTGGCGAAATCCCCCACGTCATCGGCGATGCCGGCCTGATCTTCCCTGAAGGCCGGGCCGACCGGCTGCAAGCCCTCCTGTCGCGCCTGCAGGCCGACCCTGCTCTGCGGGCCGACCTGGCCCGCCGGGGTCGAGAGCGGGTGCTGGCCGGCTACACCCAGGCCCAGGTGGCGGCGCAGACCTATCAGGTCTATCGCACCCTCGTGGCCCAGGCTTAAGCCCGGAAGTGAAAATTGTTATCGGCCTCCCGCAGGCAGGGCAGGCGGGCGTCCTTGGGGGACAGGATCGGCCCGGCGATGGGCCAGGCAATGCCGATCTCCGGGTCATTCCACAGGACGCCGCGATCCAGGTCGCGGGCATACTCCTCGGTGACCAGGTAGAGGACGTCGGCCTCATCGCTGAGCACACAGAAGCCGTGGGCAAAGCCCACCGGCACATAGAGCATCCGACCGTTGTCGGCCGACAGTTCCTCCCCCACCCAGCGCCCATAGGTGGGCGAGCCACGGCGGATGTCCACCGCCACATCAAAGACACAGCCGTGCAGGGCCATCACCAGCTTGCCCTGCGATCGGGGTTCTTTCTGATAATGGAGCCCCCGCAGCACCCCTCGCCTCGAACGCGAGTGGTTGGCCTGGACAAACAGGTCCGGCAGACCCCAGGCGGCGAACTCGGAGCGTTTGTAGGTCTCCATAAAAAAGCCACGCTCGTCGCGGTGGACCTCAGCTTCAATGAGCAGGACATCCGGGATCTCCAGGCGGCGAATCTGGAAAGGCATCGTCTAAAACTCCTCCTGAAAGAATCACTGCCTACCCTCCCGCAGGTTAATGCTGACTGCAAGTCAGCCTGGAGGGCCTGCGGCCAGTGGTCGGCCTGCGCCGACCGGCGCGTCGGTGTAGGCCGACACGCTGACTGCAAGTCAGCCTGGAGGGCCTGCGGCCAATGGTCGGCCTGCGCCGACCGGCGCGTCGGTGTAGGCCGACACGCTGACTGCAAGTCAGCCTGGAGGGCCTGCGGCCAATGGTCGGCCTGCGCCGACCGGCGCGTCGGTGTAGGCCGACGCCCGGCGCAAAGCACCCCAAGAGGCCGATGTCAATCGGGCTATAATCGGCGCAGGATCTCGCGGGCGGCGATCAGGCCCGAAGCCGAGGCCTGCACCAGCCCCCGCGTCACGCCGGCGCCGTCGCCGGCGGCAAAGAGGTTGTGCACCTCGGTCTCCAGATCGCGCGATAGCTTCAGGCGCGAAGAATAGAATTTGGCTTCCACGCCGTAGAGCAGGGTGTGCCGCGAGGCCACGCCCGGCGTGACCTGGTCCAGGGCATCCAGCATCTCCAGGATGTTGACCACGTAGCGGTAGGGCAGGACCAGGTTCAGGTCGCCGGGGGTCGCCTCCCGCAGGGTGGGTCGGGTGATACATCGCTCTAACCGCTGGCCGGTGGTGCGCCGCCCTGCCCGCAGGTCCCCCAGGCGCTGGACAATGATGCCTCCCGACAGCAGGTTGGCCAGCCGGGCGATATATTTGCCGTAGGCGATCGGCTCTTTGAACGGCTCGGTGAAATTTTTGCTGACCAGCACAGCAAAGTTGGTGTTTTCGGTCTTGAGGTGGGCATAGGAGTGGCCGTTGACCGTCATCACGTCGCCGGCCCACTCGGTGACCACTTCGCCGTAGGGGCACACGCAAAAGGTGCGCACCTTATCGTCAAAGGCCCGCGAGAAGTAGAGGAACTTGGGTTCGTACAACAGGTCGGTCAGGGGGGCCAGGATGTGGGCCGGCAGTTCCACTCGCACCCCAATGTCCACCGGGTTGATGCTCAGGCTGAGCTTCAGGTCGCGGGCCAGTTGGGCCAGCCAGTCGGCCCCCTCGCGGCCGGGGGCGACGATGACATGCCGGGCGGACAGCACCTCCCCCCGGGCCGTCTCCACGCCGGTGACCAGGCCATCTCTGGTCAGGACACGCGCCACTTCGGTGCGGGTGCGAACCTCGACGCCCCGGTCCACCAGCTCCAGGTACATGGCTCCCAGGATGTCGCCGCTGCGCTCGGTGCCCAGGTGGCGGATGGGGTAGTGTTGCAGCCGCAGCCCGGCCTGGGCGGCCTTGCGCTGGACCTCTTCGATCTGGTCCCGGTCCCCGTGATACGGTTCACCGTCGGCCCCAAAGCGGACCCACAGGGCATCCACTTCCTGCACCAGCCGTTCGGCCTCCTCCTCCCCCCGGATCTCGGCCAGCAGCCCGCCGACCTGGGTGGTGAGGGTCAGCTTGCCATCGCTAAAGGCGCCGCTTCCTCCCCATCCGGTCATCAGAGCGCAGGTGGCACACTGGACGCAGTGGCCTGTCTCCCGCGCCGGGCAGCGGCGTTTTTTCAGCTCCGGCCCCTTGTCCAGGATCAGCACCCGTGGCCGGGTAGAGTGGGTCAACTCCAGCGCGGCAAAGATGCCGGCCGGCCCTGCCCCGACAACAATCACGTCATAATCTGTCTGAGCCATTTCACTCTCTACAGCAGGGCAACTGCTTGCCGTTGCCCTCCATTAACTTTCGACCAGATAGGCCACGGTGACCCCCGAACCGCCTTCCCCCTCCTCACCCGGGCGGTGGGATTTGACCAGGGGGTGGCTGTGTAACTGCTGGCGCACCGCCTGGCGCAATGTGCCGGTGCCTTTGCCGTGGATAATGCGCACAAAGGGCAGCCCGGCCAGAAAGGCGTCGTCCAGATATTTCTCCAGGCGGGGCACTGCTTCCTCCACCCGCTGACCCCGCAGGTCCAGTTCCATGCCCGGTGAGGCAGGAAGGCCGACGGTGACCGGCCGGGGCGCCGGCGCTTCGGCCGGGCGGGGGGCACGCCGCTCCAGCGCCTCCCTTTGGACGCGGACCCGGAAGCTGCCGACCTGCACCTCGGCGCTGTCGCCCTCCAGCGCGGTCACCTCGCCGCTGGTGCCCAGCCCGGCGATCCACACCGGATCGCCGACGGCAATCTCCCCGGCCAGGGCCATCTCCTGCCCCGGCCACGGTGATGGGGGAGGGAGGGTGGCTTTTTCCTGTTCGGCCAGGCGGGCGCGGGCCTGCTCCAGCCACTCCTCCACCACCGCCGGCTGGCGTCGGTGCCCGGCCAGTTCGGCGCGCAGGGCTTCGATCTCCTGGCGGACGCCGGCCAGTTCATGGCGGGCCTGGGCGCGGGCTTCCGCCAGGATGGCCACCCGTTCCGCTCCAATCGCTGCCAGCCGGGCGGCCAGGCGACGCTCCTGCTCGACAGCCCGCTGTCGGGCTAACTGCGCCTCGTCCCGGGCCTGGAGTGCCTGGCGATGAGCCTGCTGGATCTCGCCCAGGAGTGCATCGGTCTGGATCTCCTGGGGCGAGACAAGCGCCTGGGCGGCCTGGATGATGCCTGCGTCCAACCCCAACCGGCCGGCGATGGCAAAGGCGTTGCTGCGGCCCGGCAGCCCGATCCGCAGGCGGAAGGTGGGCGAGAGCGTTTCCAGGTCAAACTCGACGCAGGCATTTTCGACGCCGGGGGTGGCCTGGGCAAAGGCTTTCAGCTCGGAATAGTGGGTCGCCACCAGGGTCGTGATCCGCCGCGTCAGCAGGTGGGACAGGATGGCCCGGGCCAGGGCCGAACCCTCCACCGGGTCGGTGCCGGCCCCCAACTCGTCCAGCAACACCAGGCACCGCTCGTTGGCCTGCTCCAGGATGTGGACGAGATTGGTCAGGTGCGAGGAGAAGGTGGAGAGCGATTGCTCGATTGACTGTTCGTCGCCGATGTCGGCATACACCTGCTCAAACACCGACAGGGCCGAACCTTCGGCCACCGGCAAGTGCAGCCCCGCCTGGGCCATGACGGCCATCAGCCCGACCGTTTTCAGCGCGACGGTCTTGCCGCCGGTGTTCGGGCCGGTGATGACCAGGATGAAATAGTCGTCGCCCAGATGCAGGTCAATGGGCACGACTTTTTGCGGATCGAGGAGGGGGTGGCGGGCCTGGCGCAGGTCGAGCATGGTTCCTGGATGTTGGGCATGAGGGATCGGAGGGCGGATCACCGGTTCCGTAGCCCTGATGGCATGGGCATAGTGCGCCCTGGCCAGGATCAGGTCCAGCTCAGCCAGGGCTTCCACCGTCCAGGCCAGCTCGTCGGCCAGGTCGCCCACCCGGGCCGAAAGCTGCGCCAGGATGCGTTCCACCTCCTTCTGTTCCTCGATCTGGAGCTGCCGCCAGCGGTTGCCCATCTCCACCACCGCCAGCGGCTCGATGAACAGGGTGGCGCCGCTGGCCGACATATCGTGGACGATGCCGGGGATGCGCCCCTTGAATTCGGCGCGGATGGGGAGGACATAGCGCCCCCCCCGCTGTGTGACCAGCGCCTCTTGTAAATAGC
>Ga0209162_1001271_pt1 | contig 25314 bp, 16 predicted proteins | sample YNPNPMetaG_FD_187121 | JGI IMG/M metagenome (GOLD analysis project Ga0209162, IMG submission 187121) | Anoxygenic and chlorotrophic microbial mat microbial communities from Yellowstone National Park, USA - YNP NP MetaG (SPAdes) (version 2) ...
AGGCGGTGCAGGCAGTGGCCACCACGTACATCGGCGAACCGAGCTACACTCCAACGCCAGTCTTCCGACCTTCATCGCGCAAGCCCGGCAAGGTGCAGGCCATTGCCATCATGTGCCTGGTAGATGGGATTCTGAACATCATGTGGGGAATCGGTCTGGCTCTTGCGTTGCTGACCACGATCTTCTGTTGGCCCATTGGCGCGTATCCGATCGTGCTCGGGATCTTGGAGATCATCTACGCGTCCAGGCTTCTGGCGGATCCTGTCAAAGTCAACCGGCCTGCTCAGTACCTGGCGATTATGCAGATCTGCAACATCGTGCTTGGCGACCCCATCTCTCTTGTTATTGGGATTCTCAGCCTGGTTTTCTACAACGATCCTGTAGTGAAGGATTACTTCAACTGCCTGGCTGGTGGCCCGCCCGCTTACGGCTAAAGGGTCGCTGAGAACCACTTTGGAGCATCGGGGGGATGATGATCTATCCATCGTGTGGTACCCAGAACCGTCCGACAGCCCGTTTCTGCACCCGTTGCGGTGGACCACTTTTGGCCGCTCAACCCGCGCCGCAGCCCCAACAGCAGGCGCAGCCTTACTCATCATCTGTCGCCTACTCTCTCTCCTATCGTTCCACCTCCGCGGCCAGTAAAGCCACCTTGTTTGGTGGCCAGGCTCTGGTCACTATTGGTGCACTGATCGTGCTCTTTGCCTTTATGCTGCCCTGGGCTTCCGGTAACGCCGGTATGTTTGGGGAAGAGCAGATCTCCGGTTTCGATATCGTAAAGGATCCTCCCGAGGGGAACGAGTTGGGCACCTTGTTGGCGTTGCTGCCCTTCAGCGCTGTGATCCTGTGTGCGCTGGGGGTGGGGGGAGCCGTGCTCAATCTGCTCGAGCGCTCGCTGCCGCCAAACCTGGCCCGGCTTTTGTCCTTTTCTCCGCTGCTGGCGCTGCTCCCAGCCCTGTGCGGCTGTTTCTCTTCTTGTGCTTTCTTTACCCGGATGCAGCAAGCGATCAGTGAGCTGGAGGCTGAGGGCCTTGGTGGGTTCTTGCACTTTGAATATGGCTTCTGGCTCAATCTGTTTGGTCTGGCTTTGGTGTTTGTGGGGATCTCGCTGGCCCTGGCGGGTGGTCTGGCAGGCTGGCGGGCGAAGCCGCCACCCTAGAGCCGGCTGTCTGGGAGGAGATGCATAAGCGCAAGGCGCGCTTCGGGAGTTGATCGTCCCAACCGAAGGGAGAACCGATATGCCTGGCGAACTTCAATTGACGGTGCAGACGAACAAGGGGGTGTTTCCGGCGGCTGCTGCTCAACAGTTGATTTACATCCTCATCGAGGCCATGCCGACCGGCGTGATGACGTCGGTGCAGATGCCGCTCAACTTTAGCCTGGTGCTTGACCACAGTGGCTCGATGAGCGGCAAGAAGCTGGCCAACCTGAAGGCGGCGGCCAAACTGGCAGTGGAACGCATGGGGCCGCAGGACCTGCTCTCCATCGTCATCTTTGACGACAAAGTGAAAGTTGTCGTGCCCGGCCAGCCGGTCGGTGACGTGAACAGCCTCAAACGGCAGATTGATGGCATCGCTGACGGCGGCGGCACCGAGATGTCTCGCGGTATGCAGAAGGGGCTGGAGGAGCTGCGCAAGGGCCTGGAAGCGGGACGGGTCAGCCGCATGTTACTGCTGACTGACGGCGAGACCTTTGGCGACGAAGACAAGTGCCGCCAACTGGCAGCACAGGCTGGCGCCAGCGGCATCCCCATCACCGCATTGGGCCTCGGCGCCGACTGGAACGAGCGGCTGCTGGACGACATCGCCCAGGCCAGCAAAGGCACTTCCGACTTTATCCCTGAGGATCAGCCTGCTGCCATCCTGCGCACGTTTGAACAATCCGTACGGCAGGCCCAGGCCACCGTGGTGCAGAACGCACAGGCGATCCTGCGCCTGGTGCCCGGCGTTCTGCCGCGTGCCGTCTGGCGGGTGACGCCGATGATCGTCAAGCTGGGCCATCGCGCCCTCTCGGACCGGGACGTTCAGGTGACCTTGGGGGATATGGACCGTCAACAGGGGCAAAGTGTGCTGGTGGAGATGCTGTTGCCGCCATTCCGGCCGGGCAACTACCGGGTGGCCCAGGCCGAAGTGACTTACGACATCCCTGCCGCCGGGCTTGTCGGGGAGAAGGTAAAGGCAGACATTGTGGTCAGTTTCACTGCTGACCCGGCCCAGGCGTTGCAGAACAATCCGTATGTCATGAATATTGTGGAGAAGGTCACGGCGCACAAGTTACAGACGCGAGCATTGGATGAGGCAGAAGCGGGCAACATCGCTGGCGCGACGCAAAAACTTCGCGCTGCTGCTACCCGTCTGCTGGCCCTGGGTGAGGAGGACTTGGCTCAGACGGCCCTTGAAGAGGCCAGCCGCCTGGAGCGAGGCGAGCAACTCTCGGCCAGTGGTACAAAGAAACTGCGCTACGAAACGCGCAAATTGACTCAGAAACTGGATGATTAGGGAGGAATACCATGCCAACTTGTCCGACTTGCCATACGGAGCAACCCGATGGGGCTGTTTTTTGCGACAATTGTGGTGCGCAACTCGGCGCTGCAGCGGCGGCAGCACCATTGCCATCTCCTGCATCAGCGGCTCCTGCGGCTGTTCCAACCTGTCCGAATTGCGGGGCGATGGTCCTGGCTGGTCAGGCGTTTTGTGAGAACTGCGGTACAGCGCTGGGTGGAGAGGTCCCTGCTGCTCTGTCTGCAGTCCCGTCTCCGACGGCTGTAGCCGGTGCGCCTGTTTCTGCTGGAGCGGCTTCCTGCCCTTCGTGCGGTGCACCGCTGGCACCAGACAGCAATTTCTGCGACAACTGCGGTGCGCCAGTGGGCAGCGCTTCCACGTCAGTTGCTCCGCCAGTCCCCCCCATTCCGTCTGTTCCACCAACGCCTTCGGCCCCGTCCTATGTTCCACCTGCGCATGTCATACCGCCAGCTCCTGCTGTGGGCTATGCTGTGGCCGGCCCTGTCCAGGGACGGCTGGTCGTCCAGGGCACCAACGTCACATTGCCCTTCCCGCCGGGGAAAGCCGAGATCATCGTCGGTCGGGAGGATCCGATCAGCAATATCTTCCCCGACATTGACCTGACCAACTATGGCGCCGACGAGGGTGGGGTTTCCCGGCGGCACGCCAAGATCTTTATGCAGGGCTCGCAGGTGATGATCGAAGACCTCAACAGCACCAACTATACCTTTGTCAATCAGCAGCGATTGACGCCTGGACAGCCCCATCCGGTTCAAAATGGGGACGAGGTGCGGTTCGGCAGAGTGAAGCTCAATTTCTACCTGTAGCGGTGGTCAGAGCAACCTGTTCTTGGCGGAGGCCTCCAGGCGGTAAAGAACTGCAGGAGGCACTGTTCCAGGCTGCGGATTGGAGGCATCCTGCCAGCAGAATGTCCGGTGTTGCTGTCCAGGAAGGAGGAGGATTATGACGCTCAAACCAGGGCAGTTTCTACAATCTCGTTACCGCATCGACGCATTGCTGGGGCAGGGTGGCATGGCGGCAGTCTACCGCGCCTGGGACACGCGGCTCAACGTCGCGGTTGCCCTGAAGGAGATGGCCCCGCAGCCGGGGCTGGACCCTGCCACCCTGGCCCAACTGCGAGCGCAGTTCCAGCAGGAGGCCAGCATCCTGGCCCATCTGAGCCATCCACACCTGGTGCGCGTCACTGACTTTTTCGAAGAGGGCGGCAACGTCTATCTGGTCATGGACTTTGTCGAGGGGGAGAGTCTGGCCGCGCTCATCGAGAGGCGAGGGGCGCTGCCGGAGGGGGAGGTGCTGACCTGGGCCGGACAACTGCTGGACGCGCTGGGGTACTGTCACGCTCAGGGCGTGCTGCACCGCGACGTCAAGCCGCAAAACGTGATCATCCGTCCGGACGGGCGGGCAGTGCTGGTGGATTTTGGGCTGGTGAAGCTGTGGGACCCCGGCGACCCGCGCACGAAGACGGCGATGCGCGGGATGGGCACGCCGGAGTACGCGCCGCCGGAGCAGTACGGCACCCAGCCGGGGCACACCGACCCGCGCTCGGACCTGTACAGCCTGGGGGCGACGCTATATCACGCGCTGACCGGCCAGGCGCCAGTCACAGCCACTTTGCGGATGGCCGACCCGCAGCAGTTCAAGCGCCCGCGTCATTTGGTTTTCAGGATCAGCGAGCGCACGGAGGCAGCGATACTGAAGGCATTGGAGTTGCCTTGTGCACAGCGCTGGCAGAGCGCGGCAGAGATGGCGCAGGCGTTAGGCGTTAGAGCACCTGCCTGGGATTCGGGGGTCGCGGTTCGCTCTGCGCTCCCTGTGAGGACCGGCACAAAGCTGATGCCGGGCGCTGCTGCGCCAGTAGCTTCCGCGCCAGCGGTTGCCGTGCCTGCCGTAGGGCCAGTTCCCCGGCGCAGGAGGATGCCGGCTTGGGTCTGGGCGCTGATTGCGATGGGCGGTGTGGCGGTTGTTGTGATGGTTGCAGTCTTTATCTGCAGCACGGCGGCCCCCCTGCTGTTGTTGTTTACTGAAGGCGGACAGCAACTCCCTGCTGGCGGGCAGCAATCGCCCGGCGGCGGCAACGTGACCATCATCATGCACAACAACTCCGGCCAGACGGTTGTCTATGCCTATGTTTCTCCCTGCAGCGACACGACCTGGGGAGACGATGACCTGGGCTCGGCGACTGTGCCTGACAGCGGGACGTTCACCTTCCAGGTGCCGGCGGGCTGCTACGACCTGAGGGCGGAAGGCTCCGGCAACACGCTCATCGAGACCGAGATGGGGGTCAACGTCAGCGGGACGTATGACTGGTACGTGACCAGCAGTGGGCAGCAATCGCCCGGCGGCGGGAACGCGACCATCGTCATGCACAACAACTCCGGGCAAACCGTCTGCTACGTCTATATCTCGCCGAGCAGCGAAACGACATGGGGCGAGGACCAGCTTGGTGCCACTGAGACCATTGCCAACGGCGGGAACCGCACCTTCACCGTCAGCGCGGGCACCTATGACCTGCGCGCCGAGGACTGCAGCCACAATGCCCTTGACGAGGAGTGGAACGTCAACATCAACGGTTTGTACACGTGGTCGGTTCCTTAGCAACTGGTCTCTATGTTTCGTTTCTATCGCTCCTGCGGTCGCAAGTTGAAGAGCCCCAACGCAGCCTTTTACGCTTGCGGTTGTCCAACGCAGTGGCGCAAGATGTGCACGGACAGCCCCCCTCTCATCTGCCTCTTTAGCCAACCGTTGCACAAGGTTTCCAGTAGGAAGAGAAGAAAACAGTGTTGACCGCTGGCACGATCCTGCAAAACCGCTATCGCATTGCTTCCCTGCTGGGCCAGGGCGGGATGGGCGCGGTCTACCGCGCCTGGGACATGCGGCTCAACGTCGCGGTTGCGCTGAAGGAGATGACCCCGCAGCCGGGGCTGGACCCTGCCACCCTGGCCCAACTGCGCGCCCAGTTCCAACAGGAGGCCTTTGTCCTGGCCCGCCTGAGCCACCCGCACCTGGTGCGCGTGGGCGACTTTTTCGAAGAGTTCGGCAACGTCTATCTGGTCATGGACTTTGTCGAGGGGGAGAGCCTGGCCGCGCTTATCGAGAGGCGAGGGGCGCTGCCGGAGGGGGAGGTGCTGGCCTGGGCCGACCAACTGCTGGACGCGCTGGGCTACTGTCACAGTCAGGGCGTGCTGCACCGGGATGTCAAGCCGCAGAACGTGATCATCCGTCCGGACGGGCGGGCGGTGCTGGTGGACTTTGGGCTGGTGAAGCTGTGGAATCCCGGCGACCCGCGCACGAAGACGGCGATGCGCGGGATGGGCACGCCGGAGTACGCGCCGCCGGAGCAGTACGAGACGGCGGTGGGGCACACCGACCCGCGCTCGGACCTGTACAGCCTGGGGGCGACGCTATATCACGCGCTGACCGGCCAGGCGCCGCTCTCGGCCACTGACCGCATGGCCGACCCGGAGCGCTTCCTGCCGCCGCGACAGCTCAATGGCCGGCTGAGCGCGACGGCCGAGGCGGTAGTGCTGCGGGCGATGGAGCTGGCGCGCGGGGCGCGCTTCGCCAGTGCGGACGAGATGCGCGCGGCGCTGGCGGCGGGGCGCGCGAAGCCTGCGCCCCAGCCGCGCCCGGCGCCGTCTCCTGTTGCGCCGCGTCCCGCCACCGGCACGGCGGCGATGGCGCAGCCAGTCCCCGTCTCGCCTGTTGTCCACACCCCCGCTCGCGGCGGGGGCCGGGGGGTGGGGGCGTATCTCCCCTGGATCGGCGCCGCGGCCGGACTGCTGGCGATTCTGGTGCTGGTGATTCTCGCCGTGGCGCTGGGGCCGCGACTGTGGGCCGCGCTCTCGCCGCCTATGCAGATGCCCACGGCTATGCCAATGGTGACCCCGCGCCCGCCGGCAAACACCCCGGCCGCCACGGCCATTCTCTCGCCGACGCCTATCCCCGCGCCTGTCCTCGGCGACACCTGGCTCCGCCCCGCCGACGGCATGGTGATGGTCTACGTCCCGGCGGGCGAGTTCCAGATGGGCAGCACTGAAGCGGAAGTGGATGCCGCGCTGGAGCTGTGCAATCAGTACTACAGAGGCTGCGAGCGGCGGTGGTTCGAGGACGAGCGGCCCATACACCCGGTGGCGCTGGACGGCTTCTGGATCGACCAGACGGAGGTGACGAACGCCCAATACGCCCGCTGCGTGGCGGCGGGGGCCTGCGATCCGCCGGCGGAGAGCGGGTCGTCCAGTCGTGACAGCTACTACGGGAACAGCGCCTACGAGGACTACCCGGTGATCTGGGTGAGTTGGGATGACGCAGTGGACTACTGCGCCTGGGCGGGCGGGCGGCTGCCGACGGAGGCGGAGTGGGAGTACGCGGCGCGCGGGCCGGAGGGGCGGACGTTTCCCTGGGGAGATGGGTTCGACGGGACGCGGCTGAACTACTGCGATGCCAACTGCGAGCTCGATTGGTCAGATGGGGCAGTGGACGACGGCTACGCCGACACGGCGCCGGTGGGGAGCTACCCGGCGGGGGCGAGCTGGGTTGGGGCGCTGGACCTGGCGGGGAACGTCTGGGAGTGGGTGGTGGATTGGTAGGGGGCGTACCCGTCGGGGCGGCAAGAGAACCCGACGGGGCTGTCTTCCGGGGAGGTCCGGGTGTTGCGTGGGGGCTCGTGGAGCAATGCTCCGACCGGCGTGCGCGCCGCCTACCGCAGCAGGCTCACCCCCGGCCACCGGGTCAACCACCTCGGGTTCCGTTGCGCCAGGAGTTCCGAGTAAGTTAACTGTCCACTGTCCGCTGCTATCTGTTATCTACCGCGAGCGGCCGAAGGTATGCAAGTGGGCAAGTTTGCAAGTTTGCAGGAGATGGAGTGGAGGCTTTAGCCGGAAACCGTCTGAAGGCTTGATTCTACAAACGAGTGAAGGTGGCGTATGACTCTGACGACTGGCCAAGTTCTGCAAAACCGCTATCGCATCGCTTCCCTGCTGGGCCAGGGCGGGATGGGCGCGGTCTACCGCGCCTGGCATCTGAGGCTCAACGTGCCTGTTGCGATCAAGGAGCTGGTGCCGCAGCCCGGGCTTGACCCCTATATGTTGACCCAACTGCGCGAGCAGTTCCAACAGGAAGCTACCATCCTGGCCCGCCTCAACCACCCGAACCTGGTACGCGTGATCGACTTTTTCGAGGAGGGCAGCAACGCTTACCTGGTGATGGACTTTGTCGAGGGAGAAAGCCTGGCCGAACGGATCGGCCGTGAGGGAGCGCTCCCTGAAAGCGACATTATGGTCTGGGCTGCACAGTTGCTCAACGCCCTGGCCTATTGCCACGGTCAGGGCGTGCTGCATCGGGACATCAAGCCGCAGAATGTGATCATCCGCTCTGACGGACAGGCGGTGCTGGTAGACTTTGGGCTGGTGAAACTGTGGAATGCTTCTGATCCGGTCACCCGTACTGCCATGCGCGGCATGGGCACACCGGAGTATGCCCCGCCGGAGCAGTACAGCACGCGGCAACAGCACACGGATCCGCGCAGTGACCTTTACAGTCTGGCGGCTACGTTGTACCACGCCCTTGTCGGCGAAGCCCCGCTCAGCGCCAGCGACCGAATGGCTATGCCGGCCGATTTCCTGAGTCCGAGCAAGCTGCGGCCGAGGGTCAACGAGCGGCTGGAAGCCGCCATCTTACAGGCCATGTCGCTTCCGTTGGAACAACGTTTTGCCAGCGCAGAAGAGATGGCTGCGGCGCTGGGGGTCGCTTTGCCTTCTCTCGGCACACCTCCCCCCCGCACATATCCATCAACTGTCCCGCCGCGCGGCAGGACAAAGAAGATGCCCGAACCCCTTGCCCCCCCTCCCCGTCGGCGCAGGCGGGCCTGGTTGTGGGTACCCCTCTCTCTTATTCTCCTGGTTGGGATAGCGATAGGGGGCTTGACGATCGTGAACGGTGGATGGCCGCCTGTCTTGCCCCCCCAGGTTTCCGTTCTCTTTGGTCAGGGGCTGTGGATAGCAGCGGCGCCCTCGGAAACCCCCACCCCTTCTCCTGCCCCCTCTGCTACGCCGACCCCAACAGAAACCCCTCAGCCTACCGAGACGCCGCAGCCCACTGCGACGCGGCGGCCCACAGCTACGGCGCGTCCACGGCCAACATCGACTCCCACCCCAACCCCTACCCTCATCCCTACCACTGCTCCTGTCGCTGCTTCACCTGCCGGGGCACTGTTCACTTTTGAAACGTGGAGCGCATGGCGGCGAGGGGACCAGCCGTATGGGGAACTGACTCAAACCAGCGAACGAGTTCACTCCGGTCAGTATGCTGCCAGGCTGACCTACAATTTCCCGGTCACCGATCAGGATTTTGTTGTCTTTATCCAGCCGTGGAATCTGACAGGAGAGCCAAACACCATCGGTGCATGGGTGTATGGCGACGGTTCCGGGCATCTGCTCAATGCCTGGTTCCAGGACGCTCAAGGCGAGATTTGGTCAGTTCATCTCGGCAGTGTAAGGGGAGGCGGATGGCAGCAGATGGTGGGTGTGCTGGATCCTTCACGGCCCTGGCCGGCAGGCCATATCTCCGGACCCCAGAATGGCGTGATAGACTATCCCGTGCGCTTCTACGCGCTGGTGTTGGACCGTCCAGGCAGCGGTTCTCTGAGCGGTCAGATTTACATTGATGATATCTCGGTCTGGCGTGGCCAGGCGGCAACAGCACCATCGCAGGGCGTAACTCCTGCCCCGCCGGTGCCCACAAGCGTTGTCTTTCCCCCCATCAGCGCCGGTCCGTTGGACTTTCCGGTACCGACCTCTCTGGATGGTTGGGATGGTATTCAGGGTGGCTATCGGGTTACTATCATTGTGCATATTCGGGGCGGAGCGCCTCCTTTCACTATCCATCACGATCTGGATACATTTGTAAGTCAGGAGCGGGACTATCCTATCGTTTTCACAGCCAGCGGTTGTTCCATTATTCATACGATCACCGTGGAATCTGCCGACGGTCAGCGTGTTGCCCATGATTACTTCATCCGCTCACCGTGGTGTCCTTGAAGTGGTCGGTTCCTGAAGGTCAAGACCTGCTGCTCGCTACCCTCCCGCAGGTTAGTTGCAGCGTACCCCAATGCGGAGATTGCGCTCAAACCTGCGGGGGGGGAGCAGTGACTTCCCGCAATGAGACTGCGGATCACGGGGGGCAGGTTAGAGCAAGGCGAGTATGCGGAACAGATACTGTCACCTCTGCGGACGCCGCCTGCGAGGACGAGGGTGGGTCTATACCACGAACGGCACGTCAGGTGACCAGGTGTTGGTCATCTGTGGTGACTGTCACGAGAATGCCCGGCGCTGTGCCCTATGTGGTTTGCCGTTGAGCGCCGCCTCGCTCACCCTGCCTGACGGGCGTCAATTTTGCCACCCCTGTGCTCAGCACGTCGTCTGCGATCTCGCTCAGGCTCGTGTACTATTCGAGCAGGTGATTGACATCGTTGCCGGCCGTCTAGGCCTCCATCTCCGGATCGGTGCCGATCTCACCCTGGCCGATCCACACCACCTGCGTCAGCTTGCGGAACAGATGCGTCCAGAAGAGGGAATCCCGCCGGAACAAGTGATTGGCCTTTTTGTCCGCAAGGGGCGCCGAAGGGTGATGTATGTCCTCTCTGGCCTGCCGCAAATCCTCTTTATCCAGACGGTTGCCCATGAATGGGCCCACGCCTGGCAGGGCGAAAACTGCCCGCTGCTGAAGGACCCGCGGGTCTATGAGGGCTTTGCCGAGTGGGTAGCCTATCACACATTGCTGGCCCTGGGAGCGGTCAAGGCGGCGGCGCGCATGGCACAGCGTCAGGGTTTGTACGGCGACGGGCTGCGTGATCTGTTGGCACGCGAACAGACCTCCGGTGCGCCTGCCGTGCTTGCTTTCTGTCGTCAATCGGAGTAAACTATCGACAGGAGCAATGAGAAATGACAGAAGCGCTGCGCTTGACACCGACTCTCAACATGTCAGTTCTTCCTGTTGCCTCGCAGCCGCGTCTGGTTTACTTGCTGTTGGAAGTAAGGGGTGGTGCTGAGGGTGACGTTTTGCCGGTGAACCTGGCCCTGGTGGTGGACATCAGTGAATCCATGCACGTCCATCTGGCAAGCGAGGCCCAGTTCAAGGAACTGGCGCGCAGAGGTGGGCTGAGAGAGGTCATGGTAGATGGCGTGCCGGTCTGGGAGTCGCCCGACATCCCCGCTCAAGTCCTCAGTCATCTGCCACGGCGCGTTGATCTGGTCGAGGACGCGCTGCGCGCAGCGGTCGAACATCTCCGCCCGGCGGATCGCTTTTCCCTGGTTGCTTTCGCCGGCCAGGCAGTGACGCTGGTCCCCAATACCGCTGGCGACCAGAAACGTCGCCTGTTGGAGGCGATGGATGGGCTGGATGAATTGCGCCTGGGGGATGACACCTATATCGCCCGCGGCATTGCCCTGGGCTTTGAGGAACTACAGCGCGGCTCGGCGCCGGGCCGGGCCGACCGATTGCTGGTTCTCACCGATGGCTTTGCCTTTGACGAGGCGGAGTGTCGCGCCTGGGTGTCCCGCGCCCGGCAGGCCCGTGTGCCGATCAGCACGATGGGGTTGGGCGGCGAATTCAATGAGGAGTTGATGATCCCCATCGCTGACCAGACGGGTGGCGAAGCCTATCTCCTGGAAAGCCCTGATGATGTGCCGGCTGCTTTTGCCCGCGAATTGCAGCGGGCGCAGACGGTGCGCTATCGCAATCTGGAGCTGAAGCTGGCCCCTTCGCCAGGAGTGGAGGTCCGCAGTGCTCACCGCGTCTGTCCGTCCATCGCTGCGTTGGAGGTGGTCAACGAAGGTGGCAGCTATAGCTTCCCTCTGGGCGATCTGACGGCAGGGGAGGAGCCAGCGCTGTTGGTGGAGCTGCTCGTCCCACCGCGTCCGGCCGGTGTGTATCGCCTGGCCCAGGCACTGCTGGCTGCCGAAGACCGGGCTGGCGGGGTACTGGACGCCAAAGTGCGCGCGGACGTGGTCGCCGAGTACACTGCCGATCCCGCCCGCGCTGGCCAGCAGACGCCGGAGGTGTTGCGCGTCGTCGAGGCGGTGACTGCCTACAAATTGCAGCGGCGCGCTCAGGCAGACCTGAGCACCGGAGACATTGCTGGCGCCACGCGCAGGCTGCGCGCTGCTGCCACTCGCCTGCTGGATATGGGGGAGGTGGAACTGGCGGAAGCGATGGAACGCCAGGCCAGGGACCTGGAACAGCATGGCCAGGCCGACCCGCAGCAGACCAAGAAGCTGCGCTATGAGACACGTAAGCTGGGAGCGCAAATCCAATAGATTGGAGGAGGAGAGATGCCGCTGAGCCAGGGTCAGATCGTTGCCGGGCGCTACCGTATTGTCACCTTGCTGGGCCAGGGGGGGATGGGCGCGGTCTACCGCGCCTGGGACCTGCGCCTGGATATGCCGGTGGCCCTGAAAGAGCTGTTGGTTGAACCGCGGATGAGCCTGGTCGAGGTTGCTCAACTGCGCGAACAGTTTCAGCGGGAGGCGGCTGTCCTGGCCTGTCTCAACCATCCTAATCTGGTGCGGGTCATTGACTACCTTGAGGAGGAAAACAACTCCTATCTGGTGATGGAGTTTGTCGCCGGGCATAGCCTGAGCGATCTGATCGAGCAGCGGGGAGCATTGCCTGAAGATGAGGTGCTCTGGTGGGCGTATCAACTGCTCGATGCCCTGGCGTACTGCCATGCCCAGAACGTGCTGCATCGGGATGTAAAGCCCGGCAACGTGATTATCTGTGCTGATGGTCGGGCGGTGCTCGTGGATTTCGGACTGCTCAAGCGTTGGGATCCGGGCAACCCCAAGACGCAGACGGTTATTCGTTCGATGGCTACGTTGGAGTATGCTCCGCCAGAGCAGTACGGTGGCCTGGAGAGCCACACCGATCCGCGTTCGGACCTTTACAGTTTGGGCGCGACGCTGTACCATGCGCTGACGGGTCACCCTCCACTGCCGGCTGTGGCGCGCCTGGCAGACCCGATGGCGTTTGTGTCGCCAAGGGCGCTCAATCCGCGCATCAGCCCGGCGGTGGATGCCGCCCTGATGCGCGCGCTGCAGTTAGAAAAGGCGGCACGCTTCCCGAACGCGGCGGCCATGATGGCCGCTCTGGGTGGCCCCAGCCGGGATACAGCGTCGTCGCACCTGCCGATGCCTACTGTTGTGCCTTCCAATCAGCCGAGGGTGGTGGTGGCGGCACCTTCTCCTGCGTTTGGCATGCGGAAGAAATCCACCCTATCCTGGGCGTGGATTGTGGGCGCGACAATAGCGGGGGCAGTGCTGTTATTTTCCCTTGTCACTGGAGGCGCCCTCGGCGCCAGGTCGCTGTTTGGGGATTCCTTTTCCCAACGGCATGTTGTCGGGTCGTTGCCAACTTCTGCTACTTCTTCCTTCGTGGCTACCACGGTGGCTTCTCCACCCACTTCTGTGTCATTTCTTCTCCCCACGTCTACGCCGCTTCCTCCTCCCACCTCTACGCCGCTGCCTCCCCCCACGTCTACGCCGCTGCCTCCTCCCACGTCTACGCCGCTGCCTCCTCCCACGTCTACGCCGCTGCCTCCTCCCACGTCTACGCCGTTGCCTCCCCCCACGTCTACGCCGCTGCCTACAGCCACACCGTCCCCTACGATGCCTCCCACAGCGGCCTGTCCAGCGGTGAGCGGCCCCTTTGCCAGCATCTGGTCGTCCAGGTACACCCGGCTCGGATGCGCACTCAATGCCGCTCACTCTCCGCTGATGGCCCAAGAACGTTTCGAGGGCGGAATGATGTTCTGGCGAGAAGATACGGATCGAATTGCTGTTCTCTATTATGACGGCAGTTGGGCCCTCTACCAGGACATCTGGAATGAAGGGGAACCAGAATATTCCTGTCCGGACATCGCGCCGTCTTCCAGTCCTCCCACGCCGCGGCGAGGGTTTGGCAAGATCTGGTGCACGTATTCGCCGGTGCGCAGCGGTCTGGGCTCGGCCCTCGAGGGTGAGCGCGGCTTTTACGGCGGCACGGTACAGGATTTCGAGTATGGGACGATCATCCGCACTGAGGTTGGTGATACGTACGTGATGTATGCCGATGGCCGTTGGGAGTAGAGGGCGGGTCCTGAAGGGAATGGTGGCTACAGGTCGAGTTGTGTTTCAATACTCTCTCCTCTCTATGGAGCGAACGTGAACGCTTGTCCAAAGTGTCAGACACCGAATCGGGACGGAGCGTGTTTTTGCAAGCGCTGCGGGGTGGTGCTTTCTCCGGCGCCGGTTAGGGTGACCTGTCCCCATTGTGGCACGGCGCTGCGCCCTGGATCGCGCTTCTGCAAACATTGCGGACGGAGGGTCCCGGCCGCGCCGCCTGCTTCGCCTGCTCCCGCTGCGCTCTGTCCGCTCTGCGGTCACCGACTGCGGCCGGGGGCGGCCTTCTGCCCGCGCTGCGGCAAACGTCTGGGTTTGCAACCACTGCCTCTGTCTCGACAAACTGTCCCGAGAGGTTCTGTCTGTCCCCGTTGTGGCTCGATCACCCGCCCGCAGGCGCGTTACTGTCAGCGATGCAGCTACCCGTTGACCGCTTCACCGCCACAGCTAATGCCTGGCCGTTATGGTACTGGCGGTCTCCTGCCGTTGGAGCGGCTGGCTGGCCGCTACGTTATTGTAGAAAAGATTGCCCAAGGTGGCATGGGCGCAGTCTACAAGGCCCGCGACCAGCGCCTGGAGGGTAAGATTGTTGCGGTGAAGGAAATGTCAGAGTCCGCTATCTCTCATGTGGAACGGGAGCACGTGCTGGGGTCCTTTCTGCGTGAGGCAGAAATCCTGGCTCGCCTCTGTCATCCCAACCTGGTACAGGTGACTGACCGTTTCGAGGAGAAAGGACGTCAGTACATGGTGATGGAGTTTGTTGAGGGCAAGACATTGAAGAGCTTGCTCGGAGCGCGCACGGAGCCATTCCCGGAAGAGCAGGTATTGATCTGGGCAGATCAATTATGTGATGTGCTGACCTACCTGCACAGTCAGGAGCCAAAGATCATTTACCGTGATATGAAGCCGGCGAATGTCATGATCGTGGACGGCACGGACGACGTCAAGCTGATCGACTTTGGCATTGCCCGCTTCTATCGCCCGGGCAAACGCAAAGACACGATCGAAATGGGTACCGACGGGTACGCCCCGCCGGAGCAGTATGGCAAGCTGCAGACCGACGAGCGGGCGGATATCTATGCTCTGGGGGCCTTGTTGCATCACCTGCTCACCCTGCGCGATCCTGTCACGAAGCCGTTTACCTTCCCACAGGTCTCTGCTCTCAACCCGAAAGTCAGCCGGAGGGTGAGCGATGCGATTGCCCGGGCAGTGGAGGGGGCGCGGGACAAGCGTTTCTCCTCGGTGGAGGAGATGCGTCATGCGCTGTTGGGAACAGGAGGGGTGCGCCCTCCGGCGGGGGGGGCCGCTCCGCCGCCGGGCAAGCAACCCGCTGCTCCACCGACCAAGAAGGCCTCGCCGCCGGTCAAGAGACGTGCGTTGCCGCCGCCTGCTGGCGATGTGATCGTCTCGCCTCCGGCACTGGATTTCGGGCGACGACCCGCGGGGTCTGTCTTTGAACTCCCGCTGAACGTCGTCATCCCGCCGGGGGATTGCGCGATGGTGCATAGTGATGCGCCCTGGCTTTCCGCGACCCCGCAGCAAGTGGACGATGAGGAGGAGATCAAAGTTCGCGTGGACACCCGTTTGCTGTCGCTGCGGCGGGTGCCGGGCAGGGCCATTCAGGCGAGGGGGTGGGTAGGCCTGCACGCGCGTCTTTTCATCCCCGCCGAGCGCTTGGCCAGTGGGCGCATCGAGGTGGTGCTGGAGGGGAGTCAAAAGGCCAGGTCGGTGCCGGTCACGGTGACCGTATACCCTACGCCGCAGCAGATCAGGTCAGGCCAGATTGTTACGCTGATTGTCCTCCTGCTGGAAGCGCTGTTGGCGCTCGGCGTGCTGGGTGCGCTGTGCATGGCGGCATGGGCGATGCTCTCTTAACGAGGAGGGGGGAGATGAATTGTCCACGGTGTGGAAGGGAGAATCGGCCCGAGGCCAGATTCTGCCGGTCCTGTAAGGCATCTTTAGAGTCTCAAGCTGATCCGGCTGCCGAGATGAAGGCGGGCCTGTCTCTGGGTGGGATGATTCAAGACCTGTGGGGATCGCTGACCAGTTGGTTGAAGGAGGAACTGCCACCCGCGCCTGTTTCTTCTCAGCCACGAACGCGGGTCCTGGTTTCTGAGGCACCATCCACCGCGCCGATCGGCCCAGGTCAGCCGCTTGCCAGCGGCAGCATTCTCCGTCATCCGACTGAGAAGCGGCAGTACGCGATCCTGGTTGCCCGCCAGTTGGAGTATTCGATCTACTACGATGGTCTCGATCTTGTCTGTCTTCACTGCCACGAGATGCACGACCAACCTCCAGAGTTGGGACTATGCCGCTGCTGTCAGGCTCCCTTGTCCACGGTGCTGATACACGAGCGGCGCACGTCGTCTGACCCGCACCCGCCGGAGCGGATCCAGCAACTCTTGACGATCAGTGGCGGGCATGTCGGTATCTTGCCCCACCGCGATATCCTCCAATATCGCGAGCATGTCTACACGGTCACAGTACACCCAGGTCAGTGGGGGGTATTGGTGCGCCGGCGGCAGCCGTGTTCAATTGACGAGGCCATCGCCGGAACAGTGCAGGTGGGAGAGACGCTGTCCTATCTGCATAGCTGTGGCTTCTCGTGTTGTGACAGGAACAAATTAACGGTAGAGGGGCTGATCCTGGTCGGCGGCGACGACGTGCGCCTGGCCGACCTGAGTGGCTGCGCCCCCCTCCCTCTTGGCGACCCGCGGGCGCGGACACAGATCAACCGGGACATTCGCTTCCTGGGTGCGCTGCTGTTCTGTCTGGCGACTGGTGAGTGGAGCAAGCGGATCGGCCAGGTGCTCGATACGTCGCCGGCAGAGTTGCGGACCTACATCCAGCGGGCGGTGCAGGGGGAGTACGCTACTGTGCAGGACATGCTCACCGACTTTCAGTTGATGCCCAGTCTGCCTGTGCCCGCCCGCTCGCTGCGGACCGTGTTTGGGCATGCGGTGCATCCTGGTCGCAAGTACGCCCGCAACGAGGACGCCACGGCGACCTTTACGTTCTCCAGGGAACAGGATGGACGGACTGTGCCCATTGGCTTCTTCCTGGTGGCCGACGGCATGGGCGGGCACGACGCTGGCGACGTCGCCAGCCGCACGGTCAGTGATCTGGTCAGCGAGTGGTTGCTCAAGGTCGGCGTGCTGCCCGACCTGCACCGGGCGACGCGCAAGTTGTCCACGGAGCACGCGCCTGGCGATGCGTTGGCTCAGGCTATTCAGCAGGCCAACGAGAAGCTGTGGCAGAGCGCCAGGGCGCGCAGCAGTGACCTGGGCTCCACGGTGGCGGCGGTGCTGGTCATTGGTGACGTGGCGACCGTTGCCAACGTCGGCGACAGTCGTGTCTATCTGCTGCGCGGCGGGCGGTTGCAGCAGATCACCCAGGATCACTCGCTGGTGGCTCGTCTGGTGGACGCCGGGGTTATCCAGCCGGAGGAAGTGCGCAGTCACCCGCAACGCAATCAGATCTACCGCTGCCTGGGTCATGGCGCGCAGGTGCAGGTTGACACGTCTACTTTTCCGCTGCAATACGGTGACCGTTTGATTCTCTGTTCCGATGGGTTGTGGGAGATGGTGCTGGATGCCGACATTCAGCGCATCGTCGAGCAGGCGCGCAGCCCGCAGCAGGCCTGCGACGCGCTGATCGAGGCGGCCAACCGCGCTGGTGGGGAAGACAACATTTCAGTGATCGTGGTGGAGATGGAGTGATGACGGGCAGTGGGAAGGAAGGTTCAGGACTGCCGGCGGCAGCGTGGTGGCGGCTGATGGCCTTGCTGTTTGTGGCACTGGTGGTGATGGGCGCAGCGGGGTGGGGGGTGGGGCGGTTGGCGGGTGTGCTGGTGGATGGCTGGCGAGCGTCTGCGCCTGCTGCCGTCCCGCCAACGGCCGTGCCGCCCACGGCGACGGGGACGCCTGAAATGCCTGCTCCTTCTGCTACAATGACAGAGATGCCTGCCACTGCCACTTTGCGCCCTACTTCCACGCCGGGACCTACCTCTACCCCTACACCTGCCCCTGTCGAGTCATGGGAGATTGTGCAGCCAGGAGAGGGGTTATATGCCCTCTGTCGGCGGCACTGTCCGGGGATCGGAAACGCTTTGGACAATTATGCGCGTGAGGTGGCGTCCACCAGGAATAACATCCCTTGGCCGTGGCGAGGGCAGCCGAAGATCTACGCAGGCCAGAGATTGTCCATGCCTCCCTGCCCGCGCTGAGCGGTCTTGGCGGGTGAATCCTGAAGGGACAAAGGACATCAGCCAGTGAATCGGAGATGGTGGAATGGCGCTGCAATCTGGTAAATTGCTTCAAAACCGTTACCTTATCCTCCGGCAGATCGGCGGCGGGGGGATGGGGGTGGTCTACCTGGCGGAGGACACTCGCTTGTCCGGGCGCCAGTGCGCAATCAAGGAAATCTCCCCCGCCCAACTGGCCCCTCAAGACCGCAACTGGGCTATCCAGGCCTTCAAACAAGAAGCACAAATGCTTGCCAGACTCAGCCATCCCGGCCTCACTGCCGTCACCGATTTCTTCCCCGAAGAGGGCAATTGGTACCTGGTGATGGAGTACGTCGTCGGCGAGACGTTGGAAGCCCGTCTCAGGCGCGCGCCAGGAGGACGCCTGCCTCTGGCCGAGGTGCTCAACATTGTGCGTCAGTTGTGTAACGTGCTGGAGTATCTGCATAGCCAGACCCCCCCCGTGGTGTTCCGTGACCTGAAACCAGGCAACGTGATGCTGACGCCGCAGGGCGAGGTGAAACTGATTGACTTTGGCATCGCCCGCTTTTTCAAACCGGGGCAGACGCGGGATACGATGTTGTTGGGGACGCCGGGGTATGCGGCGCCGGAGCAGTATGGGGGGCTGGGGCAGTGTGACGCACGGACAGACGTGTACGGGTTGGGCGTGCTGCTGCACCAGATGGTGACGGGGCACGATCCGACGCAGGCGGTGACGCCGTTCCCGTTACCGCCAGTGGGGAGTCTGATGCGTGGGCTGCCGGAGCACGTGGAGAGGGCGATTTCCCAGGCGACGCAGGTGCAGCCGGAATATCGTTTTGCTTCCGTTGTTGACTTCCGCCAGGCATTGTTCCCTGAAACCAGGCTGCTACCTGGCCCTCCATCGATAGTGCATCGTTCAGACGGCACACGCATCGGAATGATCGTTGGTGTCGCCGCGCTGTCTTTTCTGTGCGTCGCTGTGTCGGCCGGCATATTGGCGGCAATCATCACGCGAGACGGAACAGCTACTCCGCCTCTCGTTTCGGTGTCTGGGACCGAGTTGCCGCCTCCATCGGTAGACATCACTGCCCCTACGGAGTGGCCGTCCTCGCCAGTAGACGCTACTTCTGCTGAGGTGCCGCCCCCGCTTGACACGTCGACGCCCATTCCATCTGCAGAACCTTACTTCAACTCCCTGCAATGGACGAACATCGGCCAATCTGTGCAGGGCCGAGCGATCTCCGTGGGCAGCATTGGCTATGACGATGGCGATGTTGCTGTCATTGTCGTTGGTAGCATTCAGGGTGATCAGAGTGGCACTCGGGATCTGGTCAATGCTCTGGCTACATATTTCGATGCACATCACGAGGCAGTTCCGGCTGGCGTGATGTTCTATCTGCTGCCTTCGCTGAATCCGGACGGCAATGCGTCCGGCTCACGCTTCAATGCCAACGGGGTTGATCTCAACCGCAACTGGGATACGGCAGACTGGCGCTCCAACCCCGCTGTGCCAGGACATCCCAATGGTCTAGCTGGTGCGGGAGGAAGGTTCCCCATGTCGGAACCGGAGAACCGCGCATTGCGCGATTACATCTATGGATTGGAATCCCGTTTTGTCTACGTGAGGCTTGTCGTAGTGCACTCGTCAGAGCGTCGACCCGAGGGCGAGGTATACCCGGGCGGAAGCAACTCGGAAGACATGGCCGACGAATACGCCACAAGTACCGGCTACAGCGTCGAAACCTCCTGGGCTGATTATGTCACCTCCGGTGAGTTGGTTACCTGGGGCGCGGAGCAGGGCCTGGGATCACTTGATATCGTGCTCCCTGCTTCGCAGCGCCCGTCCACTCAGGTGCCTGGCACGGGCCGGACGCTGACCGAGTTGACGGTACAAGGACTGGTGGCCATCGCCACCTGGCGTTGAATCTGCTGCTTCGAAAGTGATAGGATGAGGAAAAGGATAATGGGTGATAGCCCTACACCGCGTAGGAGTTTCTGGACGATGCTGCAGCGGTCGCCGATCTTGTTTTTGCCGCTTCTTGCTCTGGTAGCCGTGGACATTCTCCTGGTGATCTTGTTGGTGAACGCGCTGTTGATCGGACAGACAGAGTCACCAATCCCTGCGGCTACTGAATCTCTCGCGCTCGCGACGGTGGAGCCGGCCGCTCCGATGATGTCTGTTGAGCAAGCGACCGCCCAGCCGGAGCCTACGTCCCTCATGTCGCCACTCCCGACAGTAACACCTGTGCCATTGCCGTTCTTCTCAGGCCCCTTTACCTACGGGATCTCCTACGGCGGGCGACCTCTGGTTGCTTACCGATTAGGGAATGGTCCTTCTGTGCGGGCGATCGTGGGGGGCATTCACGGTGGGTATGAGTGGAATACCGTAGCCCTGGTCAGCGACACCCTGCAATACCTGCTGGAGAACCCTCAAGAGGTTCCTGACACCGTCACGCTGTACATAGTCCCTTGCGCTAACCCAGACGGGTTCGCTGCTGGCACCAGCGCAGAGGTAGGGCGCATGAATGGCAACCTGGTTGACCTTAACCGCAACTGGGATTATCAGTGGCAGCCGACCGCGACGCACGGCACCCGTCCGGTCAGTGCGGGCACGGGACCGTTTTCCGAACCGGAAACGGCCAGCTTGCGCGACCTGTTGCAGGGAAGCCATGCAGAGATGGTGATCTTCTACCACAGCGCGCTAGGTCAGATCTTCTCTGGCGCCGGCCGTGGCAGTTCGGCCACTTACGGATTGGCTGAGGAACTGGCACGGGCGACGGGCTATCCCCACATTCCAGAGGGTATCCCAGGGCAGATCACGACCGGTGATGCCATTGACTATCTTTCTGTTCGAGGAATTGCCAGCGTCGAGATCGAACTTTTGACACACGACGCAGTGGATGAAGCGGAGTGGCAGCGCAATCTAGCGGGTATCCGGGCTTTCCTCCGTTGGGATCCGAGTTATGTTTCTCTAGAAACACCTTTGCCGGTGGATATTTCCGGGTGGGTCACGTATACTGTGCAGTCAGGTGAGATGCTATCCACCATCGCTCTGCGCTGTGGAATCGACTGGCAGGAACTGGCGAGGGTTAATCGGTTGTCCGATCCGCATCTGATTGGCGAAGGTCAGCACCTGCTCGTGCCACCAGCGTGTGCTGAAGTGGGAGGTGAACAGAGATGACACTCTCTACCGGTCAAGTTGTCAACAACCGCTACCGCATCGCTCGCCTGCTGGGCCAGGGCGGGATGGGCGCGGTCTATCGCGCCTGGGATCTCAACCTGAACATCCCCGTGGCGCTCAAGGAGATGATCCCTCAGCCAGGCCTCGACAGCCATAGCCTGGCCGAGCTGCGCGCCCAGTTCCAGCGCGAGGCCCGCGTGCTGGCCAGCATCTCACACCCCAATCTGCCCCGCGTCAGCGACTACTTCGAGTGGGGCGGCAATGCCTACCTGGTGATGGACTTTGTCGAGGGCGAGAGCTTGGAACAACTGATCCTCAGCCAGGGCCCCCTGCCCGAGGCCCAGGTGGTCACCTGGGCGGTGCAACTGCTGGACGCGCTGGCAACCTGCCACGCTCGCGGTATCATCCACCGTGACGTCAAGCCGCAGAACATCATCATCCGCCCCGACGGGCAGGCCGTGTTGGTGGATTTCGGCCTGGTGAAGATGTGGGACCCTCGCCATCCTCAAACTCAGTACATCGTGCGCGGTATGGGCACGCGCGAGTACGCCTCGCCTGAGCACTTTCACCTGAGTGGCCACCACACGGAGCCACGCAGTGACCTCTATAGCCTGGGCGCTACCCTTTTTCATGCCCTCACCGGCCAGGAACCGCCGTCGATCATTGAGCGCACCACCGATTCCCTCTCCTGCTCCCTGCAAGATCTGGAAAGATATGCCCATCCTCGCGTAGGTGAGGCGATCCGCCGGGCAATGTCTCTCGACCTCAACCAGCGCTTTGCCACTGCTACAGAGATGAGGGCAGCTCTGCAGTACTCGATGGGCAGGCCTTCTGCATTTCCTGCCGTCGCTCCTCTCAACACAACCCGGCCACCTTCTGCTACCCTGTCCTTGCCGATACCGCTCGCCGTCACCAACCCTGGCCGCTGGAAACAGGAGATGCTTGTCGGCGCAGGGATCGCGCTTATTGGCACCCTGACGATCCCCCTTGTCCTTTACCCCGCTTCGATGACGGTTGATTTCTACATCGGCCGCTCTCTGTTTGCGTTGTTTTTAGGGGCCTTGGGCTGGTTCGCTGGCGACCTGATTTTCCAGGCCCTGGCTCGCCCCGAGGCGGCTGCCGCAGCAGCCAGCGCCGGACGACCCACGCAACGCCTGGTCGCCCTGACGCGACGGATGGCTCGCCGCCTGACTACCTGGCAGCAACTCTTGCTTCTCATTGCCTCTCTTGCTGTTATCCTGCCACTGGTCGCTTTGTTTGGACCCTTGCTCAGCCGCAGTGCCTTCTTTGTCAACTATGTGCCTTCCTATGCCCCTGTGGGCCCGCTGGCCTGGGCGGCAGTGGGGCGACGACCAGGGCGGACGTTTGTGGCTCACACCCTGGTCACCACCCTCTCGATGATCGCACTGGGTGAGGCGGAAGGCGCGGGAATGGTTTTTCTGGCCTCTGCCATCGGCGGACTTTTAATGGAAGGGTTTGCCTTTCTGATGGAGCGCGCGCTGCTGCGCCGACCCTGATCTGGACGGAGGAGATATGCTGGAAGAAGGAGCGCTTTTGCAGGATCGTTATCGCATCACTCGCTCGTTGGGCGGCGGGGGCATGGGGCGGGTCTACCTGGCCCAGGATACCCGCCTGGCCGACAAGCCATGTGCGATCAAGGAACTGCTGCCCGACCCCCACGCTTCCGCTGACGAACAGGAACGGGCAGCCGCACAGTTCCAGCGCGAGGCGGCCATCCTGGCCCACCTGAGCCATCCCAATTTGCCCAATGTCTACGACTACTTCACCGAAGGGGATCATTTCTACCTGGTGATGGACTATGTCCAGGGCGAGACGTTGGCCGACCACCTGGCTCGTTCGCCGGGCGGGGTGCCTGTGGAGACGGCGATCGTCTGGGCGCTCCAACTGTGCGATGTGTTGGACTATCTTCACAGCCAGCAACCGCCGGTCATTTTCCGCGACCTGAAACCGGCCAACGTGATGGTCACGCCGGATGGCACGGTCAAACTGATTGACTTCGGCGTGGCCCGTCTGTTCGATCCCTCCAAAGGGACCGACACGTTGAAGATGGGCACGGCCGGCTATGCCCCGCCGGAGCAGTACGCCGGTCAGGGACAGACCACCCCCCGCTCCGACCTGTACAGCCTGGGCGTGACGCTGCACGAGTTGCTGACCGGCGACGATCCCACGGCCCATCCTTTTGTCTTCACTCCGCCGTCCCAGTTGAACGGCCGCGTCTCGCCGGCGCTTTCTGGCGTGATCATGCGCGCCCTCAGCCTGGACCCGGATGACCGTTTCCCCTCGGCGCGGGCGATGAAGGCCGCGCTCCAGAAAGCAGCCCAGTCGCGCCGTCTGCCGAAGGCGCTGGTGCAGGCCCGTCGCGGCACCGGAACGACGGTGATGGGCGAGGCGGTGGCGCTGCCGTTGCCCATCTCACGCCGTCCTGCCGTTCGCGTCGCGCTGGGAGTCATCCGCTGGATCGTCCGCCTGGCTCTGATGGTGCTGATCGCTGTGCTGGTCACGGCGATCGTCTTCACCCTGGCCGGTGCGTTCCTGCTCTCGGCCATTGCTCAACAAGCCATCGCCAGCACCGACTGGAGGCTGCAGGACAGCGCGCCGGGGACGTACACCATCACCGAAGCGGATTTCAACGAGTCCGTGCAGGACGTGCTGGTCCTCTATACCCTCGATGCGCTGAGCGACGTGCGGATAGACTTCCAGGTTCCCCAGCGCGTGGTGCTGTTCTTCACGTTCTCCTCCTATCCCATGTCACTGCAGGTTCGCCTGACGACGCAGGACGGCGTGCCGATGGTCGTCATCGAACGGTTGAACGACGTGCCGCTGTACGTTGTCGGCGGGATTGTCTCCAACGGCATCAATCGCGGCTTTCGTCAGTCATGGCAGGACTCGGACCTGCTTGTCCGTTCCCTCACTGTCGAGTCTAACCGGTTGACGGTCGAGTTGAGGAGGTAAGATATGCCTCTGACGATTGGACAGGTTCTCCAAACCCGCTATCGCATCGTCTCCCTTCTCGGTCAAGGTGGGATGGGCGCGGTCTATCGCGCCTGGGACACCCGCCTCGACGTGCCGGTCGCGATCAAAGAGATGACCCCGCAGCCGGGGCTCGACGCTGCCCTCCTGGCCCAGCTCCGCCAGCAGTTCCAGCAGGAGGCGAAGGTGCTGGCCCGTCTCTCTCATCCCCACCTGGTGCGGGTGAGCGATTTCTTTGAAGAGTCCGGCAGCGCCTACCTGGTAATGGACTTTGTCGAGGGGGAGAGCCTGGACCGGCTCATCGAGCAACGGGGCGCGCTGCCGGAGGCTGACGTGCTGGCCTGGGCCGACCAGTTGCTCGACGCGCTGGCCTATTGCCACCGCCAGGGGGTGATCCACCGCGACATCAAGCCGCAGAACGTGATCATCCGCCCCGACGGACAGGCGGCGCTGGTGGACTTTGGGCTGCTCAAGCTGTGGGACCCCGGCGACCCGCGCACGCGGACGGCGGTGCGCGGGATGGGCACGCCGGAGTACGCCCCGCCGGAGCAGTACGGCACGCAGCCGGGCCACACCGACCCGCGCTCGGACCTCTACAGCCTGGGGGCGACGCTTTACCATGCCCTTACCGGGCAGGCGCCGGCCGGCGCCAGCGAGCGCATGGCCTATCCCGACCACTTTGCGTCGCCGCGGGCGCTGAACGCGCGGGTGAGCCAGGGGACCGAGGCAGCGGTGCTCAGGGCGATGGAGCTGGCGGTGGCGAACCGTTTTGCCGACGCCGCGGCGATGCGCGCCGCGCTGGGCGGCAGATGGCAGACCCCGCCCGCCCCGCGCCCGCCCCAGGTGCGCCCCACGCCCGCTCCGGCGGTCGCGCGCCCCTCCACCGGCACGACGGCGATGGGGGAGACAGCCTTCACCCCACCCCCGACGGCTGTGCCGTCTCCCCCTCCCCTCTCCCGCGCAGCGGGAGAGGGGAGGGGGCCGGGGGGAGGGGTGAGGGCCTTCCCTCGCTGGGCCTGGGCGCTGCTCGGCGTGGCGGCGTTGGCTGTGTTCATCGGCAGCGGGGCGCTGACGCGGCTGGCCTCGACCCTCGGAATAACGCCACTGCTGCTCGTCCATGTCCTCGGCGACACCTGGCTCCGCCCCGCCGACGGCATGGTGATGGTCTACGTCCCGGCGGGCGAGTTCCAGATGGGCAGCACTGAAGCGGAAGTGGATGCCGCGCTGGAGCTGTGCAATCAGTAC
>Ga0209162_1001272_pt1 | contig 25303 bp, 19 predicted proteins | sample YNPNPMetaG_FD_187121 | JGI IMG/M metagenome (GOLD analysis project Ga0209162, IMG submission 187121) | Anoxygenic and chlorotrophic microbial mat microbial communities from Yellowstone National Park, USA - YNP NP MetaG (SPAdes) (version 2) ...
CTCGTGGCAGGCGGGACATGCGCTTCGCTCGCAATGACAGAAGACAGAGGTTTTTTCATGGCTTTCGGGCGACTCGCTGCGAATTTCCTGAACGAATGATACAGTACTCTGGACACGGCTGGCGACCCCTTTTCGGGTAAAATTGGGTTCACGGCAAAGGTGGCGAGTTTTTGCCGTGGAGTCGTTAGCGAATCGGGAGCCGGTGGACGGAAGGCTCTGTGCTCTTTTTGACAGGCTGGAAAGCCTGTCCTGCATTGGTGGCTCGCCGACGACATTGCAAGGCTCACCGCTCTTTCATTTTCTTGTGATAAACTGTTTCCTGTAAAAACTGTTCTGGAGGCTTTTCATGCAAACGACACCTGAAAGACGTATTCCCTGGGCCAGAGTGCTGGCGATTGTTTTGATCGAGCTGGTCATGGCGATTGGCATCTTTGCCGGGGGCTTTGCAGCCGGCTGGGTTGCCAGAAACAGCCCCCTGCCGCATTTTGTGGGGCTGTATACCCCGGCTCCTGCGGCGCAGACGGCAACTCCCAACGCGCTCCAGGAACTTTTCCACCCGTTCTGGGAGGCCTGGGATTTGCTCCATCAGGAATATGTGGATAAGGCAAAGCTGGATGATGTGGCGCTGATGCGCGGGGCGATCCGCGGGATGTATGAAGCGGTCGGCGATAAGCATACCAGCTACATGGATCCGCAGGAATATAAAGATGCCACAGAATCACTGAGCGGTGAGTACGAGGGGATCGGCGCCTGGGTGGATACCGGCGGTGAATTTCTGACGATCATCAGTCCCATCCCCGGCTCTCCTGCTGAGAAGGCAGGGCTACGCAATGGGGATCAGATCATCGCTGTGGATGGTCAGGATATGACCGGGATCAGCCCGGAGGTGGTGCGTCGCAAGGTGCTTGGCCCCGCAGGGACGACGGTGGAGCTAACCATTCGCCGCCCCGGTGTGGAGGAGCCGTTTACCGTCAAGATCACCCGCGCGCACATTACGGTTAACAGCGTGGAAGGGAAAATACTGGATAACGGGCTGGCTTATGTGCGGTTGATCACCTTCGGGGATAAGACAAGTGCCGAATTGCACAGCACGCTGGAAGAACTGTTAAAGCAAAATCCCAAAGGCCTGATCCTTGACCTGCGTAACAATGGCGGCGGCTATCTGAGCACTGCGGTTGATGTGGCCTCCGAGTTCATCCCGCAGGGTGTGGTGCTCTATGAGGAGCACAGCGATGGCTCTCGCGATACCTATACGGTGAACGGGAAAGGTCTGGCTACGGAAATTCCGCTCGTTGTGTTGGTGAATGAGGGAACGGCCTCCGCCTCTGAAATTGTGGCCGGGGCGATCCGGGATCATCAGCGCGGGAAGCTCGTCGGTGTGACCACGTATGGCAAGGGCTCTGTCCAGAACTGGATTCCGTTGAGCAACGATCAGGGCGCTGTGCGGATCACGATTGCTCGCTGGCTCACCCCGAATGGTTATTCTATCCATGAGAAGGGGTTGGAGCCAGATGTGGTGGTCAAGATGACGGAGGATGATTATAAGAATCAGCGCGATCCGCAGCTCGATAAGGCGATAGAACTGCTTTTGAACGGGAATTGAGCTGAAGCGCATCGGCCAGCGGACATGCGAATGGGCGAGGCTGGAAATACGTTCAACGAGGTGGAACGATGGGATTGAAGCCCGATCACTGGATTCGCAAGATGGCACTGGAACATGGGATGATCGAGCCTTTTGTGGAGAGGCAGGTGCGGGAGGGTGTGATCTCCTACGGCCTTTCTTCCTATGGCTATGACATCCGGGTGGCTGATGAATTCAAGATTTTCACAAACGTGTACTCGACGGTGGTAGACCCCAAGCAGTTCGATCCCAAGAGCATGGTGGACTTCAAAGGGGAGGTGTGTGTGATCCCTCCCAATTCCTTTGCGCTGGCGCGAACGGTGGAGTACTTTCGGGTGCCGCGAGGGGTGTTGTGTGTCTGCCTGGGGAAGTCTACGTATGCCCGATGTGGGATCATTGTCAACATCACCCCGTTCGAGCCGGAATGGGAAGGGTATGTGACCCTGGAAATTTCCAACACAACGCCGCTGCCGGCCAGAATTTATGCGAACGAGGGCATTGCTCAGGTGCTTTTCTTCGAGGCCGATGAGGAATGTGAAGTTTCTTATGCCGAACGCAAAGGAAAGTATCAGCGTCAGCAAGGAATTGTGCTGCCGCGCCTGTAAGGTTTGTGATAGAATCTGTGACCATCTGCCATGATTGTATCAGGTGAACCGTTCCCCGCGAGGGTGCCAGCCCGCCCAATCTTGTAGGGCCTGCTATCATGACTCTATTGCAAAAACCCGAAGTTTCACCACGAAGACACGAAGCCACAAAGTTCTTTGTGGTTCGATTTTCACCCTTTTGCGGTAGACTCCTCATTCGTTCACTGCAAAAACTCACCCAATAGCCTCATAGCGCACTATATTTCGTCTCCGCGCTCTCCATCCTCTCTGTGGCTATGTGGCGAAAAACCTCCCTTTTGCGGTGAGTCGGGTTTGAGAAAGGCAAACTATCAGGACGCCAGGTCAGCGGGTTTCTGTGGCAGGAAATGATCTCATGGACGAGAAGCGATATTGGGTTGGATTTAATCTTGTAAAAGGGATCGGTGCGGTGCGCATGAAGCAGCTCGTGGAGGCTTTTGGCAGTGCAGAACACGCCTGGCGGGCTTCCTCCCTGGAGCTACAAATGCATGGGCTGCCGGCGCGACTGTGTGAACGCCTGGAGACCGTCCGATCCAGTGACCTGTTGGAGCGCTGCTGGGAACGCATTCAGGAACAGGGTATCCAGGTGCTGACCTGGGAGGATGACGGGTATCCTTCGCGTCTGCGGGAGATCGATCAACCGCCTCCGGTGCTGTATGTGCGCGGAGAGCTTTTGCCGGAGGACGATTTCGCGGTGGCCATCGTCGGAACGCGGCGCATCACTCCTTACGGGCGCCAGGTGACGGAGGAGATCAGCGCGTTCCTGGCCTCGCAGGGGTTGACCATTGTCAGCGGCCTGGCGCGCGGTGTGGATGGGGTTGCCCATCAGGCAGCCCTGCGCGCCGGCGGACGGACGATCGCGGTGTTAGGGAGCGGTGTGGATCAGGTTTATCCGCCGGAACATCGTGGGCTTGCCGAGCAGATCATCGAGCATGGGGCGCTGCTGAGCGATTATCCGCCTGGTACGCCGCCCGAAGCGAGCAATTTCCCTCCTCGCAATCGCATCATCTCCGGCCTTTCGCAGGCGGTGATCGTGACGGAGGCCGGAGAAAACAGCGGCGCTCTCCTGACGGCCGGTTTTGCCGCCCAGCAGGGACGCGAAGTCTTTGCCATTCCGGGGAGCATTTTTGCCGGCCAGAGCCGCGGTTGCAATCGCCTGATCCAGCAGGGAGCGCAGCTTTTGCTGGATGCCGCGGATCTGATCCCTGCCCTTCGTCTGCAGCGGGTGAACGAGCAGAAGACCGCCCGCCGCGCTTTCCCTTCGGATGAGATAGAAGGTGCGATTCTGAATATGATAACTGAGCCGACGCATATTGACGAAATCTCTCGCAAACTGGGCCTGCCGATTGAAAAAATCTCGGCGACTCTGGTGCTGATGGAACTGAAAGGGATGGTGCGCCAGGCAGGCCAGATGCACTATATTGCCGTGCGCGAGTCGCAAGCCTTTTATGGATAAAGGGATTTGAGGATGCTGGAGCACACCTACGCAGTCATCATGGCAGGAGGAGGAGGTACACGCCTGTGGCCGGTCTCGCGGCGGAAACGGCCCAAGCAACTCCTGCCCCTGGTCGAAAAGCGCTCGTTGTTTCAGTCCACGGTGGATCGGTTACGCGCCATTTTTCCTCCGGAGCGCATTTTTGTCGTGACGGTCGCAGAACAGCTTGAGGCGATCCGGGAGCAGGCGCCGATGCTCCTGCCGCAGAATCTCCTCGTGGAGCCTGTCCCCCGCGGCACTGCTTCGGTGGTCGGGCTGGCGGCCGCAGTCCTGGCGCGACGCGATCCGCAGGCGATGATGGCTATCCTGCCTTCGGATCACTTCATCCGCAATGGCGATCTGTTTGCTCTTTTGCTGCGTGTCGCCTTCGATGTCGCTGAAGCCGGCTATCTGGTGACTTTGGGCATCACCCCTACCTATCCGGCTACCGTCTATGGCTATATTCAGCGTGGGGAGCCTCTTCCGGAGACCTTCTTCTATCCAGCCTATCGCGTGTTGCGCTTTAAAGAGAAGCCATCCGAGGCAGAGGCGCGCCAGATGATCCTTTCCGGGGATTATTCCTGGAATTCCGGGATGTTCATCTGGCGGGCTGACCGGATCCTGGAAGAGATTGCCCGCCACATGCCGGAGTTGAAACGGGTGCTGGATGAAATCCTGGCCGATTGGGATACCTCTCGCCGCCAGGAAACCCTGGAGCGACTCTGGCCAACCCTGGAGACGGAGACCATTGACTACGGTGTGATGGAATATGCCGAAAGGGTAGCGGTGCTTCCGGCCTCCGACCTGGGATGGAGCGACATTGGAAACTGGGATTCGCTTTTCAACGTGCTGTTGCCGGATGAACAGGGGAATATCGTTTTTGGCGGCAACCATTTGCCTCTGGATACTTCTAATTCACTGGTCTATGGCAATCATGATGGCCGTTTGATTGTGACGATTGGCGTGGATGGCCTGATCGTTGTGGATAGTGGAGATGCGCTGCTGATCTGTCGCAAAGATCAGGCGCCGCGCGTGCGACAAGTGGTAGAATATCTTAAACAACACCAAAAGGAAGAGTATCTGTAGCTATGGAAGCCTACTGCTTGAAGTGCAAAACACATCGCGAAATGAAAGACCCCCAACCTGCCTTTAATGCCCGCGGTACACCGATCACACGGGGTGTGTGCGCCGTCTGTGGTACCACGATGGTGCGGGCAGGCCTTACGCCAGCCCATGAAGGGCTCAAACCCCCGAAGCAGAATGAGGAGCGCCAGGGGAAGCTCGTGATCGTCGAATCGCCGGCCAAGGCGCGGACGGTGGGGCGCTTCCTGGGCAAGGGGTTCACGGTCAAGGCCTCCGTGGGCCATGTGCGCGATCTGTTGCGCTCTCGCCTTTCGGTGGATATAGAAAACGGGTTCACTCCCACTTATACTGTGCCGAAAGAGAAGAAAGAAGTGGTGCGCGAGATCAAGTCGCTGGCGGCGCGCGCCGAAGAAATCTATCTCGCCACCGACCCGGACCGTGAAGGGGAGGCTATCGCCTGGCATCTGATGGAGGCGGCTGCGATTGACCCCCAACGAGCGCGGCGTGTGACCTTCCACGAGATCACAGAACCGGCCATCCAGGAGGCGTTTTCCCATCCGCGCGCCATTGACATGAACCTGGTCAATGCCCAGCAAGCGCGGCGCATCCTGGATCGGCTGGTCGGGTATCAGATCAGCCCGATCCTGTGGGAAAAGGTGCGCAATCGCCTGTCCGCAGGGCGCGTTCAGTCCGTGGCGCTGCGCCTGATCGTCGAGCGTGAGCGCGAGATTCAGGCTTTCGTGCCGGAAGAGTACTGGACGATTGCCGCCGAATTCCTGCCACAGGGGCTGAAAAGTACTTTTATCGCTCGTCTGGTGCGGGTGGATGGAGAGGAACCGAAATTGCCCAATGAGGAGACGGTGCGCCCTCTGTTGCTGGATATGGAGAACGCGACGTTCAGGATCGAGCATATCAGGCGGGGAGAGCGCCGTCGGAAACCGGCTGCGCCCTTTATCACTTCGACCTTACAGCAAGAGGCCTCGCGGCGACTGGGCTTCACCGCCAAACGCACCATGGCGCTGGCTCAGGCCTTGTATGAAGGTGTGGATGTCGGCGAGGGGGGCTCGACCGGCCTGATTACCTACATGCGCACCGATTCTACCAACGTCTCTGAGCTGGCGCAGGCGGAGGCGCGTCGCTATATCGCCTCGCGCTTTGGCAACGATTTCCTGCCTGCGGAACCGCCGCGTTACAAGACGCGCGCGGTCAGCGCCCAGGAGGCCCATGAGGCCATTCGCCCGACCTCGGTGTTCCGTGAGCCGGAAAAGGTTAAGCCCTATCTGGAGCCGGCCATGTATCGGCTCTATCAGCTCATCTGGCAGCGTTTTGTCGCTTCGCAGATGGAGGCGGCGGTTTACGATACGCTCCAGGTGGAGATCAGCGGGAAGGGAACGGCTCATGCTTACTTGCTGCGCGCCTCCGGCTCCTCGGTGAAATTCCCCGGCTTCCTGGTCGTTTACGAAGAAGCGAGGGATGAGGATGCTCAAGAGGAAGAAAACGTGCGCATTCCGCCCCAGATTTATGAGGGACAGCCCCAGCTGTTACAACGCCTGATCCCGGAGCAACATTTCACCCAGCCGCCGCCACGCTATACCGAGGCTTCGCTGGTGCAGGCTCTTGAGGAAAACGGGATTGGTCGTCCTTCCACCTATGCTCCGATCCTTTCGACGATCCAGCAGCGCGGCTATGTCGAACGCGTGGATCGGCGATTGGTGCCCACGGAAACCGGAATGCTGGTGAGCGATCTGCTGGTGCAGCATTTCCCCGATATTATGGACGTAGGCTTTACGGCGCAGATGGAAGAGAACCTGGATCGGATTGCCGGCGGGGAAGCCGATTGGGTACAGGTGCTGCGAGAATTCTATGGCCCCTTTTCCCAGAAAGTGGCTCAAGCCGTGCGCGAAATGCCTGTCGCTCGCAGCGAGCCGGAAAAGGTTGGGCGTCTCTGTCCCCGCTGTGGTCATGACCTGGTGATCCGTTACGGGCGCTATGGGAAATTTATCTCCTGTAGTAATTTCCCCACCTGCCGCTACACCGAGCCGCTGCTGGAACGGATCGGGGTGAAGTGTCCAAAAGATGGTGGGGAACTGGTGGAGCGCAAGAGCCGGCGCGGTCGCATCTTCTATGGATGTGAAAATTATCCGGCTTGCGATTTCGTCTCCTGGAAAAAACCGATCCCCTCTCCCTGTCCCAAATGCGGAGGCCTGCTGGTCTTAATCCGAAAATCGGAGGCGCAGTGCACCGTCTGCCAGGAAACTTTTAACCTGGAAGAGCTGATGCCTGTAACAGAATCCGAGTAAACCCATTCCTTTCTTGCGGAGGTCCCTATGCGTGACTTGCTCCTTCTCTATCTGAAAAAACCGCAAATCGCTGCTGCCCTGGGGTTGATCCTGGGGATTGTGATCGGTCTGCTCTGGGGATGGGTGATCCAGCCTGTCCAGTGGGTGAATGCCACGCCGGCTGTTTTGCGCCCTGATCTCCAGGAAGATTACCTGCGTATGGCGATTGATTCTTTTCGCCTGAGGCTGGACCCCAATCAGGCAGCGCATCGTTGGGAAGCATTAGGCCCTGTGGCGCCCTCCATTTACCGTCGCCTTCTGGAAAATGCGGCGCCGGAGGAGAGGCTGGCAGTCGAAGCCTATGGCAGTCTGATCCGCAAAGTCTTTGGCGAACAGGCCCTGCAAGAGCGGCCTGCTTCTCAGAAGGGTCTGAATTTGGCAAGGGTAGTGCTTGTGGTGGGCCTGATCCTGGTGCTGGCGGTTGCGGTTGGGGGTGGATTGTACCTTTTCCGCTTGTTGCGCAAGGGACCGAAGGTCGTTACCCCGGCCATGCAGGCGCGCGAATTGAGCCGTCAGGCCGAACGCACGGATTACCAGGCCATGGGCGTCGCTCCGCCGGTGGCGCAGGTGCTGACGACGTATGTCCTGGGAGACAACCTGTACGATGAATCCTTCAGCATCGAATCGCCGGCCGGAAAGTTCCTTGGGGAATATGGCGTAGGCATCTCGAAGGTCATCGGCGTCGGGGATCCCAAACGTGTCACTGCCCTGGAAGTCTGGTTATACGATCAGGGGGATATTAAGACCGCAACCACGGTTTTGATGAGTCGCCATGCCTATCAGGATGCCTCCATTCGCGCCGAGCTGGAGGCAAAAGGTGAGCTTGCGCTGATCCAGCCGGGAGGCGAATACATGCTGGAAACGGCCAATTTGCAGTTACTGGCCAAAGTGGTGGAGCTGGAATATGGAGAGGAGCCTCTGCCTCCGGAAAGTTTCTTTAAGCGTGTCACGCTGGAGCTGGCTGTCTGGCAGAAAAATGTCTGAGGAGAGCATGGCCTGCGCGCAGGAGTTTCCCTTGCGTTGAGAAGCGCATCTTTCCAGGTAGAACATGGAAAAAAGCAATCTCCCGGCTGACGGGAGATTGCTTTTTACTTCTTACTTTCCCTGCGCTTCCCCTTTCTCCTGCACCCAACGGCGCGCGCTGGCAAGGACTTCCGGCAATTTTGCGAGCTCGCTGCCGCCTCCCAGTGCCAGATGAGGGGCTCCCCCTCCACCGCCGCCCAGTTGACGAGCCAGGTAGCTGACCAGCTCGCCGGCCTTCCAGCCATGTTTGACCAGGTCCGCGGTCATGGCGACCATGATCCGCGCCGATTGATTGCGGCTGGCAACCACACATACCCCACGCTCGCGCACTTCCTGGCGGAACACGTCTGCTAAGGTGCGCAGTGTTTCGTCATCCAGGCCGGGCAATTCAGTGATGAGCAGGTGTACCCCGTTGAGCGTCTCCATGCTGCTCAAACGCTGGCGGAAGAGGAGCGTCGCATGTTCTTTCTGGAGCGCATTCAAGGCCTTGCGAGTGGCCTGGAATTCTTCCTGCAGGCCTGCCACTTTTTGCGCCACCTCTTCAGGGCTGGTTTTGAGCAGGCTGGCGACCTGCTCAAGCACCTGGAAGCGCTGCGCCACAAGCTGATAGGCGCCGCGCCCGGTGACGGCCTCGATGCGCCGCACATTCGTCCCCACCGAGGACTCGCTGAGGATCAGGAACATACCGACATCGGAGGTGCGGCTGAGGTGCGTGCCGCCGCAAAGTTCGTAGGAGATCAGGTGTTCTTCATCACCAATGCGCAAGGTACGCACGATCTCGCCGTATTTTTCTCCGAAGAGAGCGATAGCCCCTTCGGCGATGGCTTCTTCCCGCTTCTTGTAAGCAGGTTGAACAGGCCAGTCGGCGGCGATCATCTCATTCACACGACGCTCGATCTCGGCGAGCTGCTGGGGAGTGAGCGCCTGCGGGTAGCTGAAATCGAAGCGCAGGCGATCCGGCGCCACCAGCGAACCAGCCTGCAACGCCTGCGGCCCCAGCACCTGATGCAGCGCGGCGTGGAGCAGGTGGGTGGCCGTGTGATTGCGCATGATGTCATGGCGGCGCTCCATGTCCACTTCGGCATGTGCCAGATCGCCGCGCCGCGGCCTGCCGAAAATCACCTCGCCGACATGGGTGATCACGCCGGCTGCCGGCTTGCGCATATCCTGCACCTCGATCTCCCAGCTCCCATCCGCTGCGCGCAGGATGCCTGTGTCGCTCACCTGACCGCCCGATTCTATGTAGAAGCCCGTCTCCGGCAGGATAACTTCGACGCGGTCGCCGGCCTCAGCCATTTCGACCTCCTCCCCTTCACGAACCAGCGCCAGCACTTTGCCGCTGACCCGCGTGCGGTTGTAGGGGTCGTAGTGAACGCCCTCTGCCCCCAATTCGCCGCGCTGCTGGAGCTTCTTCAGGATGTTGCTGAAGAACTCGGCATCTTCGCCGCCCAATGGCCCCATGGCTTTACCGGCGCCGGAGGCCTGACGATGCTCCTCCATGGCTTCACGGAAGCCTGCTTCCTCAATGTCCATGCCCTGTTCGCGAGCGATGTCGCGGGCGATCTCGAAGGGCATGCCGCTGGTGGCATAGAGATCGAACGCCAGGCGGCCGCTCAGAATGCGCTCCCCTCTCTGACGAAGCTCGTCTAACAGGATTTGCAGGCGGTTGCTGCCGATCTCCAGGGCACGGGCGAATCGCTTTTCCTCCCGCGTGATCGTGTCCAGGATCAGGCTGCGATGGCGCTGGAGTTCGGGATAGAAATGGCCATAGTGCTCGATGACCGCCTCAGCGACCTCGGCCAGGAAGGGACGTTCGAGGCCGATTTTGGTGCCGAAGCGGGCGGCGCGGCGAATGACCATGCGACAAACGTAGTTGCGCCCGGCGTTGCCAGGGACAACGCCATCGGCGATCAGGAAGGCCGCGGCGCGCCCATGATCGGCGATGACGCGATAGGGGGTGAAATCGGCGTAAACCTCTTCCAGGCTGTGACCGGTCATGGCGCGCACGCGCTCGATCAGGGGCATGAAGAGATCGGTCTTATAGTTCGAGTTCACGTTCTGGAGCACCGCTACGATGCGTTCCAGCCCCATGCCGGTATCTACATGCCTGGCCGGCAGGGGTTCCAGCGTCTCCGCATCCAGGCGGTTATATTGCATGAAGACCAGATTCCATAGCTCCAGGAAGCGCTTGCAGTCTCCATTGACGCGGCAAACATGGCCGGGTTCGTCTTTTTTGTCGCAGTAGGCTTCGCCGAGGTCAATGTGGATTTCGGAGCACGGGCCGCAGGGGCCGGTCTCCGCCATTTCCCAGAAGTTTTCCTTACGCCCGAAGAAGAGCACGTGATCGGGCAGGAAACCCGGCTGGGCGCGCCAGTAATCGGCCGCTTCCTCATCGGTGGGAATGCGTCCCTTTTCGTCCTTGAAGCAGGTCGCCCAGAGCCTTTCTTTGGGCAGTCCCCACACGTCGGTCAACAGTTCCCAGGCCCAGGCAATCGCCTCTTTCTTGTAATAATCCCCAAATGACCAGTTGCCGAGCATTTCAAAGAAGGTGTGATGCGTATCATCCCGCCCGACGTCTTCCAGGTCATTGTGTTTCCCGGCCACGCGCATACATTTCTGGGAATTCGTGGCCCGCGTATAGGGGCGCTTATCGGTGCCGAGGAACACGTCCTTGAATTGCACCATACCGGAGTTGGTGAAGAGCAGCGTGGCATCGCCGCCCGGCACCAGCGAGGACGAGGGGACGAAGGTGTGCCCGCGTTGAACGAAGAAGTCAATGAAACTCTGGCGAATTTCTGCACCACTGAGACGTTTCTGGCTCATGCTTTCACTCCGAAACAGGTTTGAGGATAGAGGCTTTTACTCCAGAAAGTGAATGGTTCGAGAGATATGCAGAAGGTTGTCCTTCCTGCAACGTAACTGTTCAGTCTTGCGTCAAAACTGTTGTGTTTGGTAACAACCTACCCACTATCCATCCTTGTCATTGCGAGCCGCCGCAGGCGGCGAAGCAATCCCCTTGCTTGCCGGGAGATTGCTTCGCTACGCTCGCAATGACAAGAGGCAGAGGGTTCTCCATTAGCCATGGTAGGTAGTTACTGTGTTTGTCATTGCGAGGAGCGCTCTTTGCGACGAAGCAATCCCCAGGCGGTCAATCTGGCCTGATAAATGGGAGATTGCTTCGCCAGAAAACGGCTCGCAATGACATGGCTGAGTAGTTCTCCTGCCGGGCTGGAAAGTCGGTGCTATCACCGTTCGCTCGCACGAGGAGGACAGCCTCAATCGCTGGAGCTGGTTTTGGGAAGATAGGGCAGGATCGCTTTGGCGACGTTTTGGGCCGGCATGGTTTGCAGCCAGACCCGACCGGGTCCACGCAGGGTTGCCAGGAAGAGGCCTTCCCCGCCAAAGAGGATGTTGCGGAAACCTTTGACCATTTCAATATCGAAGTGAACGCTTGGCTCATACATGCCTACATGGCCGGTGTCCACTTTGAGCACCTCCCCCGGCGCCAGCGTATATTCAACAATTTCGCCGTCCAGTGTCACAAAGGCCACGCCAGGCCCGCTCAGCTTTTGCAGGATGTATCCTTCCCCGCCGAAAAGGCCGGTTCCCAGGCGACGTTGAAAGTAAATATCCAGCCCGACGGTCTTTTCGGCGCACAGAAAGGCCTGTTTCTGGCAGATCATTTCCTGCCCCTGCCCCAGGTGAACCGGGATGATTTTGCCCGGAAAATCGGAAGCGAAGGCGACAAAGCCTTTTTGCGCCTGAGCGGTGAATTCTACGAGGAAAAGCGATTCGCCACTCACGGCGCGTTTCAACATGCCTCCCAACCCGCCGCCGCGTGTGCTGGTTTTCATGACGATGTTCCCGCTCATCCAGGCCATGCCGCCGCTCTCGGAGTAGATCGTCTCTCCGGGGTCAAGCTCCAGGATGACGGCCTGCAGGGTAGTCCCGATGATCTTGTACTCCATGCCGCCGATGCCTCGCCCACTTTGGGCAATGTCTGGATCGGGTAAGTCAATTCGTTCGGGCATTATAACCTCCTGAAAAAAGAAACGCACGGCTTATCGGCTGGGGGGAACATGCTTTCCATGTCCGCGGCTTCCGATAAGATTGACAAAGGCGATAGCCTGTTTTCCATCTCGCCGCTGACAACACCATCTCATCCGGTGTTACGGACGGCGAGTTTCACCTTTGATTTTATCATGTGTGAGGTAAACTATAGCCAGTCAAATGGCAAATGCTCGCGCCCAACGGAGACCGTTCGGCGCCTGTCTGTGTTCGGGTGAGCCGCTTGCTCCAGTCGGGGGCGTTTGCGGCGGATGATTCTGCACGCGGAGAAGAGGATGTCGCCTTTTGCTGCTTTCCCTTTTGCAAAGCATAGTTCCTGGGCGCGCTGGCTATCCTGGGGACTGATTGCCGTGCTGACATGCTGGCTGTTGGGTGAGATGGTGCTTTCCATGCGCTGGCGGATGGCGCACGATCAGGCGCCGTTGTTCTATGAAGCGTATCTCATGCGCGCCCTGGGGCGTATGCCGTACCGCGACTTTTTCGATTTTCAGATGCCTGGCACTTACCTCTTCTATTACCTGCTGGGAAGGGCCAGCAATTTCAACGAATTTCGCATTCGCCTGATCGATCTGGGGCTGCTCCTGGGCTTGATGGCGATGACCGTTCGCCTGATGCGCCCGCTGGGGATGCAGAGTGCCTTTCTGGCTTCCATTCTGTTCGGGTTGAAATATCTGCAAGGGGGGCCTTCGATGGCTTTGCAGCGAGAGTATCTTTTGCTGTTGGGCATCGTGGCCGCGCTCTGGCTGGTGGGGGAAGAAAGGCTCCCTGTTCGCTGGCGCATGTTTCTGGCTGGAATGGGGGTGGGGGTGGCGGTGACGATCAAGCCTCAGGCGGGGATTGCGCTGCCGCTGCTTTTGGCATGGCTGCGGTTTAGCGATCCGCTCCTCTTGCGGCGCGCGCTCTTGCCTTTGCTGGGCGGCGTCTCTCTGCCCATCGGGGGGATGCTGATCGGGTTGCTGGCCGGCGGGCTGTGGTCTCCGTTTTGGGAGATCGTGCGTCACTACTGGCCTCTGTATGCGCAGATCAACGGGGAGATGGAGGTCGTCAGCGGCCGGGAGCGCTGGCTGTTCATCCTGCAGCAGTTTCCCCGTCTGGGAGGGCATGGCTTATGGCTGCTGCCGGCCATGCTGGCCCTGGGATTTTGCTGGAAACGCTTGCGCTCCTCCACGGCCTTTCGCCTGCTGACCCTGCTGCTGATCTCAGGCATCGCCTGGGGATTCTATCCCTCGTTCTCTGGTCAGTTCTTCGATTACCACTGGCTACCCTTTTTGTACTTTTTGCTGCTGCTGGCCTCGCTGGCGATGGAAGAGCGATTGCTACAACGCGGCTGGCTGATTGGCATGTTCAGTCTGCTGCTGGTGATCGCCTGGAACGTGCGCCCGCCGACGGTCGTGCTTCGCCAGCTTCAGGGGAAGCCAATTGCGCCGCTGGGCGGTCGGGTGGATACCCTGGCAGCCTTTCTGGAAAATCGGCTCCGCGCCGGGGATACCGTTCAGCCGCTGGACTGGACAGGGGGCACCTTGCAGGCAATGCTGATGAGCCGGGCAACGCTGGCGACGCCGTTCGTTTTTGACTTTTACTTTTACCATCACGTCTCACATCCCTATATTCAGGAACTGCGCCGTCGCTTCATGGCATCCATGGAGGCCCATCCCCCGCGCTTTGTGATCGCCATTATTTCCGAGGATAAACCCTGGGTTTCCGGCCCGGATACCTCGCGTGAGTTCCCGGAGTTACAGGCCTTCCTGGAGAAAAATTATCTCGTCCGTATGCAGAGAAAGGATTATGTGATCTATGAACATCGCTAAGTCTTCCCCTTTTCCCATCTCTGCGAGCCTCCTTTTTCGCCTCGCATGGTTGTATCTCTTGCTGCCCCTGTTCTTGTTTGCCCTGTGGTGGCTTCGGCTGCAGGTGGGCATTCCCTTGATCCTGCTTCTCGCCCTGGCGATGGTTTCCCTCTGGCGCGCCCCCTCGCATGTACGCCTGGAAATGAGCGCTGGCGGTGTGTTGGGGGGAAGTCTCCTGGGCATCGCCTGGGTCCTTTTGAGCGGTGTGGGCGGCTATGCTTTTCAAAACTGGGATCATCACTGGCGAAACGCCGTCTTCCACGACCTGATTGACTACTCCTGGCCGGTCTGTTATGCGGCCACGGGCAGGGGCTGTGTGCAAATGCTGGTTTACTACATCGGTTACTGGTTGCCGGCGGCCTGGGTGGGGAAGCGTGGCGGGTGGGAGATGGCCAACGCGGCTCTCTTTCTATGGACCTGGGTTGGGGTGTTGCTGGCGGCGGCGCTCGTCGCGCTGCGTCTGCGCTGGCCGCTCTGGAAAGCGATGTTCCTGCTCATCTTCTTCAGCGGCATGGATGCGCTGGGGGTTCTCCTGTTTCCCCAGGCTTATCCCACGCTATGGCCGCCCATTCAGCATCTGGAAATCTGGGCAGGCAGTTTACAGTATTCCTCTTTCACGACTGCGCTTTTCTGGGTTTTCAATCAGGCGCTGCCGGCCTGGATTGGGCTGGGACTCCTTGTGAATGGGGATGAGAAGCTCCCCTTGCTCTTGCTCTGGGCATTGATGTTTTTCTTTGCTCCGTTGCCCGCGCTGGGGATGTTACCCTTCCTGGTCGTTCAATGGCTTGAGGCCGGGCGCTCGGCGCGGGGTTTTTCATGGAAGCGTCTCCTGTTTTCACAGCTCACCCTTCCGAATCTTGTGGGATTTCTGATCGGAATGATCGCTTTCAGTTACTTTTCAGTAAACACTGCGGCGCAGAATCGCGCCTTTCAGGCGATTCCGCCCCTTCTCCTGCTGCGGTTTTTTCTCCTGGAAGGGGGAGCGCTCTGGATGCTTTTAGGGAAAAGTCGGCTGGGCGATCCTCGCTGGTGGCTGGTGGGCATCCTGTTGTTGCTGCTGCCCTTCTACAAAGTGGGGAGCGCCAACGATTTCGTGATGCGCGCCTCGATCCCGCCCCTGTTCTTTTTGATGATCTGGAGCGGTGAGGAACTCTTTCGCGCCAGCGGCTGGCGGCGCGCGCTGCTTGTGCTGATATTAGGGATTGGGATGTTGACGCCCCTCTACGAGATCAACCGTTCTATCTATCGTAGCCTGTCTTTCTATCTTTCTCCCCCGAAGAACGCAACCGCCCAGGACCTGGAGCCGATCCGTCACCTGACGCTGGATGTGCCGCCCGAAGCAGACCACCCGGCCAGCCTGGTCGCGGATCGCATTCGCAGCCTGGTCAATGTGGAGGATAAACTATCCAGGAACTTCCTGGCCAACCCCCAAAAAGCCTTTTTCTATCGCTTCTTGATGCGGGAAAAGAGGGTATGGTAGTACCCCTGGGCAGAGTCGAACTGCCGTCTTTGGCTCCGCAGGCCAACGCTCTATCCACTGAGCTACAGGGGCGAGCGGCTATAATTATACTACGATCTGTCGCACGCTGAGCGTTAGCCGGGTACTGTATCCTTCGTTCAGGAAATTCGCAGCGAGTCGCCCGATTATCCCTACGGGGCAGGAACCCCTAACCCCGCTTGCGGGGAATGGGGTTTGGATACCACAAGCCATAAAAAACCTCCACCTCCTGTCATTGCGAGCGAAGCAATCTCCTGGCCAATTGGGGATTGCTTCGCCGCCTGCGGCGGCTCGCAATGTAACGGTAGAAAATTTTCTACCGCAACAACGATGGCAGTGGGGGGTGGTTACTTTCGTTCTCGAAATTCCTGAAGTAAAGATACACCTGTAGCCTGCATTTACCCTCCACAGCGCAAATCTGTGTTATAATAAGGCCGTCCTGGCCGACTAGCTCAATTCGGTAGAGCAGCTGACTCTTAATCAGTTGGTTCGGGGTTCGAGTCCCCGGTCGGTCACTACCGCCGCAAGGGCGGTTTTTTGTTTTCCGATAGAGCAGTATAATTGCCCTATCCCCTTTATCGTGAGGTGAGCGATGTTAACCCCGGAGCAGATCGAAACCCGATTGCACCGCATCCTTCTGAAGGTGCAGAAGCCCGGCCGCTATGTCGGCGGGGAGTATAACCGCGTGGTCAAGTCCTGGGAAGACACCCCCTTAAAGGTAGCCCTGGTCTTTCCGGATATTTACGATATTGGCGTCTCGAACGTTGGGCTGAAAATCCTTTACGATCAAATCAATCAGCGTCCCGATGCGCTGGCCGAACGCGCGTACGCCCCGTGGGTGGATATGGAGGCGGAAATGCGTCGCGCAGGAATCCCTCTCTATTCCCTGGAGACATACCACCCGCTGGCCGCTTTCGACCTGATCGGCTTCTCTCTGCCCTATGAAACGCTCTATACGAACACCTTGAATCTCCTGGACCTGGCCGGCCTGCCCCTGCGCAGCGCCGATCGGGATGAGCGCCATCCGCTGATCATTGCCGGCGGCCATGCCACGACCAACCCTGAACCGATGCACGCTTTCATTGACGCCTTCGCTATCGGGGAAGGGGAAGAGATCATCCATGACATTCTGAACATGCTCCGACGCAGCAAAGAACAGGGCTGGTCGCGCCTGGAGCTTTTGCGCCATCTGACCCAAATCCCCGGCCTCTACGTACCGCGCTTTTACGAGGTCGCTTACTTTGAAGATGGCACGGTGCGCGAAATTCGTCCCACTCTCCCCGAAGCGCCGAAGGTGATTACCAAGCGCATCGTCGCCAAACTGCCTCCCCCACCGACGCGCTTCATCGTCCCGAACGTCGAGACCGTGCACAATCGGGTATCGGTGGAGATCATGCGCGGCTGCACGCGCGGCTGTCGCTTCTGCCATGCTGGCATGATCGTCCGCCCGGTGCGCGAGCGCCGGGTAGAGGAGATCGTACAGGCGGCGGAGGATGCCCTCCAACAGACCGGGTTTGAGGAGCTTGCCCTGCTTTCTCTCTCCTCCTCGGATTACAGCCGCATCGTCGAGCTGGTGGAGGCGATCAGCCAGCGCTTCCACGACCGTAACCTGACCATTTCGCTGCCCTCCCTGCGCATTGAGACCGTCTCGGTGGACCTCACTGAAAAGCTCAAGCAACACCGTTCGACGGGCTTTACCCTGGCGCCGGAGGCTGCCAGTGAGCGTATGCGTCGCATTATCAATAAATACATCCCCGACGAGCAAATCCTTCAAACAGTGCGTGAGATTTATCGGCGCGGCTGGACGACCATTAAGCTCTATTTCATAATTGGTCACCCCTCTGAAACGCTGGAAGATGTGCAGGCCATTGCCGACCTGTGCCAGCGCGTCCTGGCCGAAGGGCGCAAGGTGCTGGGCATGAAGGCGAAAGTCCATGCCGGGGTGAGCACCTTCGTGCCCAAACCGCACACGCCGTTTCAATGGGCCTCTTGCGATACCATCGAGCAAATCCTGGCCAAGCAGGATTTACTCAAGCGTTCGCTGCGCGATCGCAATATCAAGCTGAGCTGGAACGAACCGCAGGAGACCCTGCTCGAGGCCTGGCTCTCGCGCGGGGATCGGCGCCTGGCTGAAGTCATCGAAAGCGCCTGGCGCCGCGGGGCGCGCTTCGATGCCTGGGGGGAGCAGCGTAACTTCCAGGCCTGGATGGAGGCGTTTGCGGAACACGGCCTCGACCCGGCTTTCTACACCCATCGCCCGCGTCGCGCCGATGAGGTCTTCCCCTGGGATCATATCTCGGTCGGCGTGCGCAAATCCTATCTCTTTCAGGATTTCCGCATGTCCCTGGAGGGACAGATCCGCATAGATTGCCGCCAGCAGTGTTTCGCCTGTGGCATTCTGCCCACCTTTACCGATTTGCGGCGCCAGAACCCCGGCGATTTCTGGAAATGCCCGGAGGTCAAATCTCCTGTCAGGCCATTCCCCGTGTTGCAGGCGGAACTCACCCCGAGCGGCGCGTGAGGTAGGCCCTGCCATGCGCCTGCGGATCACCTTTGCCAAACGCGGCCCCTTGCGCTATACCGGGCACCTCGATTTGCAGAGAAACTGGGAGCGGATTATCCGCCGTGCCGGGCTGCCCCTGGCCTACAGCCAGGGTTTTCATCCTCACGCGCGTATCCAGCTTGCCGCCGCTCTGCCGCTTGGTTTCGCTTCGCGTGCCGAGATCGTGGATATTTTCCTCATCCAGCCGGTCGAGCTTGACCACCTGAAAGAAAAGCTTCAGGCAGTTTGCCCGGCGGGGCTGGAGATCCTGCAGGTGGAAGCCGTAGAGGAGAATGCACCTGCGCTTCAGACGCGGCTCCAGGCGGCGGAATATCGAGTCACCCTGCCCTCGCTGAATGCCGATGCGCAGCGGGAATTGCGCCAGCGCATTGCCGGGCTCCTGGCAGCGCCCTCCCTGCCACGTCAGCGTCGCGGAAAGGATTATGACCTGCGCCCGCTGATCCATGAGCTACGCTGGCTCGAAGATGGTTCATTGTTCATGCGCCTGAGTGCAGTCGAAGGCGCCACCGGCCGCCCGGAAGAGGTGCTGGACGCCCTCGGCATCCCCTGGGAAGAAACTCTCATCGAACGCATTCGACTGATCTTCACGGAGTAGCCATGTTCCCTATCGCTGATGAAGACATCCTGCCTCTTTCGAAAGAACACGTTTTCTGGACCTGGTCGGCTCAGGCACGCGTTAATCCCATCCCTGTCAAGACGGCCAAAGGCGTCTATTTTTGGGATATTCACGGGAAGCGCTACCTGGATTTCAATTCGATGACCATGTGCGTCAATATCGGGCACGGGAACGAGCGGGTCATCGCGGCGATGAAGGCGCAGCTTGACGAACTTCCCTACGCGGCCCCTGGCATGACCACGCGCGTCCGTGCGCTGGCGAGCAAGATGATCGCCGAGATCAGCCCCGGCGGCGCCTTGCGCAAGGTTCTTTTTACCCTGGGCGGCGCGGATGCCAACGAAAACGCTGTCAAGCTGGCGCGCGCGTACACCGGGCGACATAAGATTCTCACCCGCTATCGCTCCTATCATGGAGCGACCGCCGGCGCCATGGCCCTGACCGGCGATCCTCGCCGTCACATGTGGGAGCCGGCCGGCCTGATGCCCGGCGTTGTCCATTTTCTCGATCCCTATCGCTACCGCTCCACCTTCCACCGCACCAATCCTGACATCCCTGAAGAAGAGTTCACGCGCGATTACCTGAATCACCTGGAAGAGATCATCACCTATGAGGGGCCGGAGACCATCGCCGCTATCCTCATGGAATCTGTGACCGGCACCAATGGCATCATTATCCCGCCGCAGGGATATATGCAGGGTGTGCGCGCCTTGTGCGACAAATACGGCATTTTGCTCATCGCCGATGAGGTCATGAGCGGTTTTGGGCGCACCGGGAAATGGTTCGCTATCGAGCATTGGGATGTCATTCCCGACATAATGACCATGGCCAAGGGGCTGACTTCGGCATATGCACCGCTGGGCGCGGTGGCGATGAAGCCGGAGATCGCTGCTGCCTTCAACGACCGCGTCTATGAGGGGGGGCTGACCTATACCTCCCACCCGGTCTCGCTGGCGGCAGCCATTGCCAATATTCAGGTAATGCAGGAGGAGCACCTGGTCGAACATGCTGCGGCCATGGGGCAGGTTTTGCACCGTATGTTGACCGAACTGGGCGAAAACCATCCCTCGGTCGGCGAAGTGCGCTCGATTGGGCTGTTTGGGATCATCGAGCTGGTGCGCAATCGCAAGACGAAGGAACCGATGGCGCCCTGGAACGGCACCAGTCCGGAAATGAGCGCGCTGCGTAGCTACTGCCTGGAGCACGGCCTTTTCCTCTACACCCACTGGCATACCGTGCTGATTATCCCTCCGCTGATCATCAACGAGGAGCAACTGGCCGAAGGTTTTGCCATTCTGGATAAAGCCCTTGAAATCACCGATGGCGCGGTGACTGGCTGACCCGAAAGCCTCCCCCGCCATCGTCCACCCTCCACTCCGCAGTCTGCCGTCTGCGGTCCGCATTCGTTTATTCGTTCCCCATTCGTTGACGGTTCTCCCCCCAATAGGCTGAAAAGCCTGTGCTACAGTCACCGCGGTCTGCCGTCTGTGGTCCGCGGTCAAAATTTTTCCATTACTCCCCGTGAGTTCGGGTATAATCAAAGTCTTGTGACATCCCTGTAATGGAGTACATCATGCGTCGTCAAAATGTGTGGCTGTCTCTGATCGTTCTGCTGGCTGTATTTTCGCTGTATGTTGACTTGAGCAGCAAGATCAGCGTTCCCAATCCCTTCAAAGCCGGCACATCCCTGATCTACCGCGAAGTTCCCATCCGCCTGGGATTGGACCTGCGCGGCGGGTTACAGGCTGTGCTCCAGGCCGATATAGATTGCGCAAAGGTCAATCCCGCCGATCTCCAGGTCACCCGTCAGATTCTGGAGCGGCGAGCCAATGCGTTAGGGGTGAGCGAAATCACCATGCAAATTGCCGGTAACTGCCGCATTGTGGCGGAGTTTCCGGGCGTCGAGAATCCGGAGCAGGTCATCGCTTCTCTCCAGCAGACCGGGCGTCTCGAATTTGTGGATATGGGGTCAACGCCTGTCCCTGAAGGCACGCTCATCCAGACCGATTATGGCCAGACGGGCAGTACCTCCCCCTCCGATCAGGCAACCCCGCTCCCGTCAACGCCTACCCCCGAAGCGACGAACACGCCTGCTTCTACCACCCCTTCCCCGGAAGTCACTCCCACCCCCTCCCCGGAGGCGACACCTGCCCCAGAGAACAAGGTCTATCACACTGTGCTGACCGGCGCCGCCCTCGACCCGGCGCGCATTGTCGTGCGGCAGGATCAGGTGGGCAAGTTCATGATCGAGTTTGCCCTCAAACCGGAAGCGAAACAAATCTTTGCCGATTACACCTCCACGCACATCGGGCAGGTGCTGGCGATTGTCCTGGATGGGCGGGTGATCTCCACCCCGGTCATTCAGTCGGCGATCACAGAGGGGAGTGGCGTCATCACCGGGAACTTCACCGAGGAGAGCGCCAACGCTTTAGCCATCCAGCTTCGCTACGGCGCCCTGCCGATCCCGGTCAAGATCGTGCAGACCCAGACCATCGGCCCCACCCTGGGCGAAGAATCGGTACGGCGGAGCATCAACGCCGGCGTCATTGGCATCCTTACCGTGATCCTCTTCATGGCCCTGTACTATCGTCTGCCGGGTCTGCTGGCCGATCTGGCGCTGCTGCTCTATACGGCCATCAGCCTGATGCTCTTCAAGATGATTCCGGTCGTTCTCACACTGCCGGGCATTGCCGGCTTCATCCTGAGTATCGGGATGGCTGTGGATGCCAACATCCTGATCTTTGAACGCCTGAAGGAGGAACTGCGCAAGGGGCATGGACTGCGCCAGGCCATTGATCTGGGCTGGAGCCGCGCCTGGCCATCCATTCGCGATTCCAACATCTCCACCCTGATTACCTGCGCCATCCTCTTTACCTTTGGCAGCACCTTCGGCGCCAGCATCGTGAAGGGCTTCTCGGTGACACTGGCCCTCGGCGTTCTGGTCAGCCTGTTTACCGCCATCATTGTCACGCGCACGTTCCTGCACCTCGTGCTGGACAACATCAAGCTGGCCGAACATCCTCGCTGGTTCGGTCTGTAGGAGGCATCATGAATCTCATCAAGTATCGCTACTGGTACTTCCTGATCTCTCTGCTGGTCATTGTGCCGGGGTTGGTCTTTCTTCTCCTGCACTGGGTACAAAATCCGCAGGAAGGCCCTTTGAAACTGGGCATTGACTTCACCGGCGGCGCCCTGCTCGAGGTTCGTTTTGATGGCACGCGCCCACCTATCGCCGCCGTTCAGGAAATCTACAATGCCCTCTCCACCCCTGAGGAAGAGATCGCCTCTCCGGTCGTGCAGCCGCTGGGAGAAAATGCCTATGCCATTCGCTCCAAAGCCATGAGCGACGAGACGAAGGCCAGGATTGTGAGCGAACTGGAGGCGCGGAGCGGCGGCAAAGTCACTGTATTGAACTTTACCTCCATCAGCCCGGCCATCGGTGCAGAAGTGACCCGCGCCGCCATCATCGCCGTCTTGATGGCCACCATTGCTATCATGCTCTATATCTGGTATGCCTTTCGCCAGGTAGAACATGCCTTTCGCTACGGTGTCGCGGCTATCCTGGCGCTGTTCCATGATGTGTTCGTTGTCCTGGGCGTTGAAGCCATCCTCGGCTACTTCCTGGGCTGGCAGGCAGATGCCCTGTTCCTGACCGCCACCCTCACCGTCATCGGATTTTCGGTGCATGATTCCATCGTCGTCTTTGACCGCGTTCGTGAGAATGCCCGCAAGTACCGCTCCATGGATTACGAAACCCTGGTGAACAGCTCCATCCTCCAGACCCTGGATCGTTCGCTTAACACCCAGCTAACCGTGATGTTCACCCTGCTCGCCCTGGTGCTCTTTGGCGGGGAGAGCATTCGCCACTTTGTGACGATCCTGCTCATTGGTATCTTCAGCGGTACCTACTCTTCGATCTTCAATGCTGCGCCCATTCTGGTCGTATGGGAAAACCGCGAATGGCGCAATTGGTTCCGCAGGCAAACAGTCGCAGGATAGCCGGGCAGAAAAGCACCATGCGGGACGGTTCCCCCGTCCCGCTTTTTATTAAGTCTGTACTTCACTCCGTGGTGAGTTTTTGCAGTAGACTCATAATTTCTTATCAGGAGCAGATATGAATCACAACACATCCAACCATCTAACCGAACGTGAGCAGCAAGTGCTTCGACTGGTCTGCAAGGGATGGACAAACAAAGAAATTGCCCAATCTCTTGGAGTAAAGCCAAGAACCGTTGAGCTCCACCTTAGCGAAATTTTCAAGAAACTCAATGTAACCTGCCGCACAGCCGCGGCGGTTGAGGCGCAGAAAAGGGGACTGCTCAATGAATGATTACGGCTTGATGCCCCATGCGCGTACTGCCCAATCTAAACTGGATAATCGAACGGTTTCACAGGAATCTATATTGATTAGAAAATCAGTTATTTCATCTCTATGTTCTACATCCGTGACAGAAATAATTACCCACTTTCCATCTGGGCTCCATGTATAAGAACCGATAAGCATTCGCCAAAATGATGCGATTAGATGTCTTTCCGAGCCATTCAGACTGGCAATGAATATGCCTGTTTGCTGTGTTCCAGTAACGGTATCTTCAAAGAGAACTTTTTTACCGTCTGGCGATGGAATAGCGGCGGTAATATAACTGCTCGAAAAAGAAAACAAATCTTTCGCTTCGCCGCTCTTGATATCTAAAATTTGCAGAAGCATTGGCTTGTTGTATCTCGCGCGAGATACAAGTAAATGTTGTCCATCCGGCAACCAGCCACTAAGCAAAGTTTCGCTATCCGTCCCACTTACTTTATACAAACCTGATCCATCTACATGGGAGATATAAATTCCATCATCGCTATCATAGGCGATCAAGTCAGTATTCCTCAACCACGAAATACGGTTAGATGGGCCTTTGCTCCAGGGATATTCTTTTGTTTCTCCGCCATACAGATTGGTTATATGAGCGCTATGTGTCTGCCAATCATAATAGATAATCATTGTTCCATCTGGCGAGAAGGTAACTGGTTGCCAGGGCAGTACATTTTGTTTTTCGCCGCCTTTCAAGTCAATGGTTGCTGTAAAAAGAGAATCCAGACCTGTGAATGTGTTATCAACAAGAAGCGTTCCTGATAAGTGGGCGGGAATCTCTGTTGAGAGCGATTCTCGATTTCTCCAATTTTCATTCAGGAAACAGGCGTCATGTAACTCGCTGTTTGCGGTAGAAGGTGATTTATCAATGACTGCGGGGTCAAAGCGATATTGCCAGTTTCCTTGCACAGAAAAAGAAACCGAATAGAAAGCAAATTGATGTTTTCCTTTTGGTAAAGCGTTTGCATATTTGAGCTGCGTGATGACCTGCCCATTTTGAAAAAAGGTAAAGAAACTATTGCCTGAAAAGGATTGTATGGATGTATCAAAAATCAACGCCCCCCTGAGATCTGAATCCCCCATCATTGTGAACTCCAGGAAAGGCTCACCATCCTTCATCAACGCCTTGACACTTAACAGGCGGACATTGCGGCCTGCAAGTTCAAAATCTTTGTTTAAAAACCATTCCTGTTTTTCTTGTGGGTTATCTCCAAAATCGACTTCAAAATTACGGCTGGATATTTGATCTTGAACAAGATGGAAAACTGCTGAGGGGATAGTCAGGGTTAACATCCCAGGCGCGCCTTTTTCGTGGGTGTAAAAACTGAAATCCAATCCCGTAGACGCGCTGCCGTTTATACCAAAATCCAAAGGCTCAACGGGGATTTGTTTGCCCGTTGAGTCCGTCAGGATCATTTTGGAAACATCAACGCTTTCCACCGTTCCATTGGTTGTATCGCTCTGATGCAAAGTCCCCTTCATGAAATAACGGTCTGAGAAAGTTACAATCTGGTCTACACTTACGCTAAGTTTCGGAAAATTCTCTGGATACGGAGAAGGCGAAGGTGCAGGATTTATACCTGGTATAACAGTCACAGCAGAAGAAGATCCAACAGCTTCCTCTTGACTGCCTGGCAAGTTTGTTTTTTTGAATGATAAAAGAGCAAGAAACAAAACAATTGCAACTATCGAGGTTACCCAAAATAACTTTCCAAAATGCACCTTCGTTGATTGAACATCTTTTTTCATTTTGACTTCCTTGCAAAAAGGTGATCTTTTCACCACAGAGACCACGGAGATCACAGAAACTAAAGATAATTTTATCTTTCATAAAAAAAATAGGGCTGTAAAATTTTTTCTTACATGCGCCTGATGGCCAAAAATTATCCTTTTATTCATAAACCTTACACGCTCTGTGTACTCTGTGTGCTCTGTGTGCTCTGTGGTGAGTTTTTGCAGTGGACTCAATTTTATAATGCGTTCAAAACCTCGTCTACTGTGGAAATCCACAGTAGCAAAGTCTATGTAGTACAAGTATAATGTAAGCACAACGTCATCCTAAGCTTTAAAGGAGAGATTATGGACAAATACGTAAGATTCTTTGTGATTTTTGCTTTATTCATTGCAGGGGTTTTGGTTCCCAGGAAAAATGTATACGCGGCCTCATGTACAGGCGGACAAAATTGTTGGG
>Ga0209162_1001280_pt1 | contig 25232 bp, 17 predicted proteins | sample YNPNPMetaG_FD_187121 | JGI IMG/M metagenome (GOLD analysis project Ga0209162, IMG submission 187121) | Anoxygenic and chlorotrophic microbial mat microbial communities from Yellowstone National Park, USA - YNP NP MetaG (SPAdes) (version 2) ...
GCCCACGGAGGAAGTGAGATCGGGATCGGTTCCCGAACAACTTGAAGACAAGGGTCTCGAAGCATCCTCTAATCTGCGATTCCTGCGCAGTCTTTCCAATATTGTACTCCAAAGGCCGCACTGTGGTAACCGCACTGCTCGGGGCCAGACAAGCAGATGCCGAGAAATTGATCAAACTCACAGTCCGAAAATCTTGCTAAATATGATCGACTTTCCACTATTGTTACAGCGGTATTCCTGCAACCAGCGCGGTCGTCACGAGCCGAGCGTTTGTTTGCGGCTCCGCCGAGCTGAGTTTTTCCCTTTGCGAATGCGGCAAACCAACTCTACTTTGTCCGCCGGTGACAGCGGAAATGTTCAAAGAAGAAATCGAAGAAGCGCTTCGGGTGTATGACAAGCACGTTGTTTGTCTTGAAAAGACACCCGAAGAATGCAGGCTTGCACTTGTTTCGCTCGTTCAGAAGGCCTTCGAAACATACAAAAACCGCCAGCCGGGCTACCGTCACGGCATCGCGCTGGACAAGCATATCACCGTTATTATCAGCCAGAGTGACGGTGATCGGCCCTTGTGCGGTATCTATTTCAACCTGCACAGTCCGTATCAGAAGAAAATGCGGAGCCAGACCGAGGCGCGGATTTGACGCTGTCTTGCAATGCGGCGGTTGGGGGGCTAATGCTTTGGCCGTGCGCGGTTCACAAACAGGATTGGTGTTCAACATCCAGAAATACTCGGTCAATGACGGCCCGGGTATCCGGACCACTGTTTTCCTGAAGGGCTGTCCTCTTCGTTGCGCATGGTGCCACAATCCAGAAGGCATCTCGGTATCGCAGGAGTTGATTTGGATCAAAACCCGTTGCACAAGCTGTGGAGTTTGCCGGAGTGTTTGCCCGGTTGCAGACCTCGTTCCGGGGCCGGGGCCGATCCCTGCCGGCCACGAAGAGTGCATCCTTTGTTTCAAGTGTCTCGGTGCATGTCCATCCGGCGCGCGTCAGATGGCCGGCCGGGAAATGACCGTGGACGAAGTGATGGAAGAGGTTGGGCGTGACCATTTGTTTTACGAGGATTCAGGCGGCGGAGTAACGTTCTCGGGGGGCGAACCGTTCCACCAGCACAGGTTCCTGATGGAATTGCTGGAGGCGGGTCGTAACAGGGGGTTGCACACTGCGGTTGACACATCCGGTTTTGTCCCGAAGGAAAGACTGATGGCTGCTTTGCCGCTGGTCGATCTGTTCCTTTACGATATCAAGATAATGGACGATGCGAAACATGTCCGGTACACGGGTGTTTCGAACGAATTGATTCTCGAGAACTTGCGGTTGTTGGACGACGCGGGAGCGCAAATCTGGCTGAGAATCCCGATAATTCCGGACGTAAATGACAGTCCCGCGGATGTCCAAGCCATGGTTCAACTCGCAGCGAACTTGAAGTCAGTTCAACAGATTAACCTTCTCCCTTACCATTCAATCGGCGCGCACAAATCACAGAACCTCGGGAAACGGCGGGAACCGTTCGTGTTTCGGGAAAGTGAACCGGGCAAACTGCGAGAGCTGATGCAGGCCTTTCAAGTAGTTGGTGTGCCAGTGCTGGTCGGTGGATGACGGTCGTTGCTGAACCAAAACCAGGTAATTCTTATCGTTTTCTTTTCCTTTCTTCGGCTAACCAAAAGAACCGACAAGTGATTTTTGGTGATAGCCGGAAAGAGCAGAAAGAGGCGAAAGGGTGAATGGCAGAAAAATGGATGGCAGAAAAATGGGGCGGTGAGAAATCGCTGGGCGCCTGGCAGCGCGTTGGACAAGCAGTCGCGCCGGGGGCGGGGCCGTCCCCGGGCGGTCAAGATCGGGGCCGCAAGAAAGTAAGAATACGGCGATCCCATTCTTTCGTATTATTTCGTTCTTTGCGGCTAACCGCACGAAGGCCAAGTGGTTTCTTGGTGATAGCCGGAAAGAGCAGAAAGAGGCGAAAGAGGGAATGGCAGAAAAATGGATGGCAGAAAAATGGGGTGGTGAGAGATTGCGGCGGTTGTCCAACCGCGTTCGAGAAGCAATCGCTGTCGGGAGCGCGCCCGTCATCGGGCGCATCAAGCTGACGACCGATGTTACACCGGTTTAGATAACGCAAAACCGGCGACCGAATGTTTGGCGGTTGCGGGCGGCCAGGAATTGTCACGCTCCAGACAAGTCTGGTATGTGCCCGTTTGCCTGTCAGGAGGACTCTTGCGTTGGGCACCGCACTGTTCCACACTGGACCGAAAAATGACAGGATCGACAGAGAATGTTCGAACACAGTTTTTTGAGTACGACAATCCGAAGCGACCGCTTAAGTTGCGTGTAGGACCGGTTTTGCCGCGGTTCACACTTGCCTATGAGATGTATGGCAAGATGAACTCGGACAAGTCGAACGTCATACTCGTGTATCACGCAATGACCGGCAGTCAACACGCAGCCGGGATCAACCCGCACGTCCCGGGTGTGAATGGGCGATGGACAAATGAAATGAAAGTGGGGTGGTGGAATGATTTCATCGGACCGGGCAAGGCGCTGGACACGCGGAAGTTCTGTGTGATTTGCGCAAACTATCTCGGGGGCTGCTATGGATCAACCGGGCCGGCTTCGATCAATCCAGCAACTGGCAGGCGATGGGGACCGTCATTTCCGGTTCTTCGGATGATCGATATTGTCAATTCTCAGATGCTTTTGCTGGATTGGCTGGGCGTGAAGCAGTTGCACGCGGTTGTCGGAGCCTCGATAGGCGGTTTCCTTTGTTTGCTCACAGCCACGAAATACCCTGACCGAGTGCGCATAGTGGTTCCGATTGGCAGCGGGGTGGAAACTACGGTGTACCAACGCATTTTGAACTTTGAACAGGTGACGGCTATCGAAGCGGATCCGAACTTCAAAGGCGGCGATTACTATGACGGTCCGAGGCCTGACATCGGCCTCGCACTGGCGCGGCGCATTGCGCACAAGACTTTCGTCTCGCTCGACGCCTTGAAAGAGCGCGCCAGAGACCAGGTCGTCAGCCACAAGCCGCCTCACGGTTGGTATGAAATGAACCACCCGATTGAGTCTTACATGCTGCATCAAGGAGAGAAATTCGTGAAACGGTTTGACGCGAACACGTATCTCAGGATCATTGATGCGTGGCAGTGGTTCGATTTGGTGGCTGAAGCGGGTGCGCGCGGGTACCTGTCGCTTTTTGCGAGGTGCAGGAAACAGGAGTTCCTTGTGTTCAGCATAGACTCTGACCTGTCGTTTGAACCGGTAGAACAGGCGAAGCTTGTCCAGTTGCTAAAGCGGGCCAGGGTCAATGTCATGTGGATCACAGTTCACTCTGACAAGGGACATGATTCCTTTCTGCTCGAACCCAAGCTTTTCACGCCGCATCTTGCGCAGGTTTTGGAGCGTTAAACAGGCGGCGGCAAAGCCACATCCATGTTTCAGCGAACACCCTGCGACGATTAATTGATGACCGTGGGCTGCTCACCGCATATGAAAAAGCTGGTTTCGTTGGCCGGGATGACTGCTCTTGGCGCGCTCTTGCTTATCCTGTTGCTGGCAATTGTCGCTCTGGCGCCCGTGGATTATTCCGCATGGACAGACAGCGTGCTGAGGCAGGAGCTGGATTCGGCATTGAAAGCAATTTGGATGCAAACGAACGTCGTCGCGGGACAATTGCGGGCGGGTTTTGGCCGGGCGAAACTGACGCCCTGTCTCGGTGCAACTGCCAACGATCCGGACCAAGGGCATTTTCAAGCGTTGCCCCTGGCGGGGTACGGCGCACGCAAAGGGCAACCTGCAACGGGTGTTCATGACGATCTTTGGGCAAAAGCTGTCGCGCTGGCCGTGAACGGTCGCACGGGTATCATGGTCAGTGCTGATGCGCTGATCATTCCGCGGGAAGTGGCCGAGATGGCCGTTGAAAGGTTAAAGGGGCGCGGCATCCAACGCAGCAATCTTTACTTCGGTGCCACGCATGCGCATTCGAGTATCGGCGGATGGGGCAGGGGACTGGTCTCGGAAGCCTTTGCGGGCAAGTTCGTACCGGAGTCGCGAGCATGGTTTGCACGGCAACTTGCTGCTGCTGCTGAAGCGGCACTCGGCGATTTAAGTCCGGCGCGCGCAGGCGCGGCTTTCTTTACAAGCACCAACCATGTAAGGAACAGGCTTGTGGGTGACGGCGGCACTGTCGATCCCGGCTTCAGAATCTTGAAGATTGTTCAGGACGATGGCGACCATGCAGTGATTGGCAGTTACAGTGCGCATGCCACTGTGTTACCAGCAAGCGTCATGGAATTCAGTGGCGATTACCCGGGTGCGTGGGCCGCCACGATGGAGAAGAACGGATGCGCGATCGCTTTGTTTTTCGCCGGCGGCGTTGGCAGCCATTCACCCCGTGCGGGCGGGCCGGGATGGGAAGGCGTCGAGCGGATGGGCGCCGAACTTGCCATGCTTACCGAGACGGCATTGAAACAGATCGAACTTACGAATCACCTTGCGTTTGGGCTGGTCACTCTGGATTTGCGTCTGCCTGAGCTTCAGGTGCGCGTCAGTGACAGAGTTCGGTTACGTCCGTGGCTTGCCGGCCTTCTCTTGCCGGTCGAGAAACAGACAATTGTCCAGGCATTGAGATTGGGTGAATCGACGTGGCTGTCAACACCATGCGATTTCAGCGGCGAGCTTGCGATGTCTCTTCCAATTCCACCGGAACGCAAGCGTTTTACAGCGGTAACAAGTTTTAATGGTGATTACGTTGGCTATGTGATCCCAAGCAGGTACTACCACATGGCCGGGTACGAGCCGCGAACAATGTCATTCTTCGGCCCGCAAATGCCAGATTACATGGCCGCTGCGCTGCAAGGTCTCTATGAGGCCGTTTGGCGATAGCCGAAGGAAGCGAAAAAAGACAAGAGAACACACAGCAGCGCAGCCGCAGCCAACGAGGGCGTTTTTCTCACTGCGATCGTTCGGTTGCGGCTGCGCCGCGCTGAGCTATTTCCCCATGAGGTGTTCGAGGACCAACTGATCAAGTGCGGCGTAATTGCGGTCTGCAATGAGTTTTTGCGCTTCGGCCTCGGGGAATGTGCGGGCTTTTTCGACGAGCCTGAGGAACGTGCGCCGGCTGTTCTCGAGGTGCAATGTCCAGTGCTCAACCTTTGTTGTCCTGAACGGGTGGACGTCAAAGGCAACGTACTCGCCTTTCTTGCCGTATCCATTGCGTTCGAGGGCGCGGACCTGGTTGAACGCGACGCGCAGATTGACGCTTCCGAAAGGTTTGTCCTGATCGAACTTCAGCCCGTTTTGGTCGTTGAGATGAATTGACCACAGCTTGCCAAAGGCGCATGCGAAATCGATTTCGTCCGCAGGATCGAGTCCGGCGAGGATGGCGTGTGCCGTTTCGATGAGGCAGCCGACGCGTTTTGGATCGGACGTCAGGTTCGCCAGAGCCAATGCATGACCGATCGTTGGGATGTAAGCCACGTCCATCGGTTCATTTGGTTTTGGTTCGATGGCGATGCGTATCCGCGGATCGTGTTCGAGCATCTTGTTGATTGCGGTTACGAGCATGTCGATGCATTTGCGGGCGTTTTTGCTTTCGCGAATGTATGACCCTTCGCGCGCGAGCCAGAGAACGATCACCTTGCTGCCGAGAATGTTTGCGATGTCAATGCAACGCAGCGAACGCGTGATTGCGTATTGACGGCATTTGGGGTCGTTGCTTGTGTAAGCACCGTCGATTGTCTGCGGGGCGAACCAGAGTCTGGGCGCGACAATTTCTGCTGCGACACCGGCGTCGTCGAGCTTGCGTCGCAGCTCTTTGGCTTCGGCGCGGATCTGGGCATCGGATTTCTCATCGATATTTGGCACCGCGTCGTCGTCGTGAAACATCATGGCGTCAAACCCGAGCTCGGCCAATTTGGCAAGTTTCCAATCGAAGGTTTGTGGCGGACGTGTTGGTGGGCCGTAAGGGTCCTGCCCTTCGCTGATATTCCATGGTCCGAAACAGAACTTGTAAGTATGAGATGTTGCCATAAGCGTATCGATGCGTTTTCCGGGAATGTAACCGACATGCTTTTGGAATGGAAGCTTGTTGTTTGAGCTTGCTGCAAAGGTTCGGCTGTGGTATTCTGGCGGTGATATGAGCCTGAGGACAAAATGCACTTTGTTGCTCTGTCTGACAGGGCTGGTTTTCACGTCCTCGACAACCGAGGCGCAGATTATCATTGTTCCTAGAAGCGCAAGGGTTCAGCCGCGGCGTATGTACGGGCAGTACATGTCGCCCCGCCAATACATGCGGCGGCTCGGGCCAAACATGCCGCAGCCAACACCTCCGCCCCGGCCCCCTGCACCTGCTCAAACTCCAGCTCAAGCTGGCAACCCCACGGGGAGCCAGAACAGTCCCGCCGTTGCGCCGCAACCTGTTCCACCCCCTCTGGCCGCTCCGAAGATTGACCCGGAAAAGGAACGGCAGCGAAAAGAAGCTGCGCTCAAGAATGCGATCGAGTTTCTGAAAAAGCGCGCAGAAGCAGGATCACCCTCCGCACAGTACGAGCTGGGAAAGCGTTACATGACCGGTGACGGCGTCGAGAAGGACCTTGCACTGGCCCGTAAATGGCTTGAAGCCTCGGCAAAGCAGGGCGACGAAAACGCCAAACTCAAGTTGTCAGAGTTGGACAAGCTTGAAGGCGGCCAATAGCAGCCCGTCAAACCGAGCAGGGCAGGGGACCGGCGCGAAGCTTGGGGTTACTTGCGAGCTTGGACCTGAGTTGCCAGTGGCGCCAAGCATGCGGACAGGCACGCCGTTTGGGTGACCGGGGTTTCGACACGGACCTGCGCAAGCATCTGCCGGGCGGTCGAGACCGGCTGCGGGCTTGCCGTCCTGCTGTGAGGAGAAACACAACAATCAAGGTTGTTGTGATGAGACTGCTCAGCGCGGCGCAGCCGCAGCCGAATGATTTGGGCGAGGTAAAGGCGTTCCTTCCAAGCTGGGCGCTCTGTCGCGCCGCGCTGAAAGGGGCGACTTCGTCGCCCGCAGGGGAGATGCGAGTGGGATCAGCGGACGAACAGTTCGAAGGCAAAAGCCTCGAACCACACGCTGATCTGCGATTTCAGCGCGGATTGTCGAATATTACACTCCAAAGGCCGCACTGTCTGTGACCACACTGCCCGCTGCCAAAGAAGCAGATCCTGAAAAACTGAGCAAACTCGCAGCCTGAAAATCTTCGCTAACATGATCGATTCCTCACTATAATTGTTCAGCGCGGCGCAGCCGCAGCCGAATGATCTAGGCGAGGTATAGGCGTTCCTTCCAAGCTGGGCGCTCTGTCGCGCCGCGCTGAGGAAGACCTTGGTTGCAAACACTTTCTGCCGCGTGATTGAAAGACAGCCGAATTGTTTTGCATCTGAAGGGCAGTATGTATAGAAGGACAGCCGTTTTGTACTGGAGCCGGATTGCGGTTCTGAAGACGGCTTCGGTTTGAACCGACGGTTGCAACAGCAAGACGCACCTGAGACAGCGTGGCGCAGCCACGGTCGAATGACCACGGCGAGACGAAAGCGGTCTGGAGGTTCGATGTTCCGCTGTGCTGGAATGGCGCGGGGCGACTTCGGTCGCCTGCGACGAAGACAGTGTTTGGTCAGAAACGCAGCGATTGAAGGCAAAAGTCCGGTTCGATGAGAGAGTTCGCAGTAACTGCGAATATTTTCCGAAATAACATTAGACAACAATGCCCAGACGAAATGACATCCACAAGGTCCTGATCATAGGCTCGGGACCAATCGTGATCGGCCAGGCCTGCGAGTTTGACTATTCGGGGACGCAAGCGTGCAAAGCCCTGCGGAGCCTCGGGTATGAGATTGTCCTGGTGAACTCGAATCCGGCGACCATCATGACGGACCCGGGGATGGCGGATGCGACATACATCGAGCCGCTGACGGTGCAATCGCTGACACAGATCATCGAGAAAGAACGGCCCGACGCGTTGTTGCCGAACCTTGGGGGGCAGACCGGATTGAATCTGTCGGCTCAACTGTCGCGCGCCGGGGTGTTGGCAAAGTATGGCGTGCGCATTATCGGGGTGGAAGCTGACGCAATCGAAAAGGGCGAAGACCGGATAGTGTTCAAGGAGACAATGCGGCGGTTGGGGATCGAAATGCCGCGGAGCGCACCGGCATTCAGCGTTGAGGAAGCCGAAAAAGTTGCGAGCCAGCTTGGATACCCGGTTGTGATTCGGCCAGCCTACACATTGGGTGGGACGGGCGGCGGACACGTTTACAACGTTGAAGAACTGCGCGCGGTGGCGAGCCGCGGTCTGGCTGCGAGCATGGTCGGCCAGATACTGGTTGAGGAATCTGTTCTTGGGTGGGAGGAACTCGAACTTGAAGTTGTGCGGGATGCCAAGAACCAGATGATCACGGTTTGCTTTATTGAGAACGTGGACGCGATGGGCGTGCACACTGGTGATTCGTACTGTGTGGCGCCGATGCTGACGATCGACCCCAAACTGCAGGCGAAACTGCAGGAGTATTCATATCGCATTGTCGAGTCGATTGGCGTGATTGGTGGCACGAACATTCAATTCGCGCACGATCCGAAAACAGGCCGGGTGGTTGTTATCGAGATCAACCCGCGCACGTCGCGTTCTTCGGCTTTGGCGTCCAAGGCAACGGGTTTTCCGATTGCGTTGATCTCGGCCAAGCTGGCCGGCGGGTTGACGTTGGACGAGATTCCGTACTGGCGGGACGGAACGTTGGACAAGTACACGCCCTCGGGTGATTACGTGGTGGTGAAGTTTTCGCGGTTCGCCTTCGAGAAGTTCAGAGGCGCCAAAGACGTGCTTGGAACGCAGATGAAAGCCGTTGGCGAAGTGATGAGCATCGGAAAGACCTACAAGGAAGCGTTCCAGAAGGCAATCAGGTCGCTCGAGAACGGGCGGTACGGTCTCGGTTTTGCCAAGGACTTCAATCGCCGATCTCTTGAGGAACTTCTTCGGGCGCTTAATGAGCCGAGCAGTGAACGTCAATGGTTGATGTACGAAGCGCTGCGGAAGGGTGCGACAGTCGAGGATTTGTATGCGCGCACGTATATCAAGCCGTGGTTCATTCAGCAGATGAAGGAGTTGGTCGAGCTCGAGGAGCGCATTTTGCAGTTCAAGGGCAGGGAACTGCCGGATGATCTGCTCATCCAGGCCAAGAAAGACGGCTTTTCGGACAAGTACCTGTCGCAACTTCTCAATGTTCCGGAATCGGCTTTGCGGGGGCGGCGGCTGGCGTTGAACCTGCATCAGCGTTGGGATGCGGTGCCGGTCAGCGGTGTCGAAAATGCGGCATATTATTACTCTACCTACAATGGTCCGGACCGCGTGCCGGTCAGTGACAGGCCCAAGGTGATGGTTCTCGGCGGCGGGCCGAATCGGATCGGGCAGGGGATCGAGTTTGACTATTGCTGTGTGCATGCGGCGTTTGCCCTGCGCGAAGCCGGTTACGAGACGATAATGGTGAACTGCAATCCTGAAACTGTTTCGACCGACTACGACACGTCCGACAAGCTCTATTTCGAGCCGCTGACAGTCGAAGATGTTCTGAGCATTTATCAGAAGGAAAAGCCGATTGGCGTTGTGGTGCAATTCGGCGGTCAGACCCCGCTGAATATCGCAAAGGAGCTCGAAGCGGCGGGCGTGCGGGTCTTGGGGACTTCGCCCGACACGATTGATCTGGCTGAGGACCGGGATCGATTCCGCAAGATGATGGACAAGATGGGGATTCCGATGCCGACTTCAGGTATGGCATCCAATTTCGAGGAAGCCAAAGCCGTCGCTGAGCGGATCGGATACCCGCTCATGGTTAGACCGTCATTTGTCCTTGGCGGACGCGCCATGGAAATTGTCTATGACGAGGAGATGCTCAAGGAGTACGTTGCCAGGGCGGTTGACGTCTCGCCGGAGCGACCGATATTGATCGACCGGTTTCTCGAGGATGCGATTGAGGCCGAAGCTGATGCACTGGCTGACGGTGAGGACGCATTTGTGCCGGCGATAATGGAACACATTGAACTTGCGGGCATTCATTCGGGTGATTCTGCGTGTGTGATACCGCCGGTGACGCTGCCCCAGCGGCATATTGATACCATCGAGGCGTACACACTCCGGATCGGGCGTGAGCTGGGGGTCTGCGGAGTGATGAATATTCAGTATGCAATTTGCAAGGACAAGGTGTATGTGCTCGAGGCCAACCCGCGCGCTTCCCGGACAGTGCCGCTGGTTTCGAAAGTCTGCGCAATTCAAATGGCGCGGATAGCGACCAAATTGATGCTTGGGGCGAAGATTCGCGACCTTGGCCTTGTGCGGCGACCGATACCGCATGTTGGTGTGAAAGAGGTTGTTTTGCCGTTCAACATGTTCCCGGAGGTGGACCCGGTTCTCGGACCTGAAATGCGATCAACTGGTGAAGTGCTCGGGTTGGCCCCGTCATTTGGCCTTGCATACTTCAAGGCGGAGGAAGCTGCCGGTCCGCCGCTGCCGTTGCACGGCACGGTGTTCATCTCTGTGGCTGACAGAGACAAGCCGGGAGTTGTGGGGGTTGCGCGTCGGTTCCTCGAGATGGGGTTCAAGATCAAAGCGACCGTGGGTACCATGGCGATGTTGCAGCAGCACGGGATAGCCTGCGAGCGGAGCTACAAGTTCCATGAACCGCAACGACCGAACGTCGTTGATGAGATCAAGAGTCATGCGATTGATCTTGTGATCAACACGCCGAGTGGGAAGGCAGGTGCAACCGACGACGCCTACATCAGGCAGGCTGTGATCAAGTACAAGGTGCCGTATGTTACGACCATTGCGGCGGCCAATGCCGCGGCGGTTGGCATAGCAGCAGCGCGCGGCGGCCATTCAACCGTGAAATCGCTGCAAGCGTATCACAAGGATATTACCGGCTGAGGATTGTTTGTGCTGGCGCATTGCACACGGCGTCAGCACAACAGATTGCGAATGCGCCGGAACTCCTCAGAGCGGCGCAGCCGCAGCCGAATGATCGCTAATCTGCGATTTCCGCGCAGATTATCCAATATTATGTTCCAAAGGCCGCACTGTTGTGACCGCACTGCTCGCTGCCAGAGAAGCAGATACTGACAAATTGAGCAAACTCGCAGTCTGAGAATCTTGGCAAATATGATCGATTTGTGAGGATAACCATGTGGGTGTTCTGTTGTGCCTTGCGCAGCTGATTAGTTGTGCGTATGCTTTCAGCGTTATTGAAACAGCAAATGAACAGCGAAATGACCCAATCTTTCCAGGATCATTGTAATACTATCCTGGAAAATCTGCGCGGAAATTGCAGATTAGCGGATCGTTCGAGACTTTTGGGCGCAGACTGTTCAACCACTGATTCGAACCTCATCTGCGCCGTGGGCGACAAAGTCGCCCCGGGCGGCGCGGCGCGGCAGAGCGGCGAGCCTGCACCAACGCCTTTATCTCGCCGCGATAATTCGGTTGCGGCTGCGTCGCGCTGCGAGGACTCCGGGATTGCCTGGCGGGCCGCGGAAGAGGCGGGCATAGACATTTGCCTGCTTGAACAGAGTCTTGATTTGACGCCATGGGAGCGGCTGAAGGAAAACCAACGCGCCCTGCGGCTTCTTATGACTCTCGAAAAGGCAGGAAAACAACTCCGTGAACGACCTGCTGGACCTTCTTGAAAGGCTGATCCGACATCGTGTTGAATTTGTGCTCGTTGGCGGCCAAGCTGCCATCGTGCACGGTGCCACTTTGGTCACACGGGACCTGGACATATGCATGGAGTTCACGCCGGATAACCTCGCCCGGCTCGAGTCGGCGCTCGCTGACCTTCACCCGGTACATCGAATGACACCCCGGAAAATCGCATTTCGACTCGCAGACATCGATCAGCGTTCGATCAAGAATCTGTACCTGCAGACCGACTACGGCGTTTTGGATTGTCTAAGCGAAATAGCAGGCGTGGGAAAGTTCGTCACGGTGGCCGAGCGCAGCGTGGCGATCGATCTGCCGATTGGCCGCTGCCGGGTACTGTCCCTCTCGGCTCTCATCGATGCCAAGACAGCCATGAATCGAATTCAAGACAAACTTGCTTTGATACAACTCAAGGCCATCCTGGACAAGACCCGATCAGAGAGCCCTGAAAGATGACCAAATGGTCCTGTCCAGAAATCTCCGGCCCAGTATATCGTGCCAGGCTCCCAAACTTTGTGATATTTCGATGCTCTTGTCCCACAGGGATTCATTCATCCCAACCTCATTTCCCCTGTGGGCGACGAAGCCGCTTTGGTCAGCGCGGTGCGACAGAGGGCCGGTCTTGCAACGAACGCCTTTGTCCCACCGCGATCATTCGGTTGCGGCTGCGCCGCGCTGGGAAATATCCGGGTTCAGCGTGCGGAGCGCAGAGTAGCGAAATGGTTTCTTGACCGCGGTGACAAAGGACAGCAATTTCAGTCTTGCTAAAACCGGACTGCGAGTCTGTGACAGCCGAGTTGTTTGATGCTGTGGCACAAACGCCCGCGTGGCATGCCCTTGCTGCAAGCGTGGCGAAGGGGGGCGTGTTGTCGTGCGCGGGCGTCGCGGAACACGCTCAACCGTTCGCCGTTGCACTTCTACGTCGGCTGTTGCCGGACAGGATGATTTTGGTGGTGACCGAAGACCCTGCCGCTCAAGAGAGATTTTACCACGATCTTACGACATGGCTTATCCCTGGTCCCGAAGGGACGCGGGGTCGGCATGCCGATCAGGGTTCGCTGCAGGCCACCGCTGCTGTACCCGGCATGTTTTGTTATCCTGAATGGGAAGTGGCGCCAAACGAATCGCGTTTGCCGACGGCGGATACATTAAGTGACAGGCTCAAGACGTTGATGGCGCTCGGCGTGGCGAGGCCGGCGAGGCCGCAGCCGCCGCTGGTCATAGCAACGGCAACGGCTATCATCGAACGCACCTTCAGTCCGGAGGAACTCGCATCGCGCTGCCGTGTTCTGCGGCGCGGCGATGACATTGATCCGCTGGATTTGATCGAGTGGCTCGAGGAGCAGGCATACGAGCCCGAGGCTCAGGTGACGCAAAAGGGCGAGCTGGCAATGCGGGGCGGCATTGTCGATGTGTTTCCGCTTGCGAGTGATTGGCCGGTGCGAATCGAGTTTTTCGGGAACACAATTGATTCGATCCGGTTTTTTGATCCGCAGACGCAAATCTCGCGCGAGCGAGCCGATGAGGTGTGGATCAGCCCCGGGGGTGAACTGGGGATTCTGCGGCGACTGGTGGCCGGGCAGAAAAACGCAGACATCGGGCCTGAGGGTTTGGAGCATGTGGATGGCGGTGGAACCGGGAGCACGGGGAATCGAGTTGCGGCATCTGAAGGGTCCGGCGGGCCTGCGGGTGCGCGCGTTGGGACGTTGGCGGCGTATTTGGCCGCTGGCAGCATTGTCATCCTGTGTGAACCTCAGCGATTGGTTGACCGAATACGCGGCGGGCCAACTGCGAATGCGACCAACCCTTTGATTGCTGATTGGGATGCGGTCATGGCCGAGTTAGGTTTGCGTGGTATTGTGCGGCTCGAGTTTTCGCAAACCGGGTCGTTTGGCGAGCCGGCGCTGGATTTGGGGCTCGAAAGCATCGAAGTGTTCCGCCCGGACACAGATCGTCAACCGGACCCGGTGTTGGCCGAGGCGCAGCACCGTGAGTTCCTCTCACAAATTCACAGGTGGCTGCGGCAGGGTCATGCTGTTCACGCATTCTTCAACAACCCGGGTGAGCAGCAACAGTTCGTTGAAATGTGGCGTGATGCGGGCTTTGACCGGGGCGCGAACACGGGTTCAGAGCAGTCAATGGTGGCGGTTGGTTCGGGTTTGGCGGAAGCGGGTTTGCGTCTCCACGCCGGTTCTCTAGGCGGGGGGTTTGCGTGCAGCGAGGGTCATGTTGTTGTGGTAACGGATGGTGAGGTGTTCGGTCGGTACAAGGTTCATCGTCCGCGTCGGCTCAAGACGCGCGCGGTTACGTCGGGCAGCCGGATGATTGAAACGAGCGTTTCAGACCTCGAAGAGGGCGATTACGTTGTCCATGTTCAGCACGGGATAGGCCGGTTTGTCGGGCTGGAAAGAATCAGCTCGTGGTCATCGGTGAACCACTTGGCTGACCGGGTTGCGGGGGAGGAATGTCTGGTGATCGAGTACGCGGCGCGCAGAGAAGGCGAACCGCCGCCGCGTCTGCACGTTCCGGTGTCCCAGATTCATCTTGTGACGAAATACATTGGGGCGGGCAAGGGACGGCCTCCGCTCAACAAGCTTGGGGGAACACGCTGGCGCAGAGCCAAAGATGCAGCAATGAACGCTGCGCGCGATTTGGCTGCGGACCTGCTTGCCGTTCAGGCGGCGCGCGCTTCGCAACCCGGCTTTGCGTATCCTGCCGATTGTCCGTGGCAACGCGATTTTGAGAACGCGTTTCCATTCGAGGAAACGCCGGACCAGTTGCGCGCAATTGATGAAACGAAGCAGGACATGTGCACGCCCCGGCCCATGGACAGATTGATTTGCGGTGATGCCGGGTTCGGGAAGACCGAAGTTGCGATTCGGGCTGCGTTCAAGGCTGTCTTGGCGGGGAAACAGGTTGCCGTTCTGGTGCCGACAACAGTTCTTGCCCACCAGCATTTCAACACCTTCAGTTCGCGGATGTCCGGTTATCCGGTTCGAATCGAGCTGCTCTCGCGGTTTCGCAGTCGCGCCGAACAGCAGCGCGTATTACGCGACCTTGCCGCCGGAAGCGTGGACATTGTGATCGGAACGCATCGTCTTCTGCAGCGCGACGTTGTTTTCAAGGATCTCGGGCTTGTGGTGATTGACGAGGAACAACGGTTTGGCGTTACCCACAAGGAACGGCTCAAACAACTCAGGCATTTGGTTGATGTGCTCACGCTCACGGCAACGCCGATCCCGCGCACGCTTTATCTGGCGCTTGCGGGCGTGCGCGACATGAGCAGCATCGAAACCCCGCCACAGGACCGGCTGCCGGTCGAGACGATTGTGGCGCCATACAGTGACAAACTGGTTCGCGACGCCATCGTTCGCGAAATGCGGCGGGGCGGCCAGGTGTTCTATCTTCACAATCGAATCCAGGACATCGAGTCGGTCGCGCTGAGACTTCGGATGCTTGTGCCCGAGGCGAAGATCGGTGTCGGCCACGGCCAAATGAGCAGCGCACAGTTGGAACGGACAATGACGCGGTTTGTCAGTGGCGAGATCGACGTTTTGCTTTCCACGACAATTGTCGAAAGCGGCATCGACATCCCGAACGCCAACACGATCATTATAGATCGCGCCGACCGATTCGGTCTGAGTGATTTGTACCAACTGCGGGGGCGTGTGGGGCGTTACAAGCACCAGGCGTACGCTTACCTGTTGATTCCGCGCCATGCCGCCCTGCTCGAAGATGCCCGCAAACGGATCGCAGCAATCAAGCAATTCACCAAGCCCGGCAGCGGGTTCAAGATTGCCATGCGCGATCTCGAGATTCGCGGGGCAGGTAACATTCTCGGGCCTGAACAAAGCGGCCACATCACCGCCGTCGGATTCGAGTTGTACTGTCAGTTGCTCAAACAAAGCATCGCCGCCCTCAAGGGCGAGCAGCCGGCCCACCGAATCGATGTTAACCTCCGACTCGACTTTCTCGATGCAGCGCCGTCGGCGGCGTCTCCGGTTGCGGCGAAAAGACGGCGCAGCGCCCGGCAGGACGAATTCGAGATTCCACCCGATCTCGGAGTTGAAGTGCCGCGTGACACTGCTGTTTGGATCGAACGTTATGAGACTGTGCCAGACCTTGGCGATGATGAACCTTCAGTTCTCGTGCGCCGTGCGGCGGCAACGTTGCCGCTGAGCTATGTCTCGGAACCCAAACACCGGCTCGAGTTTTACCGGAAGCTCGCTCAGGCAACGACGGAAGCCGAAATTGATGCACTCCGCGCCGAGCTGAGAGACAGATTCGGGCCATTGCCGCCCGCATGCGATCTTTTGCTTCTTTCAGCCGCGCTCAAGCCTCTGGCCGCAAAGGCCGGCGTTTCATCCGTCGAAACGCGAGGTGACCGTCTGATGTTGCTGCGTGGAAATGATTACATCATGATCGACGGGCGTTTTCCGCGTTTGACGCGGCGCAGCCCAAAAGCGCGTTTGAACGAAATAAGGAAATACCTGATCTCCATTGCCAGGAGTAGCGCAGATAACCTGACGGCATATGGCGAAAAGCAGACCTCGCCTTTCGCCGTCGGCAAATCCGGACAAAAAACCATCGCTTCAAAACGCAACCGCCGGAATCAAGACTAACAGATCCGGACTAACAGAGCCGTACAGTTTTCACCCTGCACCTGGAAAGCCATGTCAACAGAAGACACAAAAGCACCGAAAACCAGGGCCGATCCGGCTCGAATGCATGTTCTCGTCGAAGAATTCCTCCAGCACGTGCGCCACGAGCGGGGGCAGTCCGAGCACACACAACGCACATACGCGGCGCAACTGAACAGGTTTGTTGATTGGGCTGCGGCGCAAGGAATTGACAACTGGCACTCGGTCGAATTGAAGCATTTGATGGCGTTCCTCCAACATGAACGCGAACGCGCTCTCGCCAGAAAATCAGGAGAAGGCGATTCACAGCGGCGGTTGAGTTCCGAAAGCCTGTACCTTGCGATTGCCGCCCTGCGTGCTTTCTACAAGTATTGCGAATCGGAGAAGCTGTTGCCCGTGGACGTGGCTGAGCAACTGAGCCTGCCACGGCGTTGGAAACGACTCCCAAAGTCCCTGTCGAAAGACGAGATCGAGCAGTTGCTCGCTCCGTTGCCTTCTGAGGAACCCCGGGACTTGTGTGACCAGGCCGTTCTGGAACTGGCGTACGCATCCGGTTTGCGCCTTGCCGAACTGAGACGCCTTCGGCTTGAACAACTGCATCTGGATGCGGGTTTTGTAACAGTAATCGGCAAGGGCAACAAAGAGCGTGTTGTGCCGGTGGGCAGACCGGCGATCGCCGCGCTGCAAAGGTATCTCGAGTGCGGTCGGCCACAGCTTGTCAAGCCGCGTTCGCCTGCGAATGTTTTCCTGACCAAACGGGGTACGCCATTTGCCGCGGTTACAATGTGGCTGCGAATCAAGAAACGAGCGAAGCGCGCAGGCATCAAGAAAAACATTACTCCGCACATGCTTCGACACAGTTTCGCCACGCACCTGCTTGAACACGGGGCCGATTTGCGCGTGATACAAGAGCTGCTCGGTCATGCGAACATTGGCACCACCGAGATTTACACGCATGTGGGCGGCCAACGGCTGCGGCACGTCCATGAACAATACCATCCACGAAGCTCTGTGTGACCGTCGCAGGGTAGGGCGCGGTGTTCGGAGAGGGGAAACGCTCAACGTTCAACGCTCAACGTTCAACGCTCAACGCTCAACGCTCAACGTTCAACGCTCAACGTGCAACGTTCAATCTCGCGGCGGCTGATTGGTTGCGGGGCCGGTTCGGCGGGTGAGATCGGCTCGCATGCAAAATAATTTGAAAATCATGCCAAACGACCTGCAGAATACCTATGTCCAATTGATCCGTATGAACAGGTTGTCATCTGGTTTGATGGCAGTGCGGAGCCGGAATTGCAGCCCACGGTTTGCCGGCATCGCAATGCTGTGGTTTTGCGCCATGACAGCATTTGGCGGGCAGCTAACGGCTGTGATCGAGCCGGATGAGATTCTCATGGGCGAGAGCGCGCGGCTGACGTTGAATTTCGAGAATGTACGACCGACCGAGCTGCCTGCAATTCCCGAAATCCCGAATTTGCAGATTAGCTATGTTGGCTCAGGCCAGACCTTTCAGTTCGTCAATGGACGGCAGACCACGATAGTGTCGCTGAACTATGTCATAGTACCCGGCCAACCCGGTGAATACACGATACCGACCATTCGGGCAAAGGTTGGAAATGAGACGTTATCGTCTTCGCCGGTAAAACTGAAGGTTTTGAAGGAAGGCGATTCCGGCGGTGACACAGAAGCGCGTGGGAGGCTGGCGTTCATGAAGCTGGTGCCGGCAAAGACGAATGTATATGTGGGAGAAGTGCTTCCTCTGGAGATACAACTTTACCATGCTGTGCCGGCCCAGGATCTGCAGCTTCAGCCATTTAGCGGCGAGGGGTTCACTTTCGGAAAGAACAGAGAATTGCCGCAGCGACGCGTGCGCATCGGCAACACAACGTATTTTTTGCGTCAGGTCCAGAGCACGGCGATCGCGAACAAGATCGGCGATCTGACCCTGGGCGAAGTTGAATGCACGGGACGACTCGAGGTTCCGATTGTGCGACGACGGACTGGTGGTGTTTTCGATGAGTTTTTCAATGACCCGTTTTTTGGTCCGCGGTACGAGCTTCGTGCGATGAAAATCAAGAGTGATCCGGTGGCTGTTCGTGCAATGCCGATTCCCAGCGACGGGCGCCCGCCGAGTTTCACGGGTGCAGTTGGGCAATTCACCATGACCGTTGCGGCCAGCCCGACCAATGTCGCCGTCGGTGAACCGATCCGCGTAAAGTTGCGGATAGAAGGTAAAGGCGCTCTGGAAAACATCAACCCGCCTTCACTCGAGTCGTGGGCCGATTTCACAACGTATCCGCCTGTGAGCGAAGTCGAGAGCACGGACCCTCTGGGCGTTGAAGGTGCGCGTGTGTTTCAGTACGACGTTGTGCCTCAGAAACTTTCGATTCGCGCTTTGCCGGAGATTGAGTTCAGTTACTTTGATCCGGACGATCGCACATACCATGTACTGAAGCATGCGGCGGTCCCGATTGTTGTGCGGCCGGTCAGGTCCGGTCAGACGCTCGCGGCTGCCGCTGACGGCGCCAATCAGACCGAGCCGGGTCGGGACATAGTGCACTTGAAAGCCCGGATTGGGGTTTGCAGCCTGATTGGGCCGCCACTGATACTCAGGCCATGGTTCATGGCGGTTCAGGCCGCGCCGCTTATTCTGTGGCTGGGCGCTTACGGTTGGAGAAAGCGTAGGGAACATCTGGCACGCAATCCGCATCTTGTTCGCCGACAGGAGGTCAGCCGCGCGGTGCGCCGCGGTCTCAGGCAGCTTTCGCGGTTTGCAAGCGAGGGGGACAGCGAGCAATTCTTTGCGCTTGCATTTCGTCTTTTGCAGGAACAGATCGGTGAGAGACTTGGCTTGCCGGCGGCGGCCATAACAGATGCCGTGGTCGAGGAACAACTCAAACCGCGCGGTGCGCCTCCTGAGTTGCTGGATTCGCTTACCGAGCTTTTTCATGCCTGCAATCAACATCGGTATGCGCCTTCAGCGTCGAGTGCGGACCTCGAGGGGCTGTTGGCCAAAATGCATGCGGCTTTGAAGCAGGTTCATTCCCTCAAGCTGACATCGAATTGACCTGGCATGCGCTTTTTCATCAGTAGAAAATCGGTGAGCAAACCCATGCTTTGGGGGTGTTTGGATGCTGTGGGCGCAGGCATTTTGGCGTGCAGGGTCCATTGCTTGCATGCATTGCTGCTGGTGTTTCTGTGCTGTTTGGGTTCCGTGCCGGCAACCGCCGCGGCAGCGCAAACAGAGTCGGCGTTGGCAGCCTTTGAAGAGGCGAATCGCCTCTATGAACAAGCAAAATATGAAGAAGCGGCGGCTGCGTATCTGAAGATTCTGGACAGCGGGGTGGTGTCGCCGGCGGTTTATTTCAACCTTGGCAATGCATATGTCAAGTCGGGGCAACTTGGGATGGCGATTGTCAGTTACAGAAAAGCCCAACAACTTGCGCCGCGTGATCCTGACATTAGGGCGAATTTGCAATTTGTGCGCGCGACAGTCGGCGGTGGCACGGCGCCGGCGCAGCCTTTCTGGCGGCGATTGGTTACAAGGTTTAATTTGGACGAGTGGGCAATTTTGACAGCGGGTGCGTTGTGGTTGTTTGGGGGGCTGCAAGCTCTGCGGCAATTGGTTCAATCTCCATTTTTCGAGAGGCGGCTGTTAACGATCGTGCCCTTGTTGCTGGTTTTGTTTTGTTTGGTGGGGTTGGGTTGTGCATGGCATTTGGCTGCGGAGCCGTGTGCCGTGGTTGTCAAACCCGACACTGTTTTGCACCATGGACCGTTGGAAGAATCGCCACGCGTGCAGGTGTTGCAGGATGGCCAGGAATTAGTCGTGGTGGACAAGAAAGACGATTGGGTACAGGTGGAGGGAGCTGCGCGTGGGATTGGCTGGTTGCACAGAAGCAACGTTGCTTTGATGCCTTGACCTTCAGAGCTTGGACCTTAAACTCTCGCATGACCACAGCGGCGTCGGATGGTCCGGCGACCTTGGGTTGAAGACTCAACACATCAAAACCAAAACGCACATGATAGCTCGATACATCGGATTGGGATTACTGGTTGGCGCAACGTTGTTCGGCGCTTGCGCACAAGGGAACCTCGCGGAACTGGTCGATGAAGCCAACGCTTCGTGGATGCTCGGGAAATGGGAGGCAGAAATTGATTCTGGCAAGATAACACTCGAGTTTTCCTGGGACCTTGACAAGCATGTTGTGGTGCTGCACGGGAAAACCCCTGAGATGGAATTCAAGGGATACACCGCGCGTGAACCGGGCTCGATGACGGAGGTGAATTACTACGGGTTCGACAACCGTGGTTCGCTCTCCAAAGGTTCGTGGACGCTCGAAGGCGGCGAGCTTGTGCTGCGAGTTGAAACTCGTTCTGCAACGCGAAACATGAAGCTCGGCGTTGTGTTTGGCGGTAGCGCAAGCGAAGGATTGACTCTGCGCCTCCATGGGTTGGACAGCTCAGACTCTCTTGTCACTCCTGCCCGTGCCGAGGTGAAATTCAAGAAGGTGAAGTAAGTCAGCGTTGTGCATCGGCGCGGCACAGCCGCAACCTGATGGTCCCGGCGTGCTGAAGGCGTTCGTTTCAATATCAGCGCTGTGTCGCGCCGCGCTGAAGGGGGTGACTTCGTTGCCCACGATGGAAGATGCGAGTAAGGCCAGCGGAGAAAAAGTCCGAAGACAAATCTCGAACGCCCCGGTAATCTGCGGTTTCCACGCCGATTAACCGGTATAATAGTCAGAAGGCCGCCCTGTGGTGACGGCACTACTCGCAGCCAGAAAAGCAGATACCGACAACTCGAGCAAACTCGGGTTGTTTAGGACAGACAATCTGGCGAGGTTTGCGGGTTAGCCGCCACAACTGCACTCGGGACCGCATGACCCGAAGTCTTCGGGCCCGGGCACACGACCGAGTTCGAAGGTTTTATTGATGTAACGCGTTACGTTTTGTTGGACGCGGTTCAATTGCTGTTGTGCCTCGATGAACGCGCGTGCGACGTTGTTGCGCAGGAGGTTTTCGCGCTGCTGTTCAAAGCTGCTGATATCTTCGAGGGTAAGCCCTGCACCGCTCTGTTGTTTGAATGACAACTCCTGACCTTTTTCGGCTACATCGCGGTACAGTTGCATTGCTTCATTATCTCCCATGAAAGTGTCGATGTCGCGTCGCAAGGCGGCAAAAGCTGGCTGGCTGACGATTGCTTCGCACAGTTCAATGGTTTTTTCCAACACCGGCCCGGATTCTAGTCCCGTATCCATGATTTCTTTCTACTATATTTGTTCGAGGCGCAATTTAGCGCATGTGCATATTTTCACAAGCTAATTTCTTCAGTTTTGGTTGGAAGCGCTGGCTGTGCTACTAATAGAGCGTGCGTGTGCGGAAGAAAATTGTGTTCATCGAGCATGGTTCAATCGCCGTCCATGGCGCGCGCGAGCACAATTTGAAGGGCATCTCGGTCGAGATACCGCGCAACCGGTTCGTCGTGATCACCGGGGTGAGCGGTTCTGGCAAGAGCACCCTGGCGTTTGACATACTGTTCGCAGAAGGCCAGCGGCGGTTTCTGGACTCGATGAATGCCTACGCGCGTCAGTTTGTCGAGCAATTGCCCCGGCCGGACGTGGATTTGATCGACGGTCTTCCGCCGACTGTGAGCATTGAACAGCGCAATTCCCGGGGCGGCGGAAAGAGCACTGTTGCAACGGTTACCGAGATTCACCATTTTGTTCGCCTTTTGTTTGCGCGGCTGGGAACGATCTATTGTCCAGATTGCGAATTGCCCGTGGGAATAACCTCGGCGGGGGAGGTGGCGAATCGAATCCGCGAAAAGCTTGGGAAAGGCCGTGAATTGAAGCTGCTGGCGCCGGTTGTGCGCGGGCGCAAAGGGTTTCACAACAGGATTGCGCAATGGGCAGCCCGACATGGGTACAAGCAAATTCGGGCTGACGGTCGGTTTTTCGCGACGGATGAGCCGCTGCGCCTTGACCGGTTTCGGGAGCACAACGTCGAAATCGTGACCGGTGTTTTGTCCGGGGGCCGTGGGCAGAAAGCAGGCTCTGTCCATGTGGAATCGATCGAAAGACTCGTCGAGGAAACCCTTGGTTTGGGGGGTGGCACAATGTTGACGCTCGATGAGGATGGTCAATCGGATGTTTATTCAAGCGAGCGCACGTGCGTGCGTTGCGGGCGTTCGTTTCCGCCTCCGGATCCCAAGCTGTTCAGTTACAATTCACCGGTGGGGTGGTGTCCGCGTTGCCGTGGGTTTGGTGAGATGTTTTACATGCCGGAGGGTGTTGACAGAGGCGCCCGTGCCGAGGCGATCGAGGAGTCATGGTTTGAATGGATGGAAGGGCAAAGGGTTGTTTGTCCCGAGTGCAATGGTGCGCGACTGAATGACGTTGCGAGGGCTGTCAGGTTGGAGTGTGGACACGCAGAGCTGATTGTCGGTGGCGAATCTGGCATGCCGGCGGTCAGGACTGCAAGACCAACCATTGTGGATGTTGGCGCTGCGAGTGTTGGGTCGGCCCTTGCGTGGGTCCGCGGGCTCAGATTCACTGGGTGGACGGCGCAAATCGCGCGGGACATCGTGCCAGAGATTCGAGAGCGTTTGACGTTCCTTGAACAGGTTGGGCTGGGCTATTTGCAGCTTGGCCGGAGTGTGCCGAGCCTTTCGGGGGGCGAAGCACAGAGAATCCGGTTGGCCGCGCAGCTTGGATCGAACCTGAGCGGAGTGCTGTATGTGTTGGATGAACCGACGATTGGATTGCATCCGCGTGATAATGAGCGGTTGCTGGGGATTTGCGCGCGGCTGGTGGCGAAGGGGAACTCGTTGGTGGTGGTGGAACACGACGATGCCACAATGCGTCGGGCTGATCACATCATTGACCTTGGGCCGGGGGCCGGTGTCAATGGCGGTCAGGTTGTCGCCAGCGGTTCGCTGCGCGATCTTCTGAAGAACCCGAGGTCGATCACAGGGCTCTGTTTGCGCGAAGCGAGGCGATACCCGACGCGCGGTTCCCGGCGCCCGGTGGCGGAAGTTCCAAACGGGGCTGGCGAACTTTGCGATGGTAGCGGAAGCGGGTTGGAGTGGCTTGTCCTGGAAGGAGCTTCGGTGCATAACCTGAAGAATCTGACTGTGCGGTTCCCGCTTGGGCGGTTGATACTTGTGACCGGCGTGAGCGGGTCGGGCAAGAGCAGTTTGGTCCGGGAATGCCTGATGCCGGCGCTGGCGGTCAAGCTCGGGGTTGGAGATGGCGTTGGGGCCAAGCAGCGTGGATCGACAGGTGTGATTACTGCGGGGCATGAAAAGCTTCGAGCCGTGTACGAGGTTGATCAGTCGCCCATTGGGCGCACACCACGGTCTGTCCCGGCAACGTATGTGGGTTTTTTTGACGACATCAGACGGTTGTTTGCGGGAGTGCCGGAGGCGCGGTTGCGCGGGTATGGTCCAGGTCGGTTTTCGTTTAACAACGCCGAAGGCCGATGTCCGGAATGCGAAGGCGCCGGTGTGGTGAAACTCGAGATGAGTTTCATGCCGACGGCCTATGTGCCGTGCAACACGTGCCGCGGGTTGCGGTTCAATCCGGGCACGCTCGAGATAGAGTTTCATGGACACAACATCGCACAGGTGCTCGACATGAGTGTGGGGCAAGCGCTGACGCTTTTCGGCGCGTTTCCGCGGATTCGACGCGCACTTGAAGCGCTGCGTGACACCGGCCTTGACTATCTGAAACTTGGGCAAACCAGCTCGACTCTCAGCGGCGGTGAAGCACAGCGCGTGAAGCTCGTCACGCATTTGTTGACCGGGTTCAGTGATCAAACCCAGATGCGCGAGCAAAAGCGCAAGTTCAATCTCTTTGTCTTGGAAGAGCCGACCATTGGGCTTCACATGGCCGACGTGAAACGATTGGTGGAAGTATTGCAACGGCTCGTTGATGCCGGCCACACTGTGATCGTCATCGAGCACAATCTCGATTTGATTGCAGAGGCGGACTGGGTTATTGACCTTGGTCCTGAAGGAGGAGAGGCGGGAGGCAGAATCGTTGCTCAGGGAACCCCCGAGGAAATAGCGCGCAATAAAAGCTCGCATACAGGCCGCTTCCTGCATAAGGTTTTGTCAGGCACATGAGCTGGCCATACGAAGAAATCCTCTCTGGCGAGGTCTGGATTCGTTTCCCCCCGGGCAAGCGACACGAAACAATTTGCGCGCGTCTGCATCATGAGATTCAGAGATGCCTGACATCTTCGGTTCGTTTGTTACCGGCGCGCGAGGTCGTTCAAGTCCGGTCCGGGACGATGGTCAGACCTGACCTTTCGCTCATCGATGTCGAGAGTGGCAAGCTCTGGCTCGCTGTCGAGGTTGTCAATTCAGAAGATCACAGGCCCGATACGGTGATCAAGAAGACCCTTTACGAGGAAATTGGGCTTCCGCGGCTCTGGATCGTCGATCCGCGTTACAATAATGTCGAGGTCTATGAAACTGGCGAGTACGGGCTGACGTTGAAGGCGATTCTCGGCAACAACGAATTCCTTACCGATGATGGTTTGCCGCTGCTTCAGATGAGAATCGCAGACCTGTTCTGTGAATGACGCAGTGTAGCGCTGCTCTGGCAGCGATGGAGTGTTCCACTCATCAAACTACGCCCCGCCCGCGGTGGTTAGAGTCCCGCCTTCAGGCGGAACAGTTTCATGAAACGAAACGTGAGTGCTGTTCAGTGAACTGCCTGTGTTCCGCGTAAACGCGGTACTCTAACGGCGATGGGTTGTCCCGCGCCTCGGGCGATGCCTCGCCCGCGGCCGTTAGAGTCCCGCCTTTATACGGAACGTCATAAATGATTGCGCATGCCTGTAACCTGTGTTATGTTGCAGGCATGAAAGCACTTGAAATTCCAGATCG
>Ga0209162_1001281_pt1 | contig 25231 bp, 17 predicted proteins | sample YNPNPMetaG_FD_187121 | JGI IMG/M metagenome (GOLD analysis project Ga0209162, IMG submission 187121) | Anoxygenic and chlorotrophic microbial mat microbial communities from Yellowstone National Park, USA - YNP NP MetaG (SPAdes) (version 2) ...
TTGATGCGTATGGGGCAGAGCGCCGCTCCGCCCCTGGCCGTCCGCCTGTCTGAAAACCACAAAGGACACGAAGGATGATTTTCAGGCCCTTTGTGTCCTTGGTGTCCTTGGTGGTAATCTTTTCAGACCGGCTCTGAGGTGCGACCTGGCCGCTTCGCTTGATGCGTATGGGGTCTGTGACCCCCGCCGAGCAACGGGCTGCGACTCTGTCCGATGGGGGCCGTCGCTTGACTGTCTTGGGCTTTCGCGCTATAATGCGCGGCACGAGCCGCCGGACACGACACCGGTGAGTCCCAGAGAGCAGGAAAATCGGTTGATCAGCGTAGAAGAGGCTCTGGCCGAAATCCTGAGCCACGTCCGCCCCCTGGAATCGGAGCGGGTGCCCATTTTGGAGGCGCTGGGCCGGGTGCTGGCCGAGGAGATCGTTGCCGACGCGGACATCCCACCGTTTGACAATTCAGCCATGGATGGGTATGCTGTCCGCGCCGCCGATGTGGCTGCTGCCACGCCCGATTCGCCGGTCCGGCTGGCGGTGATCGGCCATGTCGCCGCCGGCCACGTGGCCAGGGAGCGGGTGATGCCGGGCACGGCCATCCGCATCATGACCGGCGCGCCGTTGCCTGAAGGGGCGGATGCGGTTGTCCCCATCGAGGATACGGACGACGGCGACCGCTCCGGCAGGGGGCAACCGGAACTGCCCGGCAGGGTCGTGGAGGTGCGCCAGGCTGTGTCGGTGGGCGATCACCTCCGGCCAGCCGGGGAGGCTGTGCGCCGGGGCGAACGGGTGCTGGAGCCGGGACAGGTGATCCGCCCCCAGGAGATCGGCCTGCTGGCCTCGCTGGGGCATGAGACGGTGGCGGTGCACCGGCGGCCGCGAGTGGCCATCCTGGCCACCGGCGACGAATTGCTGGCGGTCCATGAGCCGCCGGCACCGGGCAAGATCCGCAGTTCGAACGAGTATACCCATGCCGCGCTGGTGATGCGCACCGGCGGCATCCCCCTGCGGCTGGGCATCGCCCGCGACCATGTCGCCGACCTGACGGCCCGACTCCGCACCGGGTTGGAGGTGGGGGCAGACCTGTTCCTCACCTCCGGCGGTGTATCGGTGGGGGACTATGATCTGGTCAAAAAGGTGCTCGGCGCGGAAGGGCAGATGCAGTTTTGGCAGGTGAATATGAAGCCGGGCCGGCCGCTGGCCTTTGGGCTGCTGGCCGGCGTCCCGCTGATCGGCCTGCCGGGCAACCCGACGTCGGCCATGGTGTCGTTTGAACAGTTTGCCCGCCCGGCTATTCTCAAGATGCTGGGGCACACCCGGCTGGACAGACCGACGGTCCGGGCTATTCTGGATGAGCCGATCCGCAGCCGTGGGCAGCGCGGCTATGTGTGGGTGGTGGTCGCACGGCGCGAAGGTCGCTACCACGCCCGGCGCGCGGGCGGGCAGGGTTCTGGAGTGTTGACCTCCATGGTCAGGGCCAACGGCCTGGCCGTTGTCCCGGAGGGGACCTGTTGGCTGGAGGCCGGCAGCCAGGTGACGGTGCAGATGCTGGACTGGCCGGAAGGGGTGGAATCTGACCTATGAACAGGAGTGAGAGGGTGCCGATCGTTTCTGTAGTTGGCCGATCGGGGGTGGGCAAAACCACGGCCCTGGAGCGGATCATCCGCGAACTGAAGCGGCGCGGCTATCGGGTGGGCACGGTCAAACATGATACCCACGGCTTTGAGGTGGACAGGCCGGGCAAAGACTCGTGGCGCCACGCTCAGGCCGGCAGCGATGCGGTGGTCATCTCCGGCCCCCGGCAGATGGCCCTCATCCGTCGCCTGGAGCAAGAGATGCCCCTGGATGAGGTCGTCCGGCTGATGGGGGATGTGGACCTGGTCCTGACCGAGGGCTACAAGCAGGGGGATAAGCCTAAAATTGAAGTGACCCGTCAGGAGTGCGGCACAGAGCTGCTGTGCCGGGCTGAGGAGTTGATCGGCCTCATGGCCGACTATGCGGTGAACATGCCGGTGCCTCAGTTCGCCCTGGATGATGCAGCCGGCGTGGTGGATCTGCTGGAAAACCTTTATTTGAACCAGACAAAGGAGGGAAAACGATGACCCACATTATCTGTCGGGCGTCCAACTGTCTTTTCTGGGAGGAGGGTGTCTGTGGCTCGGACGAGATCGAGTACGAGCCGGACGCCGGCTGCCTGACGTTCCAGGACATCAACGACCTCGACCTGGAAGAGGAGGTCGAAGAGGAGTTTGAATGGGAGGAGGAGGAGGAGGAAGACCTGTACGGCGACGAAGAAGAAGAGGAGGAATGGGAAGAGGACGAGGAGATCTGGGAAGACGACTTTGATCTCTAACTCGACCCTGAGGGGACACAGATCAACACGGATGGGACGGATCAACACAGATTTTCCCTTCGATCAGCCGTGTTCATCCGTGAAATCCGTGTCATCCGTGTCCTATACAGGAGCAGCGCCTTTGGCTAAAAAGGCAGATATCCTGCTGACAAATGGTCTGGTGGTGACGATGAACGCCCGGGGGGAGCTGATCCCTCAGGGCGCCGTCGCAGTCAAAGGGGCCGACATCGTGGCCGTAGGGCCGGGTGATGAGGTCCTGGCTGCCTGGCAGGCGCCGGAGGTGGTGGATTGCCGGGGCGCGGCCATCCTGCCGGGCCTGATCAACGCCCACAGCCATGTGCCGATGAGCCTGCTGCGCGGCCTGGCCGACGACCTGCGGCTGGATGTGTGGCTGTTCGGCTACATGTTGCCGGTGGAGCGGGAGTTTGTCGGCCCGGAGTTCTGCCGCTGGGGGACGTTGCTCTCCTGCGCCGAGATGATCCGCTCCGGGGTGACCTGTTTTGCCGACATGTACTACTACGAGGAGGAGGTGGCCCGCGCGGCCGCTGAAGCCGGAATGCGGGCGGTCTGCGCCGAGACGATTATGAAGTGGCCCACCCCGGACGCCGAGAGCTATGACACCGGCCTGGCCCGTTGCCGCGCCTTTATTGAAGCGTGGAAAGGCCATCCCCTGATCACACCGGCCGTCGGCCCCCATGCTCCAGAGACCGGCACGCCGGAGATGTTGCGCGGGGCGGCACGGCTGGCGCTGGAATACAATGTGCCGCTGCTCATCCATCTGGCCGAGACGGCCGGTGGCGTGGAAGAGACCCGCCGGGTATATGGTGCCTCGCCGGTGGAGGTGCTGGAGCAGCATGGCCTGCTGGAAGCGAAGGTGCTGGCCGCCCATTGTGTGCATGTCACAGCCCTGGAACGGGCGATCCTGGCCCGCCACGGCGTGGGCGTGGTCCACAACCCAACCAGCAACCTCAAGCTGGCCAGCGGCCTGGCCGATGTGGCCGGGATGCTGGCGGCCGGCGTGACCGTGGCCCTGGGCACCGACGGCCAGGCCAGCAACAACGACCAGGACCTGTTTGAGGAGATGCGCCTGGCGGCCCTGCTGCCCAAGGGGATCACCCAGGACCCCACCGCCCTGCCGGCCCGCCAGGCTTTTGCCCTGGCCACCAGCAGCGCGGCGCGGGCGCTGGGGATGGAAGGGATCATCGGCTCGCTGGAGGTGGGCAAACGGGCCGACATCGCCGTGCTCCGTCTGGACTGTGTGCACAATGTCCCCCGCTTTGAGCTTTCGCCCGACAACACCTACTCGCAACTGGTGTACGCCGCCAAAGCGCACGACGTGCAGCATGTGCTGATTGATGGCCGGTGGGTCATGCGCGATCAGGTGCTGCTCACCCTCGATGAAGCCCAGGTGCGGGCCGAGGCGCAGCGCATCGCCGGGCAGGTGGGTGCCTTTCTGGCCCGCCGCGAGCAGAGCCTGCTGGACAAGCTGGTGGCCCTGGGCACATTGCACTGGGGCGAGACCTATGAGGTGCAGGTCAAAGCCGTTGTGCCCGATGAAGAGGCGATGGTTGCCCGATTGCTGAACTGCCCCCAGGTGATGGTCATCAAGCCCAGCGAGCGGAAGCAGTACGACACCTATTTCCTGTTCGATGACCCGGAGATGGGGGTCATCCGCTACCGGGAGGATTATCTGCTGGATCGGGGGGTGGAGGTCAGGCCGATCTACAACCTGACGCTGCGTGGCCCGACCGTCGAGCGCGAGTACGCCGACTCGGTGCTTCTGTCCCGCTCCCGCTTCACCGCCGACGCCGACCGCAGCCTGCGTTTTTACCGCGAATATTTCCAGCCCCGCGAAGAGAAAAGGGTGGACAAGATCCGGCGCCGTTGGCGGGTCAAATATCGGGGGGTGGATTTTGCCGTCAACCTGGACCGGCTTATCCAGCCGCCGACGGATGAGGTTTATCTGGAACTCAAGGCCCGCACCTGGAGCAAACAGGATGCCCTCCAGAAAGCAGAGATGCTCTCCGAACTGCTCGACGTGTTGGGAGTGGACAAGGCGCGGCTGGTGCGGGATGAGTATGCCAGCCTCTAAAGTCGTGAGTTTCCGGTGCTAACGGAAATACCGGGCCACGATGGGACCAAGCTGCTCGATCTTGGCCCGGGGGATCAGGTCACGGCGGGTGATGATGGCCGTCGCCAACGCCTGGCCACAGTCGCAGAGCCGCTCGTCAGGCAGCAGCGGCACCAGTTCGGCGATGGTCCGCTTGGAAAGGGCCGCATTGGCCATCAGGTTGTCAATGAGCATCTGCACGTTGACCGCTTCCTCCTCCTCGTGCCACACGTCATAGTCGGTGACATGGGCCATGGTCGCGTAGCAGATCTCGGCCTCGCGGGCCAGTTGCGCCTCGGGCACGGCGGTCATGCCGATGATGTCCACCCCCCAGGAGCGGTAGATGCGGCTCTCCCCCCGCGTGCTGAAGCGAGGGCCCTCGATGGTCAGGAAGGTGCCCCCCATGTGGACGGTGCCGCCCGCCTGTTGGACCGCCTGGTATAGGATCTGCCGCAGGTGGGGGCAGAACGGCTCGGCAATGCCGATGTGAGCGACCAGTCCCTCGCCAAAGAAGCTATAGTCCCGCTTTTTCGTGTGGTCATAAATCTGGTCGGGGATGACGATGTGGCGGGGCGCATACCGCTCCTTCATGCTGCCACAGGCGCTGATGGAGATGATCCGCTCCACGCCCAGGCTCTTGAGCGCCCAGATGTTGGCCCGGTAGGGGACTTCACCGGGCGTCAGCCGGTGGCCTCGGCCGTGACGGGGCAGGAAGGCGATCCGCCTGCCCGCCAGGGTGCCGATGAGGATCCGATCCGAAGGATCGCCAAAGGGGGTGGAGATGTGCCGCTCTTCAACGTCGGTCAGGGCTTCCATGTCATACACACCCGAGCCGCCGATGACGGCCAGTTTGACCTCGCTCATGCTTTTCCTCCCTGTCGTGGTGGTTGACTGCCGGGCGATTATATCAAAAAGTGTCCTTTGTGACAAATCGGGCCGAAATGTGGTATAATGGCGGGCCAGAACGCCTGGAGTCTGGCAGGTGGGTGAAGAGATGAGCAATCTGGTCGTGGCTGTTGATCTGGGGGGAACACAACTGCGGACCGCCCTGTACGATGCCCGCTATCAGATGGGGGTGCGGCACGCCGGGCCGACCGACGCGCAGCAGGGGGTTGAGGCGGTGGTAGACCGCCTGGTAGAGGCGGTGTATCGCACAGGAGCAGAGGCCGGTTGGGATCAGATCGCCGCCGTCGGCGTGTCGGCGCCGGGGCCGCTCGATCCCCGGCGCGGCGTCATCCATTGGGCACCGAACCTGCCCGGCTGGCGGGATGTCCCCCTGGCCGGGCGGTTGCGGAGCGCAGTGGGCCGGCCGGTATTCCTGGGCAACGATGGCAACCTGGCTGCCCTGGCCGAGCAGAGGCAGGGCGCAGGCCAGGGCCAGTCGGACCTGGTGTACCTCACCGTGAGCACCGGCATCGGCGGTGGGGTGATCAGCGACGGGCGGCTGATCCTGGGCCGGGGTGGACTGGGTGGCGAGGTAGGCCACATGACGATCGAGGCCAACGGCCCCCGCTGCAACTGCGGCAACATCGGCTGTCTGGAAGCCCTGGCCTCCGGCACGGCCATCGCCCGCCAGGCGCAGGAGCTGATTGCCGGAGGAACACAAACCCTGATCGCCGATCTGGCCGGCGGCGACCGGGATCGGATCTCGGCCAGGCTGGTCTACCAGGCAGCCATCCAGGGAGATGAGGTGGCCGTGGACCTCTTTCACAAGGCAGGGAGCTATCTGGGCATCGGCATCATCAATCTGATGTACCTGTTCAATCCGGGGATGATCGTCATCGGCGGGGGGGTGTCCAAGGCCGGCGACCTGCTCTTCGGGCCGATGCAGGCCACCATCCGCCAGCGGATCCACCCGATCTACTGGTCCCACTGCTCGATCGTCCGCGCGGCGCTGGGAGATGACGTCTGCCTGTTAGGGGCGGCGATCCTGGCCCTGGAGAGTGTGGGGGCATTGCCCACCGGCGAGCACGCAGAGAACGCAGAGGAATCATAAGGGTCCAGAGATGATGGAAGAACCTCAGCCCGGCCACATCGTCTATGTTGTGTCTGATGCCACCGGCGCTACGGCCCGACGGGTGGTGGAGGCGGCGCTGGCGCAGTTCAAGGGCGCTACGGTGACGGTCGAGCAGGTGCCCGGCGTGCACGATGTGGCGGAGGTCAGGCGGCTGGTCAAGCAGGCAGCCCGGGTCGGCGGGACGATTGTCCATACCCTGGTCGTGCCTGAACTGCGCCAGGCCATGTTGACCGAGGGCCGGCAGCGGCATGTGGTGACCGTGGACCTGATGGGGCCCCTGGTGACCCGCCTGTCCGAGGTGTTGGAACTGTCGCCGCTGGCCCGGCCTGGCCTGCAGCGCCAGCTCGACGAGAGCTACTTTGAGCGGATCGGCGCCATTGACTTTGCCGTGCGCCACGACGACGGCCGCAACCCCGACGACCTGCCCCAGGCCGACCTGGTGCTGGTCGGCGTGTCGCGCACCTCCAAGACGCCCATCAGCATCTTCCTGGCCTATCGCGGCTGGCGGGTGGCGAATGTGCCGGTTGTCGCCAACCTGGAGCCGCCCCCCCCTCTGTTCCGTGTGGACCGGCGCAAGATCATCGCCCTGACCATCCAGATCGAACGGCTGATCTTGCTGCGCCAGGTGCGGGCCAACCGGATGGCGCGGGGCATCCCCCTGGAGTATGCCAGCCGGGAGCATGTCAAACAGGAGTTGGAGTGGGCCGAGCTGCTCACGCGCCGCGAACGGTGGCCTGTGGTGGATGTGACCAACAAATCAATCGAAGAGTGCGCCGCCGAGATTGTGGATCTGCAGGGGCGACGGCTGAAATAGAGGGTCGGATCATGACCCTCCCGCAGGCTAGAAAAGATTGCGCCCAAACCTGCGGGAGGGTAGGCAGTTATCCGCCGCCGATGATATGGATGACCTGCACCTGATCGCCATCGGCCACGGGCCAGCGGGCATACTCCTCCGGCGGCACCAGGGCCCCGTTGACCGACACGGCGATATAGTGGTGGGTAAAGTGGCAGGCCACCAGCACCTGCTCAATCGTCATCCCCTCCTGCCAGGGGATGTCCCACCGGTCATTGACGCGGATCATAGGTGTTTAGCCATGCGCTTCTTTGAACTCGGCCAGGTGTAGAGCGGTACAAAGTCCTGGGCATTGCCTTCGCTCCGACAGGCCATTAGCGGCTGTGCTTTTCGATCAGCTCCACCACGTCCGGGAAATCAAGGCCCAGCTCGCGGACCTTCTCCAGGGTTGGGATGCCGTTTTCATTCCATCCCCGGCGTTTATAGACGGCATCAATCAATTTCTCATACTGCCCCTCGCGGTAACGGCGCAGCGCCAGCCGCTTTTCAGCCGTGCTCATGCCGGTTGGATCGATCCCCACCAGTTCGCGGAGCTGTTTGTCATACCGCTCGGCGCGGCTCTCATATTCCACATCGGTCACCGGCCCCACAGAGCGGTAGGGGATGGCATCGTGCTGGCGGGTGCCCTGGCCCATCTTCAGGTTGAACAGCCGCTGGAAGTTATAGACCCCCTCCGACATGCGGATCAGGTCGTCGCCGCTGCGCACATCGTCGCGCCCGGTGATGGCCCGGAACAGCTCCACATAGTTCTGCACATGTTCCGGCACCTTGGCCGCCTCGATGCCCCGATAGCGGACCCGGTTGTCGGCCGGCTCCACATCGTTCCAGGGCAGTTTGCACAGGCCGTTCAACCCGAACCAGGTGCGCCACATGGGGAAGTAGTGCAGCGCCTCGGCCTTGTCCTCGAAGGTGGGGATCTGGTTGTTGACGGCATCCATGAAGATGAGCCATGCCTCGTCGTGCTGGGGGCCTTTATTGGCCAGGCCGTAGCCGCCCTGCTGGGCCAGCGACTCCTTGGTGACATACTCGCTGTATTCCAGCCCTTTGGCCTCCATGCCGATGTCCTGGAGGAATTGCGGATCGGCCCCGTACCGCTCGGCAAAGATCTGCTTCATGCGGCGGATGCCCTGGCCGACGATCAGGCCAAACCCCTCGCCCCGGCCCATCTGGTGCAGCAGTTCCAGCATGGCATCGCCGTTGCCAAACTTCAGCTCCAGTCCGCCGGTGATCTCTTTGTTCAGGATCCCTTCCTCGTAACACTCCATGACAAAGGCCAGGGCCGTGCCGAAGGAGATGGTGTCAATGCCGTAGGCATCGCAGTAAAAGTTGGCCTCCAGCACATCGTGGGCGTTCCAGATGCCGCAGTTGGCGCCGATGCCGGCCACCGTCTCATATTCCGGCCCATCCACCGTCACCACCTGTCCTTTGTCCGGCCCGCTGCGCAGCTCCAGGCCGGCGGCAAACTTGGCGCAGGCCAGGGTGCAACCGTACCAGCAGCCGTCCGGGGCATCGTAGCGAAAATATTTCTGAAAGTGGGGCGAGTAGATCTTTTCCGCCTCGGGATGGCTGCCGTAGCGGAAGTTATGCACCGGCAGGATGTCATAGTCGTTCATGATCTTGGTCAGGTGGTTGGTGCCGTCCAGCCGCATGGTGAACATGATGGGGTCCCGCTCATAGATCTCGCGGTGCATCCTGGCCCCCACCTGCTGGATCGGCTGCAGGTCGGCCGGATGGTTGCTATCCCCCTTGACGCCGACATATTTGACCACCAGCGCCTTGACCCTCTTTTGGCGCAGCACCGTGCCCAGGCCGCCTCGCCCGGCCTGTTTCAGGCGGGTGAGCTGGCGGCGCGGGTCGTAAAAGCTAAAGTTCAGGCAGCCGATCAGAGTATGTTCCGCGCCGACGCCGGCCGACACCGACGAGATGCCCTGCTTCTCCTGGGGGGTCTGGCCAAAGAGGGCCACCATCTCTTCGGCCAGCAGGTGGCTGTTGACCGACTCCTCCGGCGCGGTCAGGATCTGCACCAGGCCCTGGTTGCCATCTATGAAGACGATCACCTCCTCGTCAGCGATGCCCTGAACCTCAAGGGCATCAAAGCCGGCGAACTTGAGCAGGGGGCCGAAATAGCCGCCCACGTTGCTGTCAATCGGCACGCCGGTCAGCGGAGAGAGGGTCACGGCAATGGATTTGCCGGTGCCGGGATATTGCGTCGTACCGCCAAGGGGGCCGGAGGCGATAACGATCTCGTTTTCGGGGCTGTCCCACCTGGTGTCGCTGCTGACGGCGTTCCACAGCAGCCACAGGTCGAACCCCCGCCCGCCGATGAAGGTCCGTTTCATCCTCTCGTCCACCGGTTTGGTGGCGATGGTGTGGGTGCCAACATTGACATAAAGAGTCTGACCGGCATATCCCTTTTCAACCGGCTGCGGCTCATACCGGAACTCGGCCAGCACCCGGTGTCCGGCCTTCAATGCTTCAATTCGTTCCTTGCTGATTTCAAAGCTACTCATTTGGCTATCTCCTGGTCAGGCAGGGTCTCGATGGCGATCGCCCCGGTGGGGCACTCTTTGGTGCACAGCCCGCAGGCGATGCACTTGATTGGCTCGACATAATCTGGATGGACATAGAAGGTTTGGGTGGGGCAAAAGCCCACGCACGACAGGCAACCGACGCACAGCTCCTTTTTGAGGCGCACCACCCCCTGTTTATCGCGGGACAGTGCCTGGGTGGGGCAGACGACGATGCACTGGCCGCACTGATTGCAGACGGCCATGTTCCATTCGGCATTGCCCAGGCTGGTGATGCGGATGGATGATTTGGCGCGGTTGATCTCTTTGTACCAGGCGTGGGAGCAGACATCCTCGCACAGGTGACACCCGATGCATAGCTCGTCGTTGGTGACCAGAACTTTCATATTCTATACCCTTTCTCCTGTCATCAACAAAATCAAACGCTCCTGCCGGCATGGCAAGAGCGTGGAAACCAGCAGAGAGGGACCTGGCCTCATCGCCATCCCATCCGGACAGGTGGCTACAAGATAGCAGAAGTTGGGGAAAAAGTCAAAAGGAAAGACCTGGGAGGTCTTGAGCCGTCCAGGCCATCGAAGAACCTCACCCCAATTGTGCCTCCAACTCCTCCGGCTGGACCACAGGCGCCTGACAGGCAAAATGGCGGCACACATAGGCTGTGGCCCGCCCGGCCACCAACCCCCGATCCCTCAGGAGCGGGACGGCCGGAGGCTGATCGCCGGGCGCTCCCAGGGCCACCACCTGGAAGGGGCGGTAGCCACGGCGCACAACGTCCAGCAGGGCCTGGGTGTCGGCCAGGTCGGGAGCGCCGACGATGGCGATCTCCCTGGGCTGCGCCAGGGCATAGCTCAGGGCCTGGAGCCAGTGGCCAAAGCCCAACGGGTAACGGGCCATCATCGGCTGCATCGCCGCCAACGCCCTGTGAGCTATCTCGACATAACGTTCCTGAGCCGACAGGCCGGCCAGCCTGAGCAGGGAGGTGACGGCCACGGCGCTGCCTGAAGGCGTGGCGCTGTCCTGGAGGTTGCGGGGGCGGAGGATGAGCGCTTCATGCCCATCCTCAGTGTCAAAAAAGGGGCCGTCCGGGGCCTGAAAGTGGGCCAGGGTGAGGTCCATCAGCTCCTGGGCTGCCCGGTACCAGCCTGGCTCAAAGGTGGTCTGATACAGTTCCAGCAGCCCGTCGGCCAGATAGACATAATCCTCCAGATAGCCGTTCAGGCGGGCCTGCCCCCCCTGCCAGGTATGGCAGAGGCGGCCATCCCCGCCCCGCAGTTCGCTCAGGAGGAACCGGCCGTTCCGTTCCGCGGCCAGGCGGTAGTCGGCGCGGTCCCAGGCGCGCGCCGCTTCGGCAAAAGCGGCCAGCATCAGGCCGTTCCAGGAGGTGAGGACCTTTTCGTCGCGGCCGGGGGGGACTCGCTGTTGACGGGCAGCCAGGAGGCGGCGGCGGGCATCGGCCAGGGCCGGGCGCTGTTCGAGGGGGCCGACAAAGGTCAGAATGTTCCGGCCCTCGAAATTGCCGTGGCGGGTGACGCCATAGAGGGCCAGGAATGGGTCCGCATCCCTGCCCAGCACCTGCCGGACCTGATCGTCCGTCCAGAGGAAGAATTTGCCCTCCTGGCCCTCGCTGTCGGCATCCTGGGTGGAATAGAAGCCGCCGGCCGGGTCGCTCATGTCGCGCAGGACATAATCCAGGGTCTCCTGGGCGATGGCGCGGAACAGGTCGCTGCCGGTCACCTGCCAGGCGTGGAGGTAGAGGCGGGCCAGTTGCGCATTGTCGTACAGCATCTTTTCAAAGTGGGGCACCAGCCAGCGTTCGTCCACAGCGTAGCGGTGAAAGCCCCCGCCCACCTGGTCATAGATCCCGCCCCGGGCCATCGCCTCCAGGGTGCGGGTGACCATCTCCAGCGCCCCGGCCTGGCCGGTGAGGTGGTGGTAGCGCAGCAGGAACTCCAGGACCGACGGCTGGGGGAATTTGGGCGCGCCGTCCCAACCCCCGTGGTGGGGGTCAAAGCTCTGGCGGAGGAGGTGATAGGCGGAATGGAGGGTGGCCGGCTCCAGCTCGCCGCCGCCCCGATCGGCCGGGGCCAGCTCCTGCTGCCTGAGCGCCTCGACCAGCCGCCGTCCGCCGCTGAGCAGCTCCTGCCGGCGATGCTGCCACGCCTCGGCGACGGCCTGCAGGACCTGGAGGAAGGAGGGCAGGCCATAGCGGGGCTGGGGTGGAAAGTAGGTGCCGCCGTAAAAGGGATAGCCGTCGGGGGTTAAAAAGACCGACAGCGGCCAGCCGCCCCCGCCGGTCATGGCCTGCACGGCGGCCATATACACCTGGTCCAGGTCGGGGCGTTCCTCGCGGTCCACCTTGATGCTGACAAAATGCTCGTTGAGGAAAGCGGCCACTGCCGGGTCCTCGAACGATTCGTGGGCCATGACATGGCACCAGTGACAGGCTGAGTAGCCGATGCTGAGAAAGATCGGCCTGTCCCTGTCGCGGGCCTGGCACAACGCCTCCTCCCCCCAGGGATACCAGTCCACCGGGTTATCGGCGTGTTGCCGCAGGTAAGGGCTGCTCTCGCCCTGCAAACGGTTAGACACAGGTTCTCCCTCCAAAACGTGCCCTATCGCACCTCTCCCGGCCTGGGAGGCTGTGCATCGCAGAGATGCCGAGGCCGCTGAGTTTTTTTATGATTCCTCTGCGTTCTCTGCGTGCTCCGTGGTGAGAAGGGATATTTTTAAGCATCCTCCTAAAGGATGCCTGTTCCCTGGAGCAAGCCATGCAGAAATTGCCGTGCCAGTCCCCGTCGCAACTGATCGTGGTAGGGCTGGTTGCGGAAATTGCGCAGGCACTCGTAGCAACTGGTCTCCTCGCCACACTCGCATCGGTCTACGCGCTCCCAGGCAGTTCGGCACACGACTGGTAGCTCCTCGGCAATGCGGCGGACGTGCCCGGCGCCACCAGGCACATTGTCAAAGAGGACCAGGGCTGACGGCAGTTCATAGGTATAGCGATAGAGCGTGCCATCCAGGTCGTCGCGGCGGATGCCCAACGCCTCACTTGCTCCTTCCAGCAGTGCATAGAGCAGCGAGAGCCACAGTTCGTACTCTAGCGTGGAAGCAAGAGGCCCCTGGAAGCGCAGTTCCAGAACGTCGGTGATAAATTCGTGTCCCAGGTGGTGGGTATAGAGCGGCCCCCGGCAAGGTTGCCCCGTACGTGGGTTATCATGAGCAGGAGACGTTTTTCGACCTCTTCTTGTCGCTTCCTTCGGCACTGGCTCAGCAAAGCCACATATGTAACAGATACGAAATCCACGGTTAAGCGGGCCTGGGTTTACAAGGGCCAGCTTGCCGAATCGTGAGTACCGTTGCCATATCTGGAGCCGTGCGCTGGACAGATCCGCCGACTGCTGAAATGGCGGTTCAGTGGCCACGCCGTCCTGCTCTGGTGTGGCATACTCGGTAAAGTAGACCCGTGACGAGTATATACGTTGTGGGCGGGCCTCACCTGATGGACGTGGATCGGCTCCTACAACAAAGCCGAATTCCGGAATGACAAAGCTTCCATGGAGTCGCGACTCCCCGTAGACATTCCCACCGCAGACGCTGCACGACGCCGGAATCTGTGTTGCCGATCGGTGGAAACGGCCGCACCTGGGGCAGACAGCGTAATGGTAGGTCGGCCAATCTCGCTCGGGCCGTTTGTACAATCCACCACTGACCCAGACATGCTTGGCTGCTACCACCTCTCCACCAGGGGCATATTCGGAGATGGCAATGCGCAGATCGCGCTGCAATTCGATGCGCCTGGCCACGGGTGCAGGCAGGTGATGAGTCCTCAACTCGACGACATCGGTTGGGAAACCGTACTTGGGCAACACGTTGCGGGAACCGAGAAAGCCGAGCAGATCGCGATCCCGTATTGTCTGAACCACACTCTGGTAATGCATGGCCTGTCGGTAGCCTGCCGGCGTGTGCTTATTCGCGGCTTCCTCCGCAAGCCGCCGTAACAAGGCCAGGTCATCCCCGACTTCCTGGACAACTCGATCCAGGATACCCTCTCCATCTCCACTCCACAGATAGGACAGCCAACCCCAATCAGCGATCCCCAGCTCATCCTGCAATTTGACGGGGACAATGCGCTGCAGCGCGTCACGAACCTGTACCGGACGTGCCTCAACGTATTCTCGAAGCAGGTCCGGTCCGGTTAATATCCCTTCTCCCGGATCAAAGAAAGAACCAACCTGGCGGAAAGAGCGCCCTCGCTCCTGTTGGGCCCAACGGAAGAAAGCCGAGAAAAGCACAGAATGAACGTGGCGGCGCACAATCTTTTCGTTGGTCACTACAACCGACGGTGGCCGGATCTTGCCGCTCACGATCCGCTCTGGATGGGCATAGTGGGTCAGGTCATGAGACCGACGCTGGGCGTAGGTCAAGGCAAAGGCCGCCGAATCGGTTCGACGGCCCGCGCGCCCGGCTCGTTGGACATAGTTGGCCGTCGTCGGCGGCACGTTGCACATCAGCACTGCCTGCAATTCGCCCACATCCACACCCAACTCAAAGGTGGTGGAGCAACTAAGGGCGTTCAGTTCACCGCGCACAAAACGCTCCTGCACCGTCGCGGCCTCGGAGGTGGTCCATTGGGCCGTATGCTCTTCCGCACTGAGAGGAATGGGCCGCAGGTGCTGATACAGGTGACGATAGTGGTTCTCGATCCAACCTGGCGCAGATGTGTCTAGCGGCTCTAGCGAGCCGTCGCATCGGTAACCAGGACAGATGCCGCGGACATTGATGTAGAAAACATTGTGGCACCGGCTGCAGCAATAGGCTGTTTCAGCACCTTTACTCAGACCCTCGACGAGAGGCACCACTTCCCAAAACTCGTGGCTGATGCGGTGGATCACCCCCGCCCGCCGTTGGTTCTCACTGGGCAGGTGGTCGCGCCACACCGGGCCGGAGGCGGTCAGATGTTGCCAGAGGCCCCGTAATGTGTCTTTGGCCACCCGCTGCCGATCCTGCTCCGAGAGCGTCGTAATGCGTGCCAGGAGTCGAGTCAGGATATCCAGACGCCGGTTGCTTCCTCTTGTCGGCATCCAGCTAAAGATTCCGTTTTTGGCATCTGCCCGGTCCCCGCGCATGAATAGCTCGCGGTTGCGCGGAGCGAATGCCTCATCTCGGGGGTCCACGTTGTCGGGGAAGGTGACTGCGCCTTGCTGGCGCAGGGTATCCAGCAGCAGAGACAGAAGCTGCCACGCCTCTTCTGGGGTCAGGCTCCAGGGTGGGTCGAGCAGAGGCTGGGGAGGGCGCCAACGGTTGGGACGCACCAGGCGAAACCGGAGCAGGCCGAGCCCTTCCAGACTGATGCGTTTATCCCAGGCGATCAGCTCTTGCATTAGCCAGGTCGCCATGAGCTTCTGACGCTCATCATAGCTCTGACGTTGGGTGAACAGCCCTGCTTCCTCCGCTTGCCTCTGCAACCGCCTGGTCAGATCCTGAAGCCGGAGGTGCCCTTCACGTCCAACGGGATCTTCGAGCAACGTCTTCAGGATCAGGCGGCGTCGTAAGACCTGTTCGTAGGTGCGTTCCAGGTAGGGGGCAAAGAAAGCGGCGTCTTGCCGGCTGTCAGAGAAGGTCAATAGCTTGCGTCCTTCTCCTGGCAGACCTTCCGCCTCCTCATCAGGGGAAGCAGGCAGTGCCTGGTACAGCGCGGTGGCCAGCACGCTGACTGGGGCATCCTGGCCTGTCAAGAAACGATACACTACCCCAGAGCTACTGCGCGAGCCACACGAAACGCAGCGCCTCAACTCGTCATTGTCCTGGAGGTCCACCCGGCGCAGAACCACCTTTGGAGACGATGGCGCACAACCGCACTCAGGGTTAGCATTCGAACCGGGCACGATAACACCACAGGTCAGGCAAAGGGTGTAGGGTTCGCACTCGTCTTCGGTGATCTCTTCCACATCTTCTTCGACAGCCACCGCCTCGTCTTCATCCGGTTCCACGACCTGGTCGGTTAGCAGAAAGTAGGCCCGTTCGCCACGAGGGTCATCCGGCTGGCCAGTAAGAGGGTACAAACGGAGTTGGCGGTCATCCTCTTGACCAAGGCAACCGACGACATAGGCTGCACCACAACGGGCACAGATTGCCAGCTCGGTGACCTGAGAGCGGCAATGGGGGCATTCCTCCAATCGTCTCAGAAAGAGCCGGGGTGGATCGCCTTCCAACGCTTTGTGGGCTGTCGCATTGAGACAGGCAAAAGCGCCTTCGAGTGCTCGCGCAAAGACGTGGTAGCGGACCGGTAGCAAAGAAAGACTCTCAGGGTCTGGCCTGGCTCGCACAGCCAAGTCGACCAGGCCGATCAACCCCTCACTGGCATCCTGGCTGTCAGGGAATATGCTTGTGGCGAGATCGCTCAAGAAGCGAGGTTCTTCAGCCAACCTGTCCTGGAGAGTGCGCAGACACCTATCTCCACGCAGGAGCAGGTACAAGAACCGATTTATGGCATCATGGCCACCCTGATCCATGGAGCCACGACGCGCTTCTTCGACGACGGTCGAGGGCACGCCGTGTTGCCTGGCTATCTCAGCCAGAGTATCGAGCGTTTTTCGAGTTGGATTCTCGTCAGTCAGCAGGAACCGTCGCAGAGCGGTGTAGAGCATGACAGCACCCTCACCCCAGGGCGTGCCGAGGGTAGCTAGAGGGAGCCGTGTGGCGGCGACAACGTCCTGCCGTTCAGGATCTTCCTCTACCCATTCAAAACGCTCGCCAAACAGCTCGGTAGCAAAGGAGGTCACAGCAGGAAAATCCTCCCGCCCACGACCCAGGGTGGCGCTGGTGGCCATGCAGCACAACCGGCCTGGCTCACTGCGTACCACACGATCTTTGAGACGGCGCAGCAGCATGGCCATCTCAATGCCGGAAGCTCCGTCATAGACGTGTGCTTCGTCGAGCACCAGAAAACGCCAATGGCTGCCGGTCTCGTCATCGAAAAAGCTGCGATCCCGTGGCCGAAGGAGCAAGTACTCCAGCATGGCATAGTTTGTGAGCAAGATGTGCGGCGGTGCTACCCACATTGCCGCCCGGCTGATCAGCTCGTTCGACAATCTTGGCTCGTGGGGAAACTGATCGCGGAAGGCGCTTTCGGCTTCTGCTTCCTGTTCTTTGGTTTCCCCTGTGTAGCGACCAAAGGTGATGTAAGGAAAGTGGCCCAACACTCGCCGTAGTCGCTTGAGTTGATCGTTGGCCAGGGCGTTCATGGGGTAGAGGAACAATGCTCGAACGCCAGGTCTGACCAGAGAGCCAGCCTCCTGCTCCCGCAGCAGGTGGTCCAGGATCGGAATGAGGAAGGCCTCGGTCTTGCCGCTGCCGGTGCCGGTGGCGATAATGATGTTGCGCCTGCCGCCTACCACCTTCTCGATGCTCTGTTCCTGGTGAAGGTAAAGAGGCCGATGCAGGGGTAATGCCTCTGAGCATAGGGCATGAAACCCCGGATGCAAAAGGCCGTCCTTGATCAGCCCGGCAATGCTCCGCCCCGTCTCGAACGGCGGCGAGGCCTCCAACAATGGGCCTTTGACCAGTAGATCAGGTGTCTCCAATGCACGCCAGAACTGATCCCGCAGGTCATAATCCTGGAAGGGGTAGATCGTCTTCAAGTAGCGCAGATAACTGCTGTGAATCAAGTCTGTTGTCTCTAAAGGATGCAAAGAACCTGGCATAGGCTTGCTCCCTGTCAGCGGACTCCAGAAGCCACATCAGAACGGCGGGGGAGATCGAGTTGATCGCGAGGTTCCCTGGCCCTATACTCCAGGGTGCCCAAGGCACGTGTCGTTGCCCTCTCTATCCGGAAAGCGGCACCCCGTGGTGTGTGGGGGTTGGTTCCGCTGTGGGCAACAACATTGTGGCGATGTATGATCTCGTAGCTATCCTGGGTAGTGAAACTATTGCATTTGGTGCACGTGTAGAGGCACGTGGCCGTGGGAAAAGAGAGCTTGTTTGTCGGCAGGTCTATCACAATGCGAACGGCGTCAAAGCCGGGGCGCAAAGTGACATAAAGCCGGTAGTCGGTCTGCCCACGGATGAACTGCTCGACCGGTCGGCCTGCTTGGTCTTCGATACGCTCGATGCGCCCCCAACCGGCATCACAGAACACCCAGGTTCCTGCCTGTATGATAGGGCTGTTGTCTCCCAAATCCTGGGAAAGGGTCTTCAGCAGCCTGAGGGCGGTTGGGTTCCCGCTTTGTTTCTCAAGGTAAGCGACGCTAAGGCTTGTGTTACGTTTCAAGAAGGAAACAGCATCGGAGTCTGACAGCCTGGCCTTCTCCACCCATTGAAGCACGACTTCCAATCCGCGTGGATTCGACCGACCAATGAGAGCTTCTGCCGCCTGTAGCCGGATGGCTTCATCGCCAATCTCCAACAAATACTCGCACGTCTTTTCCGACAACAGGCCAGGTCTTGGAAGGTTGGCCAAGTAGCCCTGAAAATGCTCGGAGGAGACTTTGCCTTGCTCGTGGAGGCGGATGAGGCGCTCCACCCGGCCGGCAGCGAACATCTTGATTTGCAGCGCTTTCAGCGCAGCCGCATCGCCCAAGGCTTGAGCCAGCTCAACCAGGCTGAGAACCTGGGAGATGGATCCATCGTCCAGGTGCTCGAAGCACCATTGCCAATCTATCTTTGCCTTTCCTGGGGTCCCCATATCATGGTGGAGCACAGCCCGTTCCAGAAACAGATCGAAACACCCTCCCCTGGCCTGGAGCCTGGCCTCAAGGTCTCGCAACTGTGCCTCAGCGGAGATCAGCTCAACCTCGACCGTTCCTGGTGCGCCCTTGGGCGGCTTCAGAGCGATCTGTGGTGTCCACGGGTCCACGACCAGGAACTCCAGGCGATACTTTCCAGAGCGCAATTGCTCCAGCGGCGCCTCGAACTCACACCTGCCTTCGGCTGTGTCAGGGATGGCCTGCTCCAAGACGGGGTCCCACGGCCGCCACAGGGGCCAAAAGCGCACGTGGCGGTTTCTCAGGGGCATGGGTTCGTGCCACTGCAATTCGAAGACGGGGCGTTTGCCGAGGCGCATAACTTTGAGTTTGACATCTTTGACCAGTAAAGACTGGGTCAGGCTGAGCACCGGCCAACAAAGGACGTCTTTCTGTCCTGAAAGCCCCAGTACCTCCAGTTCCACACGTAGAACCGGCGACCGGCTGGCTCTTATGGTATCCAGGAAAGCTGCCAGTTCAAAGCGTAACAGTCGCTGACCAGCAGGCAAGGGAACCGGGTCAGTGACCTGGAGCACGGCGCCGTCCATGTCCACGAGTCGAAGTCCCAGGCGGAGTGGATGCATCCCCCCTGTGGGCAGGTCAACCAACAAACAAGGGCTCTCACTTTGCAACAAGGCATCCACCGGGACTTTGACAATGTGGCCTGTCCAATTGTGCTGCTCTACGACAGCCTGATCGCTCACCAACGCCCAACGCAAACGCCGGATAGGCACAGTGACTGGCACCCGCACCATGTCACCTGATGGCAGCCGCCGAACCAACGTCAACTCGACTTCGGTTACATCTGGATCGACCTCGGCCTGGTACTCCCACCGATCTTTCTGCTGGTTGATCGCCTCGGCGTGACACTCTCCGCCTGTGCCTTCACATTCCAGATGGTAACCTGGAGGAGTTTCGATGAGGAGCGTCGCGGGCATAGGCCCATTCTGTGCATCGGGCAGGTAGAGTTCTTTGTGCCCCATGATCGTCAAATGGGGCACGATGCGCAGTGTAAACTCGGCACCCCGTCCCAGGGGGCCGCGCAGTCGCACCAGATAATTGCCAAAGGGCTGTTCCCCCAGCAGCAATGGGTGGCGTAACAGCAGGTCAACGTACCCCTCGCCAATGACCAACCGGGATCTCAAATCGTCCAGGGTTCCGGTGAGCTTGAGGTTGGGACTGGCAGCCCATTTGTTCTGCACAGTCACCCGCCAGCGAACCAATTCCTCGCCCAAATTCCGACGTCCCGTGAGCGGGATCCGTACGCTGGGCGGCGGCCCTTCATAAACCGGTGGCCGTACGCCTGGTTTCTCCGGCGAGAGCAGTGTCCCACCCTCCAGAGAAGGTTGCTGCCCGGCTTCGTCCGGCCTAAACGTGACGGTCAGGATCTCCCGGCCATCCTCTAACAGCTTAAAGAGAGTGGCGCTGCCGAGATCCCAGGTCTGACCCCGGAAACCAGCCCAGTCCCAAGGCAAACGTGGCCATTCTTCCTCAAGATGAGCCTCTCCTTCGATGTGGAGGTCAAGCTGCGCTGGATAGAGCAGCCCTAGACGCCGGGCCGGAAGGGAGTAGGATAGCTTTTGCAAGGTGCACCGTATTGCATCAAAGACAAGCAACGGATGTTTGTCGTCCACGCCTTGGTAGCGCCAGGTATTCTTGACCTGACCGTTGGCCAGCAGAGAGACCTCATAGGTTTCTGCTGGCCGCCTCAGGAGCAGCGATTCCTCGGTGGTCTTCCAGTCAAAGCCGGTCCTGCGCACACGGACAGGCAAGAGGCAGGTCTCATCTCCAACCTTCACCTGCCAGGCGATGTCGGCACGGATCTCGGTGGCGGGCACTTGCTGAGGGGGCAAAGCGAGGAACACCCCTTCTCCCCAGGGATCAATGAGCACATCCGGCTTTCGCAGTCGCCATCTATCACCAGTTTCCCGCTCTACCTGCTCCGCACCCTGCTCGGCGATCCATTGGCGATAGGCTTCTACCACTCGATCGGGAAGGCCAACCCGCTCGCCATCGGGCACCAATCCCGAGTCGAGATATTCCCGGGCCATTTCGCGGCAACGCTCGACGAAATCCTCCGCCACGCGATCTCCGTACACAAGAAAGCGGATCACCGGCTTGTCGGTCAAGTACTGCACACTGGACCGCCAGAACCATTCGTCAATTATCTCCGCCGCCGACATGTCAGCGTATTGCATGCGGAGGACCGAGGGTTGCAGCATGTTCCTGAAAAAGTCGGGCAGGCAGTAGTCGGGGATGCCGCCATGGGCCAGGATCAGACTGACGTAGCGATGTGCTCCCTCAGCACGCATGTCGTAAAATAGAGGCAGCCTCATCTTTTCCAGGATCGCCTCGAAGGTCTGGCCCACCTGCCAGGCATAGGTACGGTTGAGATGAGTGACCTCGATCACCTCACTCCAGTAGTCGCCACCCCGGTAACCATAAATGCCCTGGGCTACAAGATAGATAGCCAGGGCGCACGGATAGTTGTCTGCAAGGATTCTGAGCGCCTGGCTGTGTCCCAGCCCCTTCACGTACAAACCGATCACTCTGCCCAGTTGAGCACACTCGTCGGCGGTGATGGGAACCTCACCCAGTAGTTCGACCTGGCGCACCTGGGGTGCAAGCCAGTCTTCCCAATCTTTCAGGCTGGTGCGGGGTGATTTTGGGGGTTGGTGGTTCATGGCCAGACTGCCTCCTCCAAGGAGTGGGTCAGCAGGTCAGCCACGCCCAATCCGGCGGCCATGCGGCGCATATAGTCGCGGTCGAGGCGCTCGCCCTGCACCTTGAGCACACCCAACACGTCGTGCCACTGGCGGTCGGATACCTCACCGCCCAGGCGATACCACTTCAGCTTGGAGAGGACAATATCCTCCGCGCTGGCGACATAGGCACGCTGCTCAGGGTCCTCACTCACCAGGTACAACTGGCGGCGAGCCAATTGGGCGCGGTCAAAGTCGCGGGGCCGGGCGATGAACAGGTCCAACGCCTGGGTAAATGGCACAACCTGTTCCAGGCGCAACCCGGCCAGGGCCACTTCGGCCATCAGCGCCATCTTGCGCCAAGTCGGCATCTGCCGCAACCGTTCGATCTGCAGGCGTTCAATATCTGGGTGAGTCTCGGTTGAGAGCGCGCTCATTCTACCACAATTGTAGCATAGGCCGGCATTTCCTGTCAAGGGGGTTGGGGGCTGGTTGTCAGCGTAGGACAACTGCTCGCAGTTGTCCCACACTCCAGACCGCACCCGGTGCCGCCGAGCGGGTAGCCGATGGCAGTGCCGTCGGCTACCTGCCCGAATTTTGCCCTTCGCCCCGGAGGGTGATATAATAGGCCGGGCAGGTCCATATCGCGACTTGAGAGGAAAGTCATGATAATGGCTGAAATCATGGAAACATTTGCAGAACGTGCTCTGCGGGGGAAACTGAGCTATTCCGGGCCGCTCTTTCGCGGCGTGGTTCAAGAACTCTTCCCTCCCTCACATGTTCTGCTGCCACAGATTAACCAAATATACGAACTGGACCTGGCCTATGGGGAGTACCGGCATCTCTCTGACGACGAATTAATTCAGAGAGGAGCATACTTCAGGAGCGTCAATGGAATTTCCACGTATCACTTCCGTATTTGCATGAACACACCAGAGCAAGTGAATGCCAGCGCTCGCCAAGACCGTAAGAATTTCTTTGCGGCCAATGTCTTCGCCGTAGGCTATGCTACTCACGGCCTGTTCCCCTATCGTGGGAAATTCCATCCGCAAATGATCAAAGCGATCATGAACGTCATGGGCCTCAAGCCGGGTGACACAGTGTTAGATCCGATGGCCGGCTGTGGGACAACGTCCATCGAGGCGAGCATCATGGGCATCAACTCCATCGCCTATGAGCTAAGTCCCTTTGCCTGTTTGATGACTCGGGCCAAAGTCGGCGTACTGGAAACAGATTGCAGCAACTTTCCACGCTTACTAAAATACGCCGATGAAATCTATCAGCGATTGGCCCCCCATGAGAAGCGGCTGGCAGTACAGCAGACTCTATTTCAGGTTGCGAAGTCAAAGACGGAAGCTCTTGACCTGGAAGATGCGTTTCCCAAGCTTTCGCCGCCAATGCGTGAATTGTTGCTCTTATGCTATCTTGATGCTGTGGGTTATGCAGCTCGTTGCAAGGGGAAAACGCCTCGGGATTTGTTCCCAGCCCTTCTTTCTCGCTACCTGGCAGCAGTCCATGCTTTCAATGAAACCCGCGAAGAACTGGGAATGAAGCTGGGGCAAGCGCAGGTTATTGAAGGAGATGCTCGCCACCTACAACTCCCCGATGAATCGGTGGATGGAGTGCTTTTTTCTCCGCCTTACTCTTTTGCTATTGACTATGTAGAAAATGACCGACCTCAGCTTCAGTTTCTTGGAGTGGACATCGAAAACCTGAAGCAGAACATGGTCGGCCTCATAGGGAGTGGCAGAACCAGGCAGCAACTCATCGAGTCACGCGTGACGAATTACTTCGCCGACATGGAAGCTATTATGACACATTGCAAGCGCGTCCTTTGCCCTGGATGTTATTGTGTCATCATCATTGGTTCTAACACCAACCAGACGGGAGGGATCTCGCTGGAAAGTGGCCTCATCGAGATAGGAACTAAGATCGGGATGCCGTTGGAATTTCAGATCATGCGGCAGATCGAGGGAATTCGCAACACGATGCGCGATGAATTCCTGCTCTTCTTTCGGAAGCCAGGGGTCTTGAATGTGTAGGGAAGGAAGAGGAGTTGTGAGCATCCCACGTTATCCTTTTGAAGCCACGGCTGAAGAACTCGCAGCCAACATTGAGTACTACGTGGATAGTTTTATCAGCGGGTTACAATCCTTTTTCGTAGTCATGCCGAAGGGGGAGGGATTTGTTGACTTCTCCCGCTTTCAGGAGGCCTATGAGGCTTTGAGGAACGGAACAGCAAACTTTGACAGAGTCAGTGTTGGCTGTAGTTCAGCAAGATCCATTGGTCCTGGTAGTACTCCGAACAATCCTCGGTTTTTCTCCTCCGGAATTTGCCTACATGACAGGCGTGATGACTGGCGTAGAAATTGACCGGGCTAATGCCCGCAGGTTCGATAAGCGGGCAAGAGAGGGTCGCTCTCTTTTTGTCAGAATTACTCCAGAGAAGCGACAACAGGTAGAAGCCCTTATCCGCACGGCGGTTCAGCTTATTCGGCAAGGGGCACCTGCTGTGAACGAGGGAGTGATTCACCGTCTGGACAAGGCAGACACAAAAGAGGGCCTTGTGGGTGTCAAGCGACTTGCTGAGGCAGGCGTTCCTTATGAGGTGCTGCTCTACGAACGTTTTCTGGGCCGTCCCTTCGCCACCCATCGGGATGCCGTGTCTGAAAAAGTGGGGGACATCATAGAGAACAGTGTAAGGGAAAAGTTAGACTCCAGGCATATTCCTTACCATAAGGCAGGTGTTGCTGAACGATTTGAGGACATGGATCAGGCTCCCGACTTCCTGGTGCCTGACCAGTTCCAACCGGCCGTGCTTCTTGAAGCCAAGTTGGCCGAAGACGACGGCACTGCTCGTGATAAAGTAACTCGCGTGCAACATCTGGCGGAACTCAGAGATCAGCGACTGCGAAGTGGTGCCCCGTCTTTTGAGGTGGTGGCTTGCGTGGATGGACGTGGCTTTGGTATCCGCCGAGAGGATGTCAAAAAGCTTCTTATTGCCACCAAAGGCAAGCTGTTCACTCTCCAGACGGTTGAGCACATAATTGATAGCACCTCACTCAAAGACTTCCGGAAATAGAATCACAAAAGCTGGCCGGGACATCGCCAAAGCTCAGGCCCGGCCGGCGGACCGGACATAAGGAGACCGGATGACAGACATTTTGCACGACATCGCTTCCAAGCTGTACGACGGCGAAGAGGAGGCCGTGGCCGGGCTGGTCCGGCAGGCGCTGGCCCAGGGCCTGACCCCGCACCAGGTCCTGCAGGGCGGCCTGATCGCCGGCATGGATGTGGTGGGCCGCGATTTCAAGGCCGGGGACCTGTTCGTCCCCGAAGTGCTCATCGCCGCCCGCGCCATGCACGCCGGCCTGGAGGTCCTGCGCCCGCTGCTGGCCGAAAGTGAGGTGCCAACCGTGGGCAAATATCTCATCGGCACGGTCAAGGGGGACCTGCACGACATCGGCAAGAATCTGGTCAAGATGATGCTGGAGGGGGCCGGGTTCGAAACGGTGGACCTGGGCATTGATGTGGACCCACAGCGCTTTGTGGAGGCGGTGCGCCAGCATCAGCCCCAGATCGTGGGCATGAGCGCCCTGCTGACGACCACCATGGTGCAGATGAAGACGACCATCGAGGCGTTGCAGGAGGCAGGGGTGCGCGACAGGGTCAAGGTCATGGTCGGCGGCGCGCCGGTGACAGAAGCCTTTGCCCGTCAGATCGGCGCCGATGCGTATGCGCCCGACGCGGCCAGCGCGGTGGAGGTGGCCCGGCAACTGGTGGGGACAGCCAGGGCAGGCTGAAAGCCCGCCCATTGGCATCAAGTTAAGGCGCGGGCGATTGGAAATCGCACCTGAAGAGCCTCCGGCTGGCCGTCCGCCTGCGCGGACGGCGGCATCCACGCAGGTGGATGCCTGGCCGCAGGCCCCTGC
>Ga0209162_1001284_pt1 | contig 25208 bp, 24 predicted proteins | sample YNPNPMetaG_FD_187121 | JGI IMG/M metagenome (GOLD analysis project Ga0209162, IMG submission 187121) | Anoxygenic and chlorotrophic microbial mat microbial communities from Yellowstone National Park, USA - YNP NP MetaG (SPAdes) (version 2) ...
CGTGTCGCAACGAGACCCTTCGCTGCGCTCAGGGTGACAAGGAAATCCGTGTCGCAACGAGACCCTTCGCTGCGCTCAGGGTGACAAGGAAATCCGTGTCGCAACGAGATCCTTCGCTGCGCTCAGGATGACAAGGAAATCCGTGTCGCAACGAGACCCTTCGCTGCGCTCAGGATGACAAATCCGCGTCACAACGAGACCCTTCGCTGCGCTCAGGGTGACAAATCCGTGTCGCAACGAGACCCTGCGCTGCGCTCAGGGTGACAAGGAAATCTGTGTTGCAACGAGACCCTTCGCTGTGCTCAGGGTGACAAGGAAATCTGTGTTGCAACGAGACCCTTCGCTTCGCTCAGGGTGACAAATCCGCGTCGCAACGAGATCCTTCGCTGCGCTCAGGATGACAAATCCGCGTCGCAACGAGATCCTTCATCTCCCTGTCTCCGTGCGGTTGACGAAGCGCCTGAGGCTGGTATAATGACGGAAATCTACCCTGTTATGGGCGTTTCGTAGGAGGATGCATGATCGATGTCAATGACCTTCGTGTCGGCGTGACGTTCACGATGGATGGCGAGTTGTACAAGGTGATCGAGTACCAGCACTACAAGCCAGGCCGCGGCAACGCCATCATCCGCACAAAACTGCGCAACCTGCGCACCGGCACGATCCTGCAGCAAAACTTTATCTCGGGCGATCGCGTAGAGGACATCCGCATCGAGCGGCGCCCGGTGCAGTATCTCTACAACGACGGCGACCTCTACTACTTTATGGACACCGAAACCTACGACCAGATGGCGCTCTCGGCGTCGATGCTGGGCGATCAGGCGCTCTATCTGAAAGAGGGAATGACTCTCAGCATCTCGGTCTATGAGGGCGAGGCGCTGGACGTCGATCTGCCGACAGCGGTGGACCTGAAAGTTGTCGACGCCGAGATGGCTATCGCCGGCGATACCGCCACGGGCGCGACCAAGAAGGCAACGCTGGAAACCGGGGCCACGGTGCAGGTGCCCCTCTTTGTCGAGGTCGGCGACACGGTGCGCGTCGACACGCGCACGGGCGCCTACGTCACCCGCCTCTGATCCGGAAACAGGCACCGCTGGGAGCTGCCGAGGGCCAGGATGCGCACGCCAGCCGGCAAAGAGTGCCGCCATTACTACCAGGATTCGTACCGTGGCAGGACGGTCGAAGAGTGCCGCCTGCTCGAGCAGTCGCCCGGCTCTCTGCCCTGGGAACCCAGGGTCTGCGCGCTCTGCCCTGTACCGGACATTCTGCGGGCCAACAGCTGCCCGTACATGCGGCTGGAGGCGCGGCTGGTGCGCCGCTTCTTGCGCCGTCGCGTCGAGGTTGCAGCCTACTGCACCGGGCATGAACAGCCCGTCGCCAATCCCTACGTCGGCTGCGGCCACTGTCACCCTGCTGCCACCACCATCCTCGAAGGGAAGAATGTGCTGTGATCCGCGCCATTCTCTATGACCTGGACAACACACTGCTACAGAACCCCATGTCGCAGTTCATCCCCGCCTACCTCCAGGCGCTCGGCGAATACATGGCCGACCGCTTCGCCCCCCAAGTCCTCATCCGCCACCTGCTGAACGCCACGGAGGTCATGGTACAGAACACCGACCCCCAGCGGAGCAATGCCGAAGTCTTCGACGCTGCCTTCTTCCCTGCCCTCGGCGTCAGCCGCCAGGAACTGGCGCCGCTCTTCGACGATTTCTACGCCAGCCGCTTTCCCCACCTGCGACGGCTGACGCAGCCCCTGCCCGCCGCCCGCCCGCTGATCGAGTGGAGCTTTGCCCACGGCTTCCAGGTCGTCATCGCCACCAACCCGCTCTTTCCGCTGACCGCCATCCTCCAGCGGCTCGATTGGGCCGGCGTGCCGGCAAGCGAGTTCCCCTATGACCTGATCACCAGCTATGAGATCATGCACGCCGCCAAGCCACACCCGGCCTATTACCACGAAGTCGCCCAGCGCATCGGCCGGATGCCCGAAGAATGCCTGCTCGTCGGCGACGATTGGGAGGGGGACATCCGCCCTGCGCAGTCCATCGGCATGGCCGCCTATTGGATCGCCGCGCCGGACGCCGTCCCGCCGGCAGACCCTCCCCCCGCCGGGCAGGGCAGCCTGGAGGACCTGGCCCGCTGGGTGCAGAGGCTGCCCGATCCCCGCTGAGCGTCAGCGCAGCTCCCTCAAGGCATCCAGCAGGCGGTCCACCTCGGCAGGCGTGTTGTAGTGAACCAGGCCGACGCGCACCAGGCCGCCGCTCTCCTCCAGCCCCAGCCGCTCGGTCACGGACAGCGCGTAGAAATTGCCGTCCCAGACAAAGATGCCTTCCTCTGCCAGCCGCTCGGCGACCTGGCGCGGCGTCCACCCTTCCAGCGTGAACGAAACAGTGGGCACGCGCCAGTCGGCGAGGGCCGGCTCGGTGATGCCCCATATCCGCAGGCCGGGGATCGCCTGCAGGCCGCGGATCAGCCGCCAGGCCAGTTCTTTCTCGTAAGCCTGAACCGCCGCCAGGCCGCTTTTGAGGTCAAGCCGGCGCCCTTCGAACGCGGCATACCAGCCGGCAAACGGCTCGCCGTAGCGCCGGCCAATCGCCGCCAGATAGTCCACCGCGGCGACCAGGCCGGCCAGCGCCTCGTGGTTCAGCGTGCCGGTCTCGAAGCGATCCGGCACATGGTCAGGGGCCGGGCGCACCTTGTCCGGCTGCAGCCGCTCCAACAGCTCGCGCCGCCCCCATAGCAGGCCCATGTGCGGCCCAAAGAACTTGTAGGCCGAGGCGACCAGGAAATCGCAGCCCAGCGCCTGCACGTCGATCGGGCCGTGCGGGGCGTAGTGGACCGCGTCGACATAGGTCCACGCGCCGACCTGACGCGCCCACGACGCGATGCGGGCCACATCGTTGATCGTGCCGACGGCGTTGGAGGCATAGCCCACCGCCACCAGCCGCGTTCGCTCGTTGAGCAGGCCGCGCAGCCCCTCCAGATCGAGCGTGCAGGCGGGTGGCACAAAATCGGCCTGGCGCACGACGACGCCGCGCGCCTCCAGCCGCCGCCACGGGGCAACGTTGGCGTCGTGGTCAAGCTGCGTCACCACGACCTCGTCGCCGGGCTTTAGCTCGCGCTCCAGCGCCCGGCTGAGGTGAAAGGTCAGCGTCGTCATGTTGGCGCCAAAGACGATCTCCTCCGGCGCGCCGTTGAACAGGTCAGCGGCAGCCTCTCGCGCAGCGGCGATGACCTCGTCGGTGCGCTGGCTGGTGACAAAGGCGCCGTGGGCGTTGGCGTTCGACCGCGAGAGGTAATCGGCCATCGCGTCGATCACCGTCTGCGGCACCTGCGTCCCGCCCGGCCCGTCGAAATAGACGTAGGGGCGACCGTGCCCGTCCGTCTCGGCCAGCGCGGGGAACGCCGCGCGTATCTCGTTCCACTCCATTGTTATACCTCCTCGCTCGATAGCATCTGAAAAAGCGGCGCTGGTGAGGCAAACACCGCTCCTGTTTCGATCTCCCGTCGCGGGTGTTCGTAGCAAAAGGGTAGAGCACCTCCCCGCCCTGCTCCCGCCGGCTCTGTGACCCGGCCAGTTTGTAGGACAACTGCGAGCAGTTGTCCTACATGCCGATTTTTTCCTTCCTCGCCGATTGTGCTACAATTTCAGCCATTCTTACCAGGAGGCAAGTCCCATGGCCGAGCATTCCGAGTTGAAGGAAGAGTTCGTTCCCCTCAAGAGCCGCCTCTGGGTTTCGATCGCCGACGCAGCATGTGCCATGCTGGGACAGATCGTGGTCACCGGCTCGCTGACCTATTTCTTTGTCCGCTGGCGCGGTCTCGATTCCAACCTGGCGGCGACGGTCTGGCTGCTCTTTGGCATCTGGAACGCGGTCAACGACCCGCTCTTTGGCTGGATCAGCGACCGCACACGGAGCGGGTTGGGCCGCCGTCTCCCCTACATCCGCTTCGGCGCGCCCATCTATGCGCTGGCCTTTGTCGCCTGCTGGGTCAACTGGCCGGGCCACAGCCAGACCTGGCTGTTCATCCAGTTCCTGCTGCTGCTCTTTATATTCGACACGCTCTACACGGCCATCGCCACCAGTATCTATGTGATGCCCTTCGAGATCGCCATCTCGAACAGGGCACGCGGCAGTATCCTCATCTGGAAGATCATCTTTTCGGTCTTTCCGCTGGCGGTGCCGCTGGCCGTCATTCCCTTCATCCAGCCCGGCCCGGGCGAGGACGCCACAATGTACCAGTGGACCATGATCGCCCTGGGCATCGCTATGGGAGCGCTGATCTATATCAGCACCTTCTTTTACGGCGAAAAGCACTTCCAACAGGAAGAGGAACAGTTCGCTTTCCTCAAGTCACTCAAGGAGTGCTTTGCCAATTTTTCGTTCATCGTCTTTGAGGTGATGAGCTTTACCATCATCTTTGTCCAGACCGGCCTGATGCAGGGGGTGCTGTACTATTTCGACGAGTTCAACGTGCCGGCAGTCCCCCTCTACGCGGCGCTGGCCGTGGGCATCGTCGGCGGCATCGTGCTCTTTGTCAAACAGCGTGACCGCTGGGGGATCAAGAAATCGATGCGCATCATGACGCTGGTCTTTGGCCTGGGCTGTTTGCTCGTCCTCTTCTTTGGCCACTCTCTCATCCCCACGGCGATCGGCTTTCTCACCTTCGGCATTGGCTTTGCCGGCGGGATGTACCTGATCCCGCTGATGAACGGAGACGTGGTCGACCGGGACGAGCAACTGACCGGCCTGCGCCGCGAGGGGATGTATGCGGGCGTCAACAGCTTTATCACCAAGCCGGCAATCAGCATCGCTCAGGCCGTCTTTCTCTGGTTCCTCCGCGCCTATGGCTACGACCAGACACTGGGCAAGGGTCTACAGTCCGCCTCTGCTGAGACAGGCATCCTGATGGGCTGGACGCTGGTGCCGGGCATTCTGCTCCTGCTCTGCTTCGTCGTGCTGCACTGGTATCCGCTGGCCGGTCCGGCCTGGACGGCGGTCAAGGCCGAGCTGGCCGCCCGCCACGCCGAGAAGGAAAGGCGTTACCTGGAAGCGCACGGCTACAAGTATATCGAGTGATGGCCCAGGCCAACGGCTGAAACCGCGCCGGAAGGCCATTGTGCGACCTCACCCCTCCCCCCCACCCCCCTCCCCTCTCCGACCCCCTCCCCGGCCCTCCCCCGAAACGGGGGAGGGAGTTGGGGAGGGGGGTGGCGGCGAAGCCGCCGGGGGTGGGGTGAGGTCAGCGAAGGCCGAACGCAGGCCAAAGGCCCAAAGTACGAAGCCGGTATCCCTCCATGGGTTAGCGGCGCTCCCGCCCTTCGGCCAGCCCCAGCTTGACAAAGGCCCACGGCGCGCCCAGGCCGCCGAACAGCCCCAGGATGGTGTAGCGGACAAAGCGCAGCACCAGCGCCATCGCCTCCGACGGGTCGAGGGCAGCAAAGGCCACTTTCAGGCCCGCGTAGAGGCCGACAAAGACCACGCCGCCAGCCAGGAAGCGCAGCGCCCGCTTCCACCACACGCCGCCACTGTCAAAGCCGACCCAGCGCCGCTCCAGGACAAAACCGACCCCCATGCCCAGCAGGGCGGCGGTCGCTGTGACTGAGGTGTCCTCGGTAGGCAGGAGCAGCACCAGCAGCAGCGGAACGCCAATGGCCACCCCCAGTTGCCAGCCCAGCCCCTTCCGCTCCAGCCACGGTTCGAAGAGCGGATCGAGCCACAGAAAGAGCGCCAGCAACAGCGCCCCCAGCAGATAGCCGCCTAACAGGTCCTGCGGAAAGTGCACGCCCAGGTAGAGGCGCGAGAGGGGCACCAGCACCATCAGCGCCGCCGCCAGCACCCACAGCCAGGCGCGACGGAACTGGGAGGCCAGATAGCCCCAGGCGACGACAATGTTCTGGGTGTGCCCGCTGGGCAGCCCGCCGCCGCCTGGATCGTCCAACTGCAGCACCTGACCGGGCGCGTATTCGAAGGGGCGCGGCTGATCGACCAGCGCCTTGGCCGCTGTGTTGAAATAGGCCGAGAGGAGATAGAGAGCGGTCAGGCGAGCGCCGGTGCGCCGGTCCAGGCACCAGTAGACAAAGGGCAGAAAGAGCAGGATGAACTCTTCGTTGCCCAGGAACGTCAGCGCCTTGAAGGGCGCGTCCAGCGTCGGGCTGAACTGCTGCAACCACTGAATCACCCGAATGCCCCAATTCAAAATCCCCTCCATGGTTCTAACCTCCTGGCTGATATGAGACCTCCTGGACGCCGCCGAACTCTGGCAGGGCCAGGGTAATGACCATCATCACAGGAACGGCAACGAGCGTGGCGATGAAAGGAGCGTCGGGCCGCGCCGCGTAGAGCCGGCCTGCCACCATCGCCCCAATGACCTCGGCCAGCGACATCGCCGTCTGCGCTACGGCCAGAGAAAGGCCGCGCTGTGTCGCGCCGAGCAGGTTGCCAGCCCGCCCCTGGCTCAGGCCGCGACAGGCCAGATAAGCCCCGCGCAGGAAAAAGGCGCAGCCCGTCGCGCCGACCCCCGGCGCCAGCGCCAACAGCAACGCCGACATCCACACCAACCCCTGCGCCAGGGCGATTCCCCACGGACGCCGCCCTCCGTCCAGCCGCCCCAACAGCAACGAGAACACGGTCATCCCCACAGCATAGACCGATCCCATCATGCCGACCTGCGCCGTGCTCAGGCGGCGCACGTCGGCCACAAAGTTGGCCCCCAGCGGAAAACTGACGTACATGGCCAGAAAGGAAAACCAGAGCCAGGCAGCAAAGCGCAAGGGGCGACCGCCGCGCAGCGCCTGCCACCCTTCGCCCTGATGCGGGCGGAGCAAAGCCCGCTGGGGCGTGATCTGGAGCATCACCAGCAGCGAGAGGCCGAATATGCCAGCCGAGATCAGGTAGACCGCGCGCATCGAAAACCACTCGGCCAGCAGCCCGCCGACGGTCGGCGCCAGCAACACGCCAGTGGTGTAAAAGGCGATGTTGGTCGTAAAGACCCGCCCCAGCCTCTGCCCCTCGGCGGCTGTCGCCAGGTAGGTGTTGAGGATAGGGACGCTGTAGGCCGAAGCGCCATAGATGACTATGGCAACCGTCAGCGCCCGCCAGTCCCGCGCCAGCGCCGCGATGAGCATGGCCAGAACACCGCAAACCCAGCCGCCAAGCAGGGCCGGCTTGCGCGGCACGCGGTCGGCCAGATAGCCAGCAGGGAGGTAGGTCAACGCTGCTGCCAGGGCCATCAGCGAAAGGACGCCGCCAATCTGGGCCGGGTTGGCGCCCAACGCCTCGATGTAGAGAGGCTGGATGGTGATGAACAGCCCCTCCCCTACCCCCCACAAGAAGACAGCCAGGTTGATGATCCGAATGTCACGCCGCATAAGCTCTGCCTGCACAGAATGGCACGATTGTACACCGACCCCGCTGCTTGAGCAATCCGCAGAATCACATATAATCGAGGGCGATGGGCAAGACCCTGCTTCTGACAGGCCGGCCAGGGGTCGGCAAGACGACGCTGATCCGCCGCGCGGCGGAGGCGTTGGGGACGCGCGCGGGCGGCTTTTTCACCGAGGAGCTGCGCGGCCCCGGCGGACGCAAGGGCTTTCGCCTGGTCACGCTCGACGGCCAGGAGGCGGTGATGGCCCACGTGACGCTCAAGGGCAGCGGACGCCCGCAGGTGGGACGCTACGGCGTCGACGTGGGCGCCATCGAGCGCGTCGGCGTCCCTGCCCTGCGCCGCGCCGTCGCCGCCGGCCAGATCGTCGTGATCGACGAGATCGGCAAGATGGAACTCTTCTGCGGACCGTTCAAAGACGCCGTCCTCCAGGCCGTCAGCGGGCCCTGCGCCGTCCTGGCAACGGTCATGGCCATGCCCAACCCCTGGGTCGACAGCCTCAAGGCCATGCCGCCGGTGACCGTCTGGGAGGTCACGGAGGGGAACCGCGAGCGCCTGGTGAAGCAGGTGCTGGACTGGCTGGGAGAAGGGCCCATCACCCGCCCGTCAGTTGCTGCGGCGCAGCTTCCGCCTGCTCGACGATCTCGCGGATGACCTCGACGACGGGGTAACTGCCTGCCGTCCATGGATGCCAGGGCACGGATTCATGCTGAACACAAAGGACACGAAGATGGAAACTATCACAATTCTGGATCATCCCTGGTGTCCTTCGTGTCCTTTGTGGTGAGATAAGGGACTGGCCTGATCAGGTACTCCTCTGCGTGCTCTGCGGTGAAAGAGGCTCAAAAGTCGCTCAAAGCGGGTCTGTGAGCCGCGTTTCTCGGCGGTCACAGACCGCCGAGGAGCACAAAGTGGTGAGAACACCAGCCACGCCAGAAGCAGGCCTGGCGGAGGGCAGGTGGTTACCCTGCGGGAGGGTAGGGGTAGATGGAGCATTCCCCCCTATAACACCACCCGCACGCTGTTGGAGCGGCAGGCCGCGCACATCCGCTCCGCATCGACCTTGGGGTCAAAGGTGACGTTCCACTCGTTGCCGCAGCGCATGCAGCGCATGGTGACGGGAGCAGGCTCCTTCAAGCGAGCCAGCGGGCTGCGGCGAGGCACTTTGGCCCCTTTCAGCGCCTCCATCGTCTTTTCGATCTCTTCGACGGTGACTGTGGCGCGCAGTTCTTCCACCTCGCGCATAATCTTGGCCCAACGCTGCCCCTCGGCGGCGCTGCACCAGTCGAGCTGCAGGCGGCGGGGATCGACCCCTGCCTTTTCCAGCCCCTCCCACAGCGCGTCGACGCGGCGAACGGTGCTGCGGTTGGCGTTGATATAGTGACAGTCAGCATAGTGACAGCCCGAAACCAGCACCACCGGCGCGCCCTTCTGAAAGGCGTACCAGACAAAGTCGGGTTTGACCCGCCCGGAGCACATGGTGCGGATGATGCGCGCGTTGGGCGGGTACTGCATGCGCGAGGTGCCGGCTGTGTCGGCGCCAGCGTAGGAGCACCAGTTGCAGGCAAAGGTGACGATCTTGTCCTGCGGCGCTTCGGCCAGGATGGCGTCGAGCATGGCATAGATCTGCTGGTCGGTAAAGTGGCGCATGGTGATGGCTTCGAAGGGGCACTCAGCGGCGCACGTGCCGCAACCGTGGCAGGCCGCGGCGATCACCTGCGCCGGGTGGCCCTTCTCCCAGACGATGGCAGAGAAGGGGCAGATTCCGGCGCACTGGCCACACTGCTTGCACGCGGCCGGATCGACCACCGCCGTGATCGCCTCGATCTTGATGCGGTCCGTGTTGAGCAGGATCGACGCGCGGGCAGCGGCGGCGCTGGCCTGCGTCACCGAGTCTTTGATGTCCTTGGGCGACTCGGCGCAGCCAGCGATAAAGACGCCGCTCGCCGGCGTGTCGACGGGGCGCAGTTTGGGATGCGCCTCCATCAAAAAGCCGTCGCCCGTGCGCGACAGGGTGAGCTGTTGACGGATGGCTTCTGTCTCCTGGCGCGGCACGGCACCGATGGAGAGAATCAGCATGTCCAGCTCGTGCATCTCCAGTTCGCCGCTGCTCGTGTTCTCCACGTACACCCTGAGCGTGCCGTTGCCGTCGAGCTCCACCTCGCCGGGCAGGCCGCGGATGTATCTGACGCCGGCCTCTTTGGAGCGCATGTAGAGGTCCTCAAAGCCCTTGCCAAAGGCACGGATGTCCATGTAAAAGACTTTGATGTCAATATCGGGATAGTGGTCCTTGAGCAGCAGGCTGTCCTTGACCGTGTTCATGCAGCAGATGTTGGAGCAGTAGGGGTTGCCGCGCTGGCCGTCGGGGTTGGCGCTGCCGATCGCCGTGCGCGAGCCGACGCACTGGACAAAGCCGATCCGTTTGGGCTGCGTCCGGTCGGAGGGGCGCACCAGGTGGCCTTCGGTGGGGCCGCCGGCGGAGATGAGCCGCTCGAACTCGAGACTGGTGATGACATCGGCATAGCTGGTGTAGCCATACTCGTCCAGTGGCGTGGGATCGTAGACATCCATGCCGGTGGCGACGATGACCGCGCCCACCTTCAGTTCGACGACCTCGTCCTGCATGTCGAAATCGATGCACTGTTTCTGGCAGGCCTCGACGCACTTGCCGCAGGCCAGCGGGTTGTGGCCCAGACAGTCGGCGGTGTTGACGATATAGGCGGAGGGGACAGCCTGGGGGAAAGGGATGTAGATCGCGCGGCGGGTGGAGAGACCGGCCTGGAACTCGTCCGGTTTGACGATGGGGCAGACCCTGGCACAGTCACCGCAGGCAGTGCACTCGTTCTCACGGACGAAGCGGGCCTTGCGCCGCACGCGCGCCGTAAAGTTGCCCACATAGCCAGAGATTTCCTCGACCTCGCTGTAGGCCATCAGCTTGATGTTGGGATGTCGACCGACATCCATCATTTTGGGCCCAAGAATTCATATACTACAGTCCATTGTGGGATAGGTCTTGTCCAGCCGGGCCATGATCCCGCCGATGGATGGTTCCTTCTCCACCAGGTAGACCTGGTGACCGGCGTCGGCCAGGTCGAGGGCGGCCTGGATGCCGGCGACGCCGCCGCCGATGACCAGCGCGGCGTGGGTGACGGGCACGTACTCTTCCTGCTGGGCGTGCAGCCAGCGGGCGCGGGCCACCGCCGCGCGGACGATCTCCTGGGCTTTGCGCGTGGCCGCTTCGCGGTCGTAGATGTGCACCCAGGAGCAGTGCTCGCGGATGTTGGCCATCTCGAACAGGTACTCGTTCAACCCCGCCTGGCGGACGCAGTTGCGGAAGGTCGGTTCGTGCAGCCGTGGCGAGCACGAGGCCACGACGACGCGGTTGAGGCCATACTCGGCAATCGCTTTTCTGATCTCCTGCTGGCCGGGATCGGAGCAGGTGTAGCGATTGCGCCCGGCAAAGGCGACGTCGGGCAGGCTCTCGGCATAGGCCCGCACCGCCTCCGTATCGACGCTGCCGGCAATGTTCGAGCCGCAGTCGCAGACAAAGACACCGATGCGCAGTTCATCCTCTACCAATTTTCTTCCTCCTCGTCTCCCTGTCCCCTTGTCTCCTGGTCTCCCTGTCCCCCTCTCATCCTCTCGGCCAGCATTCCTGCCTCTTCGAGCACCATGTCTGGCCGTTCCGGCGCGAATTGCTCTGCCGCACTGTAGCCGGTCAGCACGGCGACGGTGCGCGCGCCAGCCAGGCGGCCAGCGCGGATGTCCATCGGATGGTCGCCCACCATCAGCGTGCGCTCCGGGGGAGCGCCCAGCCGCTGCATGGCCGCCAGCAGGTGCTCCGGGTCTGGCTTGACCCGCCTCACGTCGTCGCGGGTGACCAGGGCGTCGTAGGGGAGCTCGTAGCGGCGGAGGATGCTCTCCACCGCTGCGCGGCAGTTGCGCGTGACGATGGCGACCCTGATCCCCCGCTCGCGCAGGCTGGCCAGCAGATGAGGGACGCCGGGATGGACCCTGGCCGTCTCTGCCGCGGCCATCTCGATGGCGGTGATGGCTGCCTGCGCTTCCTGGCGGAAGACGGCCACGTCGCCGTTCCGCCTGGCAAGGATGTCCGCTGCCTCCTCGACCAGTTCCAGCGTATAGCGTGCCGTCATCTCCTCCGCCGCCAGGCCGTAGCGCGGCAGGATGGCCTCCACCTCGCGTCGCATTTGCCCAAAATCGATGTTCAGGTGCACCAGCGTGCCGTCGAAATCGAACAGCACGGCCTCCACGTCATCGAACTTCAACTGTCACCTCAAGCGCCCTGAAAAAGCTCCGCCAGCTTGCGCGACTTGACGCGGTTCAGCTTGAGCCCCACCTGGTCTGCCGATAGTCCCATCGCCAGGCCCAGCACCTGGGGATAGTAGAGCACCGGCAGCCTGTAGCTCGTCCCGTAGAGGCTTTCCACCCGGCGCTGGTTGGCCTCGTACATAATGGCGCAAAAGGGGCAGATCAGCACCATCGCGTCGGCCTGCGCCGCAACGACGTGGTCGAGCTTTTGGCGGGTCACCAGCAGCGCCGTCTCCTCGTCAAAGCCGAGGATGCCGCCGCCGCAGCACTGCGACTCGTCCTCGTAATGCACCACGCGCGCCCCGGTCGCCTCGATCAGCCGGTCCAGGCTCTGCGGGTTCTCCGGATCGTCAAAGCCGTCGTAGAGGTGCGAGGGCTTCAGGTAGTGGCAGCCGTAGTGGGGAGCCAGCCCCAGCGCGGAGAGGTCAACCGTCACCAGGCTGCGCAGCCGCTCGACGCCGACCTCCTCGTAGAGCATGCGCGCAACGTGGCGCACCCTGACCGTGCCCCGATAGTCCCGCCCCAGCTCATTGCTGGCCCACTGCCGCAGTTGGGCGTCCTCTTTGAGCCGCAGGGCGGCCTCGGTGAGCGTGCCGGTGCAGGCGCTGCAGAGGGTGAGGATGTCCAATCCCTGCGCCTCGGCCAGGGCCAGGTTGTGCGCCCCCATCAGCAGCCCCGCCTTCCAGTCAAGCGGCCTGGCCGGAAAGCCGCAGCAGGCAAAGCCGTCCACATCGACCAGCTCGATGTCCAACCGCGGGGCGACCTGGCGGACGGCAAGCTCATAGTTGATGCCGCGCACCGGAACCGTGCAGCCGAGGTAGAGGGCGTAGCGGCTCATTCCTGCTCCTCTTTCCAGCCGCGCCGCTCGAGGATGCGGCGAACGGCCTCGGCTTCCTCGCGGATGGGCGGCAGGCCGTATTCGGCGCGGCGTTCGTTGTCATAGTTGCCGATCTCATAGAGGCGGCCATGCTCGCGCAACTGCTCCAACTGGACGCGAAAGGTCTGGGGGACATGGCCCTCGCGCACGGCGATGTTGCGCACGGCGTTCATCAGCTCAGGGATGCGCACGTCCTGCGGGCAGCGCTCGTAGCAGGTATAGCAGACCGAGCAGAGCCAGACGAAATCGCTGGTCAGTACCTGCTCGCGCATGCCCAACAGGGCCATGTGGACGATGCGCCGCGGGTTGTACTTGGCGGTCACTCCGCCCACCGGGCAGCCGGCGGTACAGGTGCCGCAGGAATAACAGCGGCGGATGTACTCGCCGCCAGGCTCGGCTGCGATCTCGTCCCGAAAGCCCGGCTCAAAGGTGCTGACGTCGATGATTTCTTCCTCTTCCATTGCCCCTCGCTGGTGGTAGCGCGCATCGCATATCGCGTATCGCATATCGCGTATCGCATATCGCGTATCGCTTATCGCGTATCGCTTATCGCATATCGCTTATCGCAATTTATGTCGTCATTTGCGCTTGAGGCTGCGCTCTACAAATTCGACCACATCTTCCAGCGCCACGTCGAACCCCTCGCTGTCCTTCAGCGCGCAGGTGAGGTGGATGCGGCACTTGGGGCAGGCGGTGAGCAGCCGCGTTGCGCCAGCGGCCTGGGCCTGGCGCAGCCGCGCCGTCTGGATGCCCTTGGCGCAGCGTCCGCAGTTGACCCAGCCGGTCGAACCGCAGCAGAGGCTGTTCTGGCGGTTGCGCTGCATCTCGACCAGCGTGGCGCCGGGGACGGCGCGGATCGCCTGCCGCGGCGCCTCGTAGACGTGCAGGTAGCGCCCCAGCCGGCAGGGGTCGTGATAGGTGACCGTCCCTCGCTGCTCTTGCAGCCCGAGTTCGCCCAGGTGGTCGGCCAGCAGTTCGGTGAGGTGGACAAGGGCAAAGGGCAGCGGGCCGACGACGCGGGGATAGTCGTTGCGGAAGGCGTTGTAGCCTTCGGGGCAGGTAAAGATCACCCGCCGCGCGCCGCTTCTCTGGATGAGACGGACGTTGGCCTCGGCCAGCTTGCGGAAGGTCTCCTCGTCGCCGTTGAGCAGCGCGTCCGCACCGCAGCAGCGCTCGTCGTTGCTGACCACGGGCGTGATGCCGATGGCGTTCATCAGCCGCACCGCTGCCTGCGCTGTCCGCGTCGAGACGATGCCCAGCTCTTCAAAGACCACGTCGAAATAGGGCAGGCAACCGACAAAGTAGAAATCGTCCCCCTGCGCAGCCGTCTTCAAGTCGGAGGTCAGCCAGGCCGTGCGCTGCTGTCGCACGGGCGCGGCCATGATCGCCATCAACTGCTGCATCACCGCATTGTGAGCATAGGCGCCCTCGACGCTGGCCTGGCGCGCGGCGATGCGAGCGGCGACGACAAAGGCCGGATAATCGACCCCCGAGGGGCAGCGTGTGGTGCAGAGGCCGCAGGTCAGGCAGGCCCACAGATGCTCGTCGTGGATCAGCTCTTCGGGTTTGCCGGTCAACACCCGCTCGATCGTGCTGCGCGGCGAGTAGGTGGGGTCGATGCGGGTGACGGGGCAACTGGCGGTGCACTTGCCGCAGTCGAGGCACAGAAAAGCTCTGGTGCGACGGAGGATGGGCTCAAAGGTCATGGGTTGTCTCACACGACAGGCTTTGGGTTTCCGGCTGGCTGTTGTTGTTCAGCGGGCTGGGCCCCAGGGCGCGCACCTGTTCGGTGAACTCGATCATCAGGTGGGCGAAGTGGGCGCCCTCGGCAGCGGAAACCCACTCCAGGCGCAGGCGGTTCTTTTCGAGGCCCAGCAACTCCAACAGCCGCGCCGTCTTGTTCACCGTGACGACGGCGTTCTGGTTGCCCGACATATAGTGACAGTCACCAGGATGGCAGCCGGTGACCAGCACGCCGTCGGCGCCCAGGCGAAAGGCCTCCAGGATAAAGCCCGGCGTCACGCGGCCAGAGCACATCACGCGGATGACCCGCGTTGTGGCCGGGTACTGCATGCGGCTGACGCCGGCCAGGTCCGCCCCCGCGTAGGAGCACCAGTTGCAGGCAAAGACAACGATACGCGGTTCGAAGCTCATTCAGGCTTCACCTCACCTTGTCTCCCTCTCACCTTGTCCCCTTGTCTCCCCTGCCCCTTCACCTGGCCTCGAGCGCGGCGCGCAGCATGGCCGTCACCTGCTCGTCGGTAAAGTGGCAGGCCTGCATGGCGCCGGTCGGGCAGACGGAGGCGCAGGCGCCGCAGCCCTTGCACATGATGGCGTTGACGCGGGCCACCGGCAGGCCGCTGGCGCCCTCGACCAGCGTCGGCGCGCCGAAGGGACAGATCTCGACGCAGCGGCCGCAGCCCCGGCAGAGGGCCTCGTTCACCCGCGCCACCACGCCGGAAGAGACGACCGTCTCTTTGGTCAGGATCGTCGCTGCGCGCGCCGCCGCGCCATAGGCCTGGGCGATGGTCTCTTCCAGGTGCGCCGGCCAGCGCGCCGTCCCGGCCACATAGACGCCGTCGGTGGCAAAGTCCAGCGGCCGCAGCTTGACGTGCGCCTCCAGGAAAAAGCCGTACTCGTCGACCGGCACCTTGAGCATCTGGGCCAGCTCGTGCGCCCCCTCGCGCGCCACCAGTGGCGTGGAAAGGACCACCAGGTCATAGGGGATGCCCAGCGTGGCCCCCAGCAGCTCGTCATAGACCAGCACGCGGTCGGGCGTGACCCGGGGAGGGCGCTGGGGGTTGTAGCGGATGAACTGGATGCCGGCCTCGCGGGCGCGGGTGTAGTAGGCCTCGTAGCGCGTGCCCTGTGTCTCGGTGTCGCGGTAGAGGATATAGACCTCGGCTGTCGGATTGGCCTGCCTGATCTCGAGCGCGTTCTTGATCGCCGTCGTGCAGCAGATGCGCGAGCAATAGGGGCGCTCCGCGCTGCGCGCGCCGACGCACTGGATCATGACCACGCGCTGCACGGCCAGCGGTCCCTGCTTGAAGCGGCCTTCCAGCTCGAATTGGGTGATCACCCGCTTGCCGTCATAATTGTAGAGGCCGGTCGGCGTCAGGGGCTGCGCGCCGGTGGCGACGATGATCGCCCCTGCGCGAAAGCTCGACTGGCGGCCTTCCCTGTCCTGGACAACGACCTCGTAATTGCCGACAAACCCTTTCAGGCTGTGCAGGGTCGAAGCGGTGAACACCTCGATGTTGGGGCTGCTTTTCACATCGGCGATGCGCGCCTCGACCAGCGGCTGCGCCTCGTCCTGGGTCGGGTAGAGCCTGTCCAGGTGACGCAACAGCCCGCCCAGTTCGGCCTCCCGCTCGACCAGCTTGACCTGGAAGCCGCGCCGGGCCAGGTTGAGCGCGGCGGTCATGCCGATCATCCCGCCGCCGATGATCAGCGCCACCGGCTCGACCGGCACTTCCTTTTCCTCCAGCGGTTGCAGCAGGTGCGCCCTGGCCACACCCATGCGCACCAGGTCCTTTGCCTTGGCCGTAGCCGCCTCCGGCTCGTGCATGTGCACCCACGAGCACTGGTCGCGGATGTTGACGAACTCGAAGAGGTAGGGGTTCAGCCCTGCTTCGCGGCAGGCGTCGCGGAAGAGCGGCTCATGGGTGCGCGGGGTGCAGGCGGCGACGACGACGCGGTTGAGTTCGTGCCTGACGATGGCGTCCTTGATCTGGCTCAGCCCGCCGTCCGAGCAGGTGTACATGTTGCGCTGGACAAAGACGACGCCGGGCAGCGTCTGGGCATAGTCGGCCACGGCAGCCACGTCGACATGGCCGGCGATGTTAGAGCCGCAGTGGCAGATAAAGACGCCGATTCTGGGAGGGGTGTTGGTCGGGGGTTGCATATCGCTTATCGCATATCGCTTATCGCTTATCGCTTATCGCTTATCGCTATCGCTTATCGCTGATCGCCGATTGTGCGGGCGGCGCGGGCGGCGGCGGCGCTGGCCTGCATCACCGAGTCGGGGATGTCAAAGGGCCCCCGGCAGCAGCCCGCCGCATAGATGCCCGCCCGCGTCGTGTCGAGCGGTGCCAGAGGGCTGGTCTTGATAAAGCCATAGCTATCGACCTCGATGCCCAGCAGTTTGGCCAGCTCCGCGGTGCCGGGGCGAGGGACCAGGCTGGTCGCCAGCACGGCCAGGTCGACCGTCATGCGCGCCGGGCGAGAGGTCTCGACATCCTCATAGTGGATCACCGGATTGTGCGCCTCGTCCTCGGTGATGCGCGCCACGCGGCTGCGCACATAGCGCACGCCATACTCCGCCTCGGCGCGGGCCACATACTCGCGAAAGCCCTTGCCCGAGGCGCGAAAGTCGGTGTAAAAGACGTAGGAAGCAACCTCCGCGTCATGCTCCGAGGCCAGGACAGCCTGCTTGCTGGAATGCATGCAACAGACGGAGGAGCAGAAAATCTGGTGGCGCACGTCCCGCGAGCCGACACATTGGATAAAGCCGATCCGCCGGGCCGGCTGGCCGTCGGAGGGGCGCAGCAAGCGGCCCTCGGTTGGCCCAGAGGCGCTGATGAGCCGCTCGTACTCCAGCGCCGTGATGACGTTGGCGCACTGCTCATAGCCAAAGTGGGCCAGCCCGCGCGGGTCGAAAAAGTCATAGCCCGTGGCGACGACAACCGCGCCGACCCTTACCTCGACCTGCCGCTCCCTCTGCTCGAAATCGATCGCCCTGGCCTCGCAGACCTGCGCGCAGAGGCCGCACTTGCCCTTTTGCAGATAGCGGCAGTGTGCGGCATCGATAGTCATCACCTGAGGGACGGCCTGCGGAAAATAGAGGTAGATGGCCCGCCGCTGACGCAGGCCCATGTCGAACTCGTCCGCCACCTTGACCGGGCATTTGGCCGCGCACTCGCCGCAGCCGGTGCAGCGGCTCGCGTCGACGTAGCGGGGGTGCTGCAGGATCGTGACGCTGAAATCGCCCGCTTCCCCTTCCAACGCGGTCACCTCGGCGTAGGTGTGCAGGTCGACCAGCGGGTGGCGCGCAACCTCGTTCATCTTGGGTGAAAGGATACAGGTCGAGCAGTCGTTTGTCGGAAAGGTTTTGTCCAACTGGGCCATGCGCCCGCCGATGCTGGGCAGCCGCTCCACCAAGTGGACGTGAATGCCCATGTCCGCCAGGTCGAGCGCGGCCTGAATGCCGGCAATGCCGCCGCCAATCACCAGAGCGTTTCCCATCGGCGTTCTGTCCTTTCCGGGATACGGTGGACAGAGTGTTACGTCCCCTGTATCCCTTCCATCTCCATCACATACTGCGCTGCCCGCGCTGCCGCGCCGCTGGCCTGAGTGACAGACTGTGGGATGTCAGCCGGGCCGCGACAGCAGCCGCAGGTAAAGACTCCCTCGCGCGTCGTGTCGGTCGGCGAGAAGGGATTGGTGCGGAAAAAGCCATACTCGTCCAGCTCCAGGCTGAGCACCTGCGAGAGCACAGCCACGCCGGGGCCGGGCATCAGGCTGGTGGCCAGCACGGCCAGGTCGAACGCCCTCTCCCGCGGCAGGCCGGATTCATCCTCATAGGTAAAGACCAGCCGGCCCTCGGCGTCTTGTTCGATTTTGGCCACGCGGCTGCGGACGTACTCGACGCCGTACTCGGCCTGGGCGCGGTCGATATACTCGCGGAAGCCCTTGCCCGAAGCGCGCAGGTCGGTGTAAAAGATGGTCGATTTGACATCGGGGATGTGCTCGCGGGCCAGGATGGCCTCTTTGGTGGCGTGCATACAGCAGACGGAGGAACAAAAGCGCTGGTACTTGAGATTGCGCGAGCCGACGCACTGGATAAAGCCGATCGTCCTGGGCTCCCGCCGGTCGCTGGGGCGGATGAGGCGGCCGCCGGAGGGGCCGCTGGCGCAGATCAGCCGCTCGAACTCGAGGCCGGTGATGACGTCCTCGTAGCGCGTGTAGCCATACTCGCTCAGGGCCACCGGATCGAACGTCTCCATGCCCACCGCCACAATGATCGCGCCCACCGGCAGCTCGATGGTCTGCGGCTGCATGTCGAAATCGATGCACTTTTTCTTACAGGCCTCGATACAGCGCCCGCAGACGATGGGGTTCTTGCCCAGGCAGTCAGCCGGGTCGCTGATGTATGCCTGGGGGATCGCCTGCGGAAAGGGAATATAGATCGCCCGCCGCGTCGAGAGGCCCATCTGGAACTCATCGCGCCTGACCACGGGGCAGACCCTGGCACAGTCGCCGCAGGCGGTGCAGGCCTTTTCGTCGACGTAGCGCGGCCGCTTGAGAACGCGCACTGTAAAGTCGCCGGCTTCTCCCTCCACTTCCTGCACTTCGGACAGCGTGTAGATGGTGATGTTGGGATGGCGGGCGCAGTCGACCATCTTGGGCGCCAGGATGCAGGTCGAGCAGTCATTGGTGGGAAACGTCTTGTCCAACTGCGCCATGCGCCCGCCGATAGAAGGGCTCTTTTCGACCAGATGGGCGTGGATGCCCATCTCGGCCAGGTCAAGGGCAGCCTGGATGCCGGCGATGCCGCCCCCAATGACCAGAACGTCTTTCATGCCTTTTCCTCAAGCTGCTTTTTGCCGTACTCGAAACCGGCATCGAAGGCGCGCAGGTTCAGCTCCTCGGTGCCGGCGGGGGCCAATTCGCGCACGGACTGGCGTATCCCTTCGGGCGAGGCCATGTCGGTCACCGCTGCGACATAGCCCAGCATGATCACGTTGGCAACGATGCGCCGTCCCATCTCCTCAGCCATGCGCGTGGCCGGGATGCCCATCATGCGCAGGCCCGCAGCGGCCTCGTCCAGTTCGACCAGGCTTTCGTCGATGATCAGCAGCCCATCGCGCCGGAACTCGGGCACGTAGCGGTGGTAGGCGCCCTGCGACATGACGACCAGCACGGAGGGACTGATGAGATGCGGATAGCTCAGGTCCACCGCATCCTCGGCGATGGCGACCTGAGCGGCGCAGGCGCCGCCCCGCGACTCGGGGCCATAGCTCTGGGTAAAGGTGGCAAGGCGGCCGTCGTGAAGAACGGCGGCGCGGCCAATGATCTCGCCGCTGCGGATGATGCCCTGTCCACCAAAGCCAGAGAGACGGATCTCTTTGCGTTTCACTTCTCCCTCCTACTTGCCCGCTATGTGTTCCAACATGCGCGCATGCTGTTCCAAAAAGGTCGGCTTTTCGATGTCGACAAACTTGCCCTCGATGATCGCGCCGCCCAGGGCGATGTCTGTCTCGCGGGGGTCGGTGCCGTGCCGAATGACGCCGTGCTCGCGGTAGTAGCGCAGCGTGTCGATGCCCTCGCGTTGCCTGTGCCGCCGGCCAAAACCGGTCGGGCAGGGCGAAATGACCTCGACGAGCGAAAAGCCCGGCTTGAGCAGCGCCTCGACGATGGAGCGTTCCAGACGGCGGGCGTGCAGCACGGTCCAGCGGGCCACATAGACAGCGCCGCTGGCTGCTGCCAGGGCGGAGACGTTGAAAGGGTACTCATAGTTGCCGTAGGGCGTGGTGGTGGTATAGCCGCCGATGGGCGTGGTCGCCCCGGCCTGGCCGCCGGTCATGCCATAGTTAAAGTTGTTGACACAGATCACTGTAATGTCCATATTGCGGCGGGCGGCGTGGATAAAGTGGTTCCCGCCGATCGTGACCAGGTCACCGTCTCCGGAGATGACCACAACCTGCAGTTCGGGATTGGCCAGCTTGAGGCCGGTGGCGAAGGGGATAGCGCGCCCGTGGGTGGTGTGGAACGAGTCCAGGCGCACATAGCCCGGCACGCGCCCCGTGCAGCCGATGCCGGAAACCACGCAGACTTTGTCCAGGTCCAGCTCAGCCTTGACCAGCGCGTTGAGCAGGCAGGTCATGGCCGTGCCCAGCCCGCAGCCGGGGCACCAGATGTGCGGCAGACGTTCGGTGCGCAGCAAATAGTCCATCGGATGGACGCCGTGGATTTCCTTGATCAGCCCCTCGGCCTCGCCGTGCTCTTCGAGGGTCTTGTCGGTGCGGTAGCTTTCCATCTTGAGCTGTTCCATCTATTCCTCCAACTTGCGGCCAGCGGCCTGGCGGATGGCCTGGAGCACTTTGTGCGGGTTGTGGATGCCGCCGCCGGGGTGCGGGACGGAAAAGACGGGGACGCGCCCGGCGGCGCTGCGCTGCACCTCGCGCACGATCTGGCCCATGTTGATCTCCGGCACGACGATGCCGCGCACATGCCCCGCCAGCTCGTAGATCTGCTCGTCCGGGAAGGGCCACACCGTCACCAGCCGCAGCAGTCCCACCTTGATCCCTTCCTCGCGGGCCATCTGGATCGGCCAGACGGCCGTGCGCGCCGAGATGCCGTAAGAGACCACCGCCACCTCGGCATCGTCCAGGTGGTCGTATTCCACCCTGATAATCTTGGCGCGGTTCTTTTCGATCTTGTCGATCAGCCGTTGCACGAGGGGCCACTGTGCGCTGTCGTCAGCGGTGGAGGGGTAGCCACGCTCGTCGTGGGTCAGGCCGGTGGTGTGAAAGCGGTAGCCCTGCCCGGCGATGGCCATCGGCGGCACGAGCTCCCCCGGCTCGGGCCGGTAGGGCAGATATTCCTCCGGCGGGACGGTGGGCTTGCGCCGCTCGACGATCTCGATCTCCTCTGCTGGCGGGATGACCACCTTTTCGGTCATGTGGCCTACTTCGGCGTCGGTCATCACCAGCACCGGCAGGCGGTAGAGCTCGGAGAGGTTGAAGGCGTGGATGGTCAGGTCGAACAGTTCCTGCGGCGAGGAGGGGGCCAGGGCAATGATCGAATAGTCGCCGTGGGAGCCCCAGCGGGCCTGCATCATGTCGCCCTGGCCGACCAGCGTGGGCAGGCCGGTGGAGGGGCCGCCCCGCTGGACGTTGACCAGCACACAGGGGGTCTCCATCATCACGCCCAGCCCCAGGTTCTCCATCATCAGCGAAAAGCCCGGCCCGCTGGTCGCTGTCATTGCCTTGACCCCGGCCCAGGAAGCGCCGAGGACGGCGTTCATCGAGGCCAGCTCGTCCTCCATCTGGATGTAGATGCCGCCGACGGTCGGCAGCCGCTCGCTCATCCGCTGGGCGACTTCGGTGGCGGGGGTGATGGGGTAGCCGGCAAAGAAGCGGCAGCCAGCGCAGATGGCCCCCTCGGCGCAGGCGATGTCGCCCTGCATGAAAAAGACGCCGCTCAAAATACCTCTGGCCTCTGCTTCACTCATAGGAACTTGACCTCACCTTCGACCTCTTCGACATAGATGGCGAATTCGGGGCAGAGCAATTCGCACAGCCCGCAACTGACACAGGCCTCGCTCTGCGTCGTTTTGGGGGGATGGTATCCCTTGCTGTTGATCTCGTCCGAGGCTTCCAGCACCTTGCGCGGGCAGTACTCGATGCACCATCCGCAGCCTTTGCATCGTTCGACCAGCACGTGGATGATGCCGTGCGGCACCCTGATGGTTTCCAGGTCCAGCGGTCTTCTCCAGAATTTCACCGGTGGCCTCCCTGTGAAATAGGTCAATTTCCCCTTGCCTGCCTGGCGCGCTGGGCGCGGTACAGGATCCCCTTGTTGATCTCGGCCACGACAGCCGGGATGAAGAGGAGCGGCAGCATCACCCCCCATTCGCGCAGGCCCAGGGGCACCGTGTTGAAGAAGGGTTGCAGAAAGGGCAGGTAGACTGCTGCCAGCATGAGCAGCGTCGAGGCGCCGACGGCGTATTGCATTACCGTGTTGCCGAACAGGCCCAGCTTGAGCAGGGGGTAGCGCTCCGAGCGGGCGGTATAGGCGCGCAGCAGCTCGGAGGCGGAGAGCGTGACGAAAGCCATCGTTCTTCCCAGCGCATAGTTGCCGTTTCCCCAGCGCAGGCCGATGAAAAAGGCGGCCAGCACCGCGCTGGTGATCGCAACCGTCTGCACGACAATGCCCTGCACCATCGAGCGGTTGATGATCGGCTCTTGCGGCGGGCGCGGTGGCTGATCCATAATGTCCGGGTCGCCTTCCTCCAGTCCCAGCGCCAGCGCCGGTGCGCCGTCGGTGAGCAGGTTGAGCCACAAGAGCTGGATCGGCGTCAGCGGCGGCAGGTAGCCGATCAGGGTGGCGACAAAGATGGTCATGATCTCGGCGATGTTGCACGAGAGCAGATAGTAGACAAACTTGCGGATGTTGGAATAGATGATCCGCCCGCGTTCGATGGCCGAGACGATGGAGGCATAGTTGTCGTCGGTGAGGACCATGTCGGCGACCTCCTTGGAGACGTCGGTGCCGGTGATGCCCATTGCCACGCCGATGTCGGCTCGCTTGAGCGCCGGGGCGTCGTTGACGCCGTCGCCGGTCATGGCGACGACGTGACCGCGCGCCCGCAGCGCCTCAACGATGCGCACCTTGTGCTGTGGACTGACGCGGGCAAAGACGTCCACCCGCTCGATCCGCTCAACCAGCTCCTCGTCCGACATCTCGTTCAGTGCGGCGCCGGAGATGACCTCGCCGCCGGGCCGCAGCAGGCCGACCTGTTCGGCGATGGCGCGCGCGGTGTCGGGATAGTCGCCGGTGATCATCAACGTGCGGATGCCGGCGCGGCGCGCTTTTTCTACCGCTGGCCCCACTTCTGGCCGCGCCGGGTCGATCATGGCGACCAGGCCGATCAGCGTCAGGTCCTGCTCGATCTCTTCGGGGTCCAACGCCTCCGGCAGCTCGTCCAGGATGCGGTAGCCCACTGCCAGCACGCGCAGCGCCTCCCGTCCCAGGTCGCGGATGACGTTGCGGATGTGTTCGCGCCGCGCCGGGGACAGCTCGACGTCATGCCCTTCCTCCAGGATGGCGCGGCAGCGGTCCATCATCACGTCGGGCGCTCCCTTGACGTAGGCCACATAGCCACCGCCCACTTCGCCGTCCACTCCCACTGCCTGCCGGCCATCGAGACGGTGGATCGTCGTCATGCGCTTGCGTTCGGAGTCGAAGGGGATTTCGGCCACACGCGGCAGCCGCGCTTCGATCTCCTCGCGCCACAGCCCGGCCTTGGCCGCCGCCACAACAAGCGAGCCTTCGGTGGGATCGCCGACCATGCGGTAGCCATCGCCGTCCTTCTCCAACTGCGCGTCGGAGCAGAGCAGGCTGCCGGTCAGCAGGGCCAGCACCTCGGGACGGCTGCGGGGATCGACCGGCGTGCCATAGTTGTCGAAAGCGCCGACTGGCTGATAGCCCTGTCCGGAGATGTCGAGCCGCAGGTTGGCCACGTAGAGGCGCACCGCCGTCATCTCGTTCTGGGTCAGCGTCCCCGTCTTGTCCGAGCAGATCGCCGTGGCCGAACCGAGCGTCTCGACGGCGGGGAGGCGGCGGATAAGGGCGTTGCGGCGGGCCATCTCCTGCATGCCGATAGCCAGGCAGATGGTGACGACAGCGGGCAGCCCTTCGGGCACAGCGGCAATGGCCAGGCTGACCGCCGTGAGGAAGAGGTCGAGCAACATGCTGGCGGACTGGCCCCAATAGCGGGCAATCCCTTCTTGCAGGAGCCGCAGGTCCGTATCGCGCAGCACGGTGACGCCAAAGACCACGGCGCAGATGATCAGCGCGCCCCCGCCCAGCCAGCGGCCCAACTGGTCGAGGCGGCGTTGCAGGGGGGTAAGTTCCTGTTCGAAGGACTGGATCATCTCGGCGATGAGGCCGATCTGGGTTTTCATCCCCGTCTCAGTCACAACGCCGATGCCGCGCCCGTAGGTGACGGTAGAGCCCATAAAGGCGCGGTTGACCCGGTCGCCCAGCGGGGCGTCCCCGGCCAGAATCTTGTCTGCCTTTTTCTCCACCGCCACCGACTCGCCGGTCAGCGAGGCCTCGTCGATGCGCAGGTTGGCGCTCTCCAGCAGCCGCAGGTCAGCCGGGACATAGTTGCCCGCTTCCAGAAAGACCACATCGCCAGGGACCAGTTCCCGCGCCGGGATGGCGATGCGGTGGCCATCGCGCAGGACTCGCGCCTCGGGCGCCGCCATTTTTTTCAGCGCCACCAGCGCCTCCTCGGCGCGCTTTTCCTGCACCACACCCAGCACGGCGTTGAGGATGACGATGGCCAGGATCGCTGCCGCCTCTTCCATCTCGCCCAGAACCAGCGAGAGCAGGGCCGCAGCGATGAGGATCAAGATCAGGAAATTGTTGAACTGATCCAGCAATAGCTTCCAAAAACCCGGCCGCGGGCGTTCGGTCAGTTCGTTGGGCCCGTTTTCGGCCAGACGCCGTTGAGCCTCTGCTGCGGACAGGCCGAGCCCCATATCAGTTTGTAACGCAGAAAGGGTATCTTCGACAGAGAGGGCGTGCCAGTGACTTGGATTCATTCGACTCGACTCCAGCCGCCAGATTGTTTTGTCAGCACAGCAGAAGCCATTATAGCACAGAGGGAAAAAAGGCCAAATCGCGCTCAGATGGGGTGTTCGTAGCAGAACGCCGACGTGGGGTATCCCCTGCCCGGCGGGGGTCTGTGACCCCCCCGGAGGAGCCGCCGGGTCACAGACCCGGCGGGAGCACGCCCCCACTGCCCGGCCCACTGCTCGGCGGGGGTCTGTGACCCCCGCCGGAGGGCCGCCGGGTCACAGACCCGGCGGGAGCACGCCCCCAC
>Ga0209162_1001285_pt1 | contig 25173 bp, 21 predicted proteins | sample YNPNPMetaG_FD_187121 | JGI IMG/M metagenome (GOLD analysis project Ga0209162, IMG submission 187121) | Anoxygenic and chlorotrophic microbial mat microbial communities from Yellowstone National Park, USA - YNP NP MetaG (SPAdes) (version 2) ...
CAGCTTCGAGCAGCAGAAGGCCCTGCTCGATGATGCCCGTAACCGGCTAGCCGATGCCTTCAAGGCCCTGTCCGGAGAAGCCCTCAAGAGCAATAACGCCGCCTTCCTGGAACTGGCCCGTAAGGCCTTCGAGACCCTCGTGGCCGAGGCCCGGGGCGACCTGGGCAAGCGACAGGAAGCCATCGACGGGCTCGTCAAACCCCTGGCCGAGGCCCTCCGCAAGTATGAGGAGCAGCTTCGCGCGCTCGAGGCGAGTCGCCAGAAGGCCTACGGCAGCCTCGAAGAGCAGCTTCGCACGCTGAGCGCCACCCACCAGCAGCTTCAGAAGGAGACGGGAAACCTCGTGACCGCTCTGCGGACGCCGCAGGTCCGCGGGCGTTGGGGTGAGTGCACGCTTCGGCGGGTCGTCGAACTGGCCGGCATGTCCGAGCACTGCGACTTCACCGAGCAGTTGACGGTGGAACGTGACAACGGGCGGCTCCGCCCCGATATGCTCGTGCACCTTCCGGCCGGCCGGACGATCGTGGTCGATGCCAAGTGCTCCCTGGCCGCCTACCTCGATGCGCTGTCCGCTGAGACCGACGAGCAGCGGAGGCAGTGTCTCGAACGGCACGCGCAGCAGCTCCGGGCCCACATGGAACGCCTGGCGGGCAAGGCCTACTGGGAGTCGCTCGAGCAGGCGCCGGAAATCGTCGTGATGTTCATCCCCGGCGAGTCGTTCTTTGCGGCTGCCGTGGACTGCGACCGGAACCTGATCGAAGACGGCATGCAGAAGCGTGTCGTGCTGGCGACGCCCACCACGCTGCTGGCGCTGCTCCGCTCGATCGCGTATGGCTGGCGCCAGGAGCAGATCGCCGCCAGTGCCCGGGAGATCAGCGACCTGGGCCGCCAGCTCTACGAGCGGCTCCGGACGATGACCGAGCACCTTGCCGACGTGGGCAAGGCCCTCCGCAGGCTCACCGAATCGTACAACAAGGCCGTCGGCTCGTTCGAGGCGCGGGTCCTTGCGTCCGCCCGGAGGTTCCGGGAACTCGGAGCAGCCTCCGGGGCGGAGATCGAGGTGCTCGAGCCGGTGGATACGACGCCGCGACTGCTCGCGGCCGACCCGCCCGCCGATGCCTGAGGCTGCGGGCGGGTGCGTTCGGTATCTCCGGCCGGCTCGTCGCACGCCCGGTGGGCGTGCGGTCGCGGCACGCGCCCGGCGCCGGTTCAGGCTTCGTCCAGGAGCCCGCGGAGCTCGGCCAGCAGGGGCACCTGCCCTCCGTTGATCTTGCGGGCGGCTTCCTCGAGGGAGAAGAACGCGGCCTTGTCCACCTCCGGAAACGTCTGGAGCCGCCCGGACCGGGGCGGCCAGATCATCTGGAAGGTGTTGCTGCGGAGCATGGCCGGGTCGCAGTCGCCCTCGAAGGCCCAGGCGTGGACGATCTTCCCCGACTTCTGCCGGACGGGGGTCAGCTTCCGGTATGGGCCGACCGGCTCGAACCCGGTCTCCTCCCGGAACTCCCGGCAGGCCACCTCCAGCAGGGGTTCGCCGGGAGCGGCCTGGCCCTTCGGGATGGACCACGCTCCGTCGTCGCGGTCGGCCCAGATCGGCCCCCCAGGATGGACGAGAAGGACCTCGATCTGATCCCCCCGGCGTCGGTACATCAGCAGTCCTGCGCTGACCTGTGGCATGGACCGTTTCTCCCGGGTGCTGGCGTGCGAGCGAGGCCGGGCTGGGGCGCTCTGGCGGTCAGGTCTCATACGTTTGCGTTCTCCAGACAGCGGCGGATCCGCGCCAGCGTTCGCGTCTTGCCCAGCACCACCAGGGTATCCACGATGGCCGGGCTGATCGTAGTGCCCGCCACCGCGACGCGGATCGGCTGCGCGACCTTCCCCATCCCGACGTTCTGTTCCGCGCACGCGCGATCGAGCAGGGCCTGGAGCGTGGCGGCGTTCCACGGCTCGGCCGCTTCCAGGCGGGGCAGAAGCATCTGCAACATTCGTATGCCGGCCTGCTCGCCCTTGTGCAGGACGTCCTTGATCGCCTTCGGGTCGTAGGCGATCTGATCGTCCGGTCGATATAGAAAGCCGCTCCTGGTCTCGATGTCCCGAAACGTCCGGAATCCCCGGTTCAGACGCAGCAGTTCGCTCAGGGCGGCGTCATCCAGCCCCCCAAACGCCGTCTCCGGGTTCACGGAGATGTAGTCCTTGAAGCCGGCCAGCAGCCGTTCGAGGGAGGCGGCCGCCACGGCATCCGTATTGAACGCCAGCAGTTTATCCCGATCGAACCGGGCATTCGTCCGGCCGATCCGGTCGATCGAGAAGAGCTGCACCATCTCTTCGATCGTCATCCTCTCGCGGTCCCGGCCCGGAGACCAGCCCAGCAGGGCGATGAAGTTCACCAGGACCTCGGGCAGATAGCCGGCCTGCCGGAAGGCGTGTACCTCCACGTCGCCGTCGCGCTTGGAGAGCTTGCGGCCCTTCATGTCCATGATGAGCGGCAGGTGAGCATAGACGGGCGTGGGGAACCCGAAGGCCCGCTGAAGTGCGATGTGGCGCGGCGTCTGGGCGAGGAACTCCTGCCCTCGCAGGACGTGCGTGATCCCCATCAGGGCGTCATCCACGACGACCGCCAGATGGTACGTGGGCATTCCGTCGGCCTTCTGGATGATGAAGTCGTCCATCTCTTCGGCCGCGACGGTCACGTCGCCCATCACCCGGTCATGAACCGTGCAGTCTTCCGCCGGCATCCGGAACCGAACGACTACCGGCCGGCCCTGCTCCCGGGCCCGCCGTGCGTCTTCGTCGGTCGGGAGGTTCGCCGGTCGCGGATAGCGGAAGGCCCTTCGGGCGGCCTGGGCCTGCTCCCGCATGGCCTGAAGCTCCTCGGGCGTCTCAAAGGCGTAGTAGGCCTGTCCGGCATCCAGGAGCTGCCGGATGTGGGTCCGGTAGATGTCCAGCCGCTGGGTCTGGTAGTACGGCCCGCAGGGACCGCCGACCTCCGGCCCTTCGTCCCAGTGCAGCCCCAGCCATCGCAGGTCCGACATCATCTTCCGGTCGGCCCCCGGGACGTTCCGGTCGGTGTCCGTATCCTCGATCCGGAGGATGAACGTGCCGCGGTTCTGGCGGGCCATCAGCCAGTTGAACAGGGCGGTTCGGGCTCCCCCCACGTGCAGGTATCCCGTCGGGGACGGGGCATAACGGACTCGCATGGCGGTCTGGCTCATGGACGGCACTCATCACGGAGCGTGCATGCCTTCCTGCGGGCGGTTCCGGCGACGCCAAAGCTCGCGGTGCGGCTGTCGTCCGCCCGGTCGGCGTACGGTCAGGCGATTCGTTCCGCGCCCGGCCGTTCGACGGCGGGGCGATTCTCCGGGCGGCCCGCGGTCCCCGCAAGGGAGGGCCTGCCGACGGCCATGCGAATGCCCCAGCGGATCGGCCCGGTGAGGGCGTACGTCACGAATCCGACCGCCAGGGTGATCTCCGGCGAGGTAACCAGCAGGATGAACATTGCGACTCCCAGCGCCAGATGGCTGATGGGCCTTCGGCCCCGCAGGTACGTTCCGATCAGGTGGGAGTACGGCATCCGGCTGACCATCATCAGGCCCAGCAGCAGACTCACGAGCGGCATCAGGTGAACCAGCGCATCGTTGATCCGCGTAGCCGGGACCGAACCCCCCAGCACGTGCCAGAAGTGCAGCCGTTCATGCAGCACGATCAGCGACGCGACCACCCCGGCGGCGGCCGGACTCGGCAGCCCCTTGAATGAGCGGTGCGCCGACTCCTCCACGCCGGTCTCGACGTTGAATCGCGCCAGGCGGATCGCCGCGCAGGCCACGTAGACCGCCACCAGGAGCCACCGGCCGCGGCCGATCGCGTCCGGGGTCAGCGGGGTGGCCTCCCAACCATGCCGGCTCTGGGTGATCGCTGCGATGATCAGGATGGCCGGTGCCACGCCGAACGTGATCACATCCGCGAGCGAGTCGAGTTGGATTCCGAAGCGGCTGGCCCGCTGACTCATCCGTGCGATGCGCCCGTCCAGCGCGTCGAAGACCATCCCGCCGAAAATGCACCAGGCGGCGATCGCCAGGAACGAGGGCAGGAGCCGTTCCAGGTGTTCGCTGTGCAGCGTCCTGGTCCCTGCCGGGTCGATGCCGGCGGCCGTTCCGTACACCGCCCGCATGCAGAAGTAGATGGCCGCGAATCCGCACAGAAGGTTCCCGAGGGTCAGCAGCGTGGGCAGCACCGGTACGTTCTTCAGCCGGCGCCGCTTGAAGGGCCGGTGAAGCTCCACCGGCGCAGAGGCCGGGCGCAGCATGCCCATTCTTCACACCCCTTTTCGTCGGGCTACGATTGTCTCGCCCGCTCGGACCTTATCACCGATTCGCACGAGCACGTCGAGCGTCTCCGGCCGGGGCAGCAGCAACTCCGTCCGCGAGCCGAACTTGATCATCCCGAACCGCTGCCCCGCCGTCAGCGGGCTCCCGACCGCCGTCGCACAGACGATGCGGCGCGCGATCAGTCCCGCGATCTGCCGAACGAGCACCGGCCCCATGAGCGTGCCGGCGTCGAGCACGAGCGTGTTGGATTCGTTCTCGCGGGAGGACTCCTCGCTCATCGCGTTGAGGAATCGCCCGGGCCGGTACCGGATGTCCCGGATCGTGCCCGCGCAGGGGCTCCGGTTGATGTGCACATCGAAGACGCTCAGGAAGATCCCGATCTTCAGGGCCGGGCCGCCGAGGGTCTCCTCCTGCGGCAACGTGGCGATATCCGTGACTCTGCCGTCCGCAGGCGCCAGGTAGGCCGCCTTGTCGTCGGGAATCGACCGCGCCGGATCCCGGAAGAACAGGATGCCCGCCGCCGAGAGCGCCGCCGTTGCCAGGGCGCCCGGCCACCAGGCCCAGGCCAGAAGCGACGTGCTCAACAGGCCCACGGTCGCGACCCACGACAGCTCGCGAAATCCGAGTGGACTCAGCGGAATCGGCCAGGGTCGCTCATCGACAAAGCGATCCGGCTCTCGGGCGGGGGCCACCATGCTTTCCGTGTCTCTCATGTCTGGTATTGTAGTCTACCGCGTCGCCCTTGCACCCGGTACTGCAGGCGACGGCGGCCCTCTCGGCCCGGCCTGCACGGAGGATGCAGGCCGGCGCAAGAGTGACCCCGCCGTCGCGCGTGAGGAAAGCACCGCATCCAGCGCTCGCTCTCGTTCATTACCTCACTACGATTTGCACGTGAGCGATAAGCCGTTGGCCGGTTGCTCGGCGGCGCGCACGAAACTACGGCCAAATCCGGTTATTCTTGGCACTCACGCGGGTTGCATGCCGATGAAAATCGCGAGGGCGGCCGAGGCCCGACGAATCAAGCGGACGAACGCCCGGCTGGCGGTGGCACACCAGTAGGACCCCCGACCGGTTGCCGTTATGACCGAACGGCAGCGCCACCGAACGCCGGGCTTTCCTTTTGCGGGGCTCGGCCCTCGTCAGCGGATGGTAATCACCACCTTGCCGAAGCGGTCCGGGCTTTCTAGGTATTCGTGGGCTTGGCGGATCTGGTCGAGGGGGAACCGCCGGTCGATGACGGGCGTGAGCCTCCCGCGCGCCGCCAGATCCAGGATGGTCGCCAGCTCCGCCCGAGTTCCGAGTGTGGACCCGACGATAGATTGTGCCTGAAAGTAGATGAAGGCCAGGTTCACCTTGACCTCGGCGCCGCCGGTCGTACCGCAGATCACGAGCCGCCCGCCCCTGGCCAGCGAGGCCGTGCTCGTCTCCCACGTCGAGGCGCCGTTGTGGTCGAGGACCACATCGGCCCCCCGGCCGTCGGTCAGTTCGCGGACGCGGGCGGGCACGTCGTCGGTTCGGTAGTTCAAGACCACATCGGCTCCGATCTTCCGCGCGTGGACCATCTTTTCGGGCGATCCGGTCGTGGCGATCACCCGGGCCCCCATCAGCCGGGCGATCTGAATCGCCGCTGCGCCCACGCCGCTGCCGGCCGACTGCACAAGCACCGTCTCGCCCGGCTGAAGGCCCGCCCGTGCGCCGAGCATGTGCCAGGCGGTCACGAAGGTCACGGGGAGGGCGGCGGCGACGTCCCAGGCCAGGCCCCTGGGTTTGGGGAGGCAGTTGTCCGCGGGTACCGCGACGAACTCCGCGCAGCCCCCGTGGCGGTTCGCGCCGATGATGCCGAAGTCTCTGGCAATCACGTCGTATCCGGTGAGCCTCTCGCGCGAACGGGAGGTCGAATAGCCCGGAAAGACCACGACTTCGTTGCCCGCGCTCAAGCCGCTGACGCCGGGTCCGATCGCGTGGACCGTTCCGGCGATGTCGCTGCCGGGGATGATGGGCCGCGGAAACGTGGGTCGCGAGCCCATCCGGACCCAGACATCCAGGTGATTCAGCGCGCAGGCGTGGACGGCGACGAGGACCTCCCCGTCGCCGGGAGCCGGAGTGGGCACCTCCCGGACCGTCAGAACTTCGGGGCCGCCTTTTTCTGTGATCCATACCGCCTTCATGGTCGTCCTCCCTGCGCCGCGGCAGGCCATCCCCGCAAGACCATAGCCCCGATCGCGGCGCTTTTCCAAGGCGGCAGGGGCGGCTGTCGTTTTGGCACCTCCGGGGCCCATCCGGGGGGCTCCCTGTCAGGCTGACAGCGGGAGCCGGCAGGGCGCACGCCATGAAATCGGATTGCAACTTTTGTTTTGACCGTGGGTTAAGATCGAAGTGGCGTCAGGCGTGATCTTGGCACTCGGCTTGCCTGACCACCGGTGCATCCTTAACGGAGAGGCTCTGCCATCGGAGAACCTGCCTTTCCGATGGTCCGCAGGAAGGAGAACCCATACATGGCGGTAAAGCAGCTTTGTTTCGAGGAGGACGCCCGCAAATCGCTGCTTCGTGGCGTCGAGAAGCTCGCTATGGCGGTCAAGGCGACGCTGGGTCCGAAAGGCCGCAACGCGATTCTGGACAAAGGGTGGGGCTCGCCCAACGTCACGAAAGACGGCGTAACGGTCGCCGAGGAGGTCGAGCTTTCGGACAAGTACGAGAACATGGGCGTGCAACTCGTCAAGGAGGCGGCCAGCAAGACGAGCGACACGGCCGGCGACGGGACGACGACGGCGACGGTCCTGGCCGAAGCCCTGATTCGCGAGGGGATGAAGAACATCACGGCGGGCGCGGACGCCAACGCCCTGTGCCGCGGGATCGCCCAGGCGGTCTCGGCGGTGGTCGAGGAGCTTAAGAAGCTGGCCAAGCCGGTCAGCGTCAAGAAGCGGGACGAGATCATCAACGTGGCCTCGATTTCGGCCAACAACGACCGGACGATCGGTGAGCTGCTGGCCGAGTGCTTCGAGAAGGTCGGCAAGGACGGCGTGATCACGGTGGAGGAGGGCAAGAGCGCGGAGACCACCTACGACCTGGTCGAAGGGATGCAGTTCGACCGGGGGTACCTCAGCCCGCATTTCATCACGGACGCCGACGCGATGGAGTGCGTTCTGGAGCGGGCGTTCGTGCTGATCCACGAGGAGAAGATCAGCAACGTTCAGAAGCTGGTGCCGCTGCTGGAAAAGGTGGCGAAGGCCAAGCGTCCGCTGCTGATCATCGCGGAGGAGGTGGAGGGCGAGGCGCTGGCCACGCTCGTCGTGAACAAGCTCCGCGGCATCCTCCAGGTGTGTGCGGTCAAGGCGCCGGGTTACGGCGACCGCCGCAAGGCCATGTTGCAGGACATCGCGATCCTGACCGGCGGGAAGTACATCTCGAAGGATCTGGGCATCGAGCTGGATACGGTGTCGATCTCGGACCTCGGGCAGGTCAAGAAGGTCCGCGTGGACAACGACAACACGACGCTCATCGAAGGGGCGGGCTCCACGAAGGACATCCAGGGCCGCATCGAGCAGATCCGTCGGGAGATCGAGGAGACCACCAGCGACTACGATCGCGAGAAGCTCCAGGAGCGCCTCGCCAAGCTGTCCGGAGGCGTGGCGCAGATCAACGTAGGGGCGCCGACGGAAACCGCGATGAAGGAGAAGAAGGCCCGGATCGAGGACGCGCTGCACGCGACCCGCGCCGCCCTGGAAGAGGGCATCGTCCCCGGCGGGGGGGTTGCGCTGGTGCGGGCGGCCCGGGCGCTGGACGCTCTGAAGCTCGAGGGCGACGAGGCCACGGGCGTGCAGATCGTCCGCGAGGCGCTCCAGGCCCCGCTCAAGCAGATCGCGGCGAACGCCGGCCATGAGCCGGGCGTCGTGTACCACAAGGTGGCCTCCAAGAGCGGGTCTTTCGGCTTCAACGCCGAGACGGGCGAGTACGGCGACCTCGTCGAGCAGGGCGTGATCGACCCCACGAAGGTGGTTCGCTGCGCCCTTGAGAACGCGAGCAGCGTGGCCCGCGTGGTGCTCAGCACGGGATGCATCGTCACGGAGAAGCCCAAGAAGAAGGAATCCGCGGGCGGCCCCGGCGGCCCGCACGGGGGCGACATGGACGACATGGGCGGCGAGGACTTCTGAAACGCAAACCACAGGCGAGGAAAGGCCCGGCGGGCCGGGCCGGAGCGAAGGAGATATCTCTCATGGCGAGCATGAAGATCAGACCGTTGGATGATCGGGTACTGGTGCAGCAGGCCGAGGCCGAGGAGAAGACCGTGGGCGGGATCGTGCTGCCCGACACGGCCAAGGAGAAGCCTCAGCGGGGCACCGTCCGCGCCGTCGGACCGGGTCGGCTCCTGGACTCCGGCGAACGCGGCAAGATGACGGTGAAGGTCGGCGACGAGGTGTACTACGGCAAGTACAGCGGGACGGAGGTCGAACTGAACGGCCAGAAGTACGTCATCGTCAAGGAGAGTGACATCCTCGGCATCGTGGAGAAGTAGGCGGACGGCGCGCCGGTATTTCCGGCGGCGCACAAGGAGCAGCGTATGGCAGCCAAGCAACTGATGTTCGATTCGAAGGCGCGGCAGGAGATCCTGGAGGGCGTCCGCAAGCTCTCCGCCGCGGTCAAGGTCACGCTCGGACCTACGGGGCGGAACGTGATCCTCCAGAAGTCGTTCGGTTCCCCGCGGATCACCAAGGACGGCGTGACCGTCAGCAAGGAGATCGAGCTGCCCTCGCCCTTCGAGAACATGGGGGCCAAGATGGTCAACGAGGTCGCGAGCAAGACGAGCGATGTGGCCGGAGACGGAACGACGACGGCCACCGTGCTCGCGGAGGCCATCTACGCCGAGGGGCTCAAGAACGTCACGGCGGGGGCCAACCCGATGGCCATCAAGCGGGGGATCGATGCCGCGGTCGCTGCGGCCGTCGAGAGCATCCGGGAGCAGGCGACCAAGGTGAAGGGCAAGGAGGACATCGCCAAGGTCGCCACGATCAGCGCGAACGGGGATGAGGCGATCGGCAACCTTCTGGCCGAGGCCCTGGAGCAGGTGGGCACCGAGGGCGTGATCGAGATCGAGGAGGGCAAGAGCCTCGTCACGGAGAAGGAAGTGGTCGAGGGGATGCAGTTCGACAAGGGCTACATCTCTCCGTACTTCATGACGGATCCGAACACGCTCGAGGCCGTCCTGGAGGACTGCTACATCCTCATTCACGAGAAGAAGATCTCCAGCCTGCGGGATTTCGTGCCGTTGCTGGAGAAGGTGGTCAGCGTGGGCAAGCCGCTCCTCGTGATCGCGGAGGACGTGGAGGGCGAGGCCCTGGCGGCCCTCGTGGTCAACAAGCTCCGGGGCGTGATGCAGGTCTGCGCCGTCAAGGCCCCCGGGTTCGGGGATCGTCGCAAGGCCCTCCTGGGCGATATCGCGACGGTCACCGGCGGCCAGTTCATCAGCGAGGACATCGGCCTGAAGCTCGAGAGCCTCGAGCTGAATCAGCTCGGCCGGGCCAAGAAGGTCGTGGTGGACAAGGAGAGCACCACGATCATCGAAGGCGCCGGGAAGAAGGCCGACATCAAGGCCCGCTGCGACCAGATCCGCACCCAGATCGAGAAGACCACCAGCGACTACGATCGCGAGAAGCTCCAGGAGCGTCTGGCCAAGCTGACCGGCGGCGTGGCGGTCGTTCGCGTCGGAGGCGCGACGGAGACCGAGGTCAAGGAGCGCAAGGACCTCGTGGAGGATGCGTTCCACGCGACCCGCGCGGCCGTCGAGGAAGGCATCGTCCCCGGCGGAGGGGTCGTCTTCCTGCGGGCGATCGAGGCGGTCGAGAAGGCTGCGGCCCGCGTCAAGGGAGATGAGCGGATCGGGTACGACATCGTCATGCGGGCCCTGGAGGCGCCGGCCCGTCAGATCGCGGAAAACGCGGGACAGGACGGCGGCGTCATTGTGAGCCAGATCCGCGAGAAGGGCGGGAAGTGGGGCTACGACGCGCGGTCGGGAGAGTTCGTCGACATGGTGAAGGCGGGCATTCTCGACCCGGCGAAGGTGGCGCGGATCGCGCTGGAGAACGCCGCCAGCGTGGCCGGCCTGATGCTCACGACCCAGGTCCTCGTGACCGAACTCAAGGAGGACAAGGAGGAGGTTGCCGGCGCCGTTCGCTAGGGTGTGATCGGGAGGGCGCGGGCCGCCGGTTTCCCGGCGGGGCTGCGCGGGTACAATCGGAGTCGCCGCAGCCGGGCCGGATTCCCGTGTCCGCTGCGGCGACGGAGCTTGGCCTGGCCGCAGAGCGGACGGAGACGGCGCGACGCCGGCGGGGCCACGGGCGATGATGGCCACAGAGAAGCGCGATTACTATGAGGTGCTGGGCATCTCCCGCGACGCCTCTCCGGACGAGATCAAGAGGGCTTTCCGGCAGGCGGCCCTGAAGTACCATCCGGATCGGAATCGGACGGATCCGGACGCCGAGGCGAAGTTCAAGGAGGCCTCCGAGGCGTATGAAGTCCTGTCCGATCCCGAAAAGCGGCAGCGGTATGACCGCTATGGGCACCGCGGCCTGTCCGGTGCGGCCGTCCACGACTTCTCGTCGATGGGCGCCGACGACATCTTCTCGATGTTCGAGGACGTCTTCGGCGCGGGTTTCTTCGGCGGCCGTCGGCGGTCGCGGGGCGTGGACCTCCAGACCGAGGTCGAACTGACCCTGGCGGAGGTGGCACGCGGCACCGAGCGTACGATCGAGTTCGAGCGCAACGACTACTGCGACGCGTGCTCCGGCAGCGGGGCCGAGCCGGGCTCGGCCCGTCGGACGTGTCCGCAATGCGGCGGATACGGCCAGGTGGAAGAACAGACGGGGTTCGGGTTTCTGCTCGGGCGGGTGGTCACCACATGCCCGGCCTGTCGCGGGCGGGGCACGCTGGTCACGACGCCCTGCCGACGCTGCCGCGGCCGCGGCCGGATCATTCGCCGGCGGGTGCTGACGGTCAAGATCCCGGCCGGGATCCAGGACGGGCAGGCGGTGCGCATCCCGGGCGAGGGTGAGCCCGGCGAAGAGGGGGCGCCTCGCGGGGATTTTCACTGCTTCGTCCGGATCAAGGAGCACCCGTTCTTCGAACGGCGCGGGGCCGACCTGATCTGTCCGGTGCCGGTCAGTTTCACCCAGGCGGCCTTGGGCGCGCGGATCGAAGTCCCCACGCTGGAGGGCACCGCCGAGATCACGCTCGAACGCGGCACCCAGTATGGCCAGTTGATCCGGCTGCCGGGCAAGGGGCTGCCGGATATGCGGACGCGGCGGCGCGGCGATCTGATCGTGCAGATCGTGGTGGAGATTCCCAAGAAGCTGAATCGCCGCCAGGAGGAACTGCTGCGGCAGTTCGCCGAGACCGAGGACAAGACGGTGCTGCCGGAATCCAAGAGCTTCTTCGAGAGGCTTGCGGACTTCCTGGCCGGCCAGCACGGGGATGCGGGCGAGAACAGGAAGTAGGCGATGGCCGACGAGGAGCAGAGAATCGAGATTCCCACGCCGGAAGAAGTGGCCCGGTACGGGGCACCGGCCGGCGGAACGGCGGAGACGCCGTCTGCCGGGCCTCCGGGCGATCGAGCAGGCCAGGGTGCCCCCGAATCGCCCGAAGGCGCAGCGCCGGCGGCGACGGATGAGCTGGCGGCTGCCCGCGCGGAGGCCCAGCAGTGGAAAGACAGGGCCCTGCGTGCGATGGCGGAACTCCAGAACTTCCAGCGTCGCAGCGCGCAGGAACGCAATGAGGCGATCCGGTACGCGAACGCGGGCTTCGCCCGGGATCTGCTGGGCGTGGTGGATGATCTGGAGCGGGCGCTGGCGCACGTGGGCACGCCGCGCGACGACGGCGACGCCGTGGTGCAGGCCCTCCGGATGATTCACGAGGGCCTGCTGAAGGTCCTGCGGGACCACGACGTCGAGCCGATCGAATCGGTCGGGCGGCCGTTCGACCCGGCCGTACACCAGGCCATTGCTCAGCAGGCCAGTCCCGAGCACCCCGAGCCCGTGGTGCTGCACGAGGTTCAGAAGGGCTATCGCATGCACGAACGGGTACTCCGGCCGGCGCGGGTGATCGTCTCGGCCGGAGCCGGCCCGGAGGCGGCCGCACCGCCGGCCGAAGGCGTCTCCGGACAGTCGTAGTTCAGGAAAAGAAAGGGAGCAACCTATGCCGACCTACGAATACGAGTGTTCCGCATGCGGACACAGCTTCGAGCGGTTCCAGTCGATCACGGCCAAGCCGATCCGCACATGTCCCGCCTGCGCCAAGCCGTCGGTGACGCGGCTGATCGGTACGGGTGCGGGGGTGATTTTCCGCGGGTCGGGGTTCTATCAGACCGACTACCGGAGCGAAAGCTACAAGCAGAAGGCCAAAGCGGAGAAAGAGGCCTGCTGCTCTGGCGCCAAGTCCGACGGGGCGAAGGGCTCCTCGGGGGACAAGAGCGGCGGGGCCTCGGCTTCTTCCGACGGCAAGAAGACCTGACGGTGCGGAAACTACGGTGTCCGATCTGTGGGCGGGTGGTGGAGTATCGCGAGCCGGACGAGGTTCCGGATCGTCCGTTCTGCAGTGCCCGGTGCCGGCTGGTCGATCTGGGCCGATGGTTCAACGAGGAATACCGGATCCGCGTTCCTCTTGAGCCGGATGCGGCCGTCCCGCCGGCCCCGCCCCCCGAGGAGTAAGCCCTTCGGATAGGGTCGCCGCCCTCGTCGCGGCGGCCGCGGCTTTTTGATCGCGCGGCCCGCTGAGCCCTATAATGACGGCTTGGCACCCCCGCGCCGCGCCGGGGGTCGCGGCGCACAGCGAACGCACTGCGCATGAGGACCCGTTCGAAATACCGGCTTACCGCTGCAGCGGTCCTCGCGGCGGCGGTAGTCTTGGGGGTGTGGCTCTACCCGCGTCGACCGGAAGGTCCCCCGCCATCGGCCGGACCCAGGTTCCTGGCGACGACGCGTCCGGCGGCAGCGGCCTACCACCCCGGGCGAGAGAAGGTCCTCGTCGTAAGCCAGCACGGCGAGATCGCCGAGTTCGACAAGGAAGGCCGACGGGGCCATGCGGCCGTGGTCGGCGGTGGGCGGCACCTGGAGGGCGTGACGGTCGATTCGCGAACCGGCTGGGTCTACGCGGTGGATGGCGCGGAGGATCTCATTTATGAGATCGACATGGACCGGCAGCCTGTCGAGATCCGTCGCACGTTCGAGCTGGCCGCCGCAGACGTGCCGGTGTTCCGCAACCGTCCCGGCCGCCGCCCGGGGTTCTCGGGCATCTGCTTTCTGCCGCCGCAGGGTGCGGAGCGCGGCGGGCGATTCATCCTGAGCCACCCCACGAATCCGCCCGGGCTCGTCGAGGTGGAGCTGCCGCTCTTGCGGCCGGCCACGCAGTCGGCGCGGGAGCGGATCCCGGCCGTGTTCGTCAACTGGTACGACTTTGGCGTCGACGACCTGAGCGACGTGGCCTACGACGCGGCCACGCGGACGCTGCTCGTGCTGAGCTCCACGAGCCAGGAGCTGTTCTGGGTAGCGCTGGACGGAACGCTCCTGCGGAGCCGCCGCCTTCAGAACCGCGTGGGGATGAACGGACTGGCGCTGCTTCCCCTCTCGGACCGCGAGTTGTTCGTCACGATGTCGGACGGGAGGTTTCAATGTCTGCTTCCGACGGAGTGGGGCGATACGCTGCCGTCCTCCGAACGCGGCACGGCCGGTCCGACGGCCGATCGATCGTCGGAGGCGCCGCCCAAGCCTTACTATGAGAGCATTCGTCCGACGATCCGCTCGATTCGGGACGACGTGTTTCCGCACCTGCATACGCAGAGCGGATGGCGCCGGTGGAGGCCCAACGGGTGGATCCTGTTCGGCTTCGGCGGCCAGTTTCTGTTCTTCATGCGGTTCGTCGTGCAGTGGCTCGCCAGCGAGCGGAACCGGCGCGTGACGGTGCCTGTGGCGTTCTGGTACATTTCGATCGCGGGGAGCCTGACCATTCTCATCTACGCCGCCCATCGTCGCGACGTGGTGTTCCTCGGCGGACAGGTACTGGCCTGTCTGATCTACTTCCGGAACCTTATGCTGATCTATCGACGGCGGCGCGAGATCGCCTCCCGGGCCTTCGGCGGCCGCGCCCCCGTCGACAACGGGACCATCCAGGATCCCGTACTGGCCGAGCCGCCGCGGACGTAGCCGCGCGAGGCGAAAGGAGCAGGCGGGTCATCGGGACGCGGGCGCCGCGAGAATCGGTCGCCCCTCAGGCGGGAGCGACCGCCGGGGCGGAGATGCCCGTGGTCGTAGCGGCGGGGCGATGCCGCCGGGGCGTCTCTGTGCGATCCGGGAGGGATGCAGGGTCGCCCGTCCGCAGGAGATGGAGTGCATGAGCGAGCCGGCTACGGTCCGCCCGGTCTCTGACGTGCCCGCGCTGAGCGTCGTCGTGCCGATCTACAATGAGCGGGACAATATCCGACCGCTCGTTGCCCGCCTCATCGAGTGCATCGAGCCGATGCGGACGCCTTACGAACTCGTGCTCGTCGATGACGGCAGCACTGACGGTTCCGCGGAAGAACTGGATGCCGTGGCCGCCGCCGATCCGCACGTTCGGGTCATTCACTTCGTCCGGAACTACGGCCAGGCGGCCGCGATGGCCGCGGGCTTCGAGGCGGCCCGGGGGGCGGTGATCGTCACGGCGGACGGAGATCGACAGAACGAGCCGGCGGACATCCCGGCGCTGGTGGCCCGTCTGGAAGAAGGCTTCGATCTTGTGAGCGGCTGGCGGCGCGATCGGCAGGATTCCGTGCTGCGGCGATTTCCCTCCCGGGTGGCCAACCGTCTCATCGGGTGGGTCACGGGCGTTCGCCTGCATGATTACGGCTGCACGCTGAAGGCCTATCGTCGCGGGTTCGTCGAGCCGGGCGAACTCATCGGCGAGATGCACCGGTTTCTTCCCGTCTTCGTGGCGATGAAGGGCGGTCGGATCACCGAGATGGTCGTCCGTCATCACCCCCGCAGCGCAGGTCGCAGCAAATACGGCCTGGGGCGGACGTTTCGCGTGTGCCTCGATCTGCTGCTCGTTCGGATCCTCCAGCAGTATCCCGGCCGGCCCTCGCACCTGTTCGTGAAGCCGGCCGCGCTGATGAGCGTGGGCGGCGGGGTGCTGATGCTGGCGGGGATCGCGGGCCTCGCAGACCCCGGTTGGCGATTTGCCGGCGCGTCGCTGGTGCTCGGCGGGATTGTTCTCTTCGTGGGCGGCGCGGTCTTGGCGGGACTGGGTCTGGTGGCCGAGCTGGTGGTTCGCGGGTGGATCGAGGCGAGGCCGGCTCGGCCCTATCGGGTGCGGCGTACGATCGGTCCTGGCTTCCGCGGGGCGGGTGGCGCTGATGCGGACAGAGGCGGCGCCGCGATTGAACGGGTCTTTCCAGGGGGGTATCATGACGACAGCAGGACCGGAACTGGGAGGCCACGGGCGGACGGCGGGCCATGAGCGACATGCTGGCGGTGGCGGACAGAGTCGGCCGCCTCTTGGTGTGGTTGGCGGTCCTGTGGCTGTTGATCGTTGTTCTGGGGGCGGCATTCTGGTACTATCGCCGGCGATGGCTGCGGGACGCTGCCGACGCGTCGTCGCAGCCGTGGACGCTGGCGGACCTGCGGGCGCTGCGGTCCCGGGGCGATATCACGGAGGAGGAGTACCACAAGCTGCGATCGGCGGTCCTCGGGCGGTACGGCGTCGGGGCCGGCGAGGACCCTTCGAAGGGCAATTCCGTCGGACGGTCCGATTCATCCGAGGCTGGATTTTGAGGTGAAGATGGATCGGCGCGGCTGACGATAGTACCCGCTGAGGGCACAGCGACCGGGCCGCCGGCGGGTCCGTCCGGCTTCCGAGGGAATCAATGGCAAACTCACGTGGCACAACGGGTAGCGGCCCGGGTTCGGGAGGGACCCGAGGGCGTCGGCCGACGGCGTGCAGCTTCTGCGGCAAGATGCAGCGCGACGTGGGCCCGATGGTCGAAGGCCCGAACGACGTCTACATCTGCGCCTCGTGCGTGGAACTGTGCCATAATATCATCAAACAGGAGAAGCGGAAGGTCACGACGGCTCGTACCCTCGTGGGTACGATCCCGACCCCTCGCCAGATCAAGGACTTTCTCGATCAGTACGTGATCGGTCAGGACCAGGCCAAGAAGGCTCTTGCCGTGGCCGTTCACAACCATTACAAGCGCCTCAGCCACACGGACGCGGCCGACGAGGAAGACGTCGAGATCGACAAGTCCAACGTCCTGCTGATCGGGCCGACCGGATCCGGCAAGACGCTGCTGGCGCGCACGCTCGCACGCATCCTGAACGTGCCGTTCGCCATCGGAGATGCGACCACGCTCACGGAGGCGGGCTACGTCGGCGAGGACGTGGAGAACATCCTGCTGCGCCTGCTTCAGAATGCCGACTACGACTTGGAGGCCGCCCAGCGGGGCATCGTCTATATTGACGAGATCGACAAGATCGGCAAGACCAGCCAGAACGTCAGCATCACCCGCGACGTGTCCGGCGAGGGCGTGCAGCAGGCCCTGCTGAAGATGCTCGAGGGCACGATCTCGAACATTCCTCCGCAGGGCGGCCGCAAGCACCCCGAGCAGCAGTACATCCAGATGGACACGACGCACATCCTGTTCATCTGCGGCGGGACGTTCGTCGGCCTCGACGAGATCATCCAGCGGAGGCTGGGCAAGTCGGCGATCGGCTTTGCGAGCGAGGCGGAGCCCGAGGATCGTACGGCCCGGCTTGGCCGCGTGCTGCACGAGGTCACGCCGGAGGACCTGATCGAGTTCGGGATGATTCCTGAGCTGGTCGGGCGGCTGCCGGTCATCGCCTCGCTGGGGCCGCTGGACGTCGACGCGCTGGTGCGGATCCTCACGGAGCCCAAGAACGCACTCGTGCGGCAGTATCAGCGGTTCTTCGAGATGGAGGGCTGCGAACTCGAGTTCACGCCGGAAGCTCTGCGGGTGATCGCGGAGAAGGCCCTGGAACGCGACACCGGCGCCCGGGCGCTCCGTGCCGTCATCGAGGAACTCATGATCGACGTGATGTTCAACCTCCCGGAGATGAAGGACACGGGGCGGTGGGTCGTCACGGAGGCCGTCGCACGCGGCCAGGAAACGCTCTTCTCGGCGGCGGCCAAGGCCCGGCGTCGGAAGGAATCGGCGTAGGCCCGGTCGCCCCCGGCGCTACCGCTGCAATCCCTCGAACGGCGCCGGGATTTCCCATCGGCCCAGGCAGGCCATCAGGTCGTTCGTGCCTACTGGCCGTGGCAGGGCGAAGAGTTCGCCGTATCGGTAGCCGGCCAGCGCTCCCTCAAACCCAGCGGTCGATCGCACGTAGTGGAGCAGCCGGTCGAGCCGGGTCTCGTCGAACTGGGACCTGTAGCACGCAATGGCCTCGAGCTTCTGCTCGATCGTGTCCTCGATGTCCATCACGATCCGCGAGGGCCAGTGAGGAATGTCGGCGGCGGCCGGGACGGGCCGGTACACGAGGTGCTCCACGCGGTGGGGTGCTGTGCCGCCGAAGCGGTCGTCCCACCGCGTCAGTTGCGAGTAGAACCTCGCCGCCTCGGTGATGAGCTGCGCCTGGTAATGGTCCGGCGAGGCCGCCGGGGTGCGACCGGCCATTCCGACGAGCACGCGCGGCCGATACCGGCGGATCACGGTGGCCAGGGCGTACCGCGCGGCAGGACCGTCCATGAGTTCCCGGTTGGTCAGCGGAAGGATCTCGCAGACCGCCACGCCGAGCACGCGGGCGGCGCACTGAGCCTCTTGGCGACGCAGTTCCGGGGTGCCCCGCGGGGTAGGCTCGCCGTCGGTCATGTGGACGATTCCCACGCGGTAACCCAGCTTCACAAGGCGGGCAACCGTCCCGCCGCTGCCGATCTCGACGTCGTCCGGATGCGGCGCCGTGAACAGGATATCCAGTTGATCCGCCATGTGTGGGAACCTCGGTAAACCGTGGGGTGTCTGCCAATCCCGCCCGTCCCCCGGCGGCCGGCTGACTATAGGCCAAGCTCTTCCCGGGGGCAACTGGGTGGGAATGGCGGTCAAGCTTGTCGGCGGGCCTGGCCGACAGTATTCTTACGAAGCCGGACTGATCCAGGGCAGTTGCGGTACGGACGATCTGCGATGCGATCACGGTGCTGGTGGCGTCGGAGGCTGGTTGCGGGGGCGATATGGGCGGGTCTGGCGGGCGGATGCGGCGGGCCGTACCCCCATGCGATACTCGGCGGGGACGGGCAGCCCATTCGGGCGGCCGACATACGGGCGATTCTGGATGATCCGGATCTCACGGATGCCCAGCGGCGTGAGCAACTCCAGGCGCTGGGTATCACCGACGAGGATCTCCTCAACCTGTTCGTGGAGTAGCGATCCGGGCTTGAGTGCCGGCCGGCGCTGCCGACCGGACGAAGGAGGTTTCCAATGGCGGCACATCGTTCCCGATTTCCGATGAAGGCGGTTCTCGTGGCCGCAGGGCTGGCAGCGCTCGGCGGGTGTTTCGGATGGGGGGATCCTCGGACGAGCAATCAGGGCGGCGGCTCCATCTTCACCGCGCTGGCCAAGTACAACGGCAACGCGTGGACGACGTTCACGCCGGACGAGGTGCAGATCCTCAGCGACCTTGCCCCGACGCTGGGCTATTCGGTACCGGCCCTGAGCGACGAGCAGGCGCAGGCCATCGTGGACTTCCTGGTGGAGAACGACATCAACTCCATGGCGCGGGTCAATGAGCTGATCGCCAATCCCGGCGAACTCGTGATTCCGGATGGATTCCTGGATCTGTTTGCGGGTATCGATCTGAGCGGGCTGACGACCTGATCCGGGGCGCGTGCCCGCTCCCGGCCGCGGCCTGCGCAAAAGTCTTCTCTGTGAACGCCTGCGGCCAGCATCGCTCTTTGGATCGCCGCTCATGCCAACTCCTAGCACTCGCCGCGCATGCTTGTTGCGGCCCGTGACGGCGGGCCTGCTGACCGCGCTGCTGGCCGGCTGTGGGGGCGATCTGCGACCCGTGCGCGTGGGAGTCACGAAGATCGACCTGATCGGCCCGCAACTGCTGCCGCGATGGCATGCGCTTCAGGTGGACCTGGCGATGAAACTGAACCGGCCGGTTCAGTTCGAGGTCCTGTCCCCGCGACAGATCCGTGCCCACCTGGCCGACGGGCGGCTGACCCTGGCGCTGCTGGATGCCGTGGAGTACGCACAGGTGGCTCCGTCGGGCCACGGCGTGCTCCTCGCCACGGCTGTGAACTCCGCCGGGCGAACGGAGCGGGTCGGTCTGATCATTACGAAGAGCGAGTCGGACGTGACCGCGATCGACCAGCTCAAGGGCCGCCGATTCGATTTCGGTCCGAAGGGCGACCCATTGCTGGACGCGGCCGGCGTGATTGCGCTGCATCGCGCGGGGGTCGGGCTGGATGACCTGGAGAAGTCGCCTCTGTTCGGGGGTCGGTATCGGCACATCAGCTCCGGCGAGGTGGCCAAGGCGGTCGCGTACGAGCGGCCGGTGGCCGCCGGGATCATCGATGAGGCGGACTACGAACGCTGGCCGGAGAAGGGGGGGACGGCGTGGCTCGGCACCCTCTCGCGAGACCGCGTCCGGATCCTGGGCCGGACGATGGCCGTGCCGGAAATGACCGTCGTGGCCTCCCGGCAGGCCGACCCGAAGATGATCGAGACGTTGAGGCGCTACTTCACGGTCGAGCTGAATCGCAAGTCGATCGGAGTGCTGAGCTGGATGGGCGTGCGGGGCTTCCGGCCGGCGGAGCAGGATCGGTACGCGCCTTTCGTCGCGGCGGTCAACGAAGTCTTCCCGCTCGATTCTGCGCCGGGGCCCGAGGGCCGGGACTCGACGGACACCCGACCGGTCATGTGACCCTTTCGGTCCGGTGTGCACCGACCCCGGCCGGACCGGGGCCGGCGACGTTCCCCTCAAGGTCGGCGTGCCTCACGGTGTCTGCATTGCCGCGACGATGTTGCTTCGCGCCGCCTGCCGCGCCGGCAGGATGCCGGCGATCAGGCACACGCCGATCGTCAGCGCGATCGCCCCTGTGACGAATGCATAGGGTACGGCGAATTCGATGGGAAAGCCCCAGATGCGATGAGTCAGCGCGTTGACGTCGCGGGCCGCATGCGTCCCGAGCGCCAGGCCGAGGACGCTTCCGATCACGCCCAGTACGATGGCCTCGCCGATCACGAGCCGGGTGACCTGCGACTTGGTGGCTCCCACGGCCCGCAGCACCGCAAGCTGGCGTGCGCGGCTCGTGACGTTGGCCATCATCAGGTTGCCCACACCCAGGGCGGCCACCACCAGCGCGACCATCGGGATCGCCGTCATCAGGTTCGTGGCCGTCCGGAGCGTGCGGTCGATTTCGGCCTTCAGCTCGACGACGGACTTGTGGATGATCTTCGTTTCGGGTACGCCGGTGCGGTCGGCGATGAGCCCGAGTACGAGTTCTTCGCGGAAGACCCGCCACCGCTCGGAGGGGCTGCGCTTGGACCAGGTCTCGCGGACGGAGTACAGGGCCGAGCGGAAGGCGTGCAGGGGCCGGGCTGCCTCCGGGAGATCATTCCATCGCACGCGGCCGGCGCCGGTTCCGAGTTCGGCCCAGGCCCGGCGGATGGCGGCCAGTTCCGCGGTGCGTTCGGGCAGGTACGTTTCCCAGCCGTCCATCAGCTCCACGAGGTTTCCCGGCCTCGGCAGCGGCGGCAGCGCGTCGCGGAAGAAGAGGGGGGGCGGCGCCGTGGGGGGCAGGTCAAAGTTGATCAGGAACAGGGTCATCTCGTTGTCGATGCCGAAGTATCGCTTTGCGTCGGCCAGCGTGCCCATGACGCCGCTCACCCGGGCCGCCATCAGATGGCTTTCGGCATTGAAGTACGCGGCGGCGATGTCCAGGGCGGGTGATTCGACCGCCGCCGCGATCTCGAACATGTGTGCTCCGCGTCCGGCCTGCACGAGGATGCGCCTGCCGACATCCGTTTTTGCGACCTCGAGGAACTGCGGAGTAACCAGGATGTATCCGCCCCGGCGGAGCTTGGCCAGGGCTTCGTTCTGCTCGCCCCGCACGAATGTGAGTCTGGCCATCGCGAAGAACTCGTCCGGGTCGCCCGCGGCGAAGGTGCCCAAGTTGCAGCGGATGTCGTTGATCAGGGCGTACTTGGCGACTCCTCCGATGGCGGCTGCCCGGCGACCCGTCTCAATGCGGATCGGCTCGTTCGTCCAGACGAAGGCCTCGGCCATGCGCTTCGGGAAGTCCCATCCGGCCGTCAGACTTTCGGTGTGCACGACCAGGGTGACGATCAGCGACAACCCCACCATCAGGCCGGAACAGATGCCGGCACTGCGCCACGAAGCCCGTCCGACCTGGTCGGAAAGCAGCCGGTGCCGTACAGCCAGGAGGGCCGCGGCGGCGCGCACGAAGAGCGTTCCCCCGAAGCGGATCAGGCCCGGCGCCAGCAGGGCGTAGCCGCAGTAGATGAGCATGATCCCCGCGAGCGAGATCCACATCGACCACGGGGGGGTGATCCAGCGCAGGGGCTGGATCCGCTCGACCATTGCCACGTGACCGACGATCATGGCGGCTCCGAGGATGGCCGCGAGGATGTCCGCCCTCGGGCGTGAGGGACGCGACTGGGGCCGGGTGGCCTCAAGCGGCGAGACCCGCATCGCCTGGATCGCGGGGAGGATGCCCCCGCCGAGGGCCGTGGCCGCCCCACCGACCACGGCCAGGCCCAGTCCCCAGCGGCTGACGGCCAGGTGGCCGATGTACTCCGGCACAATGAGGACGCTCAGCCCCGTCAGGCCGATGCCGACGGGCACCCCGAGGGCGATGCCGAGGATTCCGACGGGCACGACCTCCGCCAGCACCAGCGCGAAGAGCTGGGAACGCGTAAGCCCGACGCAGCGGAGCAGCCCGAGCTGGGCGATCCGCTCGATCATGCCCATGCTGAGCGTGCTCAGGATGATGAAGAAGGCCGTGAAGAGCGCCACTCCGCTGATGAGCGTCAGGATGAACTGGGTCTGGCGCTGCGCCGCCTCCACCTGCCGGAGCTTGGCCTCGGCTGTCGCGACGACGAATCCCTGCTGATAGGCCAGCACGGCCGCCCGGATCTTCGCGAACGTCCGCGCGAGGGCCTCCCGCGACGAGTCCTGGAGCATGATGTCCACCTGCGTGACTCGCGGCGGTCCGGGCCGGGCGGCCATCGCCTGGAGCTCGGGCAGCATCACGACGGCCATCGGCTGCTGGAACTTGGCGACCCGCCGGCGCTGGAGAATGCCGGCCACGCGGAAGGAGCGGACCGCGGACAGCTCGTCGCGCCGGACGCGGACCTCGTCGCCGATCCGGAGGCCGTATTCGTCGGCGAAACTGTTTTCGATCAGGATGAGCCCGGCGTCTCCGGGCCGCAGGACCCGACCGGCCAGCAGTGTGGCGGCGTAGTCGCGGAAAGCGTACTCGGTCTCGGGCTGGATGCCGACCAGGTCCAAGGGGACGGATTCGGCCTTCTCGGCCGGGCCGACGAGGGCCTGCATCCGCTCCTTCAGCCGGCCGGTGGCTTGCGCGACGTTCGGGATCCGCTGTACGTCGTCGACGATCGATTCGAATACGGTTCCGTACTGTCCGTAGACGCTCTCGACGGAGATGTGGCTGCGGCCGATCCACGTCCAGACCTGGTCGGCCACGCTCTGGCGGATGGATTCGTAGGCCCCCGTGACCCAGACGACGACGCCCACGCCGAGGGCGATGGCCACCGTGGCCAGGGCCGTCCGTCCCGGTCTAGCTCGCCAGTTCCTGGTAGCGAGTTGCCACCAATGACGCATTGCCCGCCTCTTGAGGGTGAATCCGCCCGACCAGTTGCCCGTCCTTGAGCACGAGGATCTGGTCGGCGTAGGAGGCCGCCGCCGCCTCATGCGTCACCATCAGCACGGTCTTGCCCATGTCGGAGGAGAGGCGCCGCAGGAGTCGCCAGATTTCCTGGGCGTGCATCGAGTCGAGATTGCCCGTGGGTTCGTCCGCCAGGAGCAGGGCCGGGTCGTTCAGGAGGGACCGGGCGATCGCCACTCGCTGCTGCTCTCCTCCGGACATCGCCTGCGGGCGGTGGTTCGCGCGTTCCTCGAGGTGGACCAGGCGGATGAGTTCCCGGGTGCGGGCCTCGATCTGATCGAATGGCACTCCGTCGACCAGCAGCGGAAGGGCCACGTTCTCGCGGGCCGTCAGGGTGGGCAGCAGGTTGTACGCCTGAAAAATGATTCCCAGCCGCCTTCGTCGAAAGAGCGTCCGCTTGCGGTCGGACATCCGGGTGATGTCCTGGGACTCGATGATCACCCGGCCCTCGTCGGGAAGATCCAGCCCGCCGATCAGGTGCAGGAGGGTGCTCTTGCCCGATCCGCTGGCTCCCATGATGGCGAGGAACTCGCCGCGCCGGGCCTCGAAGCTGACGCCCCGCAGGGCATGAACGACCTCTCCGCCCCCGATGGACCGAAACCGTTTGTGAAGACCCTCGACCCGGAGAATGACCTCGCCAGGGGAAGCGCCGTCTGTATTGTGGGCCTGCGGCTGGATCACTACAGTACCTGCCAGGGTCCCGCGGGGTCCATCAAACGCATGCGCCTGATTGTCACGGCCGATCTTCATTACGATATCGCCAGGAGCGTGGCGCCGACAGAGGCCCTCGCTTCGCGGCTTTCCGGCGAACGGGCCGACGGCCTGGTGATCGTCGGCGACGCGTGCGGTCGGGATCCGGACATTCTACGCCGATGTCTGCGCCTTTTCGACCGGTTCGCCGGGCAGGTCTTCTACGTGGCCGGCAACCACGACCTCTGGACCGACGGAGAGGACTCCCTGCGCCGGTACGAACGGGACCTGGCGGACATCTGCGCCGAGTGCGGCGTGTGGTATCTCGACGCGAAACCGTGGATACGGGGCGGCGTTGCCCTGGTCGGGTCGATTGGATGGTACGACTACACGTTCCGGCGTGCGTCCCTGCGGATTCCTCTGCGCTTCTACCGGCATAAGCTGGCGCCCGGGGCGGCCGAGGCCCTCTCCGACCATCGCCACCTGCTCGACCGGCGCGACGACGTGCCTCCCGAGTCGCTGGCCGTGGGCACGCGCTGGCTTGACGGCGTCCATGTCCGGCTGCCGATGACGGACGTCGAGTTCACTCGGAGGCTGCACGAGCGGCTGGCTGCCCATCTGAGCCGGGCGGCGGAATGCGCCGAACGGATCGTCGTGGCGATGCACCACCTGCCCTTTGCGCGGATGGTGCATGTGAGCGGTCGGGCGGCATGGGACTTCGCCAACGCCTTCATGGGCAGCGAGATCTTCGGCGAGCTGCTCCTGTCGGTTCCCCAGGTGCGGTACGTGGTTTGCGGGCACACGCACCGCCCCCTGCGGACCCGGGCCGGCCGTATCGAGTGCATCAACGTGGGCTGCACCTATGCGGCCAAGCGCTACGAGGTGATCGAGCTTGCGTGACGCCGGCCGGACCGGAATGCGTAGAAGGGCCTCCCCGCGTTTCTTGGCGGGGCGGAATCGTGGTTCCCGGTTGGTCTCCCCGGCGCCTGCGGGTGCGGCCGTGCCCGGCAGAAAAAAGGGCCACGTGCCGCCCGCCCTACGAGCGAACAGCCCAGTGGCCCATGCGCTGGGATGGACTTCAGGATGACCGGGGAGTTGCCTCTCCCGATCGCAAGGCGGTTATAGGAGGCCGACCTCTCGAAGGCGAGCGGAAAGTCCGTCCGAGAAGTTTTTCGCCGGGGCTCGGCCACGCCTCAGCGCTCCTGGTTGACGATAAGATTGTTAATGGGCGGGCCCCGGACGCATCCGGCGG
>Ga0209162_1001287_pt1 | contig 25166 bp, 18 predicted proteins | sample YNPNPMetaG_FD_187121 | JGI IMG/M metagenome (GOLD analysis project Ga0209162, IMG submission 187121) | Anoxygenic and chlorotrophic microbial mat microbial communities from Yellowstone National Park, USA - YNP NP MetaG (SPAdes) (version 2) ...
GCCGCAATCCGTTCGGCGTCGGCAGCGACGGCCAGTGCCGAGATCGCCCGCGACGGAGACTCCGCCATGGGGACCGGCAGGGCGTCGCCTGGACCGTCCACCGCCGGACGCCACGTGTACACCGCTCCGTCCGCCGTGCCGATCGCGACCCGCGGCGCGCCCGCCGGCCCACCGTGCGCCACCGCAGTGACGCCGCCGAGCGGCAGATGCCGCCGGGCCGCCTGCCGGACAGGACCCGCGAGCGCGAAGTCGGTCCACCAGCCCGCCTGTCCCGCAGAATCGAGGCCGAGCACGCGGCCATCGCCGAGCGGGACGACCCAGACCGGACCGGCGTGTCCGACCTGGGGAACGAAACGGAAGGAGTCGGGCAGCGGCGCCACAGGAGGCGGGGGCGACGGAGGCGGGACGTTCTCCCCGTCCCCCGCATCCGGCGCGGCGGTCCGCGCCCTGAAGGCGCCGTCGCCCGAATCGCCGGCGGCGACCTGCGCCGCCGGCTCGCCGTTGCGCGGGCAGCCGCAGGCGAAGCCGACCGCCAGCGCCGCCAGGACCGTCCGAAAATCCCGCATCTCCTGGTCGCACCTGCGGCGCGGGCCTTGCCCCGAGCCGGGAGCGTATGCTACCTGACGAGCGCGCCGGCGGACAAGGTCGGCGCAGGACCCAGTATGCGGTCCGGCGGAGGTGGAACAACATGGCGGAAGGTACAGGGAAGGCGGCCCCGGCAAAGCCGGCGGGCGGGCGCGGCCTGCCCGTTCCGGTCAGGCTCGTGCTCGGACTCGTCAAGGGCGGGGCACTCGGCGCCGGCGCCGGCTGGGTCGCGACCCAAGACCTCGTCCCCCTCGGGCTCCTCGCCGCACTGCTCGGCGTGCTGGCCGGCGCCGCCGCCGGCCGCGCCCCCTGGCGGGGATCGGCCTGGATCGCCACCCTCCTCAAGGCCGCCGTCGGCTTCGGCGTCGGCTACGCCGCCTACTGGGGCGCCGGCAAGCTGGGCCTCCTCGCCCAGCCCTACCTCTGGCTCCCCGCGTTCGGCGCGTTGTGGTGCCTTCTCGTCGAGATCGACGACGCCGTCGGCGGCGACGAGCCCGCCGCCCGGCCGGCGGCCAGGAGCTGAGCCGCGCATGGCCAGGAAACTGTCCTCCGACCGTCCAATTCCGCTATCCTGAGATTCCATGTCCGAACGGCGGCCACCGTCCGGCCTCTTCCCGGGCAGGGGCACTCCGCCCGCCCCCGACCGCCTCCGCGTCCTGGTCGTCCAGAGCCCCCTGCCGCCGCAGCATGCCGTTTCCCCGGACTTCCATGCCGGCCGGTTCGACGTCGCGTTCGCCCGCGATGCGCTCACCGTCGTCGCCAGCGCCTCGGCCCGCGAAACCGATGTCGTGGTTCTGGACACGCCGATCTTCGAGGTGGATGTCGACGCTCTGCTTCTGGACCTGGAACGACACCACGGCAAGGCCCCGGTGCTCGTCCTGGGGGACCCCCCTCCCGGCCGAGTGTCGGGCTACCCGTTCCTCGTGCGGCACCTTCTCAAACCGATCGATTCCGAGCGCCTCCGGCGGGAGATCGACGCGATCGTCCGCGATGCCGCGTATCAACGATCCCTCCCGCCACCGCCGACGGGCGGCCGCGGGGACGCGGCCAGCGACTTCCTCGAATGGAGCCAGCTCGCCCTCGAACTGAGCGAGGAGCCGGGCGAAGGCCCGGAGAGCAACGCGACGAAAGCGTCCGCGTCCGCCGCCTCCACGGAGTCCCGCACCCCGGCGGGCGCGGCGACCCCGCACGAGGCGACGGAGTCGGCAGCGAAGACGACCGGGCAGGCAGCCCGAGGGGCGCCGGCGGAAGCGGTGGACGGAGGGCAGGCGGACGAGCCGACGGTCGAGGCACCCCCGCCCGTGCCGGCCGAAGCGCCGCCACCGGAGGTGGACGAGGCGACGGCGCAAGTCGGGCGGCTCGCGCCGCCACCGCCGGAAACCGGTCCGGCAAGCCGAGAGGCGGGCGTTTCTTCCGCCGCCCCCCGACGATCCAGCCCTCCGCACCCCCCGAGGACCCTCCCGCACGGAATGAGCGTGGAACGAACGTTGACGGTCGGCGGGCTGGAAGCGGCCGGCCCGCCGCTGGCGGGCCGCACGGCCGCAATCGTGGGGTGCCGACCGGATGTCGCCGCGCGCGTCTCCCTCGCTCTCCGCGCGGCGGGGCTCGAGGTTCGCATTTTCGACAACGACCTGGCTGATGGGTTGCCTGGGTTGCGCCCGTCGCCGCCGGACCTGCTGGTGATCGAGCCGCACGGCACCGAGGATCTCTCTCGTGCGCTGCGGGAACTCCGGGCCGAGGTTCGGCTGTGGCACCGCCCGGTGCTCCTGGTGGCCGCCGACGCGGAAACCGTGGCGCTCCTGCGGAGACACGCGCCGGGCGGCCCCGATGCGGTCGTTCGCGCGGACGCGGGCGAGGCGGAGCTGGTAGCCAAGGCCGGATTCCTGCTCGCCCCGGCCGAACAGGTCCGGGAGCGGATGCTGCGGGAGAAGGTCGCCGCGGGCGAGATCGGCCCGGTCGGCGTGGCGACGCTGGTGCACCTCGCCGCACTCGCCCGCCCCGAAGGACGACTCGTGCTGCGCGGCGAGGGGCGCCTGGCCGAGATCGATCTGCGGGGATCGGAGATCATCCAGGCCCGGCTGACCGAGCCCGACGGACGTTCGTTCGAAGGGTTCGAGGCGCTGGGGCTGACGTTGACCCTCCGGAACGGCCGTTTCTCGCTGCGCCCACCCCCCGCGGCCCGCCCGCTCACCCCCCTGCGCCTGCCGGTTCCCCAGGCCGTGTGGGAGGCGGCCGACCGTCTGACCGGCCTGCTCCGCCGCCTCACGCCGGACCGGCTGCCGCGCGTCCGGCGCCTCCGCCTGCGGGACCGCACCGGGCCGATCCGCGGATTGTCGTCGCTGGAGCTACACGCCCGCGATCGCCTCCAGGCGGGCGACGCCCCGCGCGTGCTGGCCCGCGCCCCCGGCCTCGATGCAGAACGCGTCGCGCTCCTCGTCGAGAAGCTCGCCCTGGCCGGCGACGTCGTGGACGTCGAGGAGGACGACGACGTCGCCCCGGCCGCGGCCGAAGCGGAGGAGGCGACGGTGGAGACGATCGAGGCGACCGCCGCCGAGGAACTCCCGGCGGCCGCCTCGCCCGGCGCCGAGGGCGCCGCGCGGCTCGCGACGGCCGGAAAACGGACCGGCAGGCCGCGGCACGCTCGCACCGCATGGCTCGTCCCGATCGTCCTGCTGGCGCTGGGCGCCGCCGCCGTCGCTCTGCTGTACATCGCCGGCCGCGCGGGCCAGGCCCGACCGGAAGAGCCGGGCCGCCCGCGGGTCGTCGCCCTCGCGGGCGACGCCGGCCTCGTCGCCGCCGTCTCGGCCGCAGGGGCCGAGGCGGTCGAGGAACCGCCGGCCGCGGACTCCCGGGCGCCGTCCCTCCGCCCCGATTCGGCGGCGACGGCGCAAGCCGATGCGCCGCCGGGACCGGAGGCGGAAAACGTTCCGGCGCGGGCGCCCGATCCGGCCGCCGCGGCACCAGCGGACGCCGGGGCGGAGGAGGAGATGGACGCGGGCCGGGTCCCGCGGCCGGCCGTCGTGTCGGACGCAACGGCTTCGCTCAGGGCAGGACCGGGTGCGACGGTTCCCCCGCCGATCGAGCATCCCGACGCGACGGTCGCGGCGACGCCGCCCCCCCCGCGACGCGACACGGGGACCGTTCCACAAGGGGGGACGGAACCCGACGCCGACCGGCGCGGCGTGGTCCCGGTGGACCGGTCGGGCGGAACGGCGGGCAGGACCACCGGGACTCCGAGAGGTGGGCCGGCGGTACTCGTGGTGCCGCGGCCCGAAGGCGTCGCGACGGATCTGGTCGTCTTCGTGGACGGGGTTCGCCGGGGTGTCGCGCCGCTGCAGATCGAACTGGCGGCGGGAGGGCACGAACTGCGCTTCGAGGCGGCGGGACGACAGTCGTTGAGCATCGTCCGCTTGCGGCCCGGCGAACGGAGGACGGTGGTTCCGCGACAGCTCCTGCGGCAGTCGTCGGGACCGTGACGCTCGGTCCGGCTCGGCCGCCCATCGTCCATGGCTGCCGACCCCGCTCCCGCGCAGCACCACCTGGATCGCCTTCCGTGTCTCGGCGCGGGTCGGGAACCCTCTCGAACGGCCCGTCAGGCTCCTCCCCCCGGCGACGATGTCCCGGCGCTCCCACCGAGGACATTCTCGCGGACCCTTCACAGAACAGGTTCTCCCTCTTGGGATCGCTGGCCAGTTCTGGTATGGTGCCGGCGTTCCGTTCGGCGCATGCCGCCGCCGGGACCGGTCGGAGCATCCGGGAGGGAAGATGAAACGTTCCAGCGTGGTATGGTTCGCGATCTGGTGCGCCTCGGCTACGGCCGCGGCGCAGGGCACGGACACATCCCTCGACCTGCAGCAGTACCGCCCGGCCGCGGGCGTGGTGCAGTACCTGGGCGACGTGCGAGGGGCGGAGATCGAGCCGCACCAGATGGTTGGGTTTTCGCTGTTTCTCCACTACCAGCACCGGCCATTCCTGCTGACGCTGCTGGAGGACGACGGCACGGGGACGCGCGTGCCGCGGGAGTACGAGGCGATCCAGTACCAGGTCGGAGCGGACTTCCTCTGGTCGCTGGGGCTGTTCCACTGGGTGCAGGTCGGGCTGGGGTTGCCGGTGGTCCTGGCGCAGGACGGAGTGGGGGCGCAGCCGACCGATCCGGGGCGGCCGACGCTGGCGACGACGGCGGTCCGAGACCTGCGGCTGGACATCCAGACGCGCATTCTCGGGCACGGCCCGCGCGGCACGGTCGGTCACGGCTTCGGCCTCGCCGCGGCCCTCGTGCTCGGCCTGCCCACGGGCGACTCGGACAACTTCGCGGGAGAGAAGCCGATCGTCTTCGACCCGGTCCTCATCACCGACTACGATCTCGGGTTCTTCTCCGCCGCCGCCAACCTCGGGGCGCGCATCCGCCAGGCCTCGACCTTCGCCGACTACGAGCTATCCCACCAGCTGACCTGGGGCGCGGGCGCCGCCGCCAAGATCCTCGACCAGCGCCTCCGCCTCGTCGCCGAGTACACCGGCCTGTACAACCTCGCCGGAACGTCGGCGGTCTCCCAGGAGCTGCGATTCGGGACGGGCTACACCTTCGACCGGAACCGCGACCTCACCGTGCTGGCCGCCGGCGGCTTCGGTCTCGGCGACAAGCCCGGCACCCCCGAGTTCCGCGTGCTGCTCAGTTTCGTCTACGCGCCGCTCAACCGCGACGACGACGAGGACTCGATCTACGACCGCGACGACGAGTGCGTGGAGGGCGAGCGCGCGCAGGAGGACCTGGACGGCTACGAGGACGAGGACGGCTGCGCCGACTGGGACAACGACGAGGACGGGGTCGAGGATTTCGACGACGAGTGCCCGGACGAGGCGGAGGATCCCGACGGCTACGAGGACGAGGACGGCTGCGCGGACCCGGACAACGACGGCGACGGCGTGCCGGACGAGACGGACGAGTGTGCCGGGGAGGCGGAGGACCTCGACGGGCACGCGGACGAGGACGGGTGTCCCGATCCGGACAACGACGGCGACCAGGTGCCGGACGAAACCGATACCTGCGCCGACTCGCTGGAAGACCTCGACGGGTTCCGGGACGAGGACGGCTGCGCGGACCCGGACAACGACGGCGACACGATCCCGGACGCCGCGGACGCCTGCGCGAACGAGCCCGAGACGAGCAACGGCTACAAGGACGAGGACGGCTGCCCCGACCTGGCTCCCGTCACGCTCGACACGCTGCCCCCCGGCCTCGACCGCGCCGCCTTCACCCGCGCCGTCGAAGCGCTCCGGCGCCCCGTGCGGAGCTGCGCGCCGGATCGGACCGGAACGGTGCGGGTGCTGGCGACGGTGGAAGGGTCCAGCGGCCGGGTGACGGCCGTGGAAGTCTCGGGCGACGTGCAGGGCGAGGCGGCGGAGTGCGTGGCCGGAAGGTTGCGCGCGGCGACCTTCCCGACGTTCGCCGAACCGGCCCTCGTCTCCCTCTCCCATTCCTTCCCCCTCGGCCGATAGCGGAGAACGCCGTCGCTCTGGCGCTCCGGCCGTGGACCGGCCGCAAGGAGGCATCACCGGGCCGCACGGGCGGGACGGCGTCCCCGCGGCCCGGTCGCGCCCAACCAGCCCCGCAGGCACGGCGCCAGCCACGCACCGTCGGCCTCGTCGGCGGGCCGCAGGCGGCCATCGGGTTCGACGCGTGCGCCCAGCGGGTGGGACAGGCGGTGGAGCCGCGCCAGGAGCCGGTCGCGACGTCGCCCGTCCGCCGGGACGGGCACCGACCGGGGACCCTCGAGCACCACCGGGATCGCGCGGACCTCGCCGAGACGGCGACGGCCGTCGGATCGGCGTACCAGCTCGATCCGGAGGACGATGCTCTCCGCCTGCCGCGCCCGGACCGGTCCGAAGATGAAGTTGCCGAGCGAGTAGGCGATCAGCGCCCCGCGATACCACTCGAATCCCTGCAGCACGTGGGGATGATGGCCGAGCACCAGGTCGGCGCCGGCCTCGACCATCGCGCGGGCCAGCTCGCGCGTGCGACCGTACGTCGTCGGGTCGTTCTCGCGCTCCCAGTGGACCAGCACGACGATGAAGTCGACGTACGGGCGCAACGCCGCAATCTCGGCGAGGGGATCGTCCGTCCGCAGGTGCCCGAGGCCGACGGTGCGGCGGTCGCCGGCCGCATTGAGCCACATCGTGTAGGCCAGAAAACCGATACGAACACCGCGGACGGTACGGATCACGGGATGGAACCGGTCGGCGGGGTCCGGCCAGGCCCCCACCGGCTCGACGCCGGCCCGGAGCAGGACATCGATCGTGGCGAGGACGGAGGCGGGGCCGAAGTCGAGCAGGTGGTTGTTGGCGAGCGAGACGAGATCGAAACCGGCGCGGCGCAGCAGCCGGCCGACCTCGGGCGGCTGGAACAGGCGGGGACCGCGCGCCGCACGCGCTTCCCGGACCCTCGGCGCGCGCACCGGCCCTTCGAGGTTGCCGAGGGCGAGATCCGCCGCCAGCGCGTCCCGCACGAAGGCGAACGGGTCGCCGCCGGGCAAACCCTCCGGCCGACGCAGGTTGGCCCGGAGCTGGATGTCGCCCACCGCGGCGACGGTGACACGGCGGTCGGCGGCCGGGCTGCGACCGAAGGCGGCCAGCGCGGCGAACAGCAAGAACAGGACGGTCGGCACGGCTTCCCGTCGGTCGTCGGCCGCCTAGAGCAAGTCCTTCAACGGCCGGTACCGGTGGCCGGTGGCCTCGGCGACCGGGGAACAGGTCACGTGGCCCGCGTAGGTGTTGACTCCCTGGAACAGCGCCGGGTCCTCGGAAACGGCGCGCTCCAGGCCCTTGTCCGCCAGCGCCACGGCGTAGCGGAGCGTCTCGTTGGTGAGGGCGAAGGTCGAGGTGTGGGCGACGGCGCCCGGCATGTTGGCCACGCAGTAGTGGATCACGCCGTTGACCTCGTACGTCGGATGGTCGTGGGTCGTCGGCCTGCAGGTCTCGACGCAGCCACCCTGGTCGACCGCGACGTCGACCACCACGGAGCCGGGCTCCATCTGGCGCACCAGGTCGGCGGGAACGAGCTTGGGAGCCCGGGCGCCCGGAATCAGGACCGCCCCGACGAGCAGGTCGGCCTCGCGCACGGAACGCTCGATCGTGTCCGGATCAGAGTGGAGCAGCTCGATCGTGTTGCCGAAGACCTCCCGCAGGTAGATCAGACGGTCGGTGCTGATGTCGAGGAGGGTGACGTTGGCGCCCAGGCCGACGGCCATCTGGGCGGCGTTGGTGCCGACGACGCCGCCGCCGACGATCGTGACGCGGCCGCGGCGAGTGCCGGGGACGCCGCCGAGCAGGATGCCCTTGCCGCCGTGCTCCTTCTCGAGCAGGGTGGCGCCGACCTGGATCGCCATGCGGCCGGCCACCTGGCTCATCGGCCGCAGGAGCGGGAGGCTGCCGTCGGCCAGGCGGATCGTCTCGTAGGCGATGCCCGTCACCTTGCTCCGGACCAGCGCCGCCGTGCATTCGGGCGCCGCCGCCAGGTGCAGGTACGTGTAGAGGATCAGCCCCTCGCGGAACAGCGGGAACTCCTCGGGCAGCGGCTCCTTCACCTTGACCACCATGTCGGCCCGGCCCCACACGTCGGCCGCCGTCGCCGCGATCTTCGCCCCGGCCCGCTCGTAAGCCGCGTCCTCGATGCCACTGCCCGTCCCGGCACCCTTCTCGACCAGCACGGTGTGACCGCGACCGACGAGCGTGCGAACGCCGGCGGGTACCATGCCGACCCGGTACTCACGCGTCTTGATCTCCTTCGGAACACCGATGATCATCTCTCTCCTCCCGCTCGTGCCTCCACCCACCGAGCGTGCGGCGGCCTCCTACCATCGCCGCCTCAGTCGTGCAACGCCGTCGCGGACAGGAGCGCCTGCGGCCCGCCGAGCTCGATCGTGGGGTCCCTCCCGTCCGTGCACGGGATCGACGTCGAGGCGGAGATGTTCCACAACTCCTTCAGGACGTCGTCGAACGTGTCGGGCATGTACTTGACCCAGACCTTGATCGGCAGCTCGCGGATCTCGCGGGTCGGGCTGATCGCGAACGAGAAGGCGTACTCGACCACATACTCCACATTCTTGGCCAGGTGCCCGCGGTACTCCTGCGCCCGCCGCTGCTCGATGATCCGGTTCTCGTGCATCGCGCGCCCGATCTCGGACTCCATCATCTCCTCATACGAAGCCGCGATCACCTCGACGTTCACCGCGTCCTCCGCCGACTCGACGAACGCCCGATGCACCGCGGCCACCTCGCCGGCATCCGCCACGCCGCGCGCCGCCAGAATCGCCGCCACCTGCGGATCGGGCGGCTGGTCCAGCAACCGCTGCTTGTCCAGCCGATGGCGGACCACGAAGTTCGTCGCATTGTACCGACCCTCGTGCCGCTGCTCCTCCAACAACTCGATCCCCGGCTCCCGCTCGAAATACCGCCGCAACACCTCCAGCGGCACGAAGTCCGTGATCACCTTCAGCCCCGCCACATCGTGGATCACCATCTCCGGCTGGGGCGGCTCGACCAGTCGCCCCGTGCGGATCGCCTTGATGATCCGCCGCTCGGCGTGCGCGAACTCCTCGATCTGCTGGTCCACCGGCGTGATCAGCCGGTCCTTCGGAATCCCCAGCTGCACCGCCCGCTCCGCCGCCAGCTCGTCCGCACGGCGCTTGATCTCCCGAAAGATGTATTCCACAATCCGCCGCGCGCTCTTCTCCGCAATCCGCCGCATCCGCTTGGACCGCGACGACAACACGTACGTCGCCTCTCCCCCCTCCCCCACGTAGTAGATCCGCCCCTCGAACGGCGTCTCCCGATAGTAGTCCTCCGGAAACCGACGGTAGTGCGCGATCATCGCGTCCACCCGCGGCGTCCGCACCGGCGGATTGTGACAGACGAAGTCCTTGAGCTGCCCCTTGCGCGTCACCGGAAAGCTTCGGACCGGTCGGTCGAGCGTCGCCTCGAGCAGGGAGCGGGCGAAATCATCGAGGTAGCGGCGCACCAGATAGGCGTTGAGATTGACCAGCCGTTTGAGCGCCCCGCAGTCCGTCGCCTGGAACCGTCCCAAGATCCACCGCTCGAGCACGTCCCGGAGCTCGTCGCTGTGCAGCATGCTGGTCAAGCGGATCATGGGATCCTCCGGCTCGGCGGACGCCCCGTCCCGACCCGGCCGACGACGACGGGCTGCTTAGTCGCGGCGAACCCAAAATGCAACGGGATTCGGCCGAGGACCCACAAAGTCCTCGGTTCGGTCATGCCCCCCGCTCCCGAATGCACGCCGACCGGCCCAGCTCAGGAACGGAGGACCCGCCGGAGAATCGTGGACAACGTTGCCAGGTCGTACGGCTTGGCGAGCGTTTCGACGGGAGGAGAAACCTCGGCCGCCGCCGCCAAATCCTCCGGCGCACCCGAACACAGCACGATCGGTGCCCGGGGCCGGTGCGCCCGCAGCGCGCCCAACACCTCCCACCCGCTCATGCCGGGCAACCCCATGTCCAGAATCGTCGTGTCGGGCGGATTCCGCCGGAAAGCCTCGACCGCCGCCGGTCCGTCCCCGACCGCCGTCACCCGGTAGCCGAGATGCTCGAGCATCCGGGTCGTGGTCAGCCGAAGGTTGCGGTTGTCCTCCACGAGCAACACGTGCCGCCCGTCGACGACCGCCCCGCCCTCCACACCACGGCCCCCCCCATCGTGTCCCCGGTCGCGATCCCGATGCATGATCCCATTCCCCCCGGCGGCCCCGGATGCCGCCTCCAGCCGAACCGGAGTCTAACGGAGCCGCCTCCGACCCGTCAACCTCGTCCCCCCGTCCGGTGCACCCGCACGGCGAAGCCGTCGAGCACACGTCCGCATCAACTCGGACCCGTCCGGGCGGGCCCATCCCGCCCGTCCCGCCCGACATCGACCTCGGCACGGCCCCCCGCCTCCGGTTCGATCGCCGCGCCCGGATCGAACAGGACCCGGGCCGCTGCCGCCACCGCCGCCAGGTCGCGGACGTCCGAGGCAAAGGCGGGGATGCGGTAGTAACGGTGGTGCGCTCCGCATCGTCGGACGAGCCGCCGCACCTCCGCCTCGTCGTCGGCCGCCTGCTGCTCGTGCCGTTCCAGGTTGTCGCGCAGCCGCTCCGCCAGCAACGCGGGCAGCCGGTGTCCTTCGAGGCTCTCGCCCTCGCGGAGCACCCGCAGGCGCACGCGGTTCACCACCACCACGTCGCCCTCCCGGCCCAGGGCGCCCAGCCGGTCGTGCACGAACGCCGCCTCGTCGATGGCCGGGGGCTGGACGGAGGCAACGACGACGAAGGCGACCGCGGCCGAGCGGAGGGCGGCATCCACGTCGAGCGCCCGCGCGCGAAATCCCGGAAGCAGCGTGCGGGCGTCGCCCAGGAACTCCGACATTTCCTCGAACAGTCCCGGGCCGGCGAGCCGGGCGAGCCGCCGGAGGACGAAGCGCAGGCTCCGCCCTCCGGCGCCGGCCAACCCCTCGCGCGGCCCCTCGGCCAGGAAGCGGGAAAGCGGCGAATCGAGGGCGGCGACGAGGCGGCGCGGCGCATCGAGAAAGTCGAGGGCGTGGGCGGTGGGAGGGGTGTCGAGCACAAGGACGTCGAAGCGGGGATCCTCGCGCGCCGCGAACAGACGCTCCAGCGCCATCACCTCCTGCATGCCGGGCAGCGACCCCGACAGGTAGCCGAACAGCCGGTTCGACAGGACGCGCCGCGCCGTCGCTTCGTCGGGAGCACTGCGACGGACCACCTGCTCCAGCGTGGTGGCGGCATCCAGCACCGCGACGTACAACCGGCCGCCGCCGCTCACCCCGACCGCCGCAAGCCGGTCGGCGGGGATTTCCCGCTCCCCGCCGTCCTCCCGGGACACGCCGAGGCTGTCCGCGAGGCGCCGGGCCGGGTCGATCGTGAGGCAAAGGACGCGCCGACCGGCGGCACACAGACCCACCGCCACGGCGGCCGAGACCGTCGTCTTGCCGACACCGCCGGCGCCGAGACACACCACGACGCGCCGGCCGGCCAGATGGTCCACCAACCCCGCCGACGCCCGATCCCCGGCCATCCGACCCGCCTACAGCAGCTCCGCCGCCAGCTCGGCCAGCGGCGAACGCTCCCCGCGGGTCAGGGTGATGTGCCCCGCCAGCACCTGGTCCTTGAACCGCTCGGCCACCCCCGCCAACCCGTTCGACTCGGCATCCACATACGGATTGTCGATCTGGTCCGGATCGCCCGTCAGGACGATCTTCGTGTTGTCCCCGCAGCGCGTGATCACCGTCTTCACCTCGTGCGGCGTCAGGTTCTGCGCCTCGTCCACGATCAGGAACTGGTTCGGCAACGACCGCCCACGGATGTACGTGAGCGGCTCGACCTCCAGCACGCCCCGCTGGAACAGGTCCTCGTAGCCCCGCGCCCCGCGCGGCCGCGGCGCCGCCGCCGAAGCCGCCGGCCCCACGTTGAAGATCAGCTCCAGATTGTCATAGATCGGTTTCATCCACGGATTCAGCTTCTCCTCGACGTCCCCGGGCAGGTAACCGATGTCCTTGCCGAGCGGGAAGACGGGGCGGGAGACAAGCATCCGGGCGTACACGTTGTCATCCACCGTGCGGCGCAACCCGGCCGCGATCGCCAGCAGCGTTTTCCCCGTGCCGGCGTGGCCGACGAGGGTCACGAGCTTGACGTCGTCGTCGAGCAGGAGATCGAGCGCGAAGCTCTGCTCCTTGTTCCGCGGACGGATGCCCCACACCCCCTCGCGGGGCACCCGGAGCGGCTTGATCCGCCCGTCGCGCGCGTCGTACCGGCCCAGCGCCGTATGCTGGGGCGCACCGACGTCCCGCGCCAGCACGCACTGGTTCGGAAACAGCTCCGCCGTCTCCGGCCTGGGCACCCCGGGTCCGGGGCGCCCAAGCGCGTCCACCTGGTCGCCCGGCAACAGCAGCTCGGTCGCGCCACTGTAGCCACCATCGCGCACGACCCGTCCGGAGTCGTAGTTCTCCGCGTGCAGGCCCAGCGCGTCGGCGCGGATGCGGAGGTTCGTGTCGAGCGTCACGAAGGTGGTGGGCTTGCTCTGGTCCGAGTTCTTCAGGTCGAGGGCGACCTGGAGGATGGCGGCGTCCTGGCTGCGGGAGTCGCGGGAGCGCAGGTCGAGCGCGCCGCGGGGGAGGGCAACACGCAACGTCCCGCCGCCCGGCAGTGCAACCCCCGTGGACAGCGACCCCCCCTCCTCGCGGAACTTGTCCAGATACCGCGACACCGTCCGCGCCGACCGACCCCGCTCGCTCAGCTCTCGCTTGAACCCGTCGATCTCCTCGATCACGAAGATCGGAATCACGACGTCATTGTCCTCGAACTGGAAAATCGCCTGCGGATCGTGCAGCAACACGTTGGTGTCCAGCACGTAGTTCTTCCTCATCGCACGCCCGGCGCCTCCGTCGCCGCCCCCCCGAACCCGCCTTCCTCCGCCTCGCCCCGCCCCGCCGTCGGTACCCCGAACCGGTAGTGCCCGAATCTCTGCCGCACCCGGCGGATCGCGTCGTACCTCCGGTCGTCCCCCACGATCCAGCCATCATACCCGATCCCCTCTCGCAACCGCGCCGCCATCGCCGGGTCGTCGCCCGCCGCGAGCAGCGCGTGCTGCAGGGCGGCGGCGGCCCGCAGCCGTTCCGGGTCCTCCCGACCCCCCACCCGCGGAATCCGCGCCACCACGGCGTCCCGCGGGATGCGCGCCGTCTTCGCCAGCAGCCGCAGGCGACTCCGCGCCTCGGGCGCCAGCGTGTCCACCAGGTGGTGGTACACCGCCCCCGCCGCCACCCGGCGCTCCCCCGCCGGACGCAACAGCTCCGTCAGCACCTCCGCGTGCGTCCGGTAAATCCGCCCCTCGCGGAAGAACTCCGCCGGGTCGAGACCCCGGAAATCGACCAGATCGATCGGGTACAGGTACCCCGAGGTGGAACCCTCCACCAGACCGAACGGAAGGCCGGCCGCGTCCCGCAACTCCCGCACCGGCCCGTCCACGGGAGCCAAGATGTACCCGACGTAGGACGGCGACCCGCCGGCCACCGCCGCCAGGAGCAGACGCAGCCGCACATTCCGCAGCGCCGGGTCCCGGGCGAAACGCTCGGTGAGCTCCACGTACAGCAACGGCGCCAGGAACGCCGCGTCGACCTCGCCGTCGACAACCCGGCGCGTCACCTCCCGGTAGTCCGCCGCCAGGATCGGCTCGACCGCCAACCCCGTCCGGGCCTCCACGTACGACGCGACGGCCGCCGCGGCCGCCCGCTCCGTCTCGCGCGACGCGGCGAACGGCACGAACAGCAGCCGCAGCGGCTGCCCGGCCACCTCCCGCGGGTCGGGCGCGGGCAGGAGTCCCGAGACGACGGTCTCCTCCGCCCGCTTCTCGACCCGCTCCGTCGCCGCGCAGGCCGCCGCCAGGCCGCAAACCGCGGCGAGGACCACCCCCGGCCGCCGCGGCCCGCCTTCCCCCGTCCCGGCACGCCGGCCGGCGAACCGCAAGGCCGACCGGCAAGACGCGCGTGCGTCGGCCGTCACGTCCGCCCTCCCACCGGCGTTCCCGCCGACGCCGCCGAAGGACGCGCGGACGACGACGGCACCGCGGGCGCGCCGACCACCCGATTGCGTCCGGCATGCTTGGCGGCGTACAGAGCATCGTCGGCCGCGCGCAGCAAGGCGTCCGGATCGTCCCCGTCCTCGGGGAAGGTGGCCACGCCCGCAGACAGCGTCACACGCCCCGCCTCCCCCATCGCCTCGACCAGCGGCGCAGCCGCCACCGCCGCCCGCACCCGCTCGGCCACCCGCAGCGCGTCCGCCTTCGAAGTCTCCGGCAGGATCAGCACGAACTCCTCGCCCCCGTACCGGGCCGCCGCCGCGTCCCGATCCTCGACCACCCCCTCCGCGGACGACCCGGCCGGCCCGCGGGGGAACGATCCGCTCCACGACGCCGGCGGCTCCGTCCCCAGCCGCGCCGCAGCGTCGCCCGCCCGGGAGCGCGTCCGCAGGCGCAACCCCAGGACCCGCAGCAGCTGGTCGCCCGCCAGGTGCCCGTGCGCGTCGTTGAAACGCTTGAAGTGGTCCAGATCGATCATCACGAGACTCAACGGCCGCCGCTTGCGACGGTGATGCTCGATCGCCTGCTCAAGAACCTCGTTCATCCGCCGGCGGTTGAGCAGCCCGGTAAGCGGATCGGTGGTCGCCAGGCGCTGGAGCTCGCGGTTCGCGCTCTCCAGCTCCCGGGTCCGGATCTGGACCTCCCGCTCGAGATGCTGGGCGTGCCTCGACAGCCGGTCGGCCATCGCGTTGAAGGCCGACGCCAGCCGGCCGATCTCGTCGTCGCCCCGCACCCCCGATCGCCGATCCAGCTCCCCGCGGCGCAGCGCCTCGGTGTCCTCGGTCAACCGGCGGAGGCGCCGCGCCACGACCGAACGGAGCAGCAGGGAAAGCAGGGCCGCCAGCACCGCCGCAAAACCCGCCGTGAAGAAGAATACCCGCCTCCGCCCAGCCGCCTCGTGCATCCCCACCTCGTCCAGCCGGAACGACGCCGCGATCGTTCCCGAACGCGTCTCCAGGCGCACCGGAGCCGCCACCAGCAGGCGGTTTCCCGAATACCGCATTCCCGCCAGACCGTCCTCCCTCGCCCCCGCCCCCTCCGGCCCACCCCGCTCGCAGCGCATCCACTCCGCCGGCAACTCGTGAAGCCGCGTCGCGAAGCGGCGCGGGTCGGTGTGCGCCTGCACCTGCCCCGCGCAGTCCACAAACGCCACCCACTCGATGCCGTGCCCTTTCCCGTGACCGAACTCCTCGAGGTTGTCCAGCGCCTTCTGCAGCGCCGCATGGTCCGGCGGCCGCGCCGAAAGCAGCGACGCGCCCATCGCCCCGAGCGACCGGACGAGACCGGCGCTCCGGTTCTCGAACGACCGGCGCACCTCGGAGGCCAGCCCCGCGGCCAGAAACACTGAGCCGAGTCCGCCGGCGGCGAGGCAACCGAGGAAGATCAGCACCGGAATCTTGATCGAGAGCCGCATCAGGGTCCCGCGGCTACCTCGGCAAATCGCAACGCCAGCGGCTCGCCCGGCGCCCGGTCCTCCAGCCACACCAGCGCGTGACCGCCGGGAGCCGCCGCGAGGTCCGCGCCGGGCATCGCGCGAACCGCGCGGCCGACCGAAGCGATGCGACCGGTCGTCGACCCGTCCGGCCCGACCCGGGCCAGCGCGACGCTCGACACCACGTCCTGCAACGACCAGGCCACCAGCCCGCCCGCCGCCGCGCAACGCGCCAACCGCCCGGTGCCCGGCAGCACCACCTCTTCCCCCGGCGACCCGAGGTCGAGGTCGAACGTCCGGTGGGCGATGCGGCGCACCGTCGAACTCTCCACCCGCTCGTAGCACAAGAACAGGTGCGCCGGCTCCGTCCGGTCGTCGACCCACCCGACCGGAGCTTCCGCCCCGGCGCCGAGCGGAAGATCGAACGGCGCCCCGGCCGCCGCGCCCGCCGCCGTCACCACCGCGCCGCGCGCCCGGCCCCCCGCGGCCGGGTTCTCCGTCCACAGCACGCGGAACCCGTCGCCGGCCCACACCGCCCGCACGTCGCCCACCCCACCACCGCCCGAAGGCAAGGCCGTCGCCCGCACCGCGAGCGACCCGTCCGGCCGCACCAGCGCGTACGCCGGACCCCCCAGCATCGGCCCCACGAACAGCAGGGCGCCACTCTCCGGGTCGCGCGCGACGTCATGATCCCGCCGCCAGAACACGTCGGCCTCGGCGTTGCCCAGCGACCCGCCAACGGCGCGCAGGCCGAGCGCGTCGTCGAGCAGACGGAAACGGAATTGCCCCGGCGTCGTCGCCCGATCGAGCCACGCCAGCCAGACCAGGCCCGACCACGATCGCACCAGCGGATCGACGGGTCGCCCCACGGTGGCCGGGTCGAGGTCGTGAACGGCGGCCGGCGCCGTCTCTCCCGGGTAGATTTCCGCCAGCCGCAGCCGGCCGTCATCCCCGTCCTCATCGACCCACGCGACGACCCACCGGTCCGCGACCCACGCCACGCTCGCCGCGGATCCGTACCGCAACGCCGCCAACTCGCTGAGCGTCACAATCGGCCCGAGCGGTCCGCCGGCGTCCGCCTCCCCCCCCTCGTCGAAGCCGCCGTCGTCCTCCCCCTCCGGCCCCTCATCCCCCCCGTCCGCCGGCGGCTCCCCATCGCAGTGGAACGCCCCCTCCAGGGTCACCGTATCGCCGCGGGCGGTGCGAACGACGAGGTCGTAGTCGCCGCCCGCCGTCAACCGGCCGCCCGGCAGGGTGCCGGTGATCAGCGCGCCCGAGAGCACCGCGACATCCCGCAGGCTCGCGTCGCCGATCCGCACGGCGACCCGCCCCACCGAACCTTCCTGGAGATCGACTTGCAGGGTGGTGCCGAGCGCCGAGCCGCGGATGCGGATCGGAAGGTCGAACGCACAGTCGCCGTGCGTGGGCTCGACGCCGGAAAGACCCGGCGCCGGTGCGCAGCCGGCCGACAATCCCATCAGCAGCCACGTCGCCGCCTCGGTCCTCATCGCCCGCTCATCCTAGCAAGCTTCGGTCGGGAACGCATCCTCGCTTCGCCGCCCGGTTCTCCCCGTCGGCGCGCCTGCGCGAGGTTCAGAACCGCCGGCCGCCGGATCGTCCCCCGCCGCGGAAGGAACGAGCGCCGGAACGCCCGATCCCCGCACCCTCGCGGGAGCGCGGGCCGCCTCCCCAGTGGTGGCCGCCGTAGTGCCGGCCGCCGTAGTGCCGGCCGATCGCGGAGCCGAACACCGCCTCCCAGAACTCGTCATCGTCGGCCTCCGCTTCGGTCCGCACCGGTTCGACGGCCGCCTCTCCCGGCCGCCCGCCCGACGGCCTCCCGGCCTCGCACACCGACCGCCTGCGCCGGGCAACCTCCCGCCACGCGTCGCGCGCCGCCCGCGCCGTTGCCGCCGCCTGCTCCGCATCCTCCCCCTCCCCGACTTGCCGGTCGAGCCTCGCGGTCGCCCGATCCGCGTCGGCCGACGCCGCGGCGAGGTCGCGCGCCGGATCCCCGACCACGGCGTCGTCGTCACCGACCGCGATCGCCAGCGCCTCCGCCCGCGCGCGGCGCGCCTCCTCCACCGCCCGCGCCAGCACGGCCATGTCGGCCTCCAGGGCGGCCTGCGCGTCGAGCCGCCCGAAGAGCTGTTCGAGGTAGGCCGCGGGGTCGGCCTGCCGCAGCGCGTCCAGCCGGGCCCATTCGCCCTGCGGGTCCGTGTCGAGCGGGTGATGGGCCAGCCAGACCGGCGGCAGGCCGGCCGCCTCCAGCCGGCTCCGCAGGATGTCCAGGTCGTCCGTCGGGAAGTCCTGGCGGGCCGTGCGCCGCGAGGTCTCGATTGCGTCCCGCAGCTTCCGTCGCCCTGCCTGCGCTGCCTCCCACGCCCTCTCGAACTCCCGCAGGAACCCCCCCGGCTCGATCGTCACCGCCCGGCGGCTCCCGTCGAACAGGTCGCGCCGGGCTCGGCCGGAGTCGAACACGAACGGCCCGGAGAGGGCCGCCGTCGCCGCGCGAAGCGCTGGCGCATCGAACCACCCCGCCGCCCGGCCCCGTTCCCGGCACGCGCGGAGGTGGTCGCGCAGGCCGTCGAGGCCGAGCGCGATCTCGTCCAGCCGGCGGGTCACCTCCTCCACCAGGGCCACCGTGCGGGGTCCCTTCGTCCGCAGCCGGAGGACCTCGTCCCGGAACTCTCGGTCGGGCCCGATCTCCGCCCACGCCTCCTCGGCGCGGTCCAATGCCCGCTCCATCGCCCCGGCCACGGCCTCGAACTCCGCCCGCGCCCGGCGATACCGGCGGCGCCGCACCAGCGCGACGGCGCCCGCGGCGGCCAGCAACAGCAGCGCACCCGCCCCGCCCAACCGCCACGGAAGGAGGGCGCGCCGACGCCGGCCCTCCCGCCGTTCCTGGAGCCGCTCCTCGATCGCCCGATCCAGGCCCCGGACCAGCTCGGCCAGCGCTCCGTCCAGGTCGCCGGCACGCGCCCGCGGGAGAAACCGAGCCTCGATCAGCGCACCGATCGGGTCCGCGCGCAGGCCCAGATCGATGTCCCACCGCGCGCCGACGCGCACGCCCACCTCGCGTTCGTCCAGCGCCAGCACCACCAGCGTGTCCTCCCCGGGGTCGAACGTCGGATCGGCGCGCCAGGCGGCCCAGATCCGGTCGAGGGCATCCCCGGCGGCCGAGACGCGGCCTGCGGCAGGCGTCTCGCCGATCGCGCCCTGGACGACGACCACGAAGATGCGGTGCGTCGCCTCCGCCGCGGCACGGTCAACGGCCGTCGCGGAGAACGCGCCGGGCGGCACCACCTGCACGCGATCCTCCGCCCGGAACGGTGGAACCTCGAACCCCGCCGCCTCGGCCACCGCGCAGCAGACCAGCGCCGCCCCGAGCCACCCCGCCCCCGCGGCGGATCCTCGTCGTGCGGGCTGCATGCTCGCGAAGAATAGCCGTTCTCGGACCGGTGGGGCATGCTGGAATCGAACCAGCAACCTCCGGATTAAGAGTCCGCTGCTCTGCCTAGTTGAGCTAATGCCCCGTCCGTTCGGATCGTGCGGCGCCGCGCGCCGCCGCGCCTCCCTCACCTCGCGGCCCCGCCCAACCGCGGCTCGGAGGCGCTTTCTACTCCCTTCGGCGCGCCTTGTCCAGACCACAATCGCGCCGGGGCCCGATTGACCCGCGCGCCCCCCGCCAGTATGGTGCGCCTCGATGGCGCGCGACGGCGCGAGGGGCGGGTCCTTTCGGCGCACGGCGTGGCTCGCGGCGGCCGCGCCGGCGCTGTGGCCGAGCCTCGCCCACGCCCAGTCCTTCGCGGGCTCGTGGACCGAAGTCGAACGATCGATGACGGTGACGATCGAGTCCTGGGGCCCCGACTGCCCCACGCCTCCCCGGTCCTCCTCCAGCCGGCCCAACACGACGGTCCCAGTGACCCAGGATGGTGACCAGCTGGTCTTCCCCCGGGGACGCCGCTCGGACCGCTGCTGGTCGGACAATCCGGCGATGCGCCGCATCCGCTTCTCGAAGTCCGGCAACCGATGGACCGTCGAGTGCCAGACGCCGGAGGACGACGCCCGGCGGGAACACGGCACCTATGTGCTCACGGCCGCCGAGACGCGCATCGAGATCGAGATCACGTCGGACTACGACTGGACGCTGCGCGAGAGCAACTGCAAGGCGCGGATCGCCGAGCGGCGGGTCTTGACCCGCGCGGCGCCCGGCGCTCCCGACGCGGGAACCCCGGAGGCCGCCGCGCCGGAAGCGGCCGCACCGGACGTGCGAGACGCGGCTTTCCCGCGCATCGAGGCCGGCCTTCGGTCGCTACCCGACGCCTCGGCGGCCCCGCGGCGCTGCGAACACCCCGGGGCACCGGCGCGGCTGCGCATCCGCACCGTCCCGTCGGTCCAGCCCGGCGGCCGCGCCCCGATCTCGGTCCATCCGGTGGACGCCGACGGCTGCGACCTCGGCGCCGCCCCAGCCCGCTTCGAATTCGTCGGCCCCCCCAGGGGCTGCCGGATCGACGACGACGGCACCTTCCATGCGTGCGACGCGGTCGCCGAATGCGACGGCGAAACGGTCCGCATCCGCGCCACCGTCGGCGGGCTGACCGCGACGGCGTCGATCCGGATCAGTGCCCGGATCGAGGAGGGCCTGGGAACCGTCGCGCCCGTCTGGATGGACGAGCCGGCCGAGGAGTCCGGCGGACCGGTCGGCGGAGCGCAGGTCGCGGCGTCGCTGCAGGCACAGACCCAGGTCGCCCCGGGCGGGACGGCGGAGGGCGGCCGCGCGGCCGCCGGCCGCGGCACCGGCACGACCCCCGGCGAGGCGGACCATTCCTGGGTGGTCTGGCTGGTGGTCGGCGGCGGCGCGATCCTGCTGGCCGCGCTGATCTACGGGTTCGCCGCGAGCCGTCGCCGTCGCCGGCCGTCGGAACCGGAGTTCGACGACCGGGCGGCCGGGCGCGCCCCCGGCGGGCCACCCGCGCCCCCGGCCGCCGCCCCGGCCGGACGACCGCCGCCGGGCCCCACCACGCCGGTGCCGGTGCTGCCCGAGCCGAGGGCGACGCCACCCGCCCCGGTGTGGCACTGCGCCGCCTGCCGCCGCCAGTACCCCACCGCCGGGTTCTGCGGCGAAGACGGCCTGTCGCTGCTGACCGGCCCGGCGCCCACCGGCGCCAAGACCGTGATCTACGCCGCCTGCCCCAAGTGCGGTCGCGGCTATTCCCCCGAGTCCAAGTTCTGCCCGGTCGACCGCGAACTGCTCCAGCCTTACGGGCTCGGTATGAACGCCTATCGCACGAGCCAGAAGGGTCGTCCCGAACCGCTGGAACGCACCTGTCCGAAGTGCGGCGCCCGCTACCCCGGGTCGCAGCGGTTCTGCCGCCGGGACGGGGAGCTGCTCGTGCCGGCCCGGTAGCCCGGCAAGGAGACCTTCGATGAGCGCGATGCGGGCGTTCGTGGCGGTGCCCCTGGAGGAGGAGGTGGTTCGGGCGGTGGCGCGGCTGTCCGGGGAGCTTCGACGGAAGCTGTCGGACCTGGGATACGCCGCCAAGTGGGTGCCGCCGGGCAACCTCCACGTGACCGTGCGGTTCCTCGGCCTGGTCGAGGAACCGCAACTCCCCGCCGTCACCGAGACGCTCGGACCGATCGCCGGCCGCCACGCGTCCTTCCTCGCCACCCTGCGCGGCCTCGGGTGCTTCCCGGACCCCCGACGCCCCGCCGTCCTGTGGGTCGGCCTCGACGAGGGCGCCGCCCAGCTCGAACGGCTCGCCGCCGACGTCAACCAGGCGCTGGACGCGCTCGGCTTCCCCCAAGAGGATCGGCCGTTCCACCCCCACGTGACGATCGCCCGAATCCGACGCGGCGCCCCGCCGCCGGACCTGTCCGGCCCGGTGGCCGAACACGCCGCGGTCCCGCTGGGCTCCACCGTCGTGCGCGAAGTCGTCCTGTTCCGCTCGACGCTGCGCCCGAAAGGACCCGTGTACGATGCGATCTGGCGCGGGCCGCTTCACCCGGGCGGCCGGGGCGCGGGGTGAAGAAAGGAAGGAGAGGGAGATGGCAAAGGTCGGGACGAAGACGGCGGGGCGCGAAGATGCGCGGAGCCAGTCGCTCGAACTGGCGTTGGCCACGATCGAGCGCCAGTTCGGCAAGGGCGCGATCATGCGCCTCGGGCAGGGCGAGGCGGTCGAGGCGGTCCAGATCATCCCCACCGGCTCCCTCGGCCTCGACTTCGCCCTCGGCGTCGGCGGCTACCCCCGCGGGCGGATCGTCGAGATCTACGGCCCCGAGGCGTCGGGCAAGACGACGCTGGCGTTGCACGCCGTCGCCGAGGCGCAGAAGCTCGGCGGAATCGCCATGTACATCGACGCCGAACACGCCCTCGACGTCTCCTACGCCCGCAAGCTCGGCGTGCGCACCGACGACCTCCTGATCCATCAGCCGGACTACGGCGAACAGGCGCTCGAAGTGGCGGACACCATCGTCCGCTCCAACGCCGTGGACGTGATCGTGGTCGATTCCGTCGCCGCCCTGGTCCCCAAGGCCGAGATCGAGGGCGAGATGGGGGATCAGCACGTGGGCCTGCAGGCCCGGCTGATGAGTCAGGCGCTGCGCAAGCTCACGGGCACCATCGCGCGCTCCCGCACCCTGGTGATCTTCATCAATCAGATCCGCATGAAGATCGGCGTCCTGTTCGGCAACCCCGAAACCACCACCGGCGGCAACGCCCTCAAGTTCTACGCCTCGGTCCGGCTGGACATCCGTCGCCTGTCCGCGATCAAGGTCGGCGAACAGGTGATCGGCAACCGATCCCGCGTCAAGGTCGTCAAGAACAAGCTCGCCGCCCCGTTCCGGGAGGTCGAGTTCGACATCATCTACGGCGAAGGGATCAGCCGGACCGCCGAGCTCATCGACATGGCGGCGGCCCAGGAGATCATCGAGAAGTCCGGGGCGTGGTTCTCGTACGGCGGCGAGCGGATCGGCCAGGGGCGCGACGCGGCCAGGCTGTTCCTGCAGGAGCACCCCGACGTCGCGCGACGGATCGAGGACGCGTTGCGCGAGAAGTGCGGCATCACCGCCGCGCCGACCGCTGCCGCGCGGGGGTCCGAGGAGTGACCGGCTCCCGGCCGCGGTCCCGGCCGGCCGCCCCGACGGTCGCCGCCCTGCTCCTCGGCCTGGGGCCTGCCGCGGCGTCCTGCGCCGCCGCCGTCCCCGTCCCCGCCGTCCCGGAACCGGCCGGAACCCCTGGCTTCCCGCCCGCCGTCTTCGACGACCCCGACTGGGTGCTCCTCGTCCGCCCCGCCGCCCTGCGAGACGAATCCTCCTTCGCCGCCCTGCTCCGCGGCCTCGACCTCGCCGACCCCTTCGACGCCTTCCTCGCCGACCATGGCCTCGACCCCACCACGCTCGGCTGGGTCCGCGTCGAATCCGCCGGCGGCGTCCTGGCCTTCGTCGTCGCCGCCCCGGCCGCATCCGGCCTCGCCCACGCCCTCGCCTCGGTCGACGAAGGCTCGCCACCGGCACCGCCCGCCGCATCGCCCGCCACCCCCGATCGGCCGCCGTGGAGCGCCGCAACGGACGGCGACTGGGGCCTCGTCCGCCGCGAAACCGCCGCCGCCCCCACGTCGGCCCGCCCCGACGACCCGGCCGCCGCGGACCTGGCGCGACTGCAACGGCGGGTCGAGACGCCCGATCTCCTGTTCCTGCGGCGCCGCCCACCCGCGGTCCGCCCCGAGCTGGACCCGACCGGCCTGCTGGCCGGGACGCGGGCGGTGGGATGCGTCGCGGCCGGCGAACCCACCGCGACCCTGCGGTTCGGCTGCGCCCTGTTCCGACCCGCCGACGACCGCCTCTCCACCCAGTCGTTGCGCCAACTCCAGACCACCGTCTTCGACTCGACCCTCGGCACCATCCTCAACCTCGAAGGGGCCGCACGCGAACTGCAGTTCGATCCCGAACCCGGGGCGGCCTACCTGGAGGCGGTCCTGGACGTGGCGAAGCTGCTACCCGGCCTGCGCGTCCTCGCCTCGGTGCCCCTGGCCCATATCCTCCAGGACCCCGCCCCGCCGCCCGGTCCGTGAGAGACGCCGCCATCTCCCGCCGCGGCGTTCCGCGACCTCCGGAGGCCGCCCCGTTCCCCCGCCGCAGCGCTCGGTGCTGTTCGCGTGAACGGTGCGGGGTTGCACGGGAAGGCCGCGGGGTCGTACCATCCGCCCCCGTGCGCAAGGAAGAACGCCGCTCGCAGATCCTCCAGTGCGCTCGCAAGGTGTTCGCCGAAAAGGGGTATCACGCGGCCGGAGTGGCGGACATCATCCGCGAGGCCGACGTGGCCCGCGGGACCTTTTACCTCTACTTCACCAGCAAACGGGCGGTCTTCGACGAGCTGCTCGACGTGCTGTTCCAGGAACTGGAAAGCCAGATCCGGCGGGTCGACCCGACCGGCGGGGCCGAGGATTCCGCGCGGCAAATGCTCGACAACGTCGGCCGGGTGCTCGACACGCTACTGCGCAACCGGGACCTGACGCGCATCCTGCTGCGCGAGGCGGTGGGGCTGGACGCGGGCTTCGACCACAAGCTGGACGAGTTCTACCGACGGCTGGCCGGCCTGATCGAACGGTCGCTCATGAGCGGCCGCGAGATGGGACTGGTCCGCGATCTCGACCGCCGCGTCGCCTCCCTGATGATCCTCGGCGCCCTCAAGCAGGTGCTGGATCACTCCCTGACCGATCCCGACTCGCTCCCCCCCGTCCCGACGCTCGCCCGCGAGTTCCTCGGCATCGTGTTGACCGGCGTGGTCCGTCCGGGGACGATGACCCTTCCCGGCGAGGGCGCGAAGACCTCTTGAGCACCGGGGCGCGCCGGCCGAAAACCACCGCGCGGCCGGCCGTCGAGCGATGCCAGAGGCAACGGTCCGGGGGTTCCACGCCGGCGCTGCTCTTCGGTGCCGGCCGGGTCGGTGGATTGGCCCGGCTTCCTCGACGCGGTCCAGGGTTTCGCGCCGGTGCTGGCTCCTCGGCGCCGGCCAGTGTACCCTTCGATCGGGCGTGCGATGCACCCGCGTCGCGCCCCGCGGGGAGGTGTTCCATGGGACGTTGCGGACAATGGGCCCTGCTACCCGGCCTCGCGCTGCTCCTCGCCTGCTCCGCCTCCGACGACGATTCGACCGTTCCGCCCCCGGACGGCCGCGACTACGCCGAGGCGGGGGACGTTGGATGCCGGGCGGACGACGCAGACGGCGACACGATCGCGGACCAGGACGAGGGCCGCGCCGACCGGCTCGACACCGACGCCGACACGATCCCGGACGACCAGGACACCGACAGCGACGACGACACGATTGTCGATGCGGTGGAGGCGGGGGACTCCGACCCGTGCACGCCGCCGCGCGACACGGACGTCGACGGGACGCCGGATGCGCGGGACATCGATGCCGACGGCAACGGGGTCTTCGACCGGTTCGAAGGCGCGGGCGATCTCGACGGCGACACGCTGCTCGACGCGCTGGACCCCGATGACGACGGCGACATGAT
>Ga0209162_1001291_pt1 | contig 25152 bp, 25 predicted proteins | sample YNPNPMetaG_FD_187121 | JGI IMG/M metagenome (GOLD analysis project Ga0209162, IMG submission 187121) | Anoxygenic and chlorotrophic microbial mat microbial communities from Yellowstone National Park, USA - YNP NP MetaG (SPAdes) (version 2) ...
ATAAAGCATGTTTGATAGAAAAAAGCAGATAAAATGGGCATCATTAAGAGTAGGGATTGTTATAACATTAACATTGCTTATAATTTTTCTTGTAATAGTTTTTTCAGGTGGCATTCAGGACCTCTTTAAAGAAAGAACTTATCTTCAGATATACATTTCTGATGTTAAAGGATTAAGGAAAGGTGCTCCTGTTAGAATTGCAGGAGTTGATGTGGGTGAAGTTAAAGAAATAAGGCTTCATAAACTTTATGGAACAATTGTAACCATATCAATAGACAAAGATGTACTTAATTATTTAAGGTCTGATGCTAAAGCAACTGTTCAGACAATAGGGCTTCTTGGTGATAAATATATAGAGATTTATAGTGGAGAATCATCGTTACCATTTAGACCGTCTCTTGGTTTACAGGGATATCCTCAGACAGAAGTAAGGGAAATAATCAATATAGCTTCTTCTACGATGAGCAAGATTGAAGGCCTGATAAGTAAGTTAGACACTATAGTTATAAAAATTGATAAAGCTCAGGGAACTATTCCAAAACTTCTCAATGACCCTTCTCTGTATAATAATTTGAATGCCACAATTTTAGAACTAAAAAGCACAATTCAAGATATTAATTCAGGTTCCATAGGAATGCTTGCTAAAGATAAAGAGCTTTATCAGAAACTCTCAACCACTGTAAGTAATCTTGAAAATACAACAAATAAGATAGCCTCATCAGAAGGAAGTCTTGGTAAAATAATTAATGACCCCATGCTTTATGACAATCTTGTAAGAACCACCCAAAAACTTGAAAAACTCATTGAAGAAATTGATAAATCAGAAGGAGCAGTTTCCTTACTTTTAAGAGATAAAAAAACAGCTGATGATATTAGAGAAAGTATAAAAGAAATTAAAGAGCTTATTCAAGAAATAAAAAAGAATCCGAAGAAGTTTTTCAAATTTAGTGTATTTTAAGTTATAATTTTTTATGGCAATTCTTGAAATTAGAAAATATCCTGACGAAGTTTTAAAGAAAAAATCAGAACCTGTAACTGATATAAACGGACAACTGCAGAAGCTTATTGATAACATGCTTGAAACCATGTATAAATCAAATGGTATAGGGCTTGCAGCTCCGCAGGTAGGTGTTGCAAAAAGATTGATTGTCATAGACACGAGCATTCGAGAAGAAAATCAATCCCTTATTGTATTAATCAATCCTGAAATAGTTAGCTCAAATGGAGAAATACTCTCTGAAGAAGGATGTTTAAGTTTGCCAGGATTTATAACAAGACTTAAAAGAAAAGAGAAAGTTTTTGTTAAAGGCTTGGATAGGAAAGGTAACTCTATTGAGATAGAAGCAGAGGGTCTTTTAGGAAGAGCTTTACAGCACGAAATAGACCATCTTGAAGGTATTCTTTTAATTGATAGAATAAGCCCCCTTAAGCGAGAGCTTTTCAGAAGAAAGTATTCTAAGCAAAAAAAATAAGGCTTCTCTGTAATGTCATTTCCAGAAAAAGGCAAAGAGGAGATATTCAGTATCGCAAAAAAGTCAGGAGGATTAATTTTTTTTGGAACACCAAAATTTGCAGTGCCTTCTCTTAAGGCTTTGCTTGAAAATAAAGAGAATATTATGCTTGTTGTTACTCAACCTGATAAACCGAAAGGAAGAGGTAAAATTATTCAACCCTCAGAAGTTAAACAATTTGCATTAGAAAACAATCTTCCTGTAATACAACCTGAGAAAATTAAAGAGGAAAGTTTTCTTGAGCTTCTTAAAGAACTAAAACCTGAAGCTATGATAGTTGTAGCCTACGGAAAAATTTTGCCAAAAGAAATACTAAATATTCCCAGATTGGGAGCTATTAATTTACATGCATCCCTTTTGCCAAAATATAGAGGAGCAGCTCCTATTCAGTGGGCACTAATTAAAGGAGAAAGTCTTACAGGTGTTACCGCAATGCTTATTGATGAGGGACTTGATACGGGTCCTGTTTTAATGCAAAAGGAAGTTGTAATAAAAGAAGATGATGATGCAATGAGCCTTTCAAATAAACTTTCAGAATTAGGTGCTGATTTGCTTATTGAAACAATTAAGAAAATGAGGAAAGGAGAGATTATTCCTACTCCTCAAAGTGGACAGCCAAGTTATGCACCGATGTTAAAAAAAGAAGATGGGAAAATTAACTGGCAGGCTGATGCATTAGAAATATTTAACCTTATAAGAGGAGCTTATCCCTGGCCCTGTGCTTATACTTTTTTAAACGGTGAAAGAATTAAAATAATTAAAAGCAAGGTTATAGAAGGCAAGGCTAAGCATGGTTTAATATTGAAAGCGAAAGACGAGCTTATTGTAGGAACTGGCAGAGGATTGCTTAAGATTTTACTGCTTCAGCCAGAAGGTAAGCGGGTAATGACGGCAAAGGAATTTTTATGTGGAAGAAAAATTAATGAAGGCGTGGATTCATTTTCTTAGAGCAGTAGTGCTAAAAATTCTATATCCTATATTAATGCTTGCAGGTGCTTTTATTAAATCAAAAAGAGCTGAGTTTCAAACTTATATTGTGAAACTTAATAATTCACTGGTTATGCGTGATAGTGTTAAAGCAGAGAAAATACTTTTATTGCTTCCCCATTGCATTCAGAATTCTCAATGTGATATCAGACTTACTTTTGATGTGTTTAAATGCAAAAGATGTGGAAAGTGTAAGATAAAGGATTTAATAGAAATTGCTGAAAATTCAGGAGTTTGTATTGCAATTGCAACTGGCGGAACAATAGCCCGCAAAGTTGTTAAAGAAGTTATGCCAGATGCTATTGTAGCTGTGGCATGTGAAAGAGATTTATCAAGTGGAATTGTGGACACATATCCTCTTCCTGTTTTAGGTGTTTTGAATGAAAGACCTCATGGTCCATGTATTGATACTACAGTAAATTTAGACAAAGTTCAGGATGCTTTGAAGTGGTTTATAAATCAAAAAACATAAGACAGAAGATAGTAGAGATATTAATCCATGCTTTATATAAGAAGAAATCTATAAAATCATTAATAACAGACAAGTTGCTTGAAGATTTTAAACCTGTTGACAGAGCATTTTTACTGGAAGTTGTATATGGAGTTTTGAGAAATCTTTTTTATATAGACTACCTTCTTGAGGGTTTTTTTCACAAAAAAACCAATTTGCCACCAGCCACAATTAATAATTTAAGATGCGCTATCTATCAGATAGTTTTTATGCGTGTTCCAGATTATGCAGTAACTAATGAGGCAGTAAATATTGAAAAAGTTATGAAAGGCAAACCTAATCTGGTTAATGCTATTTTAAGGCAATTTTTAAAAAGTAAGCCTGATTTATCTATTCATGCTGATAATATTCTTTCTTATCTTTCAATAAAATATTCCCATCCTGAATGGTTAATAAAAAGATGGCAAAATAAATTTAATTTGCAGGAATTAGAGGCTTTTCTTAAAGCAAATAATAAAAAACCTTCTTTGACTATTGCAGTTAAGCCAGAAGAAAGAGAAAAAATTATCAAATATCTTGGGGAAAAGGGATTTGAAGCAAGTAAAACAAAATATTCGCCTTCAGGGATTTTGATACAAGGTCATGGTATGGAAATCAGAGATTTTTTAATTAAAGAGGATTTTTTCTGGAGTATTCAGGATGAAGCATCTCAGTTAGTTTGTTATTTTGCAGAAACTTACTCAGAATCAAGACTTCTTGATGCTTGCTCTTCTCCCGGGGGAAAGGCTTTGCTTTCGGCTGCTTTGATGAAAAAAGGGAAGATAGTTTGTATAGAAAAGAATGAACACAGATTTCATATTTTAAAAAACAATATTGAAAGAGCAAAAAAGTTTTTGCCAGATATAGAGTTTGAACTTAAAATGCAGGATATTTTTGATTTTTCAGGAAAAATTAAATTTAACAGAATAATTCTTGATGCACCCTGTTCTTCTCTTGGAACTATACGAAGAAATCCCGATGTAAGATATAGATGCAATGAAAAAGAGATATCTAAGTTATCTGAAAAACAGAAACTGCTTCTTGATAAGCTTTCAAATTTTTTATCAGCAGATGGAATTATAGTATACTCAGTATGTTCAACTGAACTAGAAGAAGGGGAAGAGGTTATTAAAACTTTTTTACAGAAACATCAGGAATTTTGTACTATAAATAGTAATTATTCATTTTTTAAGGATTTTTACATTGGAGAGGGCATGGTGCGGACTTATCCTCATAAAAATGGCATGGATGGATTTTTTATGGCGAGACTGACAAGAAGGAAAGAATAGTATGAAAAAAATAGTATATATACCAGGATTAATTTTAGCAGGTTTTATAACAGGGTATCTTTCGTTGACTATTTTTGTTTCAGGAGGCACAACAGAAGTTCCTGATCTGACAGGGAAAGATATAGTCCAGGCAAATCAGCTTTTAAAAGAAAGGGGGCTTTACATAAGAATTGATGGTGAAGAATATTCTGAAGTTCCTGTAGGAACTGTTTCACGACAAAGTTATCCTCCGAAGTCAAAAGTTAAGAAAGGAAGAGAAATAGGTGTTATTGTAAGTAAAGGTTTGCAGTTTTCATCTTTTCCTGATGTAACAGGAATTTCTTATGAAGAGGCTGAAAAATTGCTAAATGAAAAAGGCATACCTATAGAGAAAGTTATCTATATTAATTCAGAAAAATATCCTGAAAAGATTGTGATAGCTCAAAGACCTGAACCCCAGGAGTCTGGAAAAGCTATAAAGCTTATAGTAAGTCTTGGTAAAAAGGAGGAAGAAAATTGATATTTATAGCTCCCTCAATTCTTTCTGCTGATTTCGGCAGGCTTGCAGAAGAGATAAAAATGGCTGAAGAAGCAGGGGTTGATATGATTCATATTGATGTTATGGACGGAATATATGTTCCCAATATTACTGTAGGACCAATGATTATAGAAGCTGTAAGAAAGGTAACTAACCTTCCTCTTGATGTTCACCTAATGATAGTTAATCCTGAAAGATATGTTTCTGATTTTATTAAGGCAGGTGCAAATATACTGACAATTCATGTAGAAGCATCCACCCATTTACACAGGACAGTTTGGCTGATAAAAGAACACAGAATAAAAGCAGGAGTATCCCTAAATCCCGCAACTTCATTAACCACGGTTGAAGAAATTATTAATGATATAGATTTGCTTTTAATTATGTCAGTTAATCCTGGATTTGGAGGACAAGGCTTTATAAATGCCTCAATTAATAAGATTATTAGAGCTAAGCAAATGATTATTTCAAAAGAGGCTTCTTCTTTAATAGAAGTAGACGGAGGAGTTAAATTTGAAAATGCAAAGGAAATCGTTAGGGCGGGTGCAGATATTCTTGTTATGGGTTCAGCTTTTTTTGGTTCAAAAGACTATAAAACTTTTATGGAAGAATTAAGGAATAAGCTTAATGAAGACTGAAAAGCTTATTATAAAGGCAGATAGTTTAAGGAATAAAGGTTTTTTTAAAGAATCTTTCAAGCTCTGGAATAAGATTTATAAAACAGGCATCCGTAAAAAAGACCCAGAAATTACCCTTAATGCTTCGTTAGCTTGTGGAGATATAAACAGACTTTTAGGAAAGTTTAAAGAGGCTGATAAATTTTATCTTGAAGCTATTGACCTTGCTGAAGCAGTTGAAGATGAAATTACTTATGCAGATGCTTTATGCGGATTTGCTCTTTCAAGAAAAGCCCAAGGTTTCTGGAAGGAAGCTTTAAATTTAACGAGAAAATCAAGAAGAATTTATAATAAATATAAAGATAAAAAAGGAATAGCTTTTACATACTGGGCTGAAGGAGTGGTCTGGAGATTTGGTGGCAGAATAAAAAAATCTCTTGATTTCTTTAAAAAAGCCGAGGAAAACTTCAAAAAACTTAAGGATAAACATGCACTGGGATATGTTTATTGCGGATTGGGAGGCAGTTCAAGGATATATGGAGATTTTGAAAACTCAAAAAAATACTATCTTAGAGCCAATAAAATTTTTAGAACCAAAGGTGATAGATTCGGCTTTGCTTATTCTTACTGCGGCATTGGAAATGCCTACAGAATGAATGGAGATTTTGAGAATGCTGTGGCTAACTTTAAAAAAGCATTAAATTTATATAGCAAGATAGGAGATATTGTGAGTTCTTCATATACATTATGGAGTATGGCTATTGTTAAAATATTGAATGGAAAATATGAAGAATCAAAAGAATATCTTAAAAAGGCAGAAAAAAATTTCAAAAACTGCAAAGACCCACGCGGTTTAATATACTGCAAGCTTCTTAAAGGCATGATAAGTTATCTTAATAAAAAGAAGAAAAATGCCAGAAAGTTTTTTGAAGAAGCTTTACATGAATCAAAAAAGTTTGATTTTTTACTTGAGAAAAAATATGCAGAAAGATTTTTAGCAGGTAAATATCCTGTTCCTTATAATATTCCATGAGTATAATCAAAAATGGTTAATGAAAAAATATTTACAATTCCAAATTTATTAACTTCCATAAGAATATTTCTTGTGCCTTTTTTTATTATTGCAATGAATTCAAGAGACTATTCCTTTGCACTTAAACTTGTGATTGTGGCAGGAATTACAGATTGTCTTGATGGAATAATTGCAAGAAAGTTTAGGCAGGAGAGCAAGCTCGGCAGTTTTCTTGATCCGCTGGCAGATAAAATACTACTTTTGAGTGTTATTTTAACTTTTTATATTAATGAGTTAGCTCCCAGATGGTTTATTGCAATAGTATTTTTCAGGGATTTTTTAGTAGCTTCTGGATGGCTTGAAGTATATCTAAGAAAAAGAAAAATGATGAAACCAACAATTTTAGGTAAAGCAAGTAACGCATCACAGGTAATCATATTCGGTTACATTCTTCTTTCTATAAACTTTTCAATGGCAACTTTATCTAATCTCTTTTATTTTATTGTGAGTTTTGTTTCTTTAGCTTCATTAATTCAATATGTTTATATAAGATTTAAGAATGATAAAAACAGGAGTTAAGATTGAATATATATCTCAAGGAAGTCCCGCAGAAAAGGCTGGTTTAAAACCAGGAGATAGAATTATATCAATTAACAAACACCCTGTTAAGGATGCTATTGATATAATGTTTTATTCTTCTGGCAATAGAATAACAATTGCTGTTCTGAGGGAAGAAAAAATATTGAACTTTACTATTCATGGAAGTGACAACTCTTTAGGCATAGAAGTAGAACCTTTTAGAATTAAAAGATGCAGAAATAAATGTCTTTTTTGTTTTGTGGAGCAATTACCGAAGGGACTTAGAAAAAGCCTTTATATCAAAGATGAAGACTACAGAGCAAGCTTTCTTTATGGCAACTATATTACACTAACCAATCTTAACAAAAAAGACTATGAAAGAATAAAGAGGTTCAGATTAAGCCCATTATATGTTTCTGTTCATGCTACTTTACCTGAGATTAGAAATATGCTTATTGGAAATTATGATGCACCACCAATTATAATGGAACTCAAAAAACTATGTGAAGCCAAGATTAGAGTTCATGCACAGGTTGTTCTTTGTCCTGAAATAAATGATGGTGAGGTTCTTGAGAAAACCATATTAGATTTACATAAATTCTATCCATATGTAGCATCAATAGCTATTGTGCCTGTTGGGATTACAAAATATCATAAGAATGGAATATCTACTGTAACGAAAAATAAGGCTGAAGAAGTTATAATGTCTGTTGAATTTTTTCAGAAACGATATCGTAAAAAGCATGGAATAACTTTTGTTTATCTTGCTGATGAGTTTTATATTAAAGCAGGCAAGCCATTTCCCCCTTTAAATATTTACGATGATTTGCCTCAGATTGAAAATGGTGTTGGCATGGTTCCTTTTTTCATGAATAAAGCAATGAAAATAAATATTTCTCAATTAAAAACAAAAAACAGATTTGTTACATTTACAGGTTATTCATTTTATCCTTACCTGTTACAGTTTATTGAAAGATTTAAGAGAAGAAATATCTCTATAGATGTCTATCCATTAAAAAATAATCTTTTTGGAGAAACTGTTACTGTTACAGGACTTTTAACAGGTGAAGATGTAATCAAAGGATTGGCATCTTATATTGAGTCAAGAGACTGTCTTTTAATACCTGATGTGACAATGAAGGATACAGAGGATGTGTTTATAGATGACTTAACAGTTAAGGACATTGAGAATGTTTTAAAGGTGAAGGCAGTAAAAATTGGAACTGAACCAGAAAACTTATTTTTTGCAATAAAAAAACTTTGTGATTAACCCATGTATTAACGAATGGTATAATATTAAAAACAGCTCAGGAGGAAAAAGAAGTGAGAAAGCTTCAGTTAGAGGATGTTTATAAAAAATGCGACGAGTCAATATTTAGTTTTGAATCCACTGAAGAATTATTTCCTCTTGCAGGCACAATCGGACAGGATAGAGCAATTGCGTCCCTTGATTTTGGTTTAAATTTAACTGCAAAAGGTTTTAATATTTATGCATCAGGAGCACAGGGTACTGGTAAAATGCGTGCTATAAGAACCCTTCTTGCTGAAAAGGTAAAAAAAGAGCCAGTTCCTCCGGACTGGTGCTATCTTTATAATTTTAAAAATCCAGATGCTCCATTATCTGTGAGTCTTCCTCCCGGAAAAGCCTCCGAGTTTCAGAAAGACATGGAAAACATGATTAATACACTAAAAATTGAGATTCCAAAAGCCTTTGAATCAAAAGAGTATGACAAACAGAGAAATAAAATTCTTGAAGACTTTCAGCAAAAACAAAAAGAATGGTTTTCAGCAATTGAAGAGGAAGCAAGAGCAAAAGGTTTCGCAATTCGTAAAGCTCTGGCAGGGCTGATAATAGTCCCTGTTAAAAGAGACGGAGAGCCTCTTACTGAGGAAGAGTTTCAAGCTCTGGATAACGAAACAAGAAAAAGAATAGATGAGATCGGGAAAATGCTGCAGGACAAACTTGACGATGTTGTTAGAGCTATTAAAGAGGCAGAAAAAATTGTAAAAGATATGCTTATCAGATTGGAGCGTCAAATTGCTCTTGATGTTATAGAGCAACCAATTGAAGAACTTAAAAATAAATATTCCTACAATGACAGGATTATTGAATATTTAAATTCTGTTAAGGAAGAGATTCTTAATAGTCTTCAGGATTTCAAAATTCAGGAAGAAGCAGTACCTCCTATTCCTCCATTTATGAAGCTTCCAAGAGATGCATCATTTACTAAATACAGTGTTAATGTTCTGGTTGACAACTCTACTACAGAAGGTGCTCCAGTTGTATATGAACCAAACCCAACATATCTTAATCTTTTCGGAAGAATTGAGTATAAAATTCAATATGGAATGGCAGTTACAGATTTTACAATGATAAAACCGGGTTCTTTGCACAAAGCAAATGGCGGTTATCTTGTATTGGATGCCATGGCTCTGATAAAGAATCTTTTTTCATATGATGCTTTAAAAAGGGCATTGAGAAGTAAAGAAATACGCATAGAAGATGTCTGGGAACAATATAGACTTATTACTACAACTACATTAAGACCAGAGCCAATTCCTTTAAATGTGAAGGTGATTCTTACAGGAACACCATTTCTTTATTATATTCTGTATAACTACGATGATGAATATAGAGAACTTTTCAAAGTTAAGGCAGAGTTTGATACAAGAATGCCAAGAAATGAAGAAAACATTAATAAATATGCCCAATTTATCACTCTCTGCCAGAAGGAAGAAGAGCTTTTACCATTTCATAAGTCTGCAGTGGCAAAGATTGTTGAGTATGGTTCAAGGCTTGCTGAACATCAGGAAAAGCTTTCAACAAAATTTAGCAGTATTGCAGACATTGTTAGAGAATCACACTTTTGGGCTAAAAAGGATGGTAATAATTTAGTTAAAGGTGAGCATGTTGTTAAAGCCCTTGAGCAAAGAGTTTACAGGTCAGCAAGCATTGAAGAAAAATTAAGGGAGCTAATTCTTGAAGATGTTTTGATTGTTGAAACATCTGGTAATAAAGTAGGTCAAATCAATGGCCTTGCTGTTCTTGACCTTGGAGACTACAGTTTTGGTAAACCTTCTCGTATAACTGCAAGAACATATCTTGGAAAAGCTGGAATAGTAAATATTGAAAGAGAAACAAAGATGTCTGGAAAGATTCATGAGAAAGCTGTAATGATTCTTTCAAGCTATTTGTGGAGCAAATATGCAATTAAAAAACCTATAAGCCTTAGTGCATCACTTACCTTTGAGCAACTCTATGAGATGATTGAAGGAGACAGTGCAACCTGTGCTGAGTTATATGCGATTTTAAGCAGTCTTTCAGAAATTCCCTTAAAACAGAGCATAGCTGTTACAGGCTCTATGGACCAAAGAGGAGAAGTTCAGCCTGTTGGTGGAATAAATGAAAAAATTGAAGGATTTTTTGAATTATGTAAAATTAGGGGTCTTGATGGTACACATGGAGTAATAATTCCAAGAAGAAATATTAAGCATCTTATGCTTAAAGAAGATATTCAGAAAGCTATTAAGGAAGAAGCATTTCACATTTATGCTATTGATTTTGCTGAAGAAGGGCTTGAAATTCTTACAGATATGCCAGCAGGAGAACTTCAGCCTGATGGCACATATCCTGAAGGAACAATAAACTACCTTGTAATGAAAAAGCTTGAGGAGATGTCAGAAATATTAAAAAAGAAAGACAAAGAAAAAGAGAATGATAAAAAGAATTGAATAGATTATACTTTAAAATATTGCAACTTGTTTTGCTTTACCTTTAAATCCAGCTTTTTTAATATAAATATATTTAAGTGTAAAATTTTTAAGCCAGTAAAGGGTTCTTTTAAGACAAATTGATTTCATGAGTACTTAGATTTACTAACTAAAGAGCTCTCTTTTATATTTGAACTCTTTTTTTAAAAATTTATCAAGTCTGATATAGGTTGTTTCTTGACATTTCTTTTTCTATCTTTCAAACTATGTTTAATGGAAAAGGTTTTTGTCAGATATACAAAAAGAATTAAAAGCTGGCATTTGTGGATATACAATAATGAAATATCTTCAGATATAAAAAATATTCAAAAGGGAAGTTTAGTCAAAGTCTATGATTTTCAATCTAAAAAATTCATCGGTACAGGCTATGCAAATCCTGAATCAACAATATCAATAAGATTAATGAGTTATAAAGAAGAAGAGATAGATAAAGGATTCTTTAAAAAAAGGATTTTAGAGGCTTTAAATTATAGAGAAAAATTTCTCGGTCTTAATAATTTTTACAGACTGGTTTACAGTGAATCTGATTTTTTACCTGGTCTTATTGTTGACAGATATGAAAAAGTAATGGTAATCCAGATTTTAACTGCAGGAATGGAAAATTTTAAGGAAATTATAGTTGAATTAATTGATGAACTTTTTAATCCGGAGATTATTATCTTAAGAAATGATACTCAGTCCAGAGTTAAAGAAGGTCTTTTAATTGAGAAAAGGATTGTTAAAGGAGAAATGAAGAATTTACCTTTTATTTATGAAGATGGCATCAAGTTTATTTTTGACCCTTTAAATGGGCAAAAAACAGGCTTTTTTCTTGACCAGAGAGAAAACCGAAATTTTTTGAAACAATATATTTCCTACGGTGAAGGGCTTGATATGTTTTGCTATCTTGGAGCATGGAGTCTTCATATTGCAAAAAAAGGAGTAAAAGTTAAAGGAATTGATAGTTCTGATACTGCTATAAATTTAGCAAAAGAAAATGCGAAAATCAATAATCTCAATGATTATTGCACCTTTATAAAAGCAGATGCCTTTGATTATCTAAAATGGGAAATAAAAAGAAATAACAGCTATGATTTTATAGTTCTTGACCCTCCAGCCTTTGTTAAAAATGTTAGAGAGAAACGAGATGCTTTTCAAGGTTATTTAAATTTAAACATTATGGCAATAAAGCTTATTAAAAGAGGCGGTATTCTTGCAACATCTTCCTGTTCACAGCATGTTTCAGAAAATGAATTTTTAGAAATAATTAAAGAGGCGTGTTTAAAAAGCAGAAGAAAGGGCATAATAGTTTATAAAGGCACACAGGCTAAAGACCATCCGATTTTGGTAAATATGCCAGAGACTCATTATTTGAAATGCTTTATAATTAAAATATTTTAAAAGTTTCGGGAGAAATCTTAAATTGCCGATAGGGAAGCGCTGTCTTGAGCTCATCCTTTCATTCCGAGGGGGGTAAATCCCCGTAGGCGCTGTCCTGAGCCGAAGCCCTGAGCTTATGCGAAGGGTCAGAATGACAAAATAGTCCAAAACATAATCTATCGGCAATTTTAGGAGAAAAGTTGCATTTATCATGGTGAATATAATATATTAAAAACTTATAGGACTAAAAAAAGTGGAGGTACGCAATTGGTCAGAATTAGATTAATGAGGTTGGGGGCAAAGAAAAAGCCTTTTTATCGGGTTGTTGTTGCAGATGCAAGAGCAAGGAGGAATGGTCCATTTATTGAGATTTTAGGAACTTATGATCCCAAAAAGGAGCCTCCTGAGGTTAAGTTACAGACTGAAAGATTAAATTACTGGCTTAAGCAGGGCGCACAGCCATCTGATACTGTAAAAAAATTAATTGAACGAGTTTCTGCTTAACATACCCATTTGGGTATTTACTACTCTTTTGCACGGAGGTTAGAACATGAGCATGAAGACACTCATTGAGACAATGGCTAAGTCACTGGTGGACAAACCAGAGGAGGTTAAGGTAACAGAAATTGAGGGTGAGAAAACCACTGTTTATGAACTCAGAGTTGCTCCAAGTGATCTTGGAAAGGTAATTGGAAAGCAGGGAAAAACTGCAAGGGCTATGAGGACTATCTTGGGTGCTGCAGGAACAAAAGTTGGCAAAAGATGTGTCCTTGAAATTTTAGAATAGTCCTATCATTGAAATGACAATAAAGGGCGTGTATGCACGCCCTTTTCTTTTATGAAAAAATTTGAAGTTTTAACTATATTTCCAGAGTTAATTGAATGTTATTTAAAGCATGGGGTGCTTGGTAAGGCATTAAAGAAAGGATTGGCAGAAGTGAAAATACATAATTTGCGAGATTATACATCAGATAAACACAGAAAAGTAGATGATTACCCTTATGGTGGCGGAGCTGGAATGGTTATGCAAATAGAGCCTTTTTATAATGCAATAATGAGCCTTAAAAGTAATGAAACCCCTAAAAAGTTTATTTTACTTTCTCCACAGGGTAGAAGATTTAATCAAAGAATGGCTCAGGACTTTTATGTAGATGAAAAGGAATTAGTTCTAATCTGTGGTAGATATGAAGGGATTGATGAGAGGGTTAAGTCTTTTATAGATGATGAAATTTCAATTGGTGATTATGTTTTAAGTGGTGGTGAGCTTGCAGCATTGGTTATAATAGAAAGTATTGTAAGATTAATTCCAGGAGCATTAGGAGATGAGCTATCAGCAAAAGAGGATTCATTTATGAAAGGATTTTTAGATTATCCACACTATACAAGACCAGAAGAATTTAAAGGCATGAAAGTTCCAGAAGTTCTTTTAAGCGGAAATCATAAAAAAATTGAGTTATGGAGAAAAACTGAGGCAATAAGAAAAACTTTAATTCAAAGACCTGATTTATTAAAAAATTTGTCTAATGATGAAATGAGAATATTAAAAGAGCTTTGCTCTGAAATAAATAGAAAAATTCTGGAGGGAGAAAATGAACCAGTTAATAATTAAATCAATAGAAGAGAGATTTAAAAAATCTGATATTCCCGATTTTAAACCTGGAGATACTGTAAAAGTTCATGTAAAGGTCAAAGAGGGTGATAAGGAAAGAATTCAGGTTTTTGAGGGAATTGTTATTGCTAGAAGAGGCGGTGGGTTAAGAGAAACCTTTACAGTAAGAAAAATCTCCTTTGGTGTTGGAGTTGAGAGAGTATTTCCTCTTCATAGCCCAATTATTGACAAAATAGAGGTAGTAAGAAGAGGAGATGTAAGAAGAGCAAAACTCTACTACTTACGAACAAAGAAGGGTAAAGAGGCAAAGGTTAAGGAAAAAACAAATTATTAAAGGCTTAAACCCTTTGATTTCGGATAATTATAGGGCAGTTGATTCCTATTTTGCCTTTGATAATAAATTCAGACAAGAAGGTTATTCTGTCATTGCTGGAATAGATGAGGCAGGAAGAGGATGCCTTGCAGGTCCTGTAGTTGCAGCTTGTGTTAGTTTTAGGGATGATGTCTTCATTGAAGGAATAAGGGATTCTAAGGAATTATCTTCAGAAGAAAGAGAAAGCCTTTTTGAAGAAATAATCAAAAATGCCCATTTTGGAATAGGAATTGTTGATGTAAATGTAATTGACAGAATTAATATTCTTGAAGCAACTCGTCTTGCAATGATTCAAGCCTTTAAAAAGCTTGGTAAACAAGTAGATATTCTTTTAATAGATGCGGTTGCATTACCAGATATAAAAGTTCCCCAAAAAAGTATAATCAAAGGCGATCAAAAAAGCGCAGTAATTGCAGCAGCAAGTATAATAGCAAAAGTTACAAGAGACAGAATAATGTGTGATTACCATAAAGTATATTCCAATTATGGATTTCATAAACATAAGGGATATGCTACAAAGGAGCACTTATCAGCATTAAGAAAATTCGGTCCTTCGCCAATTCACAGAAAAAGTTTTTCACCAGTAAGAGAGTTAATGTTATTCTAAATTAATGAAACGCCTTCACATACAAGTTAAAGGTGTTGTTCAGGGAGTTGGTTTTCGACCCTTTGTGTATAATCTTGCAAAAAAACTTAATCTTAAGGGATTTGTCACAAACACATCAAAGGGTGTAACAATTGAAGTAGAAGGTGAAAAAGTATCAGAATTCATTGAAAAATTAAAGAATGAGCCACCTCCTCTTGCAAAAATATACTCAATAGATACAACAGAACTTCCTTTAAATAACTACAAAGATTTTGAAATCATTGAAAGTATAGATGATGCAGGATTTACACATGTTTCCGAAGACGTATCTATTTGTGAAGACTGCTTAAGAGAACTTTTTGATCCAGCAGACAGGAGATATTTATATCCTTTTATAAACTGTACAAACTGCGGTCCCCGTTATACAATTACTCTTAAAGTTCCCTATGATAGACCAAACACAACAATGGCAGTATTCAAAATGTGTCCAGAATGCATGAGAGAATACAAAGACCCTTCAAACAGAAGATTTCATGCCCAACCAAATGCATGCCCTATATGTGGTCCTCAGGTGAGTCTTTTAGTAAAAACTGATAAAGGAGCAAAAGAGATTGAAAATCCAATTAAAGAGGCAATCAGACTTATAAAAGAAGGTAAAATTCTTGCAATTAGAGGGCTTGGTGGCTTTCATCTTTGCTGTGATGCAAAAAATCCAGAAAGTATTGAAAAATTAAGGAAAAGAAAGAAAAGAAGTAATAAACCCTTTGCACTAATGTCACCAAACATTGAATCAATAGAAAAATTTTGCTTTGTTTCAGAAGAGGAGAAAAAAATTTTAACTTCTCCTATGAGACCTATTGTTTTGCTTAGAAAAAAAATTGATTGTTCTCTTCCTGACATGCTTGCACCAAATAATTCTTATCTTGGTTTTATGCTTCCCTATACGCCATTGAATTATTTGTTGTTTTATTATCCAGAGGACAACTTTTTGTCATTCCGAGGAGATCAATGCTCTGAAGAATCTCTTAAAATAAGGAGGAGATTCTTCGCTGACGCTCAGAATGACATAAGAAAGGAGGAAATTCTTCGTCAGAATGACATAGGAAAGGTGGAGATTCTTCGGTCGTTTAAGCTCCCACAGAATGACATAAAACGAACATCTACCCATTTTGAGGCACTTGTTATGACAAGTGGAAATATTTCAGAGGAACCTATAATTACAAAGAATGAAGAGGCACTGGAAAAACTTTACAATGTTGCCGATGCCTTTTTGCTTCATAACAGAGAAATATTCATGCGGGTAGATGATTCAGTTGTAAGGGAATTAAATGGAAAGCTCTATTTTATCAGAAGAGCAAGAGGATTTGTTCCAAAGTCAATTTCTCTTAAAGAAGAATTACCCGAGGTTTTAGGTGCTGGTGCTGACCTTAAAAATACCTTCACTTTAATAAAATCAAACTATGCAATAATGAGTCAACACATTGGGGATATGGAGAATCTGGAGACCCTTCAGTTTTATGAAGAGGTTTTAAAAAATCTAAAATCAGTTTACAGAATTGAACCCATTGCCTTAGGTCATGACCTTCATCCCTTGTATTATTCAACTCAATGGGCAAAAGAGCATGCTCAAAAGAGGGAGCTTCAAAGTTTTGCCCTACAACATCATTACTGTCATATTGCCTCTGTTATGGCTGAATATGGACTTGAAGAACTTTTTGGAATAGCCTTTGACGGAACAGGATATGGCACAGATGGAACCATCTGGGGAAGTGAATTTTTATATTGCACAGTGGAGAACTTTGAAAGACTTGCCTATTTTAAAACCATAAGTTTACCAGGTGGAGAAAATGCCATTAAGGAATGTTCAAGAATAGCGCTTTCCTTAATTGATGATGCCTTTGGTGAGGATTTAGAATTGATAAAAAAATTGCCTCTTACTAAGGCTTTATCTGATGAAAAAATTAAACAAATACTTAAATTAAAAAAGTTAGTGCAGTTTAGTCCTCTTTCATCTGGTCTTGGAAGACTTTTTGAGGGAGTCTCCTCGCTTATTGGAGTTTGTCATTACAATACTTTTGAAGCAGAGGCAGCAATCGCTCTTGAAAGTTTAATAGATAGGGAAAGGGAGTTTTCTGAAAAAGCTTGTTATGATTTTAGTTTTATAGAGAAGGATAACAAGGATGAGATTCTTCGGTCGCTTACGCTCCCTCAGAATGACAAACAGAGAGTGCATCAGAATGACTCTTTTTTGTCATTCCGAGGGACTGAATGTCCCGAGAAATCTTTAAAGGAGGGGATTCTTCGCTCCGCTCAGAATGACAAACAGAGAGTGCTTCAGAATGACAAAGAGATAGTGCCTCAGAATGATAGTGAAAAAATAATAGAATATGACAGAGAAAAAATGATAGAGAACGACGGAGAACAAATAATAGATAATGGCAGAAGACAAATAACAGTTGATTATACTGCTATGATAAAGCAAATTATTGATGACCTCTTAAATGGTGCGGCTGTTGCCACTATATCATGGAAATTTCACAACACAATCATAAAAGTAATAATGCAACTAAGCCTTTACTTCAAAGAAAAATACGGATTTGACCATGTTGGCTTAAGTGGCGGAGTTTTTCAGAATGCTTATCTAATTAAGGAAAGCATTAAAGCATTGAAAAAAATCGGATTAAAACCCCTGATTCATCTTAATGTTCCAAGTAATGATGCCTGTATATCTCTTGGACAGGCATATATAGTTGCAAAAAGACTTAAAAATTAAGGCATATCTGCGATTCTTTCAGGATTATTTACAAACCATGTCATAAAGCATAGTTCTATGGGACGATAACTAGTAGTTTTTGCAAGAGTTTCAATTTTCTTCAGATTTTGAGACTTAAGAATCAGTAAAAATAGACTGAAATAGCATATAAAAAGTTATTTGACTTTTTAATAATTACTTTTTCAAAATATTTCAAGTCTTTTTGAACTTTTTTTGAGGATAATATTACTAATGTATGAAGAAAATAAATTAATCAAACAGATAGTAGAGGGTGACGAAGAAGCTTTAAGGAGGCTTTATGAGATTACATCAAGAAGTGTTTATCTATACATATTTAGTTTTGTTAACAACAAAGAATTAACGGAGGATATAATGATAGAGACTTATACACAGGTATGGTTGTCAGCTAAGAGATTTAAGGGGGATTCACGAGTTTTAACATGGATATTTGGCATTGCAAGAAATTTAACTATGAATGAGATCAAAAAAAGAGATAATATGCATAATGAACTAACAAATATAGAACAGTATCAGGCTGAACAGTTTAGATTAACATCAGAAAAAGAAACAGAACAATTGATTTATCTTGCGTTGAAAAAGCTTTCTATAAAACATAGAGAGATTCTGGATTTAATATTTATACATGAAATGACTTATGAAGAAGTGTCGAAAATACTTAATATTCCATTAAATACAGTGAAAACAAGAGTTTTTTATGCCAAGGAAAAATTAAGAGAAATTCTTGAGAATATGGGGGTAAATAAAGATGCTTTCTTCTAAAAAATTAGAAGATATTAGAGCAATCTTACCTTTATATGCCAAGGGGCTGATTTCAGATGAAAAAGCCGAAGAAGTAGAAAAATTTATATTTGATGAGAATTTACTTCAAAGGGAATTAAAGTTCTGGAATGGAGTTAAAGCGGGATATGACAAAATAAAGAAAGATTTCCCTGAACCTAACAATAATATTTATGCTAAAATATGCACTCAAATACAGGAAAGAAAAAGAATAAAACAAAGTATATGGAGTTTATACAGCCTTAATCCAAAATTTTCATTTGGTCTTATAATGTTTCAATTTTTACTGATTATAGGGTTATTGTTTTACATTTTCAATTTAAAATATGAATATAGAACCCTTTCTACAACAGAAATCAGAGCTGAAACCGGCTATACAATAAATGTTATTTTTAAAGAAAACGCCAGGGAAAAAGATATTAGAGAACTCATAAAAAAAATAGATGGAAGAATAGTAGATGGCCCTTCTAAAACAGGGCTGTATGTAATAGGAATAAAAGAAAAGGATAAAAAGGAATTAGCATTGGATATTTTAAGTAAAAGCGATATAGTTCTTTTTGCTGAAAATGCTTATTAATTCTAAAAAAGTTTTGAACAAAATTACAATTAGCACTTACTTTATATAAAAAAATAATTTAGGAGGAATTATGAGAAAAATTTTTTTAAGTATCTATGTGGGGCTCTTATTATCTTTATTTGTTTTTTCTTCTGCCTTTGGCGAAAGTGGACCCTTAACTCACAAACCTAACCCAAATTATAATCCTTCAAGTACTAATTCTAACAAAGTAGAAAATATGCAGAATCTTAAACCCGATCTTACTGTTACAGAAATTAACGAGGATAGTTCAGGGAATATAATAGTAAAAATTAAAAATATAGGAAATGCGGGACTTAAAGAGGACTGTTATCAATCAGGAAATCAGCAGGTATTTATAGAACTAACAGTAGAAGGTAAATCAACAAAAAATGCTCTTTCAACTGTTGATTCCCAGAAAGTTCTAATGCGTCCGGGAAGTGAGCTTCTTTGGAATACAGGGAGAAAAGTCTGGGAAAACTCAGCAGATACACAAACAGAGGTTATTGTAAGGATAGACCCCTTCAATCAGCTTCAAGAGACAAACAAAAACAATAATGAGTTAAGGAAAACATTTAGAAGATTTATTTCTGTAAAATCAGATTTAATAGTAAAGAGCATTTACAGATGTACCTCTGTTAGTAATAGATTCTGTATTGAATTTGAAAACAAGGGGAATAAGGAATTTAAGGGAGGTTTCAGCTTTGTTGTAGATGTAATAGACCCATCAGGGAGAAGATTTTCTTTATCTAAGGGACAACCAATGATGATTTATGATAGAAACGGAGCAGGAGTTGCAGAAATTCAGGCTCCTTCTAATGGAGATTATCGTTGTAAAAATCTTGTTATTCCACCCAATAAGAATTTTAGGGCTGATGGCTCGCTTGTGCTTTGTGAATTTCCTTATATTTTTGCAATAACTCCTGATATTCCTGAATGTGGTTTTAATATTCAAATCTGGATGTTAATTAATGAAGAGGGGCAACCTGAGAAAAGACCTAAATTCGATTTTCATATTACGAGATAGATAAAATTTATTTTTAAGGAGGGAGGAATTTCAGGTGAAGAGGCTAAGTTTTTTAACAATCCTGATGATTATTTTATTTACTCCTTTTATATTAACTTATGGACAAAGTAGACAAAATCTTAGTCCTTCACCTCTGCCTTATTTACCTCACCAGCAGGCTCAGCCTGTTTCACCTTCAACTCCATCAGATGCAATAAAGTCAAACATTAGCCAATACAGTCTGAATATAGTCAACTTCTCTGCCTCATCAACAACGGTTAATTATGGAGATGAAGTGAACCTTAGATGGACAATCAAAGGTAATAATCTTACAGGTTTAGTCCTTGAAATTACTCCTGATATTGGAGTAATACCTCTTTTAAGAAAAGATTACAGAAATGAGAGCTTTACAATAGAAGGTTCTAAAACAATAAAGCCAGTTAAGAGCACAAAATATATTTTAAGAATTACTGCTACAGACCCATTCAGAATTGATGTTGGAAAAACAGGCGGAGTTCATCAGCGTATTTTAGAAATATCTAAAGAATTATTTATAAATGTAAAGAAACCTAAAATTGAAAATATAAAGCCCTCAGTTGATCAGAAAACCATGAAGATTAAATTTTTTGCAAAGAATACAGGAGATGGTGATTTTTTATCAAGCCCTATACAGGTTAAATATAATGTAATTAATAATCTTTACGGTCCTTCCTTAGCTTCTGGAAGATTTACTACTTCAAATTTAAATATTAAACAAGGTGAACAAGTTGAATTGGGAGAGATTATTTTAACAGACAGAGAAAGTGCACTAAAGGGAGACGGTATAGTTATAGGTGTAGATATAGAGCCAATATATAAATTGCCCCTTGAAAAAGATTCTGATATTTATGAAAATAAGTGGACAACGGAAAAACTTAAAATAGGAAATGAAATTTTGAAAATATTTGGCGATTTTTTTTCAGGTTCTATAAGAATAAACAATTATTACAGTGGTGGATGTTTTGCTGGAACAACAACATCTGAAGATTCTCCATATAGAACTAAGAAACAGCAACTTACATCTGAGGCATTACCATGTTTGCCAGGAGATCCCTATTTCAAACAGAATGATTGTTTTATTAAATTTCCCAACCTGAATTATCACCAAAATTTCTCTATTCCTCGGTTTGAATTAACAAAAGGTCGGGTTTTTACCTATGATTATAAAGGATATGTTCATAATTTAAATGCATCATGGTCGGGAGTAGATGCCTTTTCAATATCAGAAGGAAAAATAAATTTTAATATAAGTTTCAAAACAGAAGGGACAGAAATAAAAGGTTATGAATATACTCAAGGCAATTATTATGACTTCTCAGCGCCAGATTATGATTTAAAAAAGTTTGATATTAAAGTTAATCTTGTTCCCGGTTTAAGAAATGGAAAAATATCATACTTTGACATTCAGATATTCCCAGAAGTTAAAGGAGGTTTTGTAGGTGGATATCAAGCACTTCCAAATTCTCTGGAAAGGGAAATAGATGAAAAGATAACCAAAGAACTTTCAAAGAAATTGAAAGATCTAATGTTGTCAGATTCAATTCGTGGAAAAATTGAAGAGACAATTGAAAAAGCAATTACCAAAAATCCATTATTTAAAATTTATCGTATTGTAAATGTAAAGGGTGAAGGGGATAATATAGTGATTGAATATATCCCGCGATAGATAAATAATGCTACCTGAGGTGACAAGACGCACAATTAGCCATTTGCACCTGAGGTGGTTTATTTATAAAAAATGAAAGGAGTCAACTATAAAGAATTCTCTTTAACATGGAAAAAAGATTTATGAGAAAGCATAGCGAAAATAGTTCTAACGAGTTTATGAGCAGTAGCAAGGACAGCCTTTCTATAAGGCAGTCCATTCTGTTTTCTTTTAAGGAAATAAGCCTTAAAGAAAGCATTAACTCTTATAACATTGACAGTCATAAGGTAAATAACCCTTCTAAGATGGCGATTACCTCGTTTGGAGATCCTGCTTGTGCCTTCAAACTTACCGGACTGAAAAACAGAAGGGTCTATCCCTGCAAAGGCAATAAGACTTTTATGGCTGGGGAAGTTAGAAATATTTCCGACCTCAGCGAGGAAGGCAGCACCCGTAGTAGTATCAATACCGTCAATGGAAGTGATAATCTCAAGTTCCTGTATCATCATGGACTGACAGAAACTGGAGAGCATATCGGTCATTTTATCAAGCCAATACATAAGATGCAACAGGGTAGATATTTTCTCAGGCAGGATAAGTTCCTTAGCAAGACTAAAGGAAGCCACAGAGGATTTAGCAGCCTTGATAATATCATCAGCGGTTATATTAATCTTTCTACCTCTGGAGAAATTTTCAAGAGCCTGAGCAATAGCTTTAGGTTTAGCAGCTTTAATAACCCTTACAGAGGGAAACTCTTTAAGGAAATACAGCATAGTTTGAGTAAAGACATTACAGAGGGATTCTATCTCAGGGAAAGTAAACTGAAGGATACGCTTAATCTCATTCTTAGTAGAAGCGATAAGATTACAGAGAGATTCCCTTTCTCTGGCAATATCCCTGAGGTCTTTGATGTCCTGAGCAATGGAAAATTGAGAGATAGAATCTTTGTGCACGAGGAGGAATTGAGCAATTGTAAGAGAATCCTTTTTATCTGTTTTGGTCTTTCTCAAAGACAACTTGGCGAAATTAGAAATCAGAAGGGGATTATGCCTTCAGTATTAATTCCTTTGGAACAGAGGAAAGAGAAGAGATTGATATGATAACAACCAGTGGACTCCATAGCGGCAAGAACCTTAGAAGAGTCATTGCAAACAGAGTTGATGGACTTAAAGAGTTCAGAGAAGCCATTACAATCCATATTTGCAGTAATAGAAAAACAGACATTGCCTTTAGGGTCAAGACCTGTGACAGAGAAAGAACTTTTGGAGACATCAATACCGACGAACAGATTATACATAGTACAACCTCCAATGTATTAAGTTTAGGCAAGGCAGGTAAAGCCTCCCGACCAATCCTCCATGTTGACAAGGATTCTGAGACCCAATCAACCTATCATGGTTATGGGAGGCAGGGAACAGACTCCTTTGAGGGTTCAATGACCCAGGGAAGATGGAGTTCTCCTGCCTTTCCTTTTGTAATGGGTAAAACCCATGCATATAAATTTTATAACACAAATTCTTAGTAGGAGGAGCAAATGGCTAATTATGTTTTTTTAATTGTTATGTTAATTCTTTTTTATCCCTATTTATCCTATGCACAAAAAATGGATGAATTGTTTAAGGTTATTTCACCGGAAGAAAACGCAGAAATCATAGCAAAAAAGCCTGAGATTAAAGTTGAGTTTGCTGAAACAGTTAAGTCTGAAACAATTGTGGTGCTTTTTGATGGAACAGATGTTACGCAATTGATTAAATTTACTGAAAAAGGCTTTGAATTCAAGCCATTTATGGTTGTTCCTCCGGGAACTCATAATCTTTCAATTACTGCGAAGAATAAAGAAGGCATGCAAATAGAAAAAACAGTTACCTTTACAACAAAACATTCAGAAACCTTTGATGAAGCATGGTCAAATAATAACGCAACAATAATATATCAGGGAGTTCTAAAAAAACCAGAATCTCTTGGGAGTCTGCCTGATTCAAAGATTGAAGGTAACTTAACATCTGATACAAAAATAAAAAATCAAACATGGGAGTTTACTTTTAATACAAATCTTAGATATTTTGATCAAAACGAACCTCTTACTCCGCCGCAGAAAAAAGGATTAGACATAGTTAACTGGATACTCACAGGAACATATACAAAAGATTTACTTAAAGCAAAGGTAAGCATTGGTGATATTCAGATAACTGAAACACCCTATACTCTTTTTGGTCTCAGTCGAAAGGGTGGATTGTTCAATGTTGAATATGACATTTTTCAGTTAAATGCCTTTACTGTAAAAAGCGAGGCTGTTTATGGCTCAAGAGGAGGGATAGGTATAGAAACTTCCTCCAATGACCATATAATGGGTTTATCAGCTGGATTAAAACTTTTTGATAAAAAAATGGAATTAAAAACAGTTTACATAACAGGTGGTGAACCCTCAACAGGATTTGGCATTGTCGGGACAGGAGGTAATAAACAAGGAGATGTTTTAGGATTTCTTTTAACTTCTAATTTTTTTGAAAATAAATTAAATACTGATTTTGAGCTTGACTTTTCAAGGTATGACCCTGACAGTTCTGATGAGTTTAATAAAAGCAGTGATAAGGCATACAGAGCCAAAATTTATGGAATGATAGATAAATATAACTATGAAGCAATGTATGAATACATTGGAAGAGATTATCAGGTTGTAGGTAATACAATACAAAAAGACAGGCAAGGATTAAGCTTTAAAGGAGGTGCAAACTGGGACTGGCATTCATTGAATCTATCATTTTCAAGATATAATGACAATGTAAGAAATGATGAACTTTTTCCGAGAACATACAACACTCAGATATCTGCTGATTATTCCTTTAACAAAATCCCGGAGCTTCCGATGGGTCTAAATTATCAAAAGTCTATCCAGAAAAGCACGAAAGAACCTGAAGGTTCTTCAAAAGTCAATACGGAAACAGATACTATTTCAGGTAGGATAAACTATGTAAAAAATAAGCTAAACATAGGCTTTACAACAGCTTATTCAATTATGAATGACAAAACCGAAGCCAATAATGATACAACTTCAGTTACCTATACATTAACACCAACCTATAATGATGTTAATTACTCCGTGAGCACAAGTTTTTCACTTAATCAGTCTAAAGTTAAGTTGACCGGTGTAAGAACAGACACATATACCACAAATCTTGATCTCAAAACAAAATTTTTTGACCAGAGAGCTTCTTTTGATGTAGCAGGTACTTATACAATAACAAAAACAAACGATGGGTCAGTCAATACAAGAAATCTTAATGGAACAATTCAGCTTGCCTATGACCTTGCAAAAATTGTGAAAGATTATGCAAAGCCTGTTGTTGCACTTAAGGCAACATATTCAAAAATAACTGATAAGATTAATCCGTCTTCAGATAAGGATGAGTTTGTTCTTTATTTTGTATTTACAACAAATATACCATTTTCATTTTAAGGAGGAGAAAAAAGTTATGAAAAAATTATTAAATTTAATCTTGATTATTTTATTCATTATTTTATCGTTCAGTATTTCTCATGCAATTACAGTGACAGCTTCACCTAATCCCGCAATTTTGGGTCAGAATGTTACTATAAATATTAATGCGACTTTTTCT
>Ga0209162_1001293_pt1 | contig 25090 bp, 23 predicted proteins | sample YNPNPMetaG_FD_187121 | JGI IMG/M metagenome (GOLD analysis project Ga0209162, IMG submission 187121) | Anoxygenic and chlorotrophic microbial mat microbial communities from Yellowstone National Park, USA - YNP NP MetaG (SPAdes) (version 2) ...
AAATTTTCATGGGCGATACGGGGTCCTTGGCCATCGGAGGGACCGTGGCGGTGGTGTCGGTTCTGCTGAAGCAGGAATTTCTTTTTCCCATCCTGGGAGGCCTCTTCGTGGCCGAGGCTTTGAGCAGTCAAATCCAGGACAAGATCGGGGTGCGGTGGCTGGGGCGCCGCCTTTTCTACCGTGCGCCCCTGCACCACAATTTGCAGCATCGAGGCATTGCGGAAACCAAGGTGGTCATCCGCCTGTGGATCATCTCCGGCCTTTTGGCCCTCGTTGCTCTGGCCACCTTGAAAATCCGCTAACGCTCGCTTTTTCCCGAGAGGTTTTCATCGGATCGTGACGGGCCGGCCCACGCACTCATAACGGAATCCCAGCGCCTTCATCTGGCTCGGCTCGTAGACGTTGCGAAGGTCCACAAAGACGGGCTGGACTAGCAGGGACTTGATTCGGGCCAGATCCAGAGCGCGGTATTCGTTCCATTCCGTAAGCAGCACAACGCCGTGGGCGCCTTCGCAGGCTTCGTAGGGCGATTGACAGTACGTGACCTCCGGAAGGTGCTTGGCGGCTTCTTTCATGGCTTGAGGGTCGTGGGCCCGCACAAGGGCGCCATGTTCCATGAGCGCCGGAATGATGGTCAAAGCGGGGGCCTCCCGCATATCGTCCGTTTCCGGTTTAAAGGCCAAACCGAGAACGGCAATGGTTTTGCCCGCTTCGCTGCCGCCCAAAGCTGCACGAATCTTTCGAACCATGCGGGCTTTCTGCGCCGCATTGACTTCCACCACGGCTTCCACGATGCGACAGGCGACCCCGTGTTCCTGCGCGATGCGCAGAAGAGCCAGGGTGTCTTTGGGAAAGCACGAACCTCCGTAGCCCGGACCCGGATGGAGAAATTTGCGCCCAATCCGTCCGTCCAGGCCCATGCCTTTGGCCACGGCATGGACGTCCGCCCCCACTTCCTCGCACAGGTTGGCCATTTCGTTGATGAAGCTGATCTTTGTGGCCAAAAAGGCGTTGGAGGCGTATTTGATGAGTTCCGCCGTTTCGATGGTCGTGACGACGAAGGGCGTTTCGATAAGGTAGAGGGGGCGATAGATGGCCCGCAACCTTTCTTCGGCTCGCGCACTGTCTACGCCGATGACGACCCGGTCAGGGCGCATGAAATCGGCGATGGCCGCACCCTCCCGCAAAAATTCCGGATTGCTCGCCACGTCGAAATCGGCTTGGGGGTTTTCCTGGGCGATGATGCGGGCCACCTGACGGGCGGTTCCCACTGGCACGGTGCTCTTGTTGACCACCACCGTGTAGTCCCGCAGACGGGGGGCGATGGTTCGAGCGGCGTCGTAGACGTAGCTCAGGTCGGCATAGCCGTCGCCACGGCGTGAGGCCGGGGTGCCCACGGCGATGAAGATGACGTCGGCGCGGCCGATGTGAGGATCGAATTCGGCGGCGAAAGCAAGCCTTCCCGCCGCACAGTTCTTCTCCACCACGGGCTGCAGTCCGGGCTCGTAGATGGGCAGATGGCCCTGTCGAAGTCTCTGGATTTTTTCGGCGTCAATGTCGATACACGTCACCTCGTGGCCAAATTCGGCAAAACACGTGCCGCTGACCAATCCCACATAGCCTGTTCCGATCACCGCTATTTTCATTGTCTCCTCGTCTCAGGATGCTGTAATGTTCCCATGGCCCGGGCGAATAAGCCTTAGCGGTCGCCACTTTAGCACAGCCGCTCAAGAAGTGAAGAGCCAAGCCATGCGCCGTGCGTCTCTTGGCACGAAAATCTTTGCCACCCTTGTGGCCGTCAGCGCCGTGACCCTTGCCGCTTCGGGTGCTTTCCTCTTCCGGTACGAGAGTCACCTGCTTCGGCTCAAAAGCGCGGACGAACTGGCCACAGCCTCGGCGGCCGTCGCCCACTTTGTGGATCATTGCCTGGAAGATGCCCTGCGGTATGCGGAATCCTGCATCCTTGTGAGGTCCCTCGGCCTTGACGATCACGAAATGGATTCTGAGGCGAAGAAAGGCGAGGATGCAGCGTTCAAGGCTTCTTTTCAAGAGGCCGGTCGCGCCTTTTTGCAATCCTTTCCCTGGGTGAAGGCCGTGGCTGTGCGAGATGGCCATGGACACATCCTTGTCGCTTACGGCAAAGAAGACACCCTTTCGCCGACGGTCCCCACCTGTGACGCCATGCCGCTGTCTCCCAAAGGCTGTCTCGTCAAGGGGGCCGAGTCTTCCAACGGCAAGACGGCCCTCATGGAAGTGGGGCTGAGCCGACAGGGAAGCGGCCAGAGCCTGCGCTGTTCCGTGACCTTTTCGGTGGATGTGTCCCTCCTGTCTTTGTCGGCTCCCGTGCCGGAAAAACTTTTCAAAGATACTGTCGTGGTTTTGGGTCGGCCGGGGCGAGCCGACGGGGTTCTCCTCAAAGGATCGGATTGGGTGGACGAAAACGTAAGAGAGGAGCTGACCCATCGGCTGGGCCAACGTTTCCTCAGCGGCCGGCACGAAAGCGCGGGCCCATGGGACGTGCACGGGCGCACGCTCTTGGTGGCCTCCACCCCGTTGCCGAAGCTGCGCTGGCCCCTGGCTTTGGCTTATCCGGCCGAAAAGGCCGGGATTCCCTCATCGGTCCTCTTGACCGCCGTGGCCGCGGCATGGGGCGTCGGCCTGGCTTTTTCCCTTCTGGCCTCGTGGTATGCCGCGACATCATTGGTGCGGCCGATCCGGCGGCTGCGGGAGGCTTTTCGGGAATTCAGCCAGGGACGCTGGGATGTTCGTGTTCCGGTCACGTCCCGTGACGAAATCGGTGAACTCACCGACGGTTTCAACGAAGGGGTGGCCTTCCTCAATGCCCAACATCGAAAACTCAAGAGATTTCAAACCCTGGTCCATCACGCTCAGGATGCCGTGGTCCTGTGTTCTTCCAAAGGAACCTTCGTGTACGCCAACCGGTCGGCCTACGATTTTTTCGGTTTTCAGGGCCGGGAGGAAACCGTTTTCGCCCGGCTTCACGAAAGAGTGTGTCCGAGGGAACGGGGGCGGTTTGAAAAAACCATCTGGCCCCAAATGTTGGAAGGCCCGTGGGAAGGGGAGATTCAGTTCTGTCGCCGAGACGGCCGCGTCCTGGTGGGCTGGGTCCGTGCGGGAGGGGTGCCCGGAGAAGCAGGCGAACCGAACCTGGTCTACGCCATCATTCGGGATATTTCCGAGCGGAAGGCGGCGGAAAAGGCGGTACGCGATGCGGAAGAATACTACCGCACCCTCTTTCGAACCAGCCGCGACGCCATCGTGGTGACGGACCCGTCGGAAATCATCGTGGATGTGAACGAACCGGGTTTTCCCAGCATTTTCGGATACCAACGCCAAGACGTTTTGGGTCGTTCCGTAACCGACCTCATGGCCGATGCCTTCCCCGAAAGCGCTCCCGATACGGCCTCCCGTCCCGTCGCCTCGGGGCGGTGGACCCTGAAGTGGCGACGCAAAGACGGTTCGGTTTTCGTCGGAGAAACCACCGTAGACGCCTTGAAGGGGGGAAAGGACGAAGTTCGGGGCGCCGTACGCGTCATCCGTGATGTGAGCGAACGCGAAGCCTTTTTGGAAAAGCTGGAAAAGGCCTATCGGGACCTCAAGAGCCTGGATGAGCTCAAGGATAAATTCCTGGCGGGTGTGAGCCACGATCTGCGGACGCCGCTCATTCCGGTGAGGGCCTTTTTGGAAAAGCTTCTTCAAGGGCGATGGGGTCCTGTGACACCGAGACAGGAAGAATTCCTTCGCTACTGCCTCATCGGGGTCAGCCGGGAAATGATTTTAGTGGAAGAATTGCTGGACTACACGCGGATCAAATCGGGAAGCCTGAGCCTTCGCACCGAAAGAGTGGATCTGCAGGACGTGATTCGGGCGAGTCTCTTTCTGCTGAAAATTCTCGCCGAGACCAACCGGTTGACCGTGGCCGTAGACATGCCCGGAGAACCCGTGCCCGTCATGGGCGATTACAACAAGCTTCTGCGGATTTTCCACAACCTTTTTTCCAATGCCGTAAAATACAACAGGCCGGGAGGCCACGTGACGGTGCGGGGATCTTGGCGGGGCGCCGATCGGTTTCGGGTGGCTGTGGAAGATTCGGGGATCGGCATCCCGCAGGAAAGCCTGCGGCGCATCTTCGAGGATTTCTTCCGCGTGGAAGGACCGGGGGTGGAAGCACGAGGGTCCGGGATCGGTTTGGCCGTCGTTCGAGAGTTGGTGCGGTTGCACGGGGCCGAACTGGACGTGCACAGCACCTTGGGGGTGGGCAGTGTCTTCGCCGTGACCTTTCCCGTGATCGCGGAAAAAAACGCCGAAGAAGCCCGCTGAAGCCGGGGATATGGCCAAAGGTCGGGCATGGAGGAGTCGCCAGTGGACGGAAAGGAAGGGAAGCGCGCCGTGGAGGTGTTTAAGTTCTCCAAAAAGGGAGACGGGGGAGAAACCAGCCTGCTGACCGGCGAAAGGGTGTCCAAGGGAAGCTTGAGGCCCGAGACGTACGGGACTTTGGATGAGGCCAGTTCCGTGCTCGGCCTGGCCAAGGCCTTCAGCACCAATGAAAGGCTTCGGGCCATGGTGCAGACCATTCAGGAGGATCTTCTGGTTTTGGGGGCTCAGTTGGCTGGCACGCGGGAAAAGCCCAGCGACTGGAAAGTGGAAAACCGCCATGTGGATCGGCTGGAAGAATGGATCGAAGCCCTGCAGCACGAGGTGCCTCTGCCCCGTCGCTTTGTCCTGCCCGGAGCCAACCCGGTGAGCGCCGCCTTGGATATGGCCCGAACCGTCGTGCGGCGTGCCGAACGGTGCGCTGTGAGGCTTAAGGAAGAGGGACTGGTGGAAGAGCCCCTGGTGCACGCCTACCTTAACCGCCTGGCGGACCTTCTGTTTACCCTGGCCCGATATGCCGAAAAACACCCGTAGAGACAACTTTCGGGGTAGCCCCTGAAGGGTTGCCCTGGCCGGGACGTTTCGCTCCCCGAAGCGCGGAAGCGCTCCGGGGTGTTTTTTTTGGGGTCTTGGCCCCATTGGCCCCAAGGGATGGCCCTCGGCATGGATATGGTGAAAAAACGCAAAAAAAAGAAAAACAAAAAAAAACGGAGATTTCAATTCGCTTCCCTTTGAGCATGGGGAAAAATCGGTTTTCGAAACCTTTCTTTTTTCTTTTTCGGACTTGCCATTTTGGGGGAATGCCTTTATTGACTGCTAGCACTCAATGGCAATGAGTGCTAACATCACCGCAGGAGTCGAAAGGAGACCAAGGCCATGAAGTTACGTCCACTGCATGACCGAGTGATCGTCAAACGCTTGGAAGAAGAAGAACGGACCCAAGGCGGCATCATCATTCCCGACACGGCCAAGGAAAAACCCCAGCAGGGCAAAGTCTTGGCCGTGGGCAAAGGCAAGCTCCTTGACAAGGGCGAGGTCGTTCCCTTGATGGTCAAGGAAGGCGACCGAGTGCTCTTCTCCAAGTATGCCGGCACGGAAGTCAAGGTGGAAGGCGAAGAGCTTCTCATTATGCGAGAAGACGACATCCTGGCCGTTCTCGACTGATCGCATGGATGAGGAGGACCAACCATGGCAGCCAAGGAAATCAAATACTACAGCGAAGCGCGTTCCAAAATTCTTAAGGGTGTGGACATCTTAGCCGATGCGGTCAAGGTGACCCTGGGGCCCAAGGGCCGCAATGTGGTCATCGAAAAGACCTTTGGTTCCCCCACGGTGACCAAGGACGGCGTGACCGTGGCCAAGGAAATCGAACTGGAAGACAAGTTCCTCAACATGGGCGCCCAGATGGTCAAGGAAGTGGCGAGCAAGACAAGTGATGTGGCCGGAGACGGCACCACCACGGCGACCATCCTGGCGCAGGCCATCGCCCATGAAGGCTTCAAGCTGGTGGCCGCGGGCCATAACCCCATGGCCCTGAAGCGCGGCATTGAAAAGGCCGTGGCCAAGGCCGTCGAAGCCCTCAAGGAAATGAGCAAGCCCACCAAGGACCAGAAGGAAATCGCTCAGGTGGGAACCATTTCCGCCAACAACGATTCCACCATCGGGGACATCATCGCCGAAGCCATGAACAAGGTGGGCAAGGAAGGCGTCATCACGGTGGAAGAAGCCAAGGGCATGGAAACCACCTTGGACGTGGTGGAAGGGATGCAGTTTGACCGGGGCTACATCTCGCCCTATTTCGTCACAGACCCCGAAAAGATGGAAGTGGTCCTGGAAGACGCCTACATCCTGTGCCATGAAAAGAAGATCAGCGGCATGAAGGATCTGTTGCCCATTTTGGAGCAGATCGCCAAGATGGGCAAACCGCTGCTCATTATTGCCGAGGATGTGGAAGGCGAAGCTTTGGCGACTCTGGTGGTCAATAAGCTGCGCGGGACCTTAAAGGTCTGCGCCGTGAAGGCTCCGGGCTTCGGTGATCGGCGCAAGGCCATGTTGCAGGACATCGCCATTTTGACCGGCGGTCAGGTGGTGTCCGAAGATCTCGGCGTGAAGCTGGAAAACGTGACCCTCAAGGATCTGGGGTCGGCCAAGCGGGTCGTGGTGGACAAGGACAACACGACCATTGTGGACGGGGCCGGATCCAAGGAAGCCATCGAAGCGCGGGTCAAGCAGATCCGGGTCCAAATCGAAGAGACCACCAGCGACTATGACCGCGAAAAGCTTCAGGAGCGGTTGGCCAAGCTGGTGGGCGGCGTGGCCGTGATCCGCGTGGGCGCGGCGACCGAAACGGAAATGAAGGAAAAGAAGGCTCGCGTGGAAGACGCTCTGAACGCCACTCGGGCGGCCGTGGAAGAAGGGATTGTTCCCGGCGGTGGTGTGGCCCTGCTGCGCTGCCAGAAAGCCCTCGACGCCCTCCAGCTGGAAGGCGAAGAAAAATTCGGCCTGGACATCGTCCGCAAGGCCTTGGAAGCGCCGTTGCGCCAGATTGCGGACAATGCGGGGCATGAAGGGTCCGTGGTGGTGGAAAAGGTTCGGGACGGCGAAGGGGCCTTCGGTTTCAATGCGGACAAGGAGGTTTACGAAGACTTGATCGCCGCCGGCGTTATCGACCCCACCAAGGTGGTTCGCTTCGCCCTGCAAAACGCGGCCAGCGTGGCTTCCCTGCTGCTTACCACGGAAGCCATGATTGCCGAAAAGCCCAAGGAAAAGAAAGAAACCCATACGCCGCCCATGGAGGACATGTATTAATCCCGTGGCCGTGGCAGCGGTGCCGTGCAAGAACCCGGACGTGGTCCGGGTTCTTTTTTGTTGCGCCGAAGACTGCAAGTTGCTATGCACGGAACGTTCCAAATCCGGATTCGGGCACGAAAGGAGAAGCCGTTATGGCTCGTGTCACTGTGGAAGACTGCTTAAGGCAGGTGGAAAATCGTTTCGCCTTGGTGCATCTTGCGGTCCGCCGCGTGCTTCAGTTGCGAAAAGGGGCCACGCCCCTCATCGAGGCGCCCAAGAACAAGGAAGTGGTCATTGCCTTGCGGGAGATCGCGGCGGGAAAGGTCACCCCGCAAAACATCCTGGAATTGGAAGCGCGCGAAGACCTCAACGGGGAAGTGTTGCGACGCCGTCGAATCGCTTCCACGTCCGAAGAAATCCAGGAAGTGATGGAAGAGTCGGCCCCGAGCGGCTCTTTGGAGGAGTCCATGGAAGAGGCGGTGGCCGAGGGGCAGAGTGAAAAGGACGAAGACGCCGACGTGTGAGCCGAATGGCTGCAAGGCGGGGTGAGGCGGCGATGGGAAACGACGGTTTCTTGTCGTGTTTGGAAAAGCGTGAGTTGCTCAATCGCACGGCGGTCTCCGTCGATGAGCTGTGTGCTCGGGCCCAGGCCCTGGAAGAGGCGGGCCTGATCCACGACGCGGTGGACTTTTATGAAAAGGCCCAGGCGTGGAGCGAGATCGAGCGGCTGATTACGATGGCCGTGGATGAAGGGGACGCTTTTCTCTTTACCCGACTCTACCGCCTGTTGAAGAAGGACCCGCCCGCGGAGCAGTGGCGGGCTTTGGCGGCGCGGGCTCAAGCCCTGGGAAAGACGCTTTACGCGCAGCGCGCCTTGGAGCAGATTTCTTGACAATCCCCCGCAGCATGCTTAACAAACGCATGTCCACGCGGCCCTCGGCCAAAGTTTGTCAAAGCGTTCTTCGGCATAGGTGAAAGAGATTATGGCAGCAACCCGGGACTATTACGAAATCCTCGGTGTCTCACGCAACGCCAGCGAAGAAGAGATCAAGAAAGCCTACCGCAAGCTCGCTCTTCAGTACCATCCCGACCGGAATCCGGGGGACAAGGAGGCGGAGGAGCGTTTTAAGGAAGCGGCCGAGGCTTACGAAGTGTTGCGGGATCCCGAAAAGCGCCGGCTCTACGATCAGTTCGGCCATGAAGGTCTTCGGGGCGCGGGTTTTCAAGGGTTCCAGGGCTTCGACGACATTTTCAGTTCCTTCGGGGACATCTTTCAGGAATTTTTCTCTTTCAACTTCGGCACGTCCCAGAGGCCGCGCACCAGTGCCCGTCCGGGAAACGATCTCCTGTACGAATTGGAAATCACCTTTGAAGAGGCCATTTTCGGTACCGAAAAAGATCTGGATATCGACACCTATCGGCAGTGCGAGCGCTGCGGCGGCAGCGGGTCCGAGCCGGGATCGTCGGAAAGCACGTGCCCCCTGTGTCGAGGGCGCGGCCAGGTCGTGCAAAGCCAAGGTTTTTTCCGCATCGCCACCACCTGCTCGCGATGCCACGGATTGGGCCGCGTGATCACGACCCCGTGCCGGGACTGCGGCGGCCAAGGTCGAGTGCGGCGCGTCAAGAAGGTGCATGTGAAGGTGCCGCCCGGAGTGGATTCCGGAACGCGGCTGCGCTTGCGCGGTGAAGGCGAAAGCGGTTATCGCGGGGGCATGGCGGGGGATCTTTACGTGCGGCTTAAGGTGCAGCCGCACGAAATCTTCGAAAGGGACGGCAACGACCTCTACGCCAAGATTTCCGTCTCTTTTGCCCAAGCCATCCTGGGCGACGAAGTCACTTTAAAGACTTTGGACGGTGAAAAGACCATCACGATTGAACCGGGCACGCAGCCCGGAACGGTTTTGAAATTCCGCGGCGAAGGGGTGCCGTCTCTTCGGGGTTATGGACGCGGCGACCTCTTTGTCCAAATCGATGTGACCATCCCCTCCAAGATCACGCCCCGCCAAAGAGAGCTTCTCCAGGAATTTATGGCCATTGACGAAGAGAAAGCCGACAAGAAGATGCGCAAATGGCCCTGGAGCAAGCGCCGTCAGGATAAAGACCGAGTTGTGGGCGAAGCCGCCCGCTAGAGCCCGGGTTTTGGTTTCCCACGCCGATTTCATGAAGGGGGCAGCTCCCGGGTCACGGCGGGTGCGAAAGGAGGGTCGATCGTGTGGGTTGACCAGCATCCCGGCCAATACCAGGATTTTCACGCCACGGCACTCTATTGTCCCCGGTGTCGGCAGGCCATGCCGGTGCGCAGCCGGCTTCTGCTGATCCTGCCCGACGGGGAACTCCACGAGTATCTTTGCGGCGTGTGTGCCACGTCGGTGGGGACCAAAACCGTCAGACAGGAGCGCAATGCGCGTCTTTTTATGCCGTAACGGGCAAGGGCTCATTGGGCCAAATCCGTGAAAGACGCAGTGCCGTTCTTACGCGCAGAGGTGGACAGCGATGATCGAAGCGCATGGTTTGACCAAGTGGTACGGCCCCGTGCCGGCCATCCAGGATGTGAGTTTTGAGATCGCCAAGGGGGAAGTGGTGGGGTTTCTCGGCCCCAACGGCGCCGGCAAGTCCACCACCATACGCATCCTCACGTGTTTCATGCCGCCCACGGCGGGATCCGCCACAGTGGACGGCCTGGACTGCCTGGAAAACTCCCTGGAAGTGCGGCGCCGGATCGGGTATCTTCCTGAAAATGTTCCCTTATACAATGAGATGACCGTGCGGGGCTTTCTTTCCTTTATCGCCCAGGTCAAGGGCGTGCCGTGGAAGGAGACCCGCAAGGAAGTGGATCGCGTCATTGAGGTGTGCGGTTTGGGTTCCGTCCGCAACCGCATGATCGGCAACCTTTCCAAAGGGTTCCGGCAAAGGGTAGGGCTGGCCCAAGCCCTAGTCAACAATCCGCCGGTGCTCATCCTGGATGAGCCGACCATTGGGTTGGACCCGACCCAGATTGTGGAAATCCGAAAACTCATCCAGGACTTGCGGGAAGACCACACGGTACTCCTGAGCAGTCACATCTTGCCGGAAGTGGCCCAGATCTGCCGCCGTGTGCTCATCATCAACAAGGGCCGCATCGTGGCCACCGACACCCCAGGAGCCCTCACGGCCCAGTTGCAAAAGTCGGCGAAAATCCGCCTCACCGTCTCGGGCGACGGCGCCGGGTTGGCTGAGTCCCTGAGGCGCCTTGACGGGGTTTTGCACGTCCATACGGAGCCGGGCAATCCCTCGCAGGTGGTGGTGGAAACCGATCGCAGCCGGGATCTTCGGCCCACCCTGGCCCGCACCGCGGTGCACTCCGGGGTGGATCTCTTGGAACTCAAAACCGTGGACCTGAGTTTGGAAGACATCTTTATGCACCTGGTGACGGAAGAGCCTTTGGAGTCGACCGGGGGCATCACCGAAGGCCTTCGGGAGCCGGCGCACAAGGAGGGTGCAGGATCATGAGGGGCTTTTGGGCTGTTTACCGCAAAGAACTTTACGCGCTTTTCGCCTCCCCCATTTTCTACGTGGTGGCGTTTATCTTTTTCGTGCTTAACGGCTACTTTTTCTACACGGCCTTGGCCTACTACAACATGGTCAGCTTTCAGGCGGCCCAGAATCCTTTCATGGCCCACCAGCTGAATCTCATGGATATGGTCGTCCGACCCGTCCTCATGGATCTGAGCGTCGTCTTGCTCCTCACGGCGCCCCTTTTGACCATGAGGACTTACGCCGAGGAAAGACGGTCGGGCACCATGGAGCTGCTTTTCACGCTGCCCGTGACGGACAAGGGCGTTCTGGCGGCCAAGTTCGCCGGGGTGCTCACCACCCTGGTCCTGCTTCTCGTGGGGACGTTGCCAAGCATGGCCGTTTTGGGGGCGGTAGCCGATCCCAACTGGAAAGCCATCCTGTGCGCCTACCTCGGTTTGTTTCTCCTCGGCGCCGCCTTCCTGTCCCTGGGCATGTTTTCATCGGCTTTTACGAAGAACCAAATCGTGGCGGCGGTCCTCTCCTTCGGCGCCCTGCTGCTCTTTTGGGTCATCGGATGGCTCAGTTCCATCATGGGCCCCACGTCCATGCGTGTGGTGGAATACCTTTCCATTGTCCGCCATTTCGACACCTTCTCCAAAGGGGTGCTCGATTCCCGGGACGTGATCTACTATCTTCTTTTTACGAGCTTTTTCCTCTTTGTGACTGTGCGTCAGATCGAATCTTACCGGTGGCGCGGCTAAAGTTGAAAAGAGCGGACCGAAGATGACGGAGGCGTCCCATCATGCCGAAGACGTTAAGATCCCGACGGCTGCACTACGGATCCAGCGCAATCTTTTCCACCGTGGTGTTTCTGGCCATCCTGGGAGTGGTGGCCCTCATCGCGGAACGACACCCGCTCCGGGCGGATCTCACCGAGACCGGACAATTCAGCCTCTCCGAACAAAGCCGAAAGGTTGTCTCCTCGCTCCAGGAGCCCATTACCATCAAAGCCTTTTTTGCGGGTGGGGCACCTGAGGCTTCTCGGGCCAAGGATCTTCTGGAAACATATCGCTATTACAACAAGAACATCCGCTACGAATTCATCGATCCGGATAGGGAACCGCAATTGGCCCGGCAGTACGAAATCCGGGATTACGGGGTTCTGGTGGTGGAGGGGCTCGGGCGCAAGGAAACTGTGCCCCGCGCCGATGAAGAGACCCTGACCAATGCTTTGTTCAAGCTCAGCCGAAACGAAGACAAGACGGTCTATTTCCTCACGGGACATGGGGAGCGCTCCCCTGAGGAGATGAACAAAACCGGGTATTCTTCCGCAAAATCGGCCCTGGTCAAAGAAAACTACCAGGTGAAGCCGCTCAATTTGATGCAGCATTCCCAGGTGCCTCAGGATGCGGCGGTGGTCCTCGTGGCTGGGCCCCAAAAGCCCCTGTTTGAGGAAGAAACGGCGTCCCTGGAGGCGTATCTGCTTCGCGGCGGAAAGATCGTGTTTTTCCTGGACCCTGAAAAAGACGGCGGGGTGCGGTCCCTCGTGGAAAAATACGGGATCATTCTTGGGGACGACATGATTATCGATAAGCTCAGTCGCGTCTTCGGTGGAAGCTACCTCATGCCGGTCGTCACCCAATACGGTTCCCACAAGATCACCCAGGGATTCAACGTGGCGACCTTTTATTCCGAAGCCCGTTCCGTGGCCGCGTCCCAAAACCCTCCCGAAGGCGTCACCCTGGTGACTCTCGCCTCGACGTCGGAAAACGCGTGGGCCGAAACAAACTTGGAACGACTCTTTCGCGGCGAGGCAAGCTTTGAGGAAGGCAAAGACAAACCCGGCCCCGTGTCTCTCGGGGTGCTGGCGGCCGTCGAGACGAAGAAATTCAGCGAAAAGGGCTCCGACGCCACCCAGCCCCATAAAGAGCCCCAAGATTCTGAGAAACCGGCGCGAGAAACAGGTGCCTCCGAAACCAGACGGACCCTGGGCTACCTCGTGGTTTTCGGGGATGCGGATTTTGTGGATAACACCCACTTCGGCGTGTCGGGAAACGGGGACCTCTTCCTCAACATGGTCCATTTCCTCGCGGACGAAGAAACCCTCATCACCATCGAACCTCGAAAGCAAAAAGCCCAGACCTTAATGCTCACGGAAAACCAAGCGCGAATGGCCTTTTGGACGTCCATGGTGGGCGTCCCGCTGATCGTCGTTCTTATTGGATTCGGGGTGTATCGTGTGCGGAGGTCACAGCGATGAAGTGGCGTCACTCGCTGATCTACCTTGTCATCCTGGCGCTCCTCGGCGGCTACTATTACTACTTCGAAGTGGTGAAGAAGCGGGAGAAGGACGAAGCGGAACGGGCCAAAAATCGGCTTTTCTCCGTCGCCGCGGAAGCCGTCGATGAAGTCATCCTGGAAGCCAAGGACAAGCCCGCCGTGCACGTGCGGAAAAAGGACGGCGCCTGGGTTTTGGAGCGGCCGGTGAGGACGGAAGCCGATGAGAGCGCGGTGGACACGTTGGTCCATTCCCTGGTGCACCTGGAAAGGAGCCGCAATGTGGACGAAGCGGCCAAGGACATGGGCCTTTACGGGCTTTTGGACCCGGCCCTCGTCGTACGCTTCCGCTCAGGGGAAACCTGGCACCGCATTCGCTTCGGGTCCAAAAATCCCACGGGAGAAAGCCACTACGCCGCCAAGGGGGATGAGAACGCCGTGTTCCTTCTGGCTGCAGGGAGTGTGAACGCCCTGAACAAGGGACCTGATGAGCTTCGACGGCGGGATCTTCTGACCTTCGAAGACGAGGAGATTCGAAGCCTGTCGGTGTCCTGGGCCGACGGACATCGCCTAACGCTTGTTCGCGACGAGAAAGACAAGGACATGTGGCGGTGCCCTGAAGAGCCCGAACGGCGCGTAAAGCGCACCAAGGTGGATCATTTTCTCAACCGAATCCGGTGGGCTCGGGCCAAAACCTTCCTGGATCTCCCCGCGGAAGATTTCCAGGTGTGGTCCGGGGAAGCTCCGGACGTGCACGTGATCGTGCAGGGAGGCGACGGGCCGTCTCGGGAGGTGAAGATCGGCCGCAAAAAAGACGACTCTGAAACCTATGTGGCCTGGAGTTCCCAAATGTCATCGCTTGTCACGGTGGACGGCTCCATCCTGAAAGACCTGCCCAAGACCGTCCGTGATGTGGAAGATCGTTCGGTGGCGGCGCTGGATTCCAAGAACGTGACCCAGGTCCACTATCGGATTCGAGGCGACAAGGGCGAATTGGTCCTTCAAGACGACGGCACATGGGCGCATGTGCGCGCGGACGGGTCGCGGCGGATGATCAAAGAGTCCTGGCGCGTGCGCCCTGTCTTTTGGGAATGGGAAGACTTGGAATACGAAGAAAAGGCTCCTGCAGACGCCCAGCGCCCCGAAGAACAGAATCTTCACCATCTGGAATTTTCCACAAAGGACGGCGCGACACTCGCCGTGTCCTGGCCGGGAACGAACCGGGACGAGAGCGCCCAAACCTTGCCGCTTTGGACGGGTTCGGGCGAGGCCTATCTGGTGAAAAGCGAAAAAATCAAGGAAATCGAAGAAAAGATCCTGGACGTTCTGAAAAGAGCCTCAGACAAACCCTCGTCCTGAGACGATCTGGGGCAGGATTGCCGGGCGGGTGACGAGTGCCGACCCGAAAGGGCCTCTGTGCCCGCCTTTTATTCCCGGCCTCCCCGGTAGCTCACCTTTTCCAGCGGCAGGGGCCGGCATCCCTCCGGGAGCGCTCCTGTTTCCACCACCACGTCGATGGTGATGCCGCCGCGGGCATACCACAGCCCAACAACCCGCAAGTACTTGGGATCCATGGCTTGGTGCAACCGCTTGTGAATGATGACCGTGCACGCTTCGTGGAATGCCCCGTAATTGCGGAAGCTTCCGAGGAAGAGTTTGTAGGACTTGCTTTCCACAAGCCTTTGCCTCGGCACGTAGTCCACGACGATAACCGCAAAATCGGGTTGTCCCGTGATGGGACACAACGATGTGAATTCCGGAGCCGTGAGGCGCACCACATAGTCCACATCGGGATGAGGGTTGGGAAAGGTTTCCAAAACTGCCTCGTCCGGATGGCTCGGAAGAGGGGCAGGGCGTCCCAGAAGGGTCAGTTGGTTCTGATCATCGTCTGGCATAGGAGGTTCTCCTTCGAGGCCGGTCCTGCGGAAATCCTTGGTTGGCAGACACCGGTTGCGTTCGAAAAGGCTTCAGCGCATAAGCCGCTTGATCTGATTGTGATGCTTGCGGAACACATCTTCAGCGAGCCGTCCCAGGTCGTCCTGGATCAGCGCCGGTGCAGGAAGATCCAGGGGGGGTGGCAAGTTGAATCGGTCCATCTTCATGGGGTGGATGTACAGCTTTTTTTCCACGGACATAATCTCTTCCGCCGTGAAATTACTTCCCAAGAAGTGTTTGTGTTCCAGCCCGCACACATCCAGGCTTTTGAGAAAGTTGAGGATGGTCAGGAGATCGAAATTGGACTGAAAGGCTTGGATGTTGATGTTAAGGGCCCGCACTTCCAATTCAAGGTCCTGGATGGCATCCTTGTATTTGGCCATCCAGGTGAGCAACCGGTTGTAAGATTCCAACACGAGCTTTCGGAACTTCCCCTTGTGGGTCAACGCGGTGACTTTGATGAATCGAACCCCTCGGGCGAAGGGTTTTTGCAGGCATTCCCGCCAGAAGGACGTTTCGGGGATTTGCAGGATGCCGATAAGGCGCTCCAGCATTTCCGCGTCCATCATCAAGTATCCGAGCCGCGTGAAGCGCTTGCCTACGTCCTGGGCCAAGGCGCGTACGGCTTCCGCCTGAGCTTCCACATCCTCCGTTTCCAGTTCGATAAGCCGCCTCTGGGTCAGGTAATTTTCGAGGACTTCTTCTTTGACCTGCCGCGTAAGACATGTAATGAGGTCGTCTTGCACACCGTCACCTCCCGGGAACGCCCCCTTCGCCCAATCCGCGACCTCAAGGCCCCTCGCCGCTCCACGGACCGGCGGCGAGGAAGAGGCAATGGCTGGAAGCGTTTCTTTGGGCTTAGGAAAGTCCCTGGGCTCTCCGTCCTTCGTGCGCTTGCGCCAGAAGAAACGTTCGGGGATTGAGAACCAGCGCCGCATGGTCCGGTTTGTATCGATCGCCGTGTTTCAAAACCACCATGGAAATCGTTTGCGCCTGCGGTTCCAAAAGGATAATGGCGTCAAAGAGATCGTCCAGTTCATGGCAGGGATAAGGGATGCCGTGATCGTTGGCGATATCGATATGCCGATGGATGCGGCAGGAAAACCACACGGACGCGCCGTGAATTTCCGCTGTCTTCTGGATGGCTTCCAAATGCTTTCGCGAAACCCGCTCAAAGTCCAAGCCGTCCAGTATGATGACGGTGGGTTCGAACTGCACCTGTTCCCGAAGACTCCGAATGTTTTCTTCCAGTTTGCCGGGAGTGAACGTGTGGTGCATGTAGGACATGATAAACCGAGAGCTCACCATGCCGTCTCTGGTGGTTTTTAAAAGGGCTTCATCGGCGATGACGGTCTTGAAGTTGCGGTACAATTCCTCATACCAGATCTTAATTTTGTCGGGCAGTTCGTCGATGCACGTGTGGAGCACCTTTTCCCCTTGGGCGAGCGCCTCCAGGGCGATATGGGTGAGACAGGCGGTCTTGCCGACCCCTGCGCGGGCCAGAAGCACGCCCATCTGTCCGGGGCGAAGCGGATGTCCGAGACAGGAGCGGACGAGTGTTGCCGGAAAAGGTGTGGACCCGTCGAACGATGCCATGAAAAACTCTCCTTTAAGAAAGTCCGAGGAGGGTGAACGATTTCATCCGTGCCAGGGGCTCTTGCCTCTGTATGATACACCACAATCCGGGTCGAGGGGTAGTCAAGAAAGCCCCCGCTTTATCGGCCTTATGCCTCCTTTTTGCGCCGGATCACTTCTTCGGCGATGCCTTTGGGCACGGGGCTGTAGCGGGCGAATTCCATGGTGAATTCCGCCTTGCCCTGGGTTGCCGACCGGAGCACCGTGGAATAGCCGAACATTTCGGACAGGGGCACTTCCGCTTCGATGCTGGAAAACGTGCCGTCTTCCGCGGTGCTGATGATGATGCCGCGGCGTTGGTTCAGGGTGCCCAAAACCGCCCCTTGGAATTCGGACGGCGTTTCGACGACGACGCGCATGAGTGGTTCCATGAGCTGCGGTTTGGCCTTTTCGTATGCTTGGCGAAAGGCGCCGATGGCGGCCTGCTGGAACGCCAGATCGGAGGAGTCCACCGGGTGCGTGTTGCCGTCGTGGATGGTGACGCGCACGCCCGTAATGGGAAATCCTCCCAGGGACCCTTTCTTGAGGCAGGCGCGGAATCCCTTGTCGCACGAAGGAATGAACTCCTGGGGAATGACGCCGCCGGTAATTTGGTTGACGAATTCGTAGTCCCCTTCGGCCAGCGGTTCAATAAAACCAGCTACGCGGCCGTACTGGCCCGCCCCGCCGGTTTGTTTCTTGTGGGTGTAGTCGAAATCGGCCCTCTGGGTGATGGTTTCCCGGTAGGCGACCTTGGGCTGGCCTGTGGACACTTCGGCGCCGTATTCCCGCCGCATGCGTTCCACGTAAACATCCAGGTGCAGCTCCCCCATGCCGCAAATGATGGTCTCTCCCGTTTCTTCATCGAGAAAAGACCGGAATGTGGGATCCTCCTTGGTGAAGCGCGTCAGGGCCTTGGTCAGGTTCATCTCCGCCTTCTTGTCCTTGGGTTTGATCGCCAAGGAAATCACGGGTTCCGGCACATAAATGGACGTCATGGTCAAGCGGCGGCTTCCGTCGGTGAAGGTATCTCCCGAAGCGCAGTCGATCCCGAAAAGGGCCACAATATCGCCCGCTGCGGCCGCGTCGATGTCTTCCATCTCGTCGGCGTGCATGCGGCCGAGGCGGCCCACTTTGGAGACTTTCCCCGTGCGGGTGTTGACGATGGTCGATCCCTTCTGGATGGATCCCTGGTACAACCGCACATAGGTCAACTGCCCGTAACGGGTCACTTCCAGCTTGAAGGCCAACATGACCAAAGGCAGATCCGGGCTGGACTTCAGCGGAACTTCTTCATTGTCTCGGTCAGCGTCCAAGGCGACGTTCACCACATCCGCCGGGCTTGGCAGATACCGGATCACAGCGTCCAAGAGGGGCTGGACTCCCTTGTTCTTGTAAGCGGATCCCATCAAGACGGGAGTGATGCGAAGATCCAGCGTCGCCCGCCGGACAGCCTCATGAATGAGGTCTTCCGTGACGGTCTCTTCCAAAATCGCCTCGGTGAGCTCATCGAAAAAAAGAGACAAGGTATCGAGCATCTCTTCGCGCTTTTCGCGCGCCAGAGGCAGGAGCTCCTCAGGAATTTCCCGTTCGGTGACGTCTTCGCCGTTGGGGCCTTCGAAGGTCAAGGCCTTCATGCGAACGAGGTCCACCACCCCTTCATGGGCCGCTTCAAGGCCCAAAGGGATTTGCAGAAGCACGGGGACGTGGCCGAGTTTTTCTCGAAGCTGATCGGCCACCTTGAGGGGATTGGCCCCGGCGCGGTCGCATTTATTGATGAAGGCGAGGCGTGGCACATTATAGCGCTTCATCTGCCGATCCACGGTCACCGACTGGCTCTGCACGCCGCCCACACCGCACAGTACCAGAATGGCCCCGTCCAGAACCCTGAGCGAGCGTTCCACTTCGATGGTGAAGTCCACATGGCCGGGCGTATCGATGATGTTGATGGCGTGGCCTTTCCAGGAGCAGTGAGTCGCGGCGGATTGGATGGTAATGCCACGTTCCTTTTCCAGTTCCATGGAATCCATGGTGGCACCCACGCCGTCTTTGCCTTTGACCTCGTGAATGGCGTGAATTTTTCGCGTGTAAAAGAGAATGCGCTCGGTGAGGGTGGTTTTTCCCGAGTCGATGTGCGCGCTGATGCCGATGTTTCTTAGAGTGGTCAGGTCTTTGATCATAAATCGTCTCCACACAGGCCGCAGAAGAGTTTCCCGCCCCAGAGAAAACAAAAACGGGCACTTTGCCGCCGTGCCCGTCGGGGAAAACCGTCGTTATCAAAAATCAGGCCGAAAGAAAAGAAAAAAGTAACCTCTCAGGACTTTTCGGGGATCTTCAGCCGCGCCCCAGGCTTGATCTCTTTGGGATTGTTCAGTTTGTTCATCGTCAAAATCTTTTGCGCGTCCACATTGTACTTGCGCGAGATGGCCCAGATGTTTTCGCCCGGCGCCACCGTGTGGACGATGGGCTCACTTTTGCGAGGCTCCGAACCCTTCGAGGCAGCGCTCTTTGGTGTTTCCGATGTCTTTGTTTCCTTGGCGGAAGGAGCGGGCGATCCCCTCCCCGCCTGGCTCTTCGGACGCTCGTCAGTTGCGCCGGATGGCTTTTGCGCTTTCTTTGGCGAGCGGGACGAGGGCGAGGAAACCTCAGCTTTTGCGTTCGAATGGGATGCGTTCTTGGTCAGATCGCGATTGGATCGCTCCGAATCGCCCTTGAGGGACGTTTTGGTTTCTTGAACGGGCTTGGAGATGATCAACGAGGATCCCACGGTAATGGCGCCTTTGGGGGGAAGTTTGTTCCAAGTGCGCAAATCATCCGGGGAAACGCCGTATTTTTTAGCGATGGAAAAGAGGGTATCGCCCTTTTTCACCACATGGGTGGACGGTTTGGACACGGCGGCTTTCGGGTTGGGCGTCGACGTCGTGTCCTTGGGCGGCGAGTTGTCCGGCCGCCGTAACTCCTTCTCCTGTCTTTCCGCCACGGCGTCTTTAGAGACACGCCCCACGACGAGCTTGGATCCGACCTTCAGGGGCTTCTTCGACGAAAGGTTGTTCATGCGGCACAGTTCCGAGACGGACAAACCGTAGGCCCGGGCGACGGAGGCCGGGGTGTCGCCGCGGCGTACCGTATGCACCTTTTCCGTTCTCTCTCGGGGTTCGGAGCGGGCCCATGAACTCACATCGACTTGAGGGAGAAAGCCCACCGAAGCCACCTGCATGGGTTCAGGGAGTATACTGCGTGGCCTGATGCTTTCGGCCAGGTGGACGGGTTCCACTTCGAACGCCCGCCGATAATAGACCAGCGGGGTTCCGGGGGTCAGGGGCATGTTGGGTTTGAGATGGTTCCAGCGCGCAAGATCCTCGACCCGCACGCCGAAACTCTGGGCCAAGGCGGCCAGGTCGGTTTGGCGCTTGTCCACGTAATACAGCACTTTTTTGGGGAGAAAACCCGCCTGAGCCAGTTCAATGAGAGCTTTCTTGGCCGGGTCCAGGGAATCCATCTGCCCTGCCAGGGACGACCAAGGGGCATAGAACCGGACGTGAAGGTGATCGTTATGCCGTGGTTCATGGCGGATGGCCGCGTCCGTGGATCCCGATCCCACGTCGTTGAACAACCGGTTCAGTAAGTCCTCATCAAACCCCCGGGACCGGGCGTAGTCAAAAAGCATGACTTGGATCTTTCGATCGACGAAAAGATATTGGACGCGCCCCGTCCGAATGAGGGCCTCAATGAGGGACCAGGTCTTGGGCACATCGAGATTGCCCGCATGCATGGGAACGAACTGGTCCAGGGGTTGATTGCCGATGGCGTACATCCCCAGATCCACATCACGACCGTTTTGGTGGGATTTATGTCCATTAAGGCGTCCGCCGCCGGGGGCGGAAAAGTCGCCAATGAAAAGATCCACGGTGTTGGGGTATTTTTCCCGCACCGATTCAATGGCGTCCAAAAGGCTCCCGATCAACTCGGGTGTGGCGTAAGACCGGTCAGGGTCGCGGACGATGTAGCCTCCCATGTCGGTCGGAAAGGGGACACCATTGACGAGGCGACCGCGGTAGGGTTCTCCGATGGAAAGGGTCAGAGCGTGGGACGAAGGGGTCCAGGCGAGGCAGGTGCATAGGGTCGCCACGGTTCCAAAGAAACTCAAAAACCGATGCCGGCGCGCCTTGAAAAGGTGTAGGCCGGCGGACCTCATGCCGCAACCGGAAAAATGGGTCGACCGTTTCAGGATGTCCCTCCTTCGCTCGGGGTTTACCCTTATACGCGTCGAGTCACCTCTTATCGTATGGCGGCACGCTTAACCGCCACGGTGAAACCTCGATGGGCGCACCTCCCCATGGAACATCCTGCGGCGCGCCAAACATCGTGAAAACTAGTCCTAACTAAAAGAGGAAAAAAGATCTGTCAAAGAAAAAATGCAAGTGCGCTCGATAACATGGAAAAAGTAAGATGGCGCTAACTTCCGAGGGCGTCGCGGCGCCCTGGATTTTTCTCACGTCATTTCGGCATGGCGGGGGTTTTGCGCGAGGTTTTCCACGCGCGTTCCAGCGTTGAGGCTTTCGAACAAGGCGATTTGTTCGGCGAAGCTCCGTTTAGGTGGCCGAGGGCCGGTGCCGCGGCAGGCGTGGCATCGGGCCTCCGAACACTGCTGGCAAAAATGGCAATCGGGACAAGGATTTTTCTTGGGCCGCTCGCCCAAGGCCGAAGGCTGGTAGACCCGAGGAAATCCGCACCGGTGAACGAAGATCTGGGTATTCTGGCAGTCTTTTGAAGGCACGGCCATCGCCTTTCCTTTGGGTTGTTTCCGATGTCTTCCTAAAGTAAGAAAGCCGGGTGTGGGAGGCAAGGGTCGGAAAGGAGCGTCGGCGGTGGCCGATTCATGGGATCACGACTACTTTATGGGCCTGAGCCTGGAGGAAGCGGACAGGGCTTTCGTACGGGGCGAAGTCCCGGTGGGCGCCGTTTTGGCGGGGTGGGACGGAATCGTGTGGGCCCGGGCCCATAACCTGACGGAGACCGAGCGGGATCCGACGGCCCATGCGGAGATGGTGGCCTTGCGGCGTGCCGCGGCGCTGCTTCGCAATCATCGTCTTCCCGGCACGCTGCTTTACGTGACGGTGGAGCCCTGTCCCATGTGTGTGGGAGCCTTGATTCAGGCGCGAGTGGACCTTGTGGTCTTCGGAGCGCCGGATTCGAAAAGCGGCGCAGCGGGCGGCGTTGTGGACTTGACAAAGCCGGGCCTTTTCCCTCATACTTTACAGGTTCTGGGCGGGGTTCGCGCCGAAGAGGGTGCGCAACGGCTCGCCCGGTTTTTTCAGCAGCGGCGCGGATGCCGACGCCGTGGGCGCGGAGAGGTACCGAAGTGGCCGTAACGGGGTCGACTCGAAATCGACTTGTCCTGTGAAGAGCAGGGCACGTGGGTTCGAATCCCACCCTCTCCGCCACCTGAACCCGAAGAGCGATCTTTGCCATTGTTCGAAGCGTTGCGCTGCGGAGAGATGCCCGAGCTGGCCGAAGGGGCACGACTGGAAATCGTGTGTTCCGTCAAAAGCGGAACCGAGGGTTCGAATCCCTCTCTCTCCGCCACCTTTTTGCTCCCAAACCCCATACCCTCGACCTCCCCATGTCCTATCTGGTCCTCGCCCGCAAATGGCGGCCTCAAACCTTTGAGGAAGTGGTCGGGCAGCCCCATGTGACCCGAACCCTCAAAAACGCGGTCCAATCGGGCCGAATCGCCCACGCGTACCTCTTTACCGGGGCGCGGGGCGTGGGCAAGACCTCCGTCGCGCGCATCCTGGCCAAGGCGCTCAATTGCGAAAAGGGCGTTTCCCCGGTCCCCTGCAACCAGTGTTCCAACTGTGCGGAAATCGGCCAAGGCAAGGCCGTGGACGTGCTGGAAATTGACGGGGCCAGCAACCGCGGCATCGACAGCATTCGGGAACTGCGGGAAACGGTGCGCTATCGGCCGGCCAAGAGCGCCTACAAGATCTACATCATCGACGAAGTGCACATGTTGACCCCGGAGGCTTTCAATGCCCTTCTGAAAACCCTGGAGGAGCCTCCCGGCCACGTCGTCTTCATCTTTGCTACCACGGAACCCCACAAGATTCCGGCGACCATTTTAAGCCGCTGCCAGCGTTACGACTTTCGACGGATCGCCACCGGCGAAATCCTGGAACAACTTGTTCGTATCGCCCGCCAGGAGGGTGCGGCGCTTTCCGAATCGGTCCTTTATGCGGTGGCTCGGGAAGCCGACGGGAGCATGCGGGACGCCCAGAGCCTCATGGAGCAGCTTCTGGCTTTGCGCGGTGAGGATCAGGAGGATGCGGAGCTTTTGGATCTGCTGGGCGTCGTTGACCGCGAAAGCGTGCTGCAGGCGGCCGAAGCTGTCATCACGGCCGATCCGGCGGCATGCCTTGATGTGGTGGAACGGATTTATCGACGGGGAATCGACGGCCGGCGATTCTGCCAGCGCCTGTGCGAGCTTTTCAGGGATCTTCTGGTGATTTCTTTCCGAAAGGAGGGCGCGGCGGAGGTTCCGGGTCCAGAGCAGGAGCGGCTGCGGCGGATGGCCGCAAAGACCACGACGGAAAACCTTTTCCAATATTTCCAGATCCTCGTTTCCGCCGAAGAAGACATCCGCCGATCATCCTTGCCGCGGGTCACCCTGGAGATGCTCCTTCTTCGGCTGGCCTGCCTTCCCCGGGCCGAGGCCTTGGAAAAAATTCTGGAACGGTTGGAAAAATACGATTTTTCCAAGGAGCCGGCACGGATTCGGCCCTCGAGCCCTTCACCGGACACCAAGAGTGCCGTCGCGGAAGGCTCTGGGGCCGAAGGGGGCGAAAAGATTCCGAAAGGTACAGTCCCCGATTCCACGAGGCCTCCGGAACCCAGGACAGGTGGCTGGGGGACGAGCCTGAAGGACGGCAGTGCTTCTTCCGCGAGTGTGGGCGTTGCCCCTGAGGCTTCCTCGGAGAAGGCATCGGCGCCCGCGGGAGACCTGGCTGCCGGCGTACCTGGGGGAGACCTTTCCGGGGAACCCATGGCCGAGCTCTCGGTGGAAGAGATCGTTCAGCATTGGGAAGCCTTCTGCCAATGGCTCAACCAGACCCATCCCGTGATCGGAGCCAAGCTGCATCAGAGCACGGCCAAGGCGTCTTCGCCCGATCGGCTGACTGTGGACGTTTTGGAAATCTACGAAGAAAGCGTCAAAAGCGGAGAAACGGAAGAAACCCTTCGAACTTATCTTGCCCGATATTTCCATGGGAAAAGGCCCACGTGTGGGATAAGCTTTCGTGCACGAAAGCTCGCACCCAAGGAACGGGGACGATCCCGAAAAGAAAGCGGCCACGCGACGGCCGCGGTGCTGCGCCATCCGGTGGTGCAGCAGGCGTTGGAAATCCTGGGGGGGGAACTGGTGGAAATCCGCCCCCTACGGCCCGAAAAGCCGTCCAAACCGCGGGCGGGCGAGGCCGATAAAACTTCATGAGGAGGCGACACGGACGATGAAAGGATTCAATCCGCTCCAGCAGCTCAAGACTTTTCAAAAACGATTGGCGCAAGTGCAAGAGGAACTGGCGCAGCGCACGGTGGAAGCCTCCGCGGGGGGCGGCATGGTGACGGCGACGGCCAACGGCCGTCAGGAGATCGTGAAGATCACCATCGACCGTCAGGTGGTGGACCCCGACGACGTGGAAATGTTGGAAGATTTGGTCACGGCCGCCGTCAATGAGGCGCTCAAACGTTCCCAGCAGATGATGGCCGAAGAAATCGGCAAACTGGCCGGCGGGGTGAATCTGCCGCCGGGCCTGAACATCCCGGGCCTTTTCTAGGAAAGGATGGGCTTTCATGGTGACCAAAGCCCATCCTCCCGTTTTACGGGAGCTCGTCCAACGGTTGGCCAAACTGCCGGGAATCGGGGAAAAGAGCGCCACCCGGATGGCCATGTTCCTTTTGAAGGCTCCGGAAGAGTATGTGCAGAGCTTGGCTGAAAACCTGGTGCGCCTAAAAAAGGACATTCATACCTGTCCCGTGTGTTTTCATTTCACCGACGGGGCCTTGTGTTCCATCTGCGCCGATCCGACCCGCCAGACGGGGGAACTGTGCGTGGTGGAAACCAGTGCGGATCTGTTGGCCATTGAAGAGTCCGGGGCCTTTAAGGGGCGCTACCACGTCCTGCAGGGCACTTTGGCGCCCCTGGACGGTATCGGCCCGGACGATCTGCGCATTGGGGAACTGCTCACCCGCCTGGAGCGCGAAGCCGTGCAGGAAGTGATCCTGGCCACCAACCCGACGGGTGAAGGCGAGGCGACCGCCAATTATCTCATCAAGCTTATGGAAAAATACCCGGTTCGACTCACCCGCATCGCTTCCGGCATCCCCATGGGCGGCGATGTGAAGTATGCGGATAAAGTCACCCTGGAAAGAGCCTTGCAAGGGCGCCGCCATGTGCAATAGGGTGCAAAATGCAGGGCAATCGCATGAAATTCATAGGAACCTGAGAAGCTGGAGAAGGTAGTCTTGGTTCCAACTGGCTTTTTTGCGGCACGCGGAGACACCTGCCTCGCGCGCCGTGTCTTGCTTG